>WNGD01004310.1_pt1 | contig 17275 bp, 18 predicted proteins | sample 5400671 | NCBI WGS metagenome assembly WNGD01 (sample SAMN13153369, study PRJNA577476) | soil metagenome | isolation source: 40 cm soil or saprolite under grassland replicate 2 | place: USA:California | collected 2016-06-15
GAATGTTGGAAATTCCTTCTTGTCGAGCTGGCTGTAGACCTGTCCGCCGAGGTTCCGCATCGCGGATAGGACCTTTTCTTTGCGCTCTTTGATTACGCCCTTACTCTTGCTCTTCTTCCTCTTCTGCACCATACTTGATCACTCCCTTTAGCAACGGTTTGATGTCGGGCTCTCGCTTCTCCTTTGCGAGTTTCGTCGAGAACTGGGCTACTTTCGGCAAATACTTCTCGAACACATCTAGACGTCTCTTCTCTTTGGTAAGATGCTCACGTTTTGACAGGTAGAGCCGTAGGTTCCGACCAACTTCCCGGATAGCGTTGAGAATCTCATGCTCTACCTCAGGTCGGTCAGCAATGAATTCTTTTCCGACTGTCTTATAGGGGATCTTCGTACTGCAGACATGAATGAAAACGGCGAGCGGGGTTTCACCCGGGATGACCTTGTAATTTCGCCAATCAATCTCAGTGTCGACAACCTTCCATGATACATCGCTTGCCTCGTCGAAAAGTAGCGGAATCTTGTTTGCAAATCTGAAGAGGAGAATCTTGCCTTGCATCTCGATCTGCTTGGAGCTTGCGAGCCCGACTTCGATAATGAATGGAAACCCTCCGTACGTCGCAGGGCGTCTCTGAAGGGTAGTTACGAAGGCAGTGCCGCTCTCAATTTCCTGGTCCGTTATTCCAAGTTCCTTCTTTATTCCTGTTTCCATCAGGTCTTCGCCGAGAGGTGAGAGACAGGTGGGATCTGGAGAGAGAAAGCCATCGTAGTTCTTCATCGCGTTGACTAGCTTTACCATGTCTTGCGCGGACAGGTTTCTAGGATTCTTCTTTTGTCCGAGGCTTGCGAACTGGAGGAATTTGCGGGCTGTGGTCTCTCCTATTCTCTGGAAGTTCTTTCGCATGAACTCCTGCACGCTCTTAGCATTGGTCAGCTTCAGCATTCGTTGCACAGTTTCAACATCGACTCCATGTGGGTGAGGAGAGGTTTCAGTGGGTGCCGGTGGTACCCTTGTGGTGCCACGCAGAAACTTGTAGAGCCTTCCTCTTGGATCTACGAACGTAATGTTCGCGTACGGAACTATGATGGCTGTCTGTTTGAAGTATTCGAGAATCCTAGGCATGGCCCTTGAATAATCAGCCTCTGTCTTGAACTCGATAATGGTGCCCTGCCAGTGAGGCTTGTTGGTCCGAGTCTTATTCTTGATAATGACGGGCTTGTTCTGTTGGATATCAATCCGAAGAATTACCTCAGCTATCCGAGATTTGGATCCAGTGCTAGAGGTGATGGCAGCCTCAGAATGCGTGGTAATCTGTCCATAGAGCAGAGCCATTTTCCCGCCAAGGCCAAAGGTACCCCTCGTCTGCCGGAGTTTGTATTTCGAACCATAGAGCACTTGACCGAAAGCGGATGGGATTACATTTGATGGGATCCCAATGCCGTTGTCCTCAACTCTCACTATGTAAGTGCCGGGGCCGTCCAGAGGACCGGACTCATGGGACAATCGTACGTAAATATCAGGAGGAATTCCTCCTGTCTCGCAGGCGTCTAGCGAATTTTCCACAAGTTCGCGAATCGTAGAGTATATTGATCTTGACGGGCTTGTGAATCCTGCGATGTCTCGGTTTCGATAGAAAAAGTCGGCGGCGCTGATTTCTTGGAAGACCTCGGCCACTGTCATGGGGCCCAATCCGTGAGGTCCGCGTCGGTCATGGTTTCTTTGCTGTAGGCACTTGGCCTTCCCAGAGTCCTAAAGCTTTCTCCTTCTTAATTTCCTGTCGTCTCCTTCTTAGGAACTTGTAGACTGTCCCGTGCTGTCGGCCCTTGATCAATTTCTCCAGAGCATCTTTCGCCATCGTGACCGCTTCGTAGCCGCCAATTATTGACACGGTATGCCCGCTGACGGAGATGGCGGTCCCGGTGAGTTCTTCGAGGATCCTCCGGGTCTTGCCTTCTCTGCCGATGATTCTGCCATCAACTCTTCGAATCTCAGCCTCGTTCTTGCCGAAGAAGTCGTGAAGGTCAATAATATCCAATGTATTGTCCTCGCTGAAGAGCCTGAAGGCTCGTTCGGGTGAGAACCCTCTTCCAATTGCGAGAACTATATCCTTAGCTTGAAGCGCTCCCGATGGATCGGGAGCATCAGGCTTCACTCCAATCTCCACGGCACCGGATGGACTGTCTATCTTGAGGTCCACGAACAGCTTGTCTTCGATCGTTGATTTTACGGTGCCACCTGAACCAACTAGTACTCCCACCCTATCCTTCGGTATTACGGCGGTCATCCTTGTCTCGGCCAATTTCTATCGCGCTCCTATGACCCTTGCTGGAGATTGAGTTCTGACGTTAAGGCCTTCAAAATAATGGTTGATGTTCTCGATATCTCTTTCGAGGAAAGCTCGGGCCTCGGGGTGTTCCGTGGTGACTGCTTGCCCAAAGTCTATGATGACTGGATATCCGTTTGGGATCATGATGTTGTACTCGCTTAGATCGCCATGGACCAGTTTCGCCTTATCGTACATTTGCTTGATCAGCTCGATGATTTTCTTGTACCAATCCGCCGCCGCTTGAAGACGCACCTCTCTGAGGACTGGAGCAGGGATTCCATCTTTCCCGATAAATCCGAGAATCAGAACGTTCTTCTCCACATGGATTGGTTTCGGAACGGATATTCCTGCATGGTCTGCTAGTTCTAGGTTCTTGTACTCTTTCGATGCCCATTGATCCACGAGAGATGTTGTGTCATGTGGAATATCCTTGAACCGAGGATCTCCTCGGATGTACTTCAACCGGCCGTGCCGAAATATGTTTGATGTGGTTAGGAAAATCTTCACAGCTACTTCTTCTCCCTTCGGGTCTATCCCGTGGTAGATCTTGCTCTCTTTTCCCGATTTCATCGCGCCGTGGAGTTCTTTCAAGATCCCAGTGTTCAGCATCTTGAGAACAGTCATTATTGTTCGTCGATCAAAGACTTCTTCGAGCGATTCGGTATCCTCGCTCCACTTTATTCTCACTCTGCGTTCTCTGTCGTACCGGACCTCTCGCCGTCTGACATTTTCGTCGACTTTGTCGCTCAAGGAGACCCGGTCGTTTCTACAGAAGGCTAAGAGGATATCTACTGCAGCACAGGTCCGGTTTAACTCACCCGGGGTTCGAGTCCCTAACGTTCTTGGGTCGATTGTATCCTGCAAATCGATAAAGCACATAGCGGGTTCTCGGTCTGAATGCAGCTTTTTGCGCACCTAAGCTTGTTTAGGATCATAACATGATATTGTCATATTCTTCCCCGGAAGCCATTTTCGAAGCTATTGCAAAGCCTTAAATTAACAACGGAGCGCAAATGAGCCCTTCTAACGAAACACCTTGGCAGAAGAGAAGCTGGCCTTGTCAGAGAAATTGGAGCTATTACGGCAATAATTATCGTGATGGCGAACACGATAGGTTTAGGCTGGCAGAAGAGAGTCTTTCAGTTTACAGGAAAGGCTCCGCTACCGGAGAACCAATTTCTGGCAGGGATTCCGCCGATGACAATGGCCTTCATCCTAGGGGGCATCGCCATACTTCTCTCCGTTTTGGCTGTATCAGTCTTGGCCGCCGCGATGCCTAGGTCTGGTGGCGGCTACGTCGTCATCTCTAGAATCATAGGTCCGGTATGGGGATTCCTGGGATCATGGCTTGAATTTTTCAGCATCGCATGGTCGTTCGGAATCATCGCGGTTGCTGTGTTTGAGGGCATCTACCAAATAATGGGACCAATCGCCTTCGGCATTAGTTTTGGAACCCCGGCAGGAATTGATTCGCACGTTTTCCTATTCATCGTCGGTCTCGTCTTGGTTGCGGCATTTACCTTTGTCGGTATTTTCGGCGTGAAGCTGGCTGGAATTCTGCTCCAAGCGATGTTCTGGGTTCCCACAATTCTCACATTCTACGTTTTTGGACTCTTGAGTCAGGCGACTACGAGCACAGTCACGACCGGTATGGCCAATATCCTTGGACATGCTCCCGTGGATTATGTTAACGCGGCTTTGGCCCAGGGAATGGACGCCAAGGCAGCCACAGTGGGTGGATACTGGGGGGCGGTTTCGACTGCTCTTGTCGGAGCGTACTTTGCGTATATTGGATATGCGGCTTCAACGTTCGTAGCTGGGGAGATTAAGCAGGCTAACAAGTCACTTCCCAAGACTCTGGTATTCGCTTCGGTTCTAATAATAGCACTCTACGTAGGCATCTCCTTGGTTGCAGGCGGTGCGGTCAGAGGAGTTGCGTCTACGACGCTGGCAAATGGAAACACATATTCTCTTTTCTCGGCGTGGAGTTACCTCTCCTATGGTGCTGGAGACCTGACAACTGCTGGTCTCCCTACCGTGCAGTTGTGGACTACGACAGTGGCGGGACTCACTGGTAGTGCAATCGGACTGGGTTCTGTAAACGTCCTTCTGGTAGTATTCGGGGTCTTTTGGATCGCAAATGACATCCCCCCGTTCATCTTGACAGCATCAAGAATACTATTTGCAATGTCTTTCGATCGGGTTCTTCCTACTCCGCTTGCGAACATTAATGATCGATTCCATTCCCCCGTGAATGCGGTCATTCTCACAGGAATCGTTGCCATCTTGGGCTGCTTCTCTGAATCAGGTGTAGTGGATAACGGGAAAGCTTGGAACTTGGGTGGAAACACCGTGCTGAGTTCGATCCTAGGTAGCAGTGGCGGAGTCGCGATAACTGACATTCAAGATTCCCTCTTCTTCACGCTCTTCACTCTTTCTCTGGTGATCCTTCCTTTGAGAGCCAGCAGGCGGCAAATCTTCGACACCGCCCCTTACAAGCCTGGTGGGAAGTGGGGGATGGTAGCACTTGGAATGGCGGGGTTCATCGCCAACCTCTTCGTGGACTACGAATTCGCCGTTGCGCCTGGAGGAGACTTTGGATTAGCAACTGTCAATTGGTCATCGTCGACGCTGTTTTTTGACATCTTTCCGCTCTTCTTCATGATCATACTGGCCGTCGTAGGTGCGGTCATATACTTCTACCATAGGACGCGTCGTGGGATCAATTACTCAACCATCTTCGCTCAAATCCCGCCCGAATAAACAGTAGCCCGGATTTTCTTGCCACCGGGCGACTATTTCCAACTTCGAGACAAGATTGATGTCCACGAGGTTCGAGTGAACCAGGGCTAGTCGATCGGATTATTTCCCTCGGAAATCCTAGTCTCTAGGCAGATCCAGTATTTGTCAGGAAACATGTCGGTTGTCGACATTTTGGAAGCTAGCCTCATTCGTGGCGGCGCTCGTTGGATGGCTGACCTTAACGAGTTCTTCAGGGACTACCGAATCGATGAAACAACTTTCGCAATCTATGCGAAGGGTAGTACGAGGAACAAGGGTTTGCTCCTATCAAGGTTCTTCGCTTGGACCGTGCTTCCCGACTATTTGGTCTCATTTTTCTGTGTCACGGAGGGCAACGCTCTTCTGACTACTGATAAGATTAGGTCGCGAATTGACTCGGTCAATAGAATCAGTAAGAATGAAGAGTTGAAATGGGCATGGTTGATTATCCTTTCGGATAGAGAGTTGCCTGCACAGGCGGTGTCTTTTGTGTCTCGGTACGACAGACAGGAACTCGGGCTTGCTGTCGCTAGCACCTCATCGCGTCAAGTCGTTCTCAGCAATAATCAAGTTGGACGAAGCATCGGAAGGCAACTGAACCTCCGAAAGGCTCTTGGGAGTAACAAGACTTGGAAAAGCTGACGAAGATCCAGCTGTCGGTGTTGGCATCCTACAGCATGCCATTTGTTCTGTTATCCGCGTTCATCATCAACGGGCTTCTAACGACTCTTCAGATAACTGGTGGAAGTCTAAGGCTTGTGATTCTTGGCGCAGCGTTTCCTGCTGGATTCATTATGGGGCGATTCATCTATTCGAGGAGGTCTCATGTCGAGATCACCTTTGACGATTCGGCCTTCCGCTTGGTCAAAGGCTCGAGAGAGGTGGTTAGCGGCTTTTGGAGAAACTATCAACTAGTATCGTTGGTGCTTGACAAACTAGGAAAGCCTAACTTGAGACTCTACAAGTTCGCGGGAGGGGAATACGTTGACCTTCCGATCTCCAAGACAAATGCAGAACCTCAGCGCTTCCGGAATCATGTACAATCGTTGATCTCTGCACAGAAAACCACGAGGTCTAGCCCTCAAGTCGTTGAAGCCGTTTGACTTTACCGTCCTCGAGTTCGATAATGTAGGCTCGGAGGATTCCCTCGGAATACTCGCTTCCGGGATTAATGCACTGTGTTCTCCCTATTTTCACTAATCCAGGGCTTTCATGAATATGACCGTGGAGTCCAAGGAGGGGTTGGTATTTCTCGATGACCTTTCTTACGGACTTAGATCCCACAGGTATGAACGCGGGCCGTCCCCCCTCATAGACCGGCCGGAGAGTTGCATCGAGTTTCGGAGCCATGTCGATAGTTGAGTTGTATGGGGGCACGTGGAAGCAGAAGCACGATGTCTCGACGGATTTCAACTGTGACACGGTTTTCTCCAACTTCTCCAAAAGCTGTTCTTCGGTGCACTCCCGTGGGCTGTTCCATGGGGTGGGGTTCGACCAACCAACGCAGGCTGCCTCGTGAAACTCATCGAAGTTAACAACTGATTCCTCTGCGAAGGCAACGTTCCGGGAATTCTTCAATACGTCGTCAAGAACGAACTTATCGTCGTTTCCCGGGTGTATGATGACTCTTGTGTCGGGGGCTTTCTTTGGTATGAGAGTCAGCCAGTCTTTCACCATCTCCACCTCCAAATCCTCGAAGACTTTCTCGACATATTCCTGATCCTTGCTCAGCTTTTCAACTTCAGCCCTGGAGCAGACGTAGGGGAGGTAGCAGTTCTCACGAATTCGCTTCTTGAGGTCGGGAAGACCTTCCTCTGGGATTTTCACTTGTTTGCCGAGAAAGTCGGCTGAGTAACCGCCTTCAGGTTCACGTACAATGGGAACCAACACTTTGCTCGTCATGTCTCCTCCCATCAACAAGACATTTGCCTTGAACATGGACGCGGAGTTCAGGAACTTTCTCCAAACGACGTCGCTTCCATGGAAATCTGAGGAGAAGATTATTCTGGTCTTGGACAAACTCTAGTAGGGGAGAACTTTAATCCTTTAAATCCTCTAGGGTAATTGTTGGGGTAGTATCTCGGGTTATACGAAATTTAAGTACGAAACGAGACCGATGTTCCTTGCTTAGGGTGGAAGAAGCTACCTACTCATGCAATCAGCAATATCTGATGAAGCGAAGCGAATATTGGACGAGGCGAGGGAAAGGGGGATCATTCTAAGGCTCTTCGGCGGAGTTGCCGTAAAGTATCATTGTCCAAGTGCAACTCACAGGTCTCTCCATAGATCCTACCCTGACCTAGATTTCTTTGGAAGGGGAAAACAAGGTAGGGAAATCAGGAAACTTTTCTTGGATCTGGGCTATGAGCCTAACCAAAGGTTCAACGCTCTGCATGGCGTCACTAGGTTGATCTTTGAAGACGCAAAGAATCAGAGGGTCGTGGACATTTTCCTGGATGTTTTTAGAATGTGCCATACTCTTCATCTCGGCGATCGTCTTTCCCTCGACGAATACACCATACCCATCACCGACTTGTTGCTGACGAAACTACAGGTTGTTGAGATTAATGAGAAGGATATCCGAGACCTAATCGCGATTCTGAAAGACCATGACGTAGTCAATGAAATCGCTTCAGGAGATAAGGAAGTAATTGATGCCGGCTATGTCTCGCGCCTGTGTGCAGACGATTGGGGATTGTGCAAGACTATCTCGTTGACATTGGGGAAACTTCTATCCTTCCTTCCAAAATACGAACTGGAACCTGAAACCAAACAGATTCTCGAAAGCCGAATCAACAAGCTCCTTCACGCAATTGAGACCGTTCCGAAGTCGTTCAAGTGGAAGCTGCGTGACAAGGTAGGGGAGAAGAAGCGCTGGTACGACCTCCCGGAAGTCCCCATTCGGACTGAATCCGTTTCTTCAGCGTGACAGCTGAAGGTTGAAGGGTTTACCTTCCCTCAACACTTGAGGAGGCGCGTTATCTTTCCACTTGCTCAGCCAGGATAATTCGTCCCTCTGCTCCCTCAAGTCGTCTGGAAGTAGCTGTGGTATCTCATCCATAATCGGATACCAGCGTCCACATTCCGAACACACTAATAGCCCTTCGACGATCTCTTCTTTCTCTTCGAAGACGTGTAGATCTAGGGGATAGTGCTTGTCGATGGGACAAGCCAGGATGTCCATCAATCGTCTCTTCAACACGACTACCCAGACTGATCAAAGCAAGCCTTCCCGGATAAGGGTAACTATGGGCTCGAGAACACGATCTCAGTTCACAGTTTGATTCGCTTCCGACTCCATATCAAGCCTCTACGGGCGTCCAGTCGCTAGGTATGTGAATCCTGCTTCCTCGCACTCCTTTCGAGTCCGAAGATTTCTTGTATCGTAGAGAATAGGACGATTGCTCATAAGACCCCTTATTTTCAAAAGATCAACATTTCGAAACGCATCATGCGCCGTTGCTATGATGAGTGCGTCCGCGTCTCGGACGGACTCGGTTTCTGAGCTAGTTGATTCGTACACTTTCGCTCCCATAGTCATGCGTGGAACGTAGGGGTCAAAGACCCTAATCTTTGCTCGGGATTGTCTGAGCAGTTTAAGGAGTTCTAAGCTCGGGCTTCTTCGAGTATCTTTGACCTCGCCCTTGTATGCTAGACCCCAGACCACCACCGTAGCGTTTGGTAAACTCTTCTTGCTTGCTTTGAGCGCGGTGGCCAACCGTTCAATAGTGTGGACGGGCATCATTTTGTTTACTGCTTTGGACGCGGATACCAAGCGCAGTGCGAATCCGGCCTGTTTTGCTTTGAAGACGAGATAGAATGGGTCCTTCGGAATGCAGTGACCGCCAACTCCTGGACCAGGATAGTGTGGCATGAATCCGAATGGTTTCGTCGCCGCCGCGTTGATCGCCTCGATAAAGTCGACCCCCAAGGTCTCATGAAGAACCGCCAGCTCGTTTACCAACGCGATGTTCACGTAGCGGAATATGTTCTCAAGCATCTTTGTCGCCTCAGCGACCGAAGGACTGCCAACTGTGACCACAGGGGCATCCAATATCGCCTTGTAGAATTCAGAACCGAGTTGAGTTGATCCGTCGTTGATTCCACCCACTACTTTTGGAATATTTCTTACCCCGAACTTTGCATTACCGTAGTCTATTCGTTCGGGGGAATAGACGAGAGCGAAATCTCTGTCAGGTTTCCTTCCGTTTCGTTCCAGCAGGGGTTGGAATATGTCTGAAGTGGTCCCCGGAAAACTGGTGCTCTCAACGATGATGAGCTTGAACCCCGCAATGTCTTTCGACAAGTTCTTTGCGACCGATCGAAGAAAGGACAGGTCCGGCTCGCCCTTGCCGTTGAGAGGGGTTGGCACACACACGATCACGATATCGGAACCGTTGGCCCCTTCGGACAGGCTCTCCGTGGCACTGATCGATCCAGCCCTTACAAGCTCGGGCAGATGTTTCTCGCTGTAAGCATCTTCCACATAGCATATGCCCTTGTTGATCATGGCTACTTTGTCTTTTTCGACATCGACACCGGTTACGTCAAAGCCAGCTTGGGCAGAGGCGACTGCGAGTGGAACACCAACGTAACCCAGGCCAACAACACACACTTTCGCCGTCTTCGACCTTATCTTGTCCGACAAGGCCGCGGTGTTTCCGTTCAACGTGTTCTCTGCTTCCCCGCTAGCTCTACCGTGCTAAGAATCTTGGCGACTGGGTCCTCCATCTTTGCTAGAAGTTGTTTTCCACTTCTCGACTGGCTTTCAAACGCCTCCGGGCGGGTTAGCATTCTTTGAACCCTGATGGAGATCTCCCGAGGCGACCTGATTGTTTCGACTAGACCGAGTCGCTCTAGATACTGGATGTAAAGGGGTTTGGGCCCTGGAAAGCAGGAAATTGAAGGGATGCCTAGGAGCGCAGCCTCCACAGTCATTGTGCCCCCCGATCCAACAAAAGCCGACGAATACGAAAGCAGGCTAGTAGCATCTACAATCCTGTCAACCACGGTAACCTTTTCGCCAAATCGCTTTCTTATCACGGGAGCTTGCATTCCGTATCTTGTCGAGACAACCACTTGGCAATCCAATCCCCGCCTATACAGCTCGTCGATGATTGGTAGAACCACAGGCTCCTTGTCGCTGGATTTCCCCATCAGATAAGATGCAAATGCTTCCTCTGTTCGGAAAACAACAATTGGCCGATCCTTCTTCAAGTCCAATTGTCTTAGAACCCTGTCGTCGGGATGATGACGTTTGAGCCAAGCTGCTGGGTCCAAAGCTCTGTAAAGCACGACTCTCCTCATAGGTCCGCCGAACTCTTCCCAAACGGATCGACCGATGATCCATGGACAGCATAGGTAAGTTGTCAGAGGTATTGTCAACCTTGCCACCATCCAAGAGTGTGGCGAATCATTTGCCGCAACGTGTGGTATCCCAAGGCCGAATGCAACCCGAGATGCCTCGACTGAAGAGAAGGAGACAGCCAGGTTAGGCTTCCACTTCTGAATCAGGTTCGCGAGCTTTGTTACTCTCTCGGCGCTCGCGGTGAGTTTTCCAAAAGCGGTTCCCCCGCCGTGGGTTCCCACTACGGAGAATCGCAGTTTCTTCAGCTTGAGAGTTTGTTCGGCTTCACGGTAGACACGGGTTGTGATCAACGCATCATGTCCTCTCCGCCTTAGCGCGCGGTATAGTGGCTCGAAAAAGAGCGCCTGTTTCGGTGTGAGAACTTCAATCCAGACTTTCATAATCTATTTTCCGAGCAGTCACCGAAGACCAAACGACAAGTAGATAAAAGATGCAAATAATTTGAGCTTCTAACTATTTCTATGAGGAGGGCTAACACCATTCGCGCTAACTGGCTATTACTGCCATCTCGTGAGGATGGCAACTTCCTCCTGTCAGACCGGCAGGATTGTAACAGATTCGTATCAATTCGTTAACCTACACGTCCAAGGATTACCGACTCCCGCAAAATTATGGGTGGGTCCGCACGAACAATCAAGTTTTCGAATCTAGGGTTGCTATCATCGGAGACCAGCCAGAAGCACTCCTACTTTCAACCCTCTTTGCTGAGGCTGGACAACCCAACCTCCTCGCAGGACATTTCGACGAAGCCAAGACGAGGAGAACGCAAACGGGTGGGCTAGGCGAGGCGAGATGGTTGCTTGGAATTCATCGGAAAGCGGGAACTATAACCCTAGTGTCAAATGTCGAGGAACTCTCGACAATTCCGCCCTCGGTTGTTGTTCTAACCGGACACGCCATAAGTCAGAGGGAGCTCAGCGAGCTTGAGAGGACCACTCGAACCCTTTGCAGGTTTCTCCCTCAGGGAGCAAGCCTAACGTTTACAGGGTTGTGCCGGCCGAACTTCACCAGTACAATTCTTCGAGAAATGATCGAGAAACATAGCGGCCATGCAGTTGGCAGAGACTTTCACCTGAGCTACATGCCTTTGTTTTGGGGCGGTGAGACGCTTCAGAAATTCAAAGAGAAACCGAAACTCGTCGCGGGAACCGGGTCAAGCACACCCTCGTTAGCACAGGAAATCTTTCTCTCAATATTTCCTTCCATTAGTACCAGCACAAAGCTTAGCGCAGCCGAGGCGGCCGGACTATTCGGACCGATTTATCGAGATGTCTTGCGAGCATTGGAGTTCGAACTTGCAAGCCTTTGCGAAGCCGATGATGTGGACTATTCCGAGGCTCTCGATCTCTGCAAACAATTTGGAACCGACAACTTGGGGATCCCTAGGACCTTCGTGGCTAGAGATGCCGTTGCAAGCAGCATCGCTATCAGCAGCATGGGCGGACGAGGAAGCATGGGAGTAGTTAGGGCAGCTCGACGCGTCAACGAGGCGGGGGAGCAAAAAGTGCTGGAGTTGATCAAGAACGCCCTGTCTCTTTGCGGAAAACGCATCCGCCATTCCAGAATTGCAATCTTGGGTTTTAGTGGGCTGGAGTCTCCCCGAGATCCAAAGCCCAGTCCACCACCGATCATCCAGACACTTGAAAGGAGAGGGGCGGTACTCTCTGTATATCCTGGCAGCGACAATAGGTGGTTCGAAGCCGGAGTCCTAGGCGATGGCGTTAGGATAGAGAATACGCCGTTGAGGGCTGCTTCAAAGACAAGCTGCGCTCTGGTAGCGTTGGACAGGTCGGACTTTGGACAAATAAGTCCGCAGAAATTGGCCTCGGAAATGAGCCGTCCGGGAGCAATATGCGATCTGTCAAGAGTTCTGGAAGCTTCAAATGTGGAGAGAGCGGGCCTCTTCTATACTTCTATTGGAAGAGGCAATTCGAGGACTTGAAACGTGTCGGCGCTGGCGTTATAGGAACCGGATTCTGGGGCGAGAATCAAGTACGAGTCCTCCGCCAAAATCCCAAATGCAATCTTATCGGAATCTGCGACTCTAATCGCGAGAGAGCAAAACAGGTTGGCTCGAAATATTCGGTTCCGTGGTATACTGACACTCGAGAGTTTCTTCGCATTCCCGAAATTGAAGCCGTGACGGTCGCAACACCTACCCACACACACTTCCAGGTCGGGACTGGGATTCTGGAAGCTGGAAAGCACCTTTTGGTGGAAAAACCAATGACTGGAAATCAGGAACAAGCTCGCAAACTCGTCGCCACCAGCTCAAAAGCAGGTTTGAAGCTTATGGTCGGATTTATTGAACGGTTCAACCCAGGGGTTCGATTTGTCAAAAAGCTACTAACTCAAAAAGCCGCAGGCCAGGTCATTATCGCTACCGGGCGTCGTGTCGCGCGTTGGCCGATCAGGATAGGAGACGTTGGAGTGATCAAGGATACCGCGATACACGATATTGACATTATGCGGTTTCTCTTGGAGGACAATGTCTCGGTAGTCTATGCCCAGACCGGTTCCTTGAAGCATTCCTTTGAGGACTATGCCGAGATCATGTTACGTTTCAGTCGCGGCGTTACTGGTTTCTTGGATGCAAACTGGTTGACCCCTCGCAAAGTTCGCACATTGATAATTACTGGGAGTGAGGCAACAATCAACCTGGATTACATAACTCAAGAGATTACGGTTGAAAATTCGAAAATGATGACCAAACCGTACATTCGGTACGATGAACCGTTACGATTGGAACTTGAATACTTCATGAAGGTCGTGAGTGACGACGTTGACCCCATACCTTCCGGGAAGGACGCGATAGAAGCCATTCGCGTGTGTGACACGGCGTTGAAATCCGGCAAGACCAGAACCGCCTGTAAGAACTAATGATCAGTCCGCAGAGGCAAACCGCTTAGCCCTTTGACGTCATCGTCTTTGACGATGCCTCTAGTCCGAATACCAGTTTTGTCAAGATCCCATTTACAGGGGTCTTGACCCCTGTCTTCTTTCCGTGGAAGAGAATGGCGCCGTTTAGTTGCCTAATCTCAGTCATCTTGCCTCGTTCTATGTCTTGAAGCATCGAAGACTTGTTGGCTCTAGTTGACAACAAGATCTTCCGCCATAGTTTTCTCGGATCTCCAACAAGTCTGATGCCTATTGCGTGGCTAACCGCTATCCCCTCGTTCATCGTGTTATGGGCGATCTCTCCGATCCCTCGGTTCTTGGCTAGTGCTTCATTGGGTAGTCTGGTCAAACTTGAAAGCGGGTTTATTGCTGCGTTGACTATGGCCTTTGCCCACAGAACTCCATGGATGTTGGAACTAGTCTTTGCCTTCAATCCTGCTGTATCGAACGCTATCTTGATGTGAGAGCATGTGTCCGAGTTTGCGCCTCGTGCGCCCCCAATGAGCGTCACTCCTCTTCCCGTATGCACCACGTAGCCTGGGCCCAATGATAAGGCCCCCTCGGTGGTCGATGCTGCAAGAATCTCGTTCCTGAACGCAGATTGCAGGGTCTCAACATTGCTTAGACCGTTTTGAAGACTCATTACTGTCGTCTCGGGAGGTATCCTCCCACGATAACTTGTTGCCACAGCTCTGGTATCGTAGGCTTTCACTGCAACAATGAGAACCTCTGTTCCAGGTAGCCTTGTCGGACCCTTTTGAACGGGCACACTAACCTTAGTGAGTGTTCCGTCGAGGTCTTGGAGCTTGATCCCATTCTTCTTGATCGCCTGGATGACACTAGGGTCCCGATGTACTAGGGTGACGTCGTGACCTGCTATCCTCAATCTTGCGCCGAATAGACAACCAATGGCCCCTGCACCTACAATGCTGAAGCGCAAGTTTTCAGGACTTCTGGGGTAAATCGAGCTTGTTTCGTTCTGCGTCGTCGATTTTGAAGACGTGCTTCTCTTCCGGAAATGTGCCTCGACGGACCTCTGAGGCGTATTCTCCAAGAGCTTCTCTTATCGTTGTCGCTAGGTTTGCGTATCGCTTTGCAAATTTTGGCACAAACCTAGGGTAGAGCCCGAGAATGTCGTGTAACACCAGGACTTGACCATCACAGTATCTCCCCGAACCAATCCCAATGGTTGGGACTGAGACGGTTTGCGTGATGACCTTTGCCACTTCTTCTGTTATCATCTCAAGAACAATCCCGAACACTCCCGCGTTCTCCAGTGACTTAGCATCTTCAACGAGGCTTTTGCCGGAGTGAGTGTTCTTGCCCTGAATTCTATACCCTCCGTGGAGTGTTGCGGTTTGCGGCGTTAGCCCAATGTGTCCGAGGACTGGTATCCCCGCATTCGAAACGGCCTTTGCCATATGTGCCATTTCCCTTCCTCCCTCGATTTTGACAGCCTCCATTCTTCCTTCTTTGATGAAGCGTCCTGCGTTTCTTATGGCATCCTCTTCGGAGATCTGGAAGCTTAGGAACGGCATGTCGCCGATCAACAGTGAATGGCTCGCTCCTCTTTTGACCGCTTGGCAAACGGGAAGAAGCTCTTCTACTGTTACAGGAATTGTTGTGTCGTAACCCAGAACCACCATTCCGTAGGAGTCCCCGACGAGGATCGAGTCGACTCCGACGTCATCCGCGATAGTCGAAGTGGGGTAGTCATATGATGTTACCATCACGATTCGCTGACCCTGAGCCTTCATTTTCGAAAAGTCAGCAACGGTTACTTTCTTTCTTTCTTTGTTAGAATTCTCACTCAAGTCTAGGCCCATCCTTGCATGTAGTGAATCATGTCTTTCATCGCTCTCTCAAGATTCTTCTCATTGTCAAAGCTCGAAGCTATGGCGCCTAATCGAGACCTCGAAAGAGGTTTCATTTTCTCAGTGATTCGGAGCAATTCCGGAATAGCTCTGATGATGTTGTCAACAATAGTGACAGTGGCGGCCAGGGAGGTCCGCGACATCGGATTGAGGTCTATCGCAATCACTGCCTTTCCTGCCTTTCTAAGTGCTTCCGCCCGGTCACCATCTTCAAGCGGGATCAATACAACATCAGCGTTACCGATTCCCTGAGCATCGACGCTACGCCTTGGGCTGGCCACTCCTCGGATCCTAACCTTGGTCTTCGAGTCCACTCCAAGCACTCGATCTGCTCCGTTGCGCTTGAGCAAAGAAGCAATTCTTCTCTCTCGCGCGAGACTTCTGTGAAACAGGTTTACTTCAAGTTCAGCCGGAACCGAATGTGCAAGTTTCACGACGTCTCGGGCTACTAAAGCGGCAGTGTTCCCGTTGATGGATATAACTGGGCTTTTTGCTCCCAGTAGGAGAGCGCTGGCAGCCTTGGTCGCGAGTCGAGAAGATTTCGGTGTGACCTCACCGAGCATGTAATCGAATGCCTCTCCACGACCCTGGGCGATCAAGCCCTGAGAAGCTACGATTCCGCTTTGAAATCCTTGGACCAGTCGTTCTCTGGTCTCGAGGGATCTAAAGCGTGGATGGTTAGGTGATATTTTCAAATCACTGCGGCTCCGTTTCTAGAGATCTTGCTAACTACCGGAATGAGACCAGCCGATCTGATGGTCGCCTTCGCTTTAGGGACGAGATCTCCGCCAACTACCGTGAAGAGTGATTCTCCAATCATCATCATACTGGACAATATCTGTCCCCTTTGCATGCTTGCTATCGCTTCCCGCAGTCGCGGGGAGAATATTCCTAGGCAATCTGCGAACCTCCGCGATAATCTGATGAAAGTATTGGTCTCAGGACTCTTAGTTTGAAGGGAGACCAATCCTCGTCCACATAGGTTGATTCGTGTCCTCAAACCATTGTCAGTTAGAACGCCCGCAGTTGATATCGGCCCGAACGCGCCTGAAACAACTCTAAGTGAGGACGGGGGGATGATTTTCTCGACTTTTGCGATCCCGGGAGCTCCGGCACTGGTTCGTATCACCATTCCTCCATAGAATGCAGAAGTAACGGTTCCAAGGCCAGTCATGTGCTTCACTTCCGCTTTGTGTGCGATCTGTGCGGCCTCAATTTCGCTAAGGTGGGAACCCAGGGCCTCGTTAACCGCCAGAGACAAGCTTAGCGCTCCCGCACCGCTGGTTCCGTAGCCGCAACCCATTGGAAGGATCGCCTTGTGAGAGACCCTCACTCTCAATGTTTTTGATGATCTTTCTAGATGTTCTTGAACAACGGTTCTAGATACGACTGGGTCGGCGAGTGGCTTGCCGTTAAATGAGATAGCAAGTTTCGTTCGCGGCGCTCCGCTTATCCTTACTGAGGTCGTCACTCCTTGTTGAAGGTTCACTCCAGCCCCGGTCGATCCGATCTTCAGAGGGTCTTTTGCAGTATCATGTATGCTAAAGAAACCAGTAATCTGACAGGGCGAAAATGACAATCCGGTCTTGAGCGTAAGGATCACTTTTCGAGACCATTGTGGATCTCTCCCTCTTGGACATCGGTAGTTCCAAACTATTCTGTGTCCGGCTCTAAAGACAATATAGGGGACTAACGAAAGGAAGATTCACGGGTTGCTTAGGATACACTTGAAAGGATTGATACTTGCTGGAGGTTTCGCAACAAGGCTGCGACCACTTAGTTGCTCTAAGCCGAAGTTGTTATTTCCGATCGTTGGCACGCCTCTCGTTGAATCGATGGCACGCTGGCTCAGCTCCGGTGGAGTTGATCAGATAATCCTAGCAGTCAATCACCTTTCAGATAAGTTGAAGATCGAAGTAGGTCGCCATGTTGCAGGCGTGACGGTCAAGTTTTCAGTAGAGGAAACGCCTCTGGGAACTGCAGGCCCGATCCGGCTTGCGGCCAATCTTCTGGGCAAGGACGACCCATTC
>WNGD01007588.1_pt1 | contig 17274 bp, 13 predicted proteins | sample 5400671 | NCBI WGS metagenome assembly WNGD01 (sample SAMN13153369, study PRJNA577476) | soil metagenome | isolation source: 40 cm soil or saprolite under grassland replicate 2 | place: USA:California | collected 2016-06-15
GACCGGCGAATCTATTCAGGCTAAGGAGGCTCTCCGTTTAGGACTTGCTCATCAAGTCCTCTCCTCAAGACGCTTTCTCCCTGATGCCGAAGAACTTCTTGCGATGCTGGTTACACAAAAGTGATTGCTTCGGCCAACTTTACTCCTTAAGCTCGTTTATTCGTGTTGGATGGTTGCATCAGTGTTTGCTGGTTTTTGAGGGAACTTTTTTACACGATAAAACGTCTTGACACTAGTAGTTCTCATCAACCGTGCTTTGAAGAAGTATGGAGTTAAGTGAAGAGTACAAGGAGTAATGATAATGCGTACAGTTCGAGTTGACAGACGACGATTAACCTGGTTGATAATTTCGCTTGTTACCGTTCTCATATTCGTGCTAACGGCCTGTGGTACAAATTCGGGATCAGGATCAACCTCGACAGGATCGACCCCTCCCCCGGCCTCAACTGGCTCGGTGAACCCACACGGCTGTCCCAGCAATGCTGTAGTAAATACTGCTCCAGCTCCTGCTAATGTTGTGCTGAAGCCATCGAATAGCATTTGGCCAGGCTTGGAATGGCCCCTCTTCTTCACAGGGTGTGTTGCAACTGCAAACGCCTGCTGGTTACGCCCTGGAATCCGCAAACGCATGTGTCTGGCGATTTACCGCTCAGGGAACTGGCACCACACAACTCAACTTCTTCGGTAAAGCCATTTGCAAAAAGGGTGAAATGTGCCCACAGTACGTTACGAGTGTGCCGTTCACCATCAAAGTGAAGTAGTAACATTGCTGAATAATGGGAGCCAGAAATACGTTCCCTGGAGCGAAATACGAAAAGAGGAAGTGCGGTCTATTGCATTTCCTCTTTTCATTCTCTCAAAAAGTACGAATGATGAGTCCTTGGCTTTACGATGCAAGCCCTCTTCTTAACGACCACACCCCCAAACCAACTGTCGTCAGCGCTGAAAGCGCCAGCACGCTCATATCGAGAGCGAACTGTTCCGCCGAGCTATAGTAGATCGACATCTCCAGCGCGTGGCGGCCGTAGGTCAGCGGGACGAACGCCGCGATATTCTGGAGCCAGCCCGGCTCAAAGGCCAGCACGCCAAGGCCGCCTGCCAGGAAAAACAGGTACAGCGCCACATTGATCGAGGTCGCCGCGACGGGCTGGATGCGCTGCAAGGCAGCCCCTACAGCGACCCCTAGTCCTGAGCTGAAGAGCGCCACCAGCGCAACCGTCAGCAGTGTACTGAGCCAGTAGATGCCCTGTGGCTGCGTCCAGCCCAGCAGATAGCCCAACAGCAGTACCAGTATGCCGAGCGTGAAGCTGATCACAAAGCCCGCCAGCACTTTTCCCACAATGATCGCTCCCCGTGCTACCGGAGACAACAATAACTCTTTCACTGTGCGGCTCTCCCACTCTCGTGCTGTCGCCACACCGCCGTTGACCAGCCCGCTGATCGTCAGCAGCAGTACTATGGTCGGCAAGATGTTATACTGGAACAGTTCAACGTCGCGCTGGCGCAAATCCTGTTCTTGCAGCGTCACTTTGATGGGGCTGGCACTACCCTGCGCCTGGTAAAACTGCGTAATCGTGTCCGGCACAGCGCGGCGGATATCGTTGGTGAAGTCCAGGTTGAGGTTGTTGACGTTGACAATCACCGGCGCTTGCGCGTGAGCATCAACGCGTTGCGTAAAATCAGCGGGAATGGTGATGATCGCCACCACGTTGATCGAATTGTACAATGCCTGCGCCTGCTGTGGCGTGGCATCTGTGATGCGGAATACATCGGCCTGGTGGATGATGTGCGCCAATTGGACGCTCTGCGCGCCATGATCCAGGTTTACCAGGGCAACTGGGCTGCGTCCGACCGCAGCTGCTCCTAGCGCACTGACCAGTAAGAAGCCAAGCGATGGCACGAACGTCACAGCCAGCGCCGTTGGTTGGCGCAACCACACGCGCAGATCTTTCGCGAGAATGATCCAGACCGCATGGATGAATTCAACAATCATTACTCTTGCTCCTTCTCTCAGTGAGACAGCGTACTGCGCCACAAGGTCGCGGCGGCCAGCAAGATAAACGCCAACCCGTAGGCGCACAGAATCAATAGGTTGACGCCCAGGCCATAGGTGTTCAACGTGAAGCCATGAAAAGCATGTTGCTGCACTACAATCGCGTAGTAGATCGGGAAGATTTGCGCTATCACCTGCACGGGCGGCGTGGTAAACGAGATGGGCCCAAACGCGCCGCTCAGGAAAAACAGCGGGATAGCGGTGCCGAACGAGAGCGCGAGTACATGTTGGCGCGATTTCAGCAGGTTGCCAAGCCACGTCCCCAATGCAATGAAGATGAGCAGACACAGCACGGCGAAGCCGATGACCTCAGACCAATGGACAGGCCAGACGCCAACTACCAGGATCAGCACGGCCAGAACGACGATCACCGCCGCAAGGCTCAAGACGAACGCGCCCAGTATCTTTCCCACGATCACTGACCAGCGGCTGGCCGGAGACAGCAGCAACTCTTTGATCGTCGCGTTCTCCCATTCGCGCGCCGAAGCCGGAGCCGATTGTAAAAGCGCACCGAGGACGAGGCCGATCACCAGGATGGAGACTGAGAGGTACGGAATGTAGTCAGTGTCCTGGGAGTACTGGTCTCGCTCGGCAGGCGTAATGTTCACCACCTGCGGGAACGCTTTCGCGTAAAACATCGTGATCGAGAGCGGCACGGCCCGGCGGATATCGTTAGTGAAGTCGGTATTCAGGTTGTTGATCTGCACGCCCACCTGTACCGGCTGGTTCTGCTGGACACGCGTATCAAAATCGGCGGGAATGGTGACAACAGCGACGATTTTACCGGCATGGATGAGACCGTTGGCTGCGGCGGCGCTTGTTTGTTGCAAGGCAAATGAGTGTGCGTGGCTCATTGCATCATACAATTGCTGAGCATACGGGCCGGTGTCGTTCATCACCACCGCCGTTGGAGCCTGCCCGCCCGAGATGACGAGCAGGCTCAAGAGGATGAGAACGTTGACCGGCACGAACACGCTCAAAATCGTAAACAATCGCTCCGTCAGTGCGCTCTTGATGTCCTTTTTCATGCAGGCCCAAATGACCCGCAGCGTGTAAGCTGCTTCCTGTATCATATCGTTGCCCCCTAATCGCGCAGCGCCGTGCCGGTGAGGCGCAGGAAAATTTCGTCCAGCGTCGGCTCGCGCACCGCGATATCCTTGATCTCGCCTTCTTGTGAGAGGATGTTAATTACCTGCGGGACGACATTATGATTGCCTACCGTGCTAATTTCCAGGCGCGTTCCGTTTTGCGTCACGGCTTTGACTCCTTGCAGTGCGCGAAGCTGCTCCACCTGCTGGCTCTGCTGCATCGTCTCCATGTCGATTACACTGCCGCCGTAGGTGTGCCGCAGGTGCTCGGGTGTATCGACGGCGATCAGCTTGCCGTGATCGATTATCGCGAGGCGCTCACACAATGCCTGCGCCTCTTCCAGGTAGTTGGTGGTGATCAGGACGGTTTTTCCCTGCTCGCGCTGGGCAAGAATATAATCCCAGATTGCTCGACGCGCCTGCACATCCACACCAAGCGTCGGTTCGTCGAGGTAGATGATCTGCGGATCGTGCAGCAGTGCTCGCGCCAGGGCTAGCCTGCGTTTCATCCCGCCGGAGAAGGTGCCTACGCGCGAATCCTTGCGGTCGAACAATTGCACCAGTTCCAGCAACTTCGTGATGCGCTCTTTCTTCTCTTTGCGAGGGATGCCGAAGAGATCGGCGTGAAAATCCATGTTCGTCCAGGCGGTCAGCTCTTCGTAGAGCGCAGTTTCCTGCGGCACGGCGCCGAGGATGCGCCGTACTTGCCGCGTCTGGTGCCGTACATCGTAGCCCATCACGCGCACTTCGCCACTCGTGGGCCTCATCAGTCCGCTGATCATGTTGATGGTCGTCGTCTTGCCTGACCCGTTCGGCCCCAGCAGGCCAAAAATCTCTCCATGTTGCACAGCCAATGACAGATGATCGACAGCCCGGAATGTGCCAAACGTCTTGCATAGATCGATCATTTCGATGGCCGGAGTGGTGGCGTTGTTTGTTTGATCGGCCATTTGCGCTACTTGCATGCTATCTTTGCTCATAAGATGGCCCTCTTTTCTGCTCTTTAACACTGTGTTATCGGGTCTGCGGATTGCGAAGTTACCTGCTCTGGCGAACTACTGAGAAGATTGTGTGGGAGTAAGCCAAAACGGTCGCCTGTGCCGGGGGCAACCGTAGCGGCATTCGCAATGAGGCGCTGGAGCTTGAGGAGTAGATCGCGCTGCTCGGCCTCGGACATACTGCGAGTCAGGGTGGCATTAAAATCCTCGGCTGCCGAGATAAGGAACTCGTAAGCCTCTCGCCCCTCATCGGTCAGATATACCCTTACAACCCGTCGATCAATGCGATCGTGTCTCCTTTCTACCAGCCCGTTCTGTTCCATCCGGCTCACGATGCCTGTGACGGTCGGGGCATCGATGCCGCGCCTCTGGCTGATTGTACTGATGGTTAGTCCATCGGTCTCATACAACAACGAGAGGCCACCCCACTGAGGGGGCGTGATGACATACGGCTTGTTGTGCTCTAGGCAGCACTGCTTCAACACTTCTGCGAAAGCGTAGGCGACAGTGCGCTGTGCATAGAAGAGCCAGTATCCCATGCTCTCTTCCGGCTTAATGCTCATGGCCACCTCCAAACATGCTATGATAGTCGATAGTTTGCAGGCTATTATTTCGTACGCTTTTATTTAGTGTACTAAGTATATACCAAAGAAAATGGAATTTGTCAAGTGTTTTTGTAATTGATGGCAGGGCCTGTGCAGGGTATTTCTGCTTTGAGATGTGATATCAAATCCGTTTCAAGTGCGTATGGACCCTGGCGAAGGCCAGCCTCGCCACTCCAGTTCAAGCAGGAATCAACAGGATTTGATATGAAGCATAATCAGGTATAAGATTGGCTCTGATGGTGGATGACATCAAAAGCTCTTGTAGCGATGCCAGACGAAGAGCTTCTTCACTGGCTTTCAGGGATGGAAGCGTAAGGTCGCTGGATCGCCGCTTCCGCACTCGTGTTCGACGCTGCCTGGGAAGTCGGCGCTTAGGGGTTGCGTCTTTCTGCGGCACGCTCGAGCCGTTCTATATACCAGCCAAGTCCTGCCACGAGAATGGTTATCCCTGCTCCAAACAAGGGCGACGGTATGCCAGCAATGCGCTTCAGGCGATGACCAGGGTCCACGACGGCCGTACCAGGAGTAAAGAGCGCTCCAAAAAAGGGACTCCAGTAGGTCACAGGGATCAGGGCAGCGATCGTTGCTGCGGTATCAGGGTCGGCAGAACGACGCCAGAGGAGCCAGAGTGCTGATACGTCGTGCTCGTCTGTCGTGCTAAGAAGGCTGTTCTACAGATACGTTTGTAGAGGGAATGTAGCCAAGCGCTTCCAGCGTCGCAGGGACACCCTGTTGGTGCGACGGGTAGCGGAACTGGAACCCTTTCGCGAGCAACGCGGACGGATCGGCATGCGCATCGAGGGTGATTGTCTCCACGGCGATCGACCCGGCAATAAGCGCAGCCAGCCAGGCAGGAACCGCACCGGGTCGCTTGACGCCCATGAAAGCCGCGGTATCATCGAGCAGTTCACGCTGCGTTGTGTCAGCTCCGTCCATCACGATGAAGGTGCGACCGGTCAGTTCTGTGCGTGGGAGTCCAGCGAGATGGACCAGCGCTCGAGCCGCATCGGTCACATGCACAAGCGGTAAGCAGTTCATCCCTTTCCCGAGGATGCGAGCCGACCCCTGTTTAAGCCCGGTAATGTACTGGTCGGCGAACACTTTGCCTGGTCCGTAGACGAGATTGCCGAAGTAGACATACGTGGCCTCGATACCCGATGCTTCCACCAATCGGCGAACGGGAATGCCGATATGGGCAAAACCCCTGGGATGGCTGCATAGAGGCGAACGCTCGCTGATGGTGACCTGCGCATCCGGTTGTAGATCATCGGCACCACTAACGGAGAAGAAGATGGGCCGCTCTTGGGCAGGCAACCTCTGCAAGGCTTCTAGGGTGGCTCGCGTCATGGCCTGACGCGCTGTCGAGAGGGCTTTCATGGCGGAGCGACTCAGGCGTTTGGGAAACTTTGGCTGGGTCAGATCAATCAAGGCTGTACTTCCCCGGGCCTCGGCTATCCACGTCTCTGGCCGGGAGATATCGCCCACGATCGGGTGCGCACCGATCTGCTGCAGCTTGTTGGCCCCTTCTTCCGAGCGCACGAGGGCTTTGACGTGCCACCCTGTCTGCCCGGCCTGGATAACCACCTCATGTCCAATGAAGCCCGTTCCTCCGAGAATAAACATGGTCTTGTTCAAGATGCTTCCTTCCTTACCTTCGCTTGCTGTGCGCCATGCGTGTAGCGTATGATCGCGTCAACTGCACGCTGAAAGCCACCGGCCTGGCGGATCTCGTGCTGCATCTCCTGCACACGTGCGCGGAAGCTGGGATCGTGTGCGATCTGCTCGACAGCGGCACGCAACTTCTCTGCGGTCAGCGTCTCCTTCTCCAGTGCGAGACCCAGGCCAAGCTCCTGCACACGCCGGGCCGTCATCTCCTGTTCAGGCATTTGCGGGACCACCACTAGCGGCACGCCAAACGTGAGGCTCTCCATCGTACTATTCATGCCACCATGGCTCACAAAAACGTCCGCTCGCGCAAGAACCTCCAATTGCGGGACGTGCGGCACGGCGATAAAGTTGGCCGGCGGTTCCTTGAGTTCCGCAGGATCGATTTGCTGGCCAAACGCGAGCACCACCTGCCACTCGGTCTGACCAAAGGCATCGAAGCACAGATTATAGAACTCTGCCTGGTTATTGAAGGCCGTCCCCAGGGAGATGTAGAGTTGCGGGTGCTTGTCCAGCCGGTCCAGCGGGAAATCGCCGCTGTAATGGCGCTGAGCTTGTAACGATGGCCCAACAAAGACAAACCGTTCATCAAAGGTCTCACCTGCCGGCTGAAAGGCGCGAGGCAGAAAAACGATGTTCAGGTCTGCTGCCTGTGTGAGCGTCCGCAAGTCGTAACGCGGCAGATGGTAGGTCTCACACAGGCCAGCCAGGTCTTCGTTGAGCGGGACGAAAAGCTGCGCGAGAGATTGGAGATGGTCGCGGGGCATGATCTGCTCAACATGAACATGATCGTTTACCGCGTAAGATGGGTTGAGTAACACGGCAGGAAGATGGAGGATGTGGCTCAGTAATCTAGCAGGCAGAAAAATGCGGTCGTAGAGAATGGAATCGACCTGTTCTATGCGCATCTCCTCCAGGAGTTGGGGCAGCATGCTGACGCTTTCCTGCACCATTGTTTCCATCATCCTGCCAACCATCAAACTCGTATCTACTTTCTTTCCGGGCGTAAATGCTGGTTGGCCGGAGCGCAAGTGCTTAAACGCCTCGCCCTCGTAGAGGCGGAAGGACGCGCCGGTTGCCTCGACAGCCGGGCGGAATGTTTCGGGCAGGTAGTAGATGACCTGCTCACCGCGCGCGACCAGCTCCTGGGCAATCGCCAGCGTTGGGTTGACATGGCCGTGACCAAGAGCAGCAAACATTGCATATTTTGCCATGTGGAATGTCCTCCGTATTTCTCAATGTGTATCGTACGCTTTATTCGTTGCTTTGACAAATTTTGTAATTTCCATTTTTGGGAAAAGCAAAGATGGCTCGAGCCTTGACTTCTAAGTCAGTCCACTTCTCGTTGTCCACTTATTTTCCAGCAGGTGGTATCATGTAAGCCATAACCTTATATATAATAGACAATTTGGGTCTGGAATGGTAGAGTTGTTTATGCAGGAGACTCAAACAAGGCTCTGGTGGATGGAGGTGATACGGGGTGTCCTGACCATCACCTTCGGTCTTGTGTTTTTTTTCCTTATCATCGATGTGCCTTTCATCGATGTGCGTTTCTTCATATATGGCCTGGGAATCTACCTGATCATTGATGGCACCCTTGATATTTATAAGGTTGCCACGGGAAAACGCGCTTCCAAACGCAAAGTGATGTCTTATCTTGGGGGCACCCTCAGTATTCTGCTCGGTGTGATCAGCTTTGTGTCTCACGAACTGACCATCTTCTTCCTGCTCCTCATGATTGCGGTCCGGATTATGATCGCTGGCGTCAGGGTGATCATCGAGGCAAGGCGATCGAGGAGTTCATATGCGGGCGTAAGCTGGCTCTTAAGCTGGCTCTATGGCGGACTGTTAGGGTTTTTCGGCCTGGTGCTATTCCTCTTGCCGATCATCACGCTGCTCTTCCTGATTGTCTTCATTAGTCTCTACGCTTTGTGCGATGGCCTCTACATGCTTATAAGAGGCCTGCTTCTGCGCTTCGCACCTGCTGTCTACACCAGATCTACTTCCCAACCCCCAGAACGCATGCTGGAGGTACCCGACGATCTTCCCCCCACGACGCGGCGCGCAATTGTTTTCGTCCGGCGACCGGGAGCAAGTGGACTGGGCCATATCGGTTGGGCTTTTGAATGGTACAACGGCTGGTTTAACGCGGGGTCGGTTGAGAACGAAACGAGGAAGCCTTACGCAAGGCCGGATGAGATGGGGTTTTGGGCTGCGCACACCCTGAATCCCATCGCTGCGATGCAGAAACAGAGCAGCACCTACGATGAGTATAAGCTCTATTATGTCACGCAACCGCGACCGAAAGAGGCCTGGAGGACCGTTGTTTGGGAGAGTCGGCAGCCCTATTCCGGCTTGCGTCACAATTGCAATGATGTAACGTATGATGTATTGCGAGCGTATGGTACCACCGAACTGCTCGATCCAGCGCAAGAACATGTCCCCAATGACTGGTACGATGCCTTACCCGGCTGGACCTACAAGATTGCTGAACATCCGGTTATCCCGGTGCATGTGCACAAGATGTCGCAGCGCGAACTGGCGACCAGGGAAATCCTGCTTACGATCCCTCCACACATCAAAGCAGCACCACCACCCTGGCGCATGCGTGGCTGGCGCGCCTGGGAAGAACTCACACTGGCGTGGGATAAGATGCTCAAAGATGTATGGACACTCATCATCTCGATGGGGAAGCGCGTGACGAGGGGAGATCCACCGAGCTTTCGCAGATCGACGACCAAGTCGGTTGTAAAGCATTCAAATGAGGAGAAAACGCGATGAAGGCAGCGTACATTCAGAAAAGCTACTCGCGGTGCAGCCGCAACAGGTTTATTTGTTCTGCACAGCGGGGGCTACATCTGAACGAGGCATTGCCTGTCGTGACGAGCGTAGTAGCAGAGCAATAGTGATGATGCAGAGCGACCCGATTACCACAGCGAACACCTGTACAGCATGGTTCAGATCAAGGTATGTTGCGAGCCATCCAACACCTATAGCTGTCGCACCAAACGAAAAGTAGACTAGCGCGTAGTAGGTGGCCAATATGCTACCGCGTCGATCAAGTGGAATCAGCGCGTCTGCCAGTGCCAGCGATCCTAAAAAAGCCAGCCCTTGACCGATTCCTCCTAAGACTGCACCAATCAAGAGCAAAAGTATTGATTGGGTAGGCCCAGTGAACACGATGGCTATCAGCCCGAATATAAGGAGGATCAAGCCCAACAGAGCTGAGCGGCGAGCCGGTTGCTTTCGTAACAGCATCTCAGCAAATGCACCCAAACTGAAGTAAATTGCTACAGGCGCGACTGCCAAAGCGAGGTTTGTGATGTGGAGTAGAGTCGTCACGTAGCCAGGGATGAGGGTGAGGAACAATGCATTCACTCCAACGGCAAAAGCAAAGACAGCTGTCGCAAGGAGGAATGACCAGCGAGCAGGAGGTAATTGAGGAAGATGCGGTCGCCAGGGACGTCGTTGCGCTCGTGGCAAAGGTTCCACCATGATACTCACGCCGAGCATGGCGAGCACAAGTAACCCTATCGAAACCAGATAGGAGAGTAGCAGGGGTGCAGGTGCATATTGCGCCAGAATTCCGGCCAGGAGTGCTCCTGCTGCAGCCCCACCCGTCAGAGCTGCAGATGTTACCAATGCCGCACGCCGTATATCACCCCCCAACTCGATGAGAGCTGCAGAACCTGCACCAGAGAGCATACCCACTCCCAATCCCTGGAACGCACGTGCTGCAAACAGCCAGCTGGTATCTGGTGCCATGGCAAGCAACAGGGAAGCCACAGCCGTCAAGAACAACGCTGCCAGCAGCAGAGGGCGCCGCCCAATGGCATCAGCCAAGGGACCGAAAAGCAGCAGTGCTGGTATGAGGGTGACTACGTATGTGGCAAAGATCAATGTGAGCGTAAGGGGCGAAAAGTGGAATATCCGTTGGTAGGTTCCGTAGAGGGGTGTAAGTAGGTTACTACTGGCCAAAATTATGGCAATTGCATAGGCAACAGCGGCGAAGGAGCGTCTGAGGGTTGCCCTACTCGTTCCACCTTGTTGAAGTGATGTGAGTGAACCAAGCCGCTCCGATTTGATCCCGAGCGTTCCATTTTGGCACATCCAGACCCAGATTTTCATACATTGCTCCTACCCGTTGAGGCTTCCAACGATTTGCTGCGGCACCCAACACTATCACGATCACAGAACTCCTTTTCGGCCTGATTGACTCAAAAGATGGGATACGTCGCTATATGGTACAGGCCCAGCAGAAGCAATGCTAGAGCTAGCAACACGATCACCTCCTTGACCGGAAGCCACTTGAAGCGCTCGGCGATAGCGACGAAGAGAGGCTGACATCGTACAGCGAAGCCTGCCCGGCCAGCGTCAAGTCACGGATTGACTGAACCCGCAGCGCTCCAGCTTGAGTGTACCTGGCGGACTGCACCCCGTCCCAACGAGCTGCCTGATAGCCGCTCCAGGCAGTTGTCACCGCCACCACACCCAACAGGATCGCCATGACAACCTCAAGCGAGCGAGCAATGAACTCCTGGCGAGTCAAGGTGTGTGTGGGTTGCAGGGTCGTCGCCGGGGCAGATTCCTGAGTCGTACCTGCTTGCTGTCCCTCTGTTTTCTTGTTCATCCTTCAGTCAACCTCACTCTCAACAGGCGCCTGAGCTGACTGGACATGGGCAATAAGCGCAGCATGGTCACGTTCAGTCTGATCCGCGTAGGTCTCGGCGAACGTAGCAATCGCGCGGTCGAACACGTCTTTTCTGCCTAGATAGCCGCCGATCAATGCAGGATCACCGGAGCGAGCGTGGGCACGCGCGAGCGCCCATCCACAGAAGCGACCATACTCGATAAAGCCTTCTTCACTTAACGTTGCAAGGTCCACGGATAACTTCATATCACGCAGTTGGCGAAGGTAGAAATCGATGGAGTCCAGACTTGTCCATCCAAGAAAGATGCCGCTGACCGCCTGCATGAGCCGTTGCCCGCAGACAACTCGTTCGCCATGATTTGCGTAAGGACTCGGTCCGAGGTAGCGCTCGAGGACCGAAGACCCGGCTTCCTTGAACTGCAAAAAGATGGGATCGGTGCTGTCACGCCCCAGGAGTAAGACGATATAGCACTGTGTGCCCACACTCCCTATCCCCACGACTTTATGGGCGACATCGACCAGGCGGTATTTGCTCAGCAGCACCTGCCGGTCATCCCGCAACGTTGCTTTGTAGGCTTCCACCAGTCCGCTCAACTTGTGCACCAGTTCCTCATCCTCGAGGTGCGTCAGCAGCGGCGGATCATCCTTGATCAAGACCCGGCCATCCACTTCCTGGGTCAGCTTAGGTAAGAGTTCCACATGCGTGCGCCGGCTCGACTTCTCGCGCTGTTTAGTAATCCACCAGCGAAACGTGCGGCGAACGGCCTGGAGCGAACTCGCGTAGTCGATGCGGGAGTACCACATGTCGATGTGGCGCATGTCACTGTACTGCCACATGTGCTGACGGTACGAGCCTATGCAACTTAATACTGCCCGCCTGTTCAGGTCGCCAGGGAACCCATTCGTTCGCCCTGCTACAACGATGCTGGCGGCAAGCCGTTTGACATCCCACTCCCAGGGTCCTGGGAGCGTCTCATCAAAGTCATTGAGATCAAAGACCTGGTTCCGTTCAGGGGTTGCGTAGATGCCAAAGTTGTTGAGGTGCGCATCGCCACACAGCTGCACCTGGATCCCGGTGACAGGCGTTGCTGCCAGGTCAGCTGCCATGACGGCTGCCGACCCGCGCAGAAAAGCAAAGGGCGAGGCAGTCATCCGTTCAAAGCGAAGTGGCACCAGATGTGCAAACCGCGTGCGGTTCTGTTCCGCTAACAGGCTGACTGGATTAGGACGATCAACGGCCGGTGACCACTGGGCATGGCTGGAACGGGTCACCTTGTTGCGTAGGGCCTTACCGGCAGCCCGCCGGTCGGCCACTGTTCCCGCGTTCTGAGCTGCGAGGAATGGGATGTTCGCCATAATCATACAACGCCTCCTTTAGCCCGGATGACGAAAATAGCATACGTTGTCTCATCATCGCAGATATTCTCACAAAGAAGTTTACATTTACAGGAAACCTCATACATAATATCTCCATACACCTGGTACGGTCAAATTCTGACAACATCTTGCAATTGCGATCAGCTAGCTGTTTGAAAGAAAAGCTTATCGTCACAACAGAATCATTAGTGTTCTTCAGATACGTTGATCTCCATTTTCATGATGTTTTTGTAGATTCGACCCTCTATCCAACCGGGCCACAACTCGAACAGGAAAAAATCCACTGGACGCCACAGGATGACCCAGAACGCGATATCAAACCCATTGCTGATGAACGCGCTGAGAAACGGAGGCAAAGCCGTTACTCTCCCCAGAAAAGGGGTTAAGTAGAGCCCACCCACCAGAAACAGGACGCCAACCAGCAGCGCCATGAGCGCTTGCCGCCGGAGCGTGGTCATTGCAAGCTTGTTTTGTCGTACTTTGAATTGGCAATATCTTTGCAAAGCGACTTTGGTTTTCTCTGCAAGATTTGGTTCGATGCTTTCCTTTGGAAGAAAGATTGTGGTCCTCGTCCTTTCCTCTAACCCCCACGATCTAGATTTGAACTCATTCTTGATCAACTCAATGCCAGAAACAAAATTTGCCTTTGCTGAAAAGGGGTCTCCCGTAGGAGTTGTAAACAGGTCGTGGACGTTGTCAAGGTGGATCGTTATCTCAGAGTACTTTTCTCTTGTCATAGAACCCTTCCCTCCTCTCTGAACAGTTACCTGTAGCTCTACAGAAAGAATATCTCAAGCATTGCATGGTATAATACTAGCATAGAAAGGTATGTGCTAGAAGATATATCAGCTGAGTGTAAGGAAACCAGGAAATGTATATGAAGCCTCAGCAGTTCACGCACCTGCCAGTATCATCTCTTCAAGGTCTTACCGAGGAAGAGGTGGTGGCGCGACGTGCCCAGGGCCTTGGCAATGTGATGCCGGTGAAGACGAGCCGTTCTTATGCTCAGATTGTACGTGAGAACATCTTTAACCCGCTTAATACGCTTCTCTATGTCCTCGGTCTTGCTCTAATCTTGCTAGGGAAAGTGAGCGATGCCCTGATTTCTGTCGGAGTCGTGGTGCTGAATGTCACCGTAAGCGTGATACAGGAGGTCCGAGCGAAACGTACCCTTGACCACATTGCATTGCTGACCAGGCCAAGAACGACCGTCATTCGCGCTGGGCAAGAGCAGTCTGTTGATCCAGGTGATATCGTCGTGGGAGATGTGCTTCTGGTGCGCCCTGGCGATCAAATTGTGGTTGATGGGCCGGTTCTCTCTACTGATCGCCTGGATGTTGACGAGTCATTGCTGACCGGGGAGTCCGACCTGGTTGAAAAGCGAAAAGGGGATCATGTCTATTCAGGCAGCTTTTGCGTGAACGGAAGTGCACTGTATCAAGCTGAAAAGGTTGGCGCTCAGAGCGTCGCATACGGACTTGCCGCAGGAGCACGTGCCTTTCGACGCATCTACACACCACTTCAACGTGAAATCTTCCTGGTCATTCGGGTCATCTTACTCGCTGCAATCTTCTTAGAGCTTCTCATGGTATTAAGCACCTTGACCAAGGATATTTCGTTTGTTGAGTTTGTCCAACGATCGGTGGTGATTGTCGGTATCGTACCCATCGGCCTGCTTCTGGCAATTACCGTCTCCTATACACTTGGGGCAGTACGTATCGTAAGGCAGAAAGCACTTGTCCAACAATCGAATGCAATTGAGTCATTGAGCAATGTCGATGTGCTCTGTATGGATAAAACCGGGACATTAACCACCAATGCCCTCGAACTCTCTGCTGTGTATCCACTGCATGGGGAAGATGCATCCGAACTACGACAGCTGCTCGGCGACTTTATTGCCAGTGGGACTGCCGGTAACGTCACGAGTAAGGCCATTGCTGCCGCGTGCCCAGGACAGCAACGTCATGTCCAGGAGGAGATCCCGTTCTCTTCAGCGTATAAATGGAGCGGGTTAGCCATCGATGATGGAGCGATGCGCGGGGTCTATATCCTTGGTGCCATAGAGATGCTGGAGCCTGCCCTGTCTTTCTCGGACCATGAACAACTCCTCGCGCAGGTGCAGGAAGCGTCCGAAAAGGGATTACGTGTCTTAATGTTTGCTTCTTTTCCTGAGTTGATGCCTCTACGCGAGAGTGATGATCAGCCGGTATTGCCCAAAGGACTCGTACCACTCGGCCTGGTCACTCTGCACGATCAACTGCGTTCAGAGGCGCAAGAGACCTTAAAACAGTTTACCCAAGCCGGTATACAGTTTAAGGTTATCTCGGGTGATAATCCGCAGACCGTGGCAGCTCTCGCAAAGCAAGTGGGGTTGAGCGAAGATATCGGCATCATCTCGGGACTCGATCTGGCACAGATGGAGTCAATCCAGTTCTCGCAAGCAGCCAAAGACGCGACAATTTTTGGACGCATTACGCCACAGCAAAAGGAACAACTCGTGCAGGCGTTAAGAGAAAGCGGTCATTATGTTGCGATGATTGGGGACGGTGTCAACGATGTTCTATCGCTCAAGAGGGCGAATCTAGGTATAGCAATGCAAAGTGGCAGTCAAGCTACACGCAACGTGGCTGATATTGTCTTGTTGAATGACTCTTTCTCCTCGCTGCCGACCGCTTTTCGCGAGGGGCAACGGATACGTCATGGTATGCGAGGCATCTTAAGCCTGTTCTTAGCGCGTGTGCTCTATGTTGCCCTGTTAATCATTGAAATTTTGATGATAGGTGAATTTCCCCTTGCACCCAAGCAGGTGTCGATCCTCACCTTTCTGACCGTTGGCGCTCCCGCGCTCGTGCTGGCTATCTGGGAATATCCTGGAACCAGCACAGGGAAAAGCCTGGGAAGTTCTTTGTGGCAGTTTGTGCTGCCTGCCTCGCTTACAATAAGCATCGTAGCGCTCTTCGTCTTTCTGGGAGAATATTACGTCACCTTGCTATTGAGGGTCATAACGCTGATGGGAGAGCATACGCAGCCGCTAAGCGAGACAGCAGCTTTGATGGCAGCTGTTCCTGTAGCGAGGGCATCAGCTCAAACGGGACTCACAACATTTTCGGTGCTCTGCGGTATTATACTGATTCTCTTTGTTGAGCCACCATCGAAATTTTGGGTTGGGAGTCATCACCTGCATGGAGATAAACGTATCATCCTCTTAGCTCTCACCATGTTCGTCGCCTATGTCATATTGTTAGTCATACCACCGTTACGCACCTTATTTGATCTGGCACTCCTTGGCTTTTTCGATTACCTGTTTATTGGGATTCTCGTGGTGTTGTGGGTATTTGTTGTACGTTGGTTCTGGCATTCACGTCTCCTGGAGAGGTTTTTAGCGTCGAAGTGATGTGTTGATCTACTGTCTGTGCTGGTTAACGTCACAGAATGACCCAGAACAAGATATCAAACCCATTGCTGATAAATGCTTTGAGAAACGGAGGCAAAGACGTTCCTCTCTCCAGAAATGGTAATAAGAAGAGCCTCATGGGGAACACTCGGGATGGTTTAGGCAAACAGTTCTTTGATATCATAGCAGAGATTACATAAGCTCTGCAAGAAGAAAGAAGGACACGCTCCTTTCCTCCAATGCCTCGTTGCGCTTTCCCCAAAATATCCTTCAGGAGAAACCTGAACACCCACTCAATTTCATAAGCTTGACAATGCTACTTTTATCATGTTACTATAGTAACCACTGTAGTGGTTACTAAATGAGTTAATGATGACAACGATAGAGCAGTTACAGCAAATTGGACTCAATAAGTACGAAGCCGAGGCATACTATACCCTTCTATTTGAAGGGCCACTCACCGGCTATGAACTGGGAAAACGATCCCAGGTGCCGCTCTCTAAAAGTTATGAGGTACTTGAGCGCTTGACGCAGAAGGGTCTTGCCCTTGTTCAACCGGGAGATCCGCCGCGCTATCTTGCAGAGGATCCCGAACGATTTCTGGGGCAGGTGCGACAAGATATGACGAAGACGCTTGATTACCTTGCCAAGTCTCTTGCTACAATCGTGCGCGCGCAAAGTGAGGGTGAGTTCTGGGTGCTGCGGGGACGCCAGCATATCCTAGCCAGGGCACGAGCAATGGTGACAGGGGCGCAAGGAGCCATCAGTCTATATCTGCCGCCTGCTTACGATCCTGAATTAGCCGATGTTTTAACGCTAGCTCGCGGGAGAGGCTGTGACATCTTTCGTGCATCAACAGCCGACCTAAGTCATCATGATGCAGACCCTATTCTACTCCTGGTGGATGAACGGGAAGCGCTTGCCGGCACACTCACTCCGGCTGGTCGTTGCCAGTCTGTAGTAAGCGCAAATCAAGCGCTCGTCAATGCAGTGGCTGGCTTCTTCATACAGCCGCCGGTAGAGAACGCTGCCCCAATCACCTCGCCTGTAAATACCCAGCAAAGAGACCAGAACGATCAGCTTGATTGGGTTGCCTGGGAGGACCGCAAGCAGCGCCGTCTCTGGCGCATCAGTACTGATAATCGCGTGGCTTGATTATTGTGCGACCTTTCTCTTGCCGAACGTGGAAGACAAAAGATTTCCTGGGCGGCGCGTCACATGCCCGTCCTACGCCAGATTCAAGCTACCTTTGCCTCTGATCGTCCTTTTCAGAACCGGCGCATTGCAGCCTCGCTGCATATTACAACCGAAACGGCTGTATTACTCCATGCATTGCAGTCCGGGGGAGCTGAAATTGCCCTGTGTGCATCCAATCCCCTCTCGACGAAAGACGACGTATGCGCTGCACTGGTTGCTGATGGTATCGCGATCTATGCCAAGTAT
>WNGD01006434.1_pt1 | contig 17273 bp, 16 predicted proteins | sample 5400671 | NCBI WGS metagenome assembly WNGD01 (sample SAMN13153369, study PRJNA577476) | soil metagenome | isolation source: 40 cm soil or saprolite under grassland replicate 2 | place: USA:California | collected 2016-06-15
TCGGCGCACTAATGGTTCGGCTGGCACGGGGAATCTGCTCCGTAGCTGCCCGTAGCGGCGCGACTCCCAAGTCTGTTGTCCCAGCAGGCAACGGCGCCTCGCGTTGGCGTGGAGGAAGGAGCGCTCTGGCTACCGGAATCTGATCCTCACGATCTCGCTGCGCAAAAACGAGACGCCGAAACGCAGAAACTGGCTCAGGGTCCTCGCGGTGGTCGTTGCGGCCTTATCCCTGGCCCGCGCCGTGCTGGGGGTCGCTGAAGTGACCGCGCTTGACGTGATCGGACCGCTGGCGTTCCTCGCGCTCGTCCTGGTCGTGAGCGTGGCGGCCATCCGAGGACGGCTCGCAGCCCAAGCCGACGCCTCCCCAACACCACCAGACGCGGCCTCGCCCCAAAGGTCGTCGTCGCCAGACGTAGAAACGTAGTCCGGCGCGGACAGGGCTACGACGTCGCGCTCCGACACTCATCCCCCGAAACGTCGAAACGTAGTCCGACCGGCAGGGCAACGAGATCCGGCTCAACCCCTTCGCCGCGAAACGTCGAAAACGTAGTCCTACGCGACACGATTGTCGCGACTCCGCCAAAACGCGACACCCGCGTGGCAGGAGTGTTTTGCGGCGGGTCTCGTAGGTTAGGCTGACGTCGCAATCGGAAGGGCGGCATGGACACCGTCACGATCGTCGTCGTCGGCATTTGGAATGGGCTCCTCGTCGGTGCGTTGGGAGCTGTGATCGTCTGGCGTGAGCGGCTGCTCGAGTGGGTCACTGGAGTCGACCTGTACGGCCGAGACGAACGGGACGCGGATGGTGACGACCAGTGGTCTGCCTTCCTGGCAGAACATCCGGAACTCAGGTAGCGGCAGTCAATCCCTGCCGACCCCACACGCCCCCGTGCCTGCCTTCTCGTCCGGCAGTCCAGCAGGGAGCCGCCCTTGCTCGAAGTCGTGGTGTTTAATCAAGGGGTTCGACCTGGTAGCCGTCGTCGCCGACGACGACGCGGATGCCGGCGCCCTTTGCGAGCGGCGCCACCATCTCGCCGGTGAGGTCCAGGACCGCCGCCTCATTCGTCGGGCTGTGGCCGACGACGAGGGCGTTGCCGCCGTCGGGCAGGCGGTCGAGGACGCGGCGGAGCGCCGCGCCGAGCCGCTCCGAGTCATCCGCGACGAGCTCAGGGTCGGCCTCGCGGAGCGCATCGAGCGCACCGCTTCCCGCCTTCTGGTAAGCCGCGCGCCAGCGGTCCTCGACCTGCGACTGCAGGCCCGGCTCGACCACGACGCCGCCCGGCACGTGCTCGCCGAGCGCGGCGAGGAAGCAGGCGAGCGTCTGCGTCGCGCGCTGGGCTCCCGTCGAGACTGCGAGGTCGTAGCCGCCCCGGAGGCGTGCGCCGATCTCCAGCGCTGCAGCCACGCCCTCGGCGGTGAGGACGTCGCCGTCGGCGTCCGTGTGCCGACGGAGCTCGATCTCCTTGCCCACGTGGGCGACGCTAACAGCGGGCGGACTCGCTCGCATTCGAGCATCGGCCCGTTCGCACACGAGGCCGTGTACCTAAAAGGGCGTGCGATTCGGCCAGCGTGAGCGCACCAAGCGAGGCCGAAAGTCGAGCGCACGCGTGCGAGTGCGCGGCACAGGCGACATCCGTTGGGGTGCGGCTTCGCGCGGTGCGAGCGGCGATTTGGAGCTGCCGCCGTGCCGTTGTCGTGCGTGGCGAGTCGGCGAAGAGCGTTACCCGGGGATCGCCCCGGCGAGCCAGGTGAGGACGCGCTGCTTTCAGGTGCTCGCTTCGGAGGACGCTGTAGTGATCGTAGTGGTCGAGCTGTATGACGTCTTTGTGGAGCCAGCGTTCGAGCTCCATCGTCGACAACGCCGTCTACCAGCGGCGTTTTGCGCAGATGTATGCGGCATAGACCGAGGCGGTGCCGTAGCTCGTCTGGCGGATCTCGAAGCCCGACCGTTCGAGCATTGGCTCGAGCAGCCAGCTGAAGGTGCTGTACTCCTCGCGCAGGTGTGCCTCGAGCTCGGCGCGTGTCCAGCCCTTGTCCGGGCGTTCTGCCGCGCTGGCGAGCCAGTTCTCGATGACGCGGTCCACCTCATCTTGGTCGCAGGCGAAGGCGAGGTCGCGCAAGCGCAAGATGCCATCCGACTTGAGGATGCCGGCGACGCGCTCGAGCGCGAGCGCCTTCCAGATATCGGGCAGGTGATGGAGCGCGTTGCGCGAGTAGACGTAATCGGCCATCTCGCCTCGGTGTTCGTAGCTGAGGAAGCCCGCCTGCACGCACTCGACGTTCGCCATGCCCAAGCGAACTGCCTTGGTGTTCAGCATGTCGAGCATCGCTCTCGACACGTCGACGGCAACCACGCGCCGACAGTGCGGAGCGGCGGCTAGGGCCAGCGTGCCCGTGCCCGCGCCGAGGCCAACAAGCATGCTTCGCTCGTTCAGACCGAGATCGCGCAGCAACGCGACCTCTTCGACCACGTCGGTCCCAGCCTTCCCGTCGTAGGCCGCCGCGTAATGAGGATCGAGGTGCTCACGGCCAGCGTGCGCGAGCTCGTCAAAGAACCACCGCCTTGTGTACATCGTCGTCCCGCATCTTCGCGCGGACGCGGCATTACTGCGAATGGAGCTGGTAGGCGGCCGCGCTTCGACCCAGATCGGCAGCTCGAGCGTGGGACCTAGACGAAGCCCGGCTGTCGCAGAGCTCTTCCGAGCGTTCCGTCGGAGTCGAGAATGCTGGTCGAACCCGGATCCGCCCGAGCATCAAGCGCTGCCGCCGAACTTCCTGCTGCGGCACACATTCTGGAACATGGAGGGAGAGTGCGCTCGCAGTCTTTTTGCGTACCTTTTGTCGTGTCTATGGCGGGGTCACACTTGTGTTGAGGATCCGGACGAGCGGCGGGATGATCGAGCTGAGCGATGGGGAAGCCGGCGAGCTGCGCGAACGACTGCGACGGGTCGCCTCGGCTCAACCGGCTGAGGAGACGATCGCCGTGTCGGCAAATGCGAGCACCAGCGTCACCTTCACGCACACGCAGACAGTCGCAGTGGTCGACGTGCTCGCGCAATGGATGAACGAGCTGGGAGGGGAAGAGATCGGTGCGGGCCTGTTCAAGCTGAGGGATGCGCTCACCAACGACCTCGAGCGCGAGTAAGCCGACAAGCCGCGCGCAGCCGATCTCACTCGCCGACATCTCTGCCCTCAGAGCCCATCAACGCGGAGGGTCGCAGGCCGAAAACGCCATTACTTCGGACGACCGATGAGCGCCGAAAATTGCTGTTTGTGAAAACACGCCGCTTCAACTCTTAGCTGTCGCATTTGGCGGAAGCGCGACAAGAACTGCCGGTTCCCTCAAACGGCTCGACTCCGAGGTGCGACGAGCGCGCCGAGAATCGCGCCGGCGAGCAGGAGCTGGAGATCTGCGGGGAAGTGCCCCGAGCGGTGCCAGCCTCGGTGACCGTGGAAGAGCTTGCGGCCGCCCGGGCGTAAGAACGGGAGGACGTGCTCGAGGTCGGGTGCGGAGCTCGCCGCGGCGCCGAGCGTCGCCGGATCGACCGGGCCGCGGCGCGCGGCGAGAAGGACGAGGCCCGCGAGACCGCTGCCGATCTCGAAGCGGAGCGAGCGGATGTCTTGGTGTGGCAGCCGATCGCCCGCGAGATGAAGGACCGGACCCAGCAGGAGCGCCCCGAGTCGCGACCCGCTGGCGGCACCGGCCGCGGCGCCCGTCGCCACGTGAAGTGAGACGATCACGGCTACCGTCCTAGCAGACGGCCGCGCGAGACGCGCGCCGACGCGATCTCACGCGCCTGGCATGCCCAACGACCACAGGACGCGCAGGCTGCAGTCGCTGCCGCCTTTCCAACGAGCGGCGACATTGAATGCGCACAGACGCCGAAGCAAAGCGAGGGGCCCCTCGCGGTGCTCGTAAATCGTCAGATGTGGACGTGTTTGTCGTGGTCGTCGGGCAGCCGTCCGTCCCAGTCGCGCAGGTCACGCAGGAACTGTGCCGGCCAGCTTTTGGATCGCTCGCGCACTCGCTGCACCATCAAAGCGATGTTTAGGAGCAGAACCGCGAACGCCGCCGCCGCCAAGGGTAGGAGCCACTGAGGCATGTGGAAAGCCTAACCCCCTCCGGACCACCTTGAAGTGTCGTAGTTTGTTGGAACTGCGACAGCCGGTGAGAGCTGGGCGGGGCAGGGTAACCACTCCGCCACTCCGGCGGCAGGGAACGGAGGAGTGGCGGGCGTCGCGGCCCGCCACTCCTCCGTCGTACGCCATCAGGGCGTGACCTTCGAGACGAACGCGTCGGTGTTACCAAACTGCGCCACGCAATTCGTGCCGGGCGCCGGCTTCGACGCGGTCCCGTGCTGGAAGGCGTCGACCGCCGGGCAGCCGACGCCGTTGCGCGAGTCGGTGTAGATGAAGAACGCGTTCGCGTTCGTCGAGACGAGCGTGTTGTAGTCGCCCCAGAACTGGCGGGTGAGGCCGTTCTGCGCCGAAGCGGCCGGGTCGGACGAGACCGAGCTCACATCGGTCGATCCGCTCCACGTCGTCCCGCCGTCGGTCGAGTTCACGTAGAAGCTGTCGATGGTCGCGTTGCCGGTTCCGAACGTGCTCGTGTCGGTCGTCTTCAAGGCCTGGTAGCCGACGTCGACGCGCCCGTTCGGCGCGACGTCCAGGCCCTGGAAGAACGCGTAGCCGTCGGCGACCCGGGAGACGAGAGTCGGCGTCGGCCACGTGCTCCCCTGGTCGCTGCTCTTGGAAACGACAATCCTGCCTGTGCCGTTGCGGAGGTTGGCCCAGTCGACGTAGACGGCGCCTGTGCCCTGATCGACGGCGAGACTCGGGAAGCTGTCGTCGCGGAAGTTCGCGCCCGGGATCGGATCCTGGATGTCGTTCACCCGGGCGATGTCGATCGGCCGCGAGAAGCTGACGCCGCCGTCGTGCGACACGGCGACGACCTGCTTGAAGCCACCGACGTCCGAGTCCTCCCAGACGACGTAGACCGTGCCGTCGGGGCCGGTCCGGACGGTCGAGCCCTGGCGTCCGCCGTGGCCGATGTTCTGAGCGGTGGAGAGCTGGCGTTCTTTCGACCACGTCTTCCCGCCGTCGTCCGAGAACGCCACCCGAACCGGCTCGCCGAAGAACGTGATCGCGCTGCCCCGGAACTGCGTCCACGAGACGTAGACGCGCCCGAAGAACGGCGAGCTCGGGTTCCGGTCGGCCCAGATGTCCTCCTTGTCGTTGAACTTGAAGCCATGGCCGTTCGCGGCGATGACCGGATTCGACCAGTTGACGCCGTTGTTGTCGGAGGTCGAGACCGTTAGGAGCTCCGGCGCCTGATTGCCCTGCTGAGAGCCCGGCGCGAACTCGGCCAGGCCGCCGTAGTACGCGCGCACGCCGGTGACGAAAGCGTCCGCGGCGCGGGCGCCCGCGAAGCTGCCGTTCGCGTCCGGCCGCGGGCCGTAGACGATCCGCGGGTCGCCATCCGACTGCAGGTTGCCGCCGTTGTCCGAGAAGCCCGGCAGGAGCCCCCGGTTCGTCCAGGTCGCGCCGCCGTTGGAGCTCGTGTAGACGCCGTCGGTGCCGACGCCCGGAAAGAACGAGCAGTCGCTGCCCGGCACGGACCCCCGCACCGGGCCGGGGCCGCAGGGCGGCTGGAGCTGCTCGTCGTTCGCGCCGGCGATCAGGAAGCTCGAGTCGACCGGGTTGACGGCGATCGTCGGCTCGTTCTGCTTATTCGTCGGGAAGCGAGCAGTGGTATTACTCGTCGGGTCGCCGGCGATCTGCGGGTTGTTCGCCCGAACGTCGGTGAACGAGATCGCAAGCGCCGTTTCGGCCGCTGCAGCAAGAGCCAGGCAGACTGCGAGCGCCAAGACCAGCTTTCGTCTCATGTTATCCCTCCCCCACAAGGTGGACAGAGCCCACGCACGACACGTGAACCCTCGTGCTTACAAGCCTGAATACGCACCACTCGAGCGAGCGGTTTCAGCCCGTCTACTTCGGCAGTCACGCGGTACACGGAGCGCACCCAGGTGGCGCCTCCGCCCCGGAGAGGGTTCCCAGACAGCGTCGTCGAAGATGTCACCTGGGCCGAACGCCACCCCCGTTCAGGCGTGATCGTCTTCGTCCGCGCTGCCGACGACCCCAACGCTCCGCCGATCGTCAGTCCACGCTGCCGCATAAGAGCACCTAACGAAAAGCAGGGCCCCAGCGCCGCTGACGAACGGGTGGTCGTCGCACCCATAGCTCAGCGCGGCGCAAGGGAGGGGAGCGTGTCCGCGGTTCCGCCGAAACGCGACAGCTGCGCGCTCGCCTCTAACCGTTCAGGTAAGCGAGCAGCTGCGGTGTGTTGCCGTCAGAGGCAGCACACGCGGCCCTCGGCTGACGTTGGGTGGCGTTGGTTATGCCGACGGTTTGTCGCTAGTTCAGGCCGCTTTTACGCCTTCGGCGAACCGAACGTTTTGCACCGGTTGCGGCCCTCAGTCGGCGATCCGAGAAGTCGGATTTGCAGGCGGAACACACGAGGTCGATAGACGACGCTCGGCCGAGAACTCCGTGAATCCGCGCGGTCGCCAACCGCGTAGCACCGGTAGCGATGCACGCCGGCGAACCATCCTTCGCCCAGCCGGCCCGGCCCCGGCCGCGCGCACCCCGCTGAACGCGTCATTCCGTGCACATCCGCCACTCTCGTGCGCGCGGAATTCGAAAGGGGGATCATGGAAACCACGGAACAGTACGAGCATCTGACCAGCCGACGTTCCTTCTTGCTCAAAGGCGCCGCCGCCGGGGCAGCGACGATCACAGCGGGGCGGCTGTCGAAACGTTGAAACATAGTCCGGCGCGGACAGGGCAACGACATCGCACACCGACACTCATCACCGCGAAACGTAGAAACGTAGTCCGACCGGCAGGGCAACGAGATCCGGCTCAACCCCTTCCCCGCGAAACGTTGAAACGTAGTCCGACCGGGCACGATTGTCGTGATTCCGCCAGAAGGCGACAGGACTAGCCCGACACAGCAGGCCGCACGAATTACTTAGCGGCCTCGCGGTTCGATAGCGAGCTCGACTGGCAGCGCCCGTCGACTTCGTCGAGATAGCGGGGCCCTGCGGCCGACCGGGTTTGTGCAGTCACTCCATCTGCGAGGGTCCGGCTTGCTAGCTGTGCGGGACGCTGATGGTGACGGGGTCGCTTCGGCTTGAGGCTGTGGTTGTGTTGAGGCAGCCGGCGGGCGCTGTTGATGGTCCTTCGCAACGGCTTTCGGTGTTGCGAACGATGGCGATGAAGCCTGTTGTGCGCCGGACAGTGTGGTGGAAGCTGTAGCGGCCGTGTATGTCGGTTTTGGTTGAGCCGGCGGGGAAGTCGCCGTAGACGATGCCGCGTGGGGTTACTTTGCGCGCGAGTCCGATGAAGACCACTCTCACGTTTGGCCGCGGTTTTCCGTTGGCGGTGAGTGCGCCAGTGAGGATGGCGAGGTGTGACCTTGGTTGGTAGTGGCCGCGCAGGGTGAGCGTGTTGGGGACCGGGACGATCGCGCGCAGCTCGTAGGCTTTGTCGGGAAGCGCCGTGTGCTGGTCCGGCGCGAGCGGGGTGATGATGCTGCTCCAGACGTAGGTGTCGTGTCTGGTCGGCGGGTCGAGTTCGGGGAGTACGAGCGACAAGCTGGAAATCGGAAGGACGGGTGCGGTGCCGCCGGTCGGCGCGGCCAGCGTTGGCGCGCAGAAGTCGAGCCGCAGTCCTGTGTTCGGCGGATCCTGCGCGGAGACGTAGATGGGCAGGCCGACCGGCTGGCCGAGCAGCGAGAGGTCGATCTGCCAGATCGCGATGTGCTTGCGCGCGCTGCAGGATTGCGCGGCGGCCTCGGCGGCGCCGTCGAGCGGGGCTGCGACGACTTCGCCGTCGAGGATCGAGACGGCGCTCGCTCCGTAGCCGCCGGCGGCGGCGTAGACCTCGGCGTTGCCGATGAAGGTTCCGGTGGGGCGGTCGGGGTAGAGCTGGAAGCCGGCGGGTACCTCGAGTGTTGCGCGCGCCGGTGGACCGGCGGCGCCGAAGTCGAGCGTGATGTCGAGCTCCGACGCGTCGGTAGGCGCGTCCACGTAGAGCTGCGCCCGATCGTTCCAGCCGCTGGCCCCCCGGTTGGGGGCCCCGATCGCGCTCGTCGAGCCGCCGAGCAGGAGCGAGGCGAACGCGCTGCAGGCGAGAAGTCGGGCGGCGGTGCGGGTGGCGGCCATCCACTGGGCACCTCGGCACCGAGCGGTTGGGGAAAGAAGCCTCGAAAGGGTGATTCGGTCGTCCCTGGTTCGGTCGACGCTGACGGCATGCGCCTCGCCGCCCTGGTCGCCATTGCGGTCGCCGCAGCCTCTGCAGCTGCGCCCGCCACCTCCGCTCCGGTGGGGCCCGCCGGCAACGGGATGATCGCGTTCACGAGCGAGCTGCGCTCGTCCGAGGTCTACATGGCCGATGCAAACGGCGGCAACGTTCGCCGTCTCACCGACGATCTCGGCCAGAGCCGCTGGCCGGCACTGTCTCCGGATGGATCGAAGATCGCGTTCGCGAGCAAACGCGGCGGCTGGTGGGACATCTACGTGATGAACATCGACGGCAGTGGGATTCGCCAGCTCACCCATGATCCGGGTTTCGACGGCTATCCCGATTGGTCACCGGACGGGAGTAAGCTCGCCTTCAGCGTTTTCGGGGGCTACACCATCCACGTCTTTGTCTACGGCTTTGCGGACGGATCGCTCACTGATGTCACCCCCGACGCGGCAGCCGCGATGCATCCGCGTTGGTCGCCCAACGGCACCGAGATCGCCTACGACGGCACGCGCTTCAGCACCTCCAGCGGTATCGACCTCTACGTCGTGCAACCCGGGAAGCAGGCCAGGCAGCTGACCAGCGCAGCCGGTTGGGAGCGCCAGCCCGCCTGGTCGCCCGACGGCAAGCAGATCGCCTACACCAGCTACCCAAACGGTGTCGCCGACATCTTCGTCAGCAACGCCGACGGATCGCATCCGCGTGACATCACCGACAAGGCAAACACGGACGAATACGAGCCGAGCTGGTCGCCGTCCGGAATCGCGTTCCGCTCGAACCGCGGCGGGCGCGACGAGATCTACGTCATGAACCCGAATGGGACGAACGTGCGCATGCTGACGAGCAGCATCCAGGACGGAGACCCAAACTGGTCACGCGACGGCCGTTACCTGCTGTTCGACAGCGGCCGCGACGCGACCAGCGAAATCGGCGTCTACAAGAACGACCAGTACCGCTCACTCACGCACGGCAACTGGTTCGACACCGATCCCTCGTGGTCACCCGAGGGGCGCCGGATCGTCTTCTCGCGCAGCAAGACTCTCGGACGCAACGACCTCTACGTCGTCGACGCAGCGAGCGGCAAAACGCGCCGGCTCACGCACAGCCGCGGCATGGACTGGGCGCCCGCCTGGTCGCCGAACGGAAAGCAAATCGTGTTCGTCCGCTACGAAGGCTTCGGCGCCCAAATCTGGCTTAGCAACGCCAACGGCACCCACCAGCACGCGCTCACCAGCACCGGCTCCTGGAACGACCACCCGAGTTGGTCACCCGACAGCCGCCGCATCGTCTACTCCGGGCGGCGAAACGGCGACTACGACCTCTTCGTGATCAACACCCGCACCGCTCGACAGCGGCAAATCACACACGACCGGTCGCTCGATCTCTCACCCGCATGGTCCCCGGACGGCTCGCTGATCGCCTACGTCAGCCCCGCCGACCAAGCGCTCGACGACATCTGGGTCGTCCGGCCCGACGGAACCGGCAAACACGTCGTCACGCATGGCGACGCCGACAGCGAGTCACCAACCTGGGCGCCCGACGGCTCCACAATCCTCTACGCCAAAGTCGATTTCCTCGGCGGCGACGGCACCCTCTGGACGACCAACCTCGACGGCACCAACGCAACGAGCGCGACCCGCGACCTCACCTGGTCAACCGCCAGCCCAAGCTGGCAGCCGCTCCACTAACACCGGCAACAGGCTGCCCTCGCGTCGTCTTCTGGCGGAAGGGCGACAACCAAGGTGGCGACGTTGGGGTTTCTTTTCGAGGTTTGCCTGCGCTCCCCGGCCTTGGGCGGCGTTGAGAACTTACGGGTTGCCGGTCGGTCCTTGTGCTGCGGGCGGGTTGGCGTTGAGACCGACCAGTTGTAGCCCGCGCCGCCGGATGCCGCGCACGATCGCGGGCAGGGCGGCGAGGGTGGCAGAGCGGTCGCCGCCACCGTCGTGGAGGATCACGATGGAGCCGGGCCGCACAGCTGAGAGGACGCGCTTGGCGATCTTTTTTGCGGAGCTGCCGGGCCTCCAGTCGGCCGGGTCGACCGACCAGAGGACGACCCGTTGGCCGAGTGCCGCTGCGGCACCGACGAGCCGCGGCGAGCTGCTGCCGCCGGGGGGCCGGAACAGTCGCGGTTGCGCCCCCAGTCGGGAGAGAACCTGTTCGCCGAGCGCGATCTCATCAGTGAGGAGCTGCGGCGGCAGCTGCGCGAATAGCGGTACTTCCGGGTGGTTGTAGCTGTGGTTTCCGACCGTCATCCCTAGCCGCAGCTCCTGCCGGACCAGGTCGGGGTTTGCCTCCGCGAGATAGCCGATCACGAAGAAGGTTGCGCGCACCCGCAGCTTGGTCAGTGCCGCGAGAATGCGGGGCGTGTACTTTGGCGAGGGGCCGTCGTCGAAGGTCAAGGCAACGGCCCTCGCCGGTCTCGCCGGCCCGCTCGGGCGGAACCGCACCGAGACGAGCTCGTGCGAGAGGGCGCCGTTGACGATTACCTGCTCGCCCGGTGTGCGGCTGACGGTGAACTGCGGGTTGTTCGCCATCCCACCAGTGACGCGCACGCTGCGGCGGACGAGCGGCTCCCGCCGGTCGTGACCGTCGACGACCGTGATCCGGTCGCCGCTGCGCAACCGCGTCTCTGCAGAGGCGGGTCGCCCGTCGACGAGGAGGCTGCCGGTGACCGCGCCCGCGCGCAGCACCTGCCCGTTCACGTCAAGGACGTCACCCGCGCGCGGGTGTAAGGCGAACCGTGCCGCTGCCCCGGCCAGCGTCGTCCCCTCGACCACATGCGCAGACCTACCCGCGACCGTCACAGCCAACGAGGCACGCCCGCCTCCCCCGACAAGCTCGCGGGCAAGCAGCGACAGGGCGATCGCGGCGATGATCACGATCGCACCCGTGACGCTCACTCTCCGCAACAACACCACGCTCCCCCGACCGAAAGCGTGCGACTAGCCTCGGAGACGCCTGGCCGCGGCGAGTCCGAACAATGTGAAGACCGCTGCCTCCCGCGGAAATGAAGGTGGAGAAGGCTATTGACGGACCTTCGATGCCGACCTACAAGGAGGATGCTGCGGCTCGCTGTCCAGGGTCCACTCGTGAAAGGGGATGACGTGGAGGAGTCGCAGTTCAAGGTCTCACCAGCAATCGCCGGCGAGGACGAGTACGTGGAGTTCTGGCCCGCCGGAACTTTGGCGAAGGGCCAGTTCGCCTGCACCGCCTGTGGGAATCGCGTGACCGTTCACCAGGTGCTGCCGCGCTGCATGGTGTGCGGCGAGCGGCTCTGGGAGCGGGCCGACTGGAGTCCCTTCGGGCGGTCTGGCTAGCCGTCAACAGCTGACGAGGCGGCGCTTGTTGAACAGACGTGATGTAACGGGGCGCGCTGCGCAGAGCACAGATTCGACAAGGCAGCAGTCGTTGGGTTGCGGCGCTCGTCGGGCCAAGCTCTCCGTCGCACTTCCAACAAGGCGCGACCTCCGAGGGAGGTTTCGATGCGGCTGAGAAAGGCTGGCTGTTCGATCGGCGGCGGCTCGACCGCCATGGCCTCGATCTGCTCGCCGTTGTTGATTACTGGCTGAGCTTGCTTTCCTCCTTGCGCTCGATTTTGGGCTTCACGGGGGCGCGGGAGACTTTCTTCGATGTCCGCGCCCGTAGGCTGCTCGCACTATCCTGGGTGGCGGGGTTATGAAGCGTTTCGCCGTCGCCTGTGTGCTACTGGGGTGCGTTCTTCCGGCACCGTGCGCAGATGCAGGGGGCCCAGCGATGCTGATCGGGGTGGCTGAGGACAGCGTACGGCGGCCGACGCTCGCAGAGGCGAAGGTGGAGATGGATCTCCTCGTGCAAGCGGGGTTCAACGCTGTTCGGGTGACCCAAATCTGGGCGCCGGGTGAGACGAAGTTGAGTGCGGCCGATCAGAGGATCCTCCGCAACGTGGTGCAGGCCGCGCGGCTGGACGGGGTGCAGGTCCTACTGACCGTCATGAACTTCGGCAACCGAACGACGCCACTGACAGAGCAGGCGCGTGAGGACTTCGCGGCGTATGCGGCGGCGTTGGCGAGCGCGCTGCCGCAGGTGCGGTATTTCGTGATCGGCAACGAGCCGAACATCAACCGCTACTGGTTGCCGCAGTTCAGCCCCGACGGAACCGATGCAGCCGCACCGGCCTACGAAGCGCTGCTCGCCCGCGCTTACGACGCGCTGAATGCGGTTTCGTCGAAGATCGTCGTTCTCGGCGGCGCGATCTCGCCGCACGGCGGCGACGACCCGGACTCGATCCGCCCGACGCACTCGCCGACCGCGTTCCTGACCGACCTCGGCGCGGCCTACCGCGCGAGCAGCCGGACGAAACCGATCATGGACGGGCTCGCGCTCCACCCCTATGAGGACAACTCGAGCGTCGCGCCAATCGACGGCGTCCATCCGAACTCGACGACGATCGCGCTCGCCGACTACGACAAGCTGGTCACGCTGCTTGGCACCGTTTTCGGCGGAACGGCGCAGCGGGGGTCGACGCTGCCGATCTACTACGACGAGTTCGGTGTCGAGGCGCAGATCCCGCCGGCGAAGGCGAGCCTCTACACGGGACGGGAGCCGGTAACGGTGAAACCGGTGCCAGAAGCTGTGCAGGGCGCGTACTACCGCCAGGCGGTCGAGCTCGCCTTCTGCCAGCCGAACGTGCGCGGACTGTTCCTCTTCCATGCGATCGACGAACGCGATCTCAACCGCTGGCAGTCGGGTCTGTTCTACATCGACCGGTCGGCGAAGTCGGATCTTCGCCTGGTGCGCGCAGCGATCTCGCAGGCCCATCGCGGTGTTGTCACGCACTGCCCAGGGCTCGCGCTGCTGCCGCGTGGCAGCCTCGTCGTCGCGGTTCGTCCAGTGCCACAGGCGACGCTCCTCTGCGACATCGACTGCACGTACGTCGTCACCGTCCGCCGCGGCAGCCGCGTGGCGGATCGTTCGCGCGGTCGCGCCGTTGGCGGCCTAGCGAAACGGATCCGGCTCGGGTTGCTGCGGAGCGGCCTCCACTACACGGTCACCGCGTCGCTAAGCGCGCCCGTCAATCCCGGCCACGCGACAGTTCTCCGCGCCGTTCCCTTTGCCGTCCCCTAACGCACGACGCGGGCTTCGACTACCCCTTCTCGCGTGCGCCTAACAGGGTGTCGCTTCGGGGATTCGAAGGCCGTTAAGTGCTCGCGACCGATAGAAAACGCGACGCCCAACCGCTCCACAGTCTGCACATCTCAGCGGTAACTGCGCAACGACTTCCAGGTATCCCCTGCATCGCGACTCCAGTAGAACGTTGTCCTGGACCAGGCAAATAGCGCCGAGCCATGTGCCCGAGATGTGAGTCCCAAGATTCGGTTTGGCAAGCCCTTCATCACGCGCCAGTGCATACCTCCGTCAACGGTTCGTAGCGCTTCGCCATCAGTGATTGCATAGATGACCCGAGCAAGCTGCTTGCTCGGCAACACTTGGTCGATGTATCGACCGTTGAGACCCTTCGGACTCCACGTGAGCTGCGTCGCATCGGCGGCGTATATCCCCCTGAAGCGCGTGCCTGCCCAAAGCGTCCTGCGATCAGTGCCCCAGCCGAACGATGTGACTTGGGGCCCGTCGAGCCCGTTACCTGCTCTCGCGATCTTAAGGAAGCGCCAGTGGTCGCCGCCGTCCTGGCTGTATTCGATTCCTCCAAACTCGCGTCCAACGTAGACGGTCCGCGGAGCGGACGGATTCGCGGCGACCACCTCGACGCTCTGCTGGTCTACGTACCTCTTGGTGAATGTCGTGAACCGTTTCCAGTTTGTTCCTCCGTCTAGCGTCCGGTAAAGACCTCCATCGTCTCCCCTAATCAAAGACTGTGCTGTGGCCAGATAAACGACTTGCGGACTAGCGACCGCGACATCGTTCACATGCAATCCGCAGGTCAGGCGGCGCCAGGAATGTCCTCCATCGTCACTGCGGAAAAGAGCGTTCCATGCTGCGTATAGAACATCCGCGCCATTGGACGCCACGAGCCGGCCCGGCGGATGCACAGACAAGGTGCGCCAGCGCAGATGCTGAGACTCCGTTCCGACAGACAGTTTGCCCTCACCTGTCGTGACGTAGACCCTTGGAGGATGAGAGGAGGAGGCAACGACCGACTCGATGCCCACGTGAGAGGCCGGTTCCTCGTACGCGAGGTTACTGAGACAACCGGTTCGATCGTCTCGTGAAAGGACGAATCCCGCCACCCCAAGACCTACGGCCACCAGGACAACGCCGGTTGAGGCGGTTAGCCAATAAGTCCTTCGACTCACGACGATTTGTCGATCACAGTCTCGTTGTAGGGGACGAACACGGAATACCATTGCGCGCTCCCCAGAACCGAGCTTGAAAGCGCGGCGATCGAAAGAACAGAATCATTCCGCTCACGATCACAATGAGCTGGACCCGGCGCACGCTCAAATTGTGAGCGGTGTTGATGGACCTTGCAACGCGACGCCATGGGATGGTGAACACGATCCACGAGCGCGAGGATCTCACGAAGATCAACGGCGCTACTCTCAAAGGCGAACGAAGCGAGGTTCTGGTGCGAAAGCTCGTCTACATCTCGTTCCGGTTTGCCAGCGCCGCGGTCGGCGCGACGCTTGCCGCGAGCGTAGCGGGAGGCACCCCGGCCATTTGGAAGCCGATTGCGACAACGACGCCGCCTACAACCGCGACCGAATAAACCTCGAGCACAACGACAGCGCTTCCTGCGAAGGGAGAGATCGCCTATTCGGTCCCCGTCGAGGAGGGCCCTTTGGACTGGGACATCTTCGTGATGAACGCGGACGGAAGCGGGGTGCGCAAACTAGCCTTCAACAAGCCCGAGTGCGACGAGGATAACCCATCGTGGTCGCCGGATGGCCGGATGTTGGTCTGCGATAGTTGCAGCAACATCAAGGTGGTCCGAGCGGACGGCAGCGGAGTGGCGAGGACGATCGCGGGGAGGGGCAATTCGCCCGCTTGGTCCCCGATCGGGCGGAAGATCGCCTTCAGCCGCGATGACTTCGGTGGGATCTCGATTGTGAGGCTCGACGGCAGTTGCTTGCGGAAACTCACTCCCGGTGGAGACGGCTACCCAACCTGGTTTCCGAACGGTCGGAGAATCGCTTACGCGCCACACTACCTGGGACTTTCTTTCGCGCGAGCCCCGAAGGACGTTCGCGTCATGAACAGCGATGGGACCGGGAACAAGCGTGTGCTCGCACGTCGGGGAGCGTCTGAACCGGCTTGGTCGCCGAATGGCCGCAAGATTGCCTTTATTCGCAAGGATGGGATCTACGTGATGAACGCGGACGGGAGCGACCAAGTGCGCCTGACGTCCGGAGGGCACGACCCGGTCTGGTCACCGGATGGACACCAGATTGCATTCACGATCTGGTATGGCGAGTTGGCCGGAATCTGGATCATGAACGCGGATGGCAGCAGCCAGCAGAGGGTGCTCGTGGCTACTGACGTCGGTGGTATCTCCTGGGGAAAGGCGCGTTAGCCCTGGTCTCGCGATCGCAGAGTTAATGTACGTCTCCGGGCTCACCAATTCGCAGCTCCGTGGCGAAACGCTCGATCCCTTCCCGACGCAGTCGGTCGTCGGCGAACATTGAAACCCAGATCGCGGCCAGGCCTCTCGCGGTGAAACGCCGAAACGTGGTCGCGATGCCGGCAGTCGACGAAATCGCGTCCGACCCTGCTTCCCGACGAGACATCAAAACGTAGGCTGCCAGCGTCACGGCCCTCGAGATCATCGACGTACCCCCAGAAGAGTGACTACATCTAGCCGGCGAGGCGCCGGAAGAAGAACGCGATGCCGCGCCAGATGTTCATCGGGTGCTCATGACGCTGGGTTGGCGCGAGCACCTTCCCTTCGAGCTCGCGGACGTCGGCAGCGAGCGTCTCGCCGAGACCACCCTTGCTGTCCGGCTCGATCTCCGCGCTCGTCGCTGGCTCGAGATACTCGTCGAGCTGCGCGACTTGCTCGCGCGTCAGCGCCAGCCGCACCACGTCTTGGCTGATCCCCGCGACTTGCTCCGCAGGCACATAGCGCGGCTTTCCGAACGAACTCGTGGTGATCGCCAACCCATCAAAGATGTCCTCGGTGTCGTCGCCCGCAACCTCGTCGACCTCGCCGACCTCGCTTCCATCGGCGGCAACCACCTTCCAGCCAGCCCGGATCATGAACCACGAAAGAGGATCGGCCACCTCGACAGTCTTACCGCTCGCGCATAGCAGCGTCGGCTCAAACCGGGCCCTCAACTCCGGCGTGCCCGATTACGGCCTAGGCGGAAGAGGGGCCATGTCGCTTTTCCGCCAAAACGCGACAACTATTCACCTCTATACGACTCCGGCCGAACACACCAGGGTTCCAATGTTTCGCGGCGATAGCGTTGGCCGGGCAGACGGCGAGGTCGGCTGATGTTGGCCGCGGCTCTTATAGGGACGACCGAGTGGCCTGGGCATGTTCAGGGTTCGACCATTCCCAACGACCTTCCTGCCTGCTAGGGCGAGCCGCGCCCGGAGACCCGGGCGCGGCTCTGGTCTTGCTCTTTCGAGCTAGGCTCGCGCGAAGTTGCTCGAGGCGATCAGGTAACCCGGCGCAGTCTGGCTACGCGGGATGAGCATGCGAATCCTCGCTCCGCCGAATCGCGCCCGGAATGATGCTCGGGACACGACTGTCGGCGAGGTACTCGCAAGAGCGCCCGTGAAGAACACGCGGCGCACGCTCGTCCAGTGATGCGTCCTCAGGCTCCAACGCTGCAGCAGGCCGTACTTACCGACGAACGACCGCGCTGCGACGACGCGCGCGAGGAAGCGGTGCACGCCGATCCGCACGAGGCTCAGCCTCGGCCTCACCTGCACCGAGATGGCATTGCTGCTCGTCTGGCCGCTCGATGCCTTGTAGATGGTGTGGATCAACGGCTGAACGTCCACGCTGAACGACCCATCGGCCGCCG
>WNGD01012937.1_pt1 | contig 17269 bp, 14 predicted proteins | sample 5400671 | NCBI WGS metagenome assembly WNGD01 (sample SAMN13153369, study PRJNA577476) | soil metagenome | isolation source: 40 cm soil or saprolite under grassland replicate 2 | place: USA:California | collected 2016-06-15
TAGCGCAATACTTCGAGTTTTTTACGTAACGCAATACTTCGAGTTTTTACGTAGCGCAATACTTCGAGTTTTTTTACATAGCGCAATACTTCGAGTTTTTTTACATAGCGCAATACTTCGAGTTTTTTTACGTAGCGCAATACTTCGAGTTTTTTTACGTAGCGCAATACTTCGAGTTTTTACGTAGCGCAATACTTCGAATTTTATTTAAATTTCCTGTATATCGGTAATGCTAGCCAAAATTATATTGAAATTATATAATACTATATAATGGTTTAAATTTATTCTTTATTATTTTATAAAAATACTATGAATACATATAAAGTATAAAATTAAAATACTATGTCTAACTATGAAATACATCTAAGTATAGAAATATAAAACATTAAAAATGTTAGTATAAAAATATTAAAAATGTAAAAAGACAGTTAGTAATATGAAAAACACAGAACAAGTAACATTAAAAATATAAGATATGGTTAATATAGTTAGTATAAATATTAAAAATGTAAAAAGACAGTTAGTAATATAAAGAACACGTTAAAAATATAAAGAACGAGTAACATTAAAAATGTAAGATATTGTTAATATACGGTAGTTATTAAAAACGTAAAAAGACAATATTATTAAAAATATAAAAAGATAGTTAGATAATATAAAAAAACACGGTATATAATAAAATGTAGTTAGTAATATTAAAATGTATATTTTGAAATACCTATAATGCGCTCGTCTTCTTTTCCTGCTGCTGTTGCTTTCTAAAGATTCTAGTAATTGTTTTATTTATCGTAGACATTATAAAGTTGAAAAGGAAAAAAGGTGGAAAAAGGTGAAAAAAAAAGTTGGGAAGAAAAAATAAATAAAAAAAGGTATATAAAGAGATCTTTGTTTATACTACCGTAATCACGCAAAATTACGCGATATGTATAAGATCTGCAAACAATGTAAATTTTCGTAACTTTACGAATTGTAATACTCCGAAAGTTTATACATTTTGTGATTTAACAAAAGAAGTTTTCAGCTTTTTTTTATATTTATTTTGTAAAAGATTATTATATACAGTATTTCTCCACAAATAAAATAAGCAATTGTACTTTTTCTTAAGACATTAAGCTAAATGTGCAATTTAAAAAAAAAAATTGAAAAAATTACAATAAATTTGATTTTTAAATTATAAAATATTGATGGGTCCCCCCTCTTAATTCTTCTGTTTCTTCTTCTTCTTGTTCTCCTTCACTACTGTTATCATCATCGGGTACTAAAGGTTCATTATTCTCGAGTTTATTCTTTAAAGTAATTAATAAATTAGTAAATAAAAGAAAGATATTACAATTAAGTACAAAGTTACGAAAACCTACGTTATAATACTTTACTTTCTGTCTCATGGTGCTTTCATTTGCTTGTATATACATATTTTTTGGGTTTAATAATGTTGTACATACAGCAATTGCAAATGATATTTGAATTTAGATGCATCGCTGTTTGGGAAAACCTTTTGTAAAATACATGATAATGCTGAATTATCATTGTCCATTGGTTCAAATAGATTTGCGTAACACATCGCCACTTCAGTTTTACGCTTCCGTTCCATAATATCGGAAGGTAGTGCATTAGATTTGATTAAAGGTAGCGCTGTTTTTGAATTAACTTTAAAAAAGAAATTAAGTTTTACTTAGTACAATTTCATTTATTTATTCACAAATAATTAAAGAAAACTTACTTTGGAGTGAATATTCATGTCATATAACCCAGTCCATCTGGATTCTGAAAATTTGTTGTAGAAATTTGGGTGATTTTGTTCTAAATATACTTCCGTTGCTGCACGTGAAGTTTCTTTAGTAGTATGATATATTTCCGCTTTCATCGTTAATTTCGCGACTTCTTTACCATACCCTAGAAAAATAATTAATATAATTAATAATTGCTGGAGCCATTGTATAAAACTATCAAATAAAATCTTATGCTTGTAAAAATTTCATCTGAACAATCTGTCAAAGAATTTAATGTATATTCGACTTTGTCTTATTTTTATTAAAAAAATTCATCACTATTATCATTTAATTTGTTTATTACTTCTCTAGTTGCTTTTGCTTCCTCAATAATAGTGTCCATTTTTTTTCCACAGCTTTTAATTGTTCTAACATAGGTTATAAATAAAAATTTTTTAATTATAATTGAAATATAATAACTTCTAAATATTTGCGAATACCTTCGAAATTGTTTCCGAAGTTGTTATAGTTGTTGTCTTCGTTACTTAAACCCTTGCCTTTGCCCCTGCCTCTTCCTCTGCCGCCACCACCGCTAATCATTAGAAAAGATTGAGAAGAGAAAAGCTGAGATGCGTCTGGGTTTAACTAATAGGAGTACTCAGCAAGAAATAATTCAAAAGACTATAACTCCTATTCAGGCGCCTCCAGTACTACCTGCTCAAGTACCTGTTATATGATGATGGAGTTGTTACCTCTGCCTCTTCCTCTGCCGTTGTCGTTGTCACCTCTACTACCACTGCTGTCAGGGTTATTGTTGGGATTGTTACCACTGCTGCCGGGATTATTGTTGGGATTGTTACTACTGCTGGTATCGTTGGTCCTTAACCGTTTAGATCGAGTTTTATTGCCTGTATTTCCAGTAATTAATTCTTGAAATTTTTTTACGTTGTTGTTCTCTTACTCTACGATCAGACATTATGTTTATTTGAATAAAAGGTGTTTTAAGGTAATAATCAAATAATATTCTACAATTGATCAATGGATACAATGGACAAGAAAAGAGAGAATTTTATCTTTATTTATGGCAAAATTTCGCATAACTTCGAAAGTATTATAATATAAATATACATGTACTTACGCAAGCACAAAACTAATTATGCGAAAATTTTGAACTTCAAAAAAGCCTTTGGATGAAAAATCTAAAATTCGCATGATTTTGAAAAGTATTAAAATATTAATCATTATAATTAAAATTCACAGTTATTAATATACTTACGCAAGCATAACTTGAATTATGCAAAAACTTTTGCATTATTCATGACCTTTAGAAGAAATCTAAAATTTGCATAATTTCGAAATTATTAAAATACTAATCATTATATCATTATAACAAAATCATTTTAATAAAAATTTACATATACTTACATGAGCGCAAGAAGACTTTGGAAGAAGAAATCTAAATTTGTATAATTTCAAAAGTAAAGCATTAACCATTATATCATTTTAATAAAAATTTGCAAATATTAGATCTGTTTTCCGGATCTGTTCCATAAACATTATCCAGAATTTATTAATATAGTCCCCATTAGTTCTTTAAATAAAAAACATTAAAATTATGCTTACGTGAGCACAAAAATCGCATAATTTGAATAAGCAAAAACTTTATGTACATTTATGGAAACCTTAGAGCCAATTCTTTTGCCGACTTCCTTGTTCTACTGTTCAGTGTTCAACTTAGAGACCTGCTATGGTTATGAATACGACTAGCAGAGAGAAAACTAAATTTGCATAAAATTTCGAACAAGAAAATTCTTTTCGATAAATTTTTGATCGACATATTTATTTGATTTATTTATCACACTTTGGTGCTACGAAACTTACGTAATGTAAATTTAACGCAAAAACTAAGAAGAAAGATGAAAAGGAAGACTTTTTATATTTTTGTTAAAATTGATGACACAATAATGAATCTTCTTTAATTTATTTTGTCTAAAGATTTATCAGTTAATTTATTGATTAGACTTTAATTTAATAGTTAATTTATTGTATTTCAATCGTAAACCTTATAAACTTAAACTTACAGAGTACTACGCTGTAAACTCACGAATAACGTACAGATTCGTATGATTTACGCAACCTTCGCCCCAATAAATATTTGTTAGTATCACGTATAATATTGCACAGATTTGTCATACATATGACGTAACTTTAATTTTTTTTTAAATCAAAAAAAAGTTTAAAATTAAATTAAGAATCTTTTGCAGGTGTAGCAAAACAAAAATTCAAAAATTCCTAAATTTAATGGCGTATATTACCGTATATATACATTTTGAGGTTTGGATTATGCTAAGTTTAAGAGATTTTACCTGAAGTAGGTTTCTGCACCTTTTACTAAGCCTTTAGAAACAAAGCCATTCAAAGAAAAGTTAGAAAAGGTTATCACTGTATTTATGAAAATAAATGAAGGAATTTCCATTAGTTCATCAATAAAACATGGCTGTGCCAAAACAAAATATTTTTCGTAAGTATATTTCCAATTGATGAAGTCCGAAATCTGGTAAATCTAAAATTTACACGATAATGACGATACATTGAAATAATGTGACAATAAATTATATATAAATGCACTCATCAATAAAATTTTGTATTTTGTTGCTTTGTTAGTCAAACAATATTCGTAATTATATTAAATAAATTACGCAAAACTTCGTACAATAAATTTGCTTTTTAATAATATTATACATTGCTCAATGAATTACAAGTGTCCATTTTGCAATCGCACATTTGCAAAACGATCTGCATATGCTCAGCACGTTCCAAAATGCATAGAAAAAGAGCCTGTAGAAAGTGATTGCGAAAGTGATGGTGAAAGTGATAATATTTCTTATGATAAGGTATATAAAAGTATAAATTAATGTGATATTACTTAACCAAACAAGTTTTGCAGTTTTGTCCTTATTAATAGATTTATTTTAGATGGAATGTGAAAGTTTTCATGGAGAAGCGCAAGAAACATCATTTAACAGTAACCAAAGTTTTGAAAGTACTGAAAGCAATTTAGTATCCGAAATTTCGATGAGGAGTTATGAAGAGGTCATCAACATGGAAGAATCTGATAACAGTCAAGAATCTGATAACATACTAGAATACGAAGAATCTGATAATGTAGTAGAATCTGATAATGTAGTAGAATCTGATAATGTAGAAGAATCTGATAACGTTGATAATACAGAAAAATCTGATAACGCAAAAGAATTTCCAAATGAGGCTTACGCAGATTTGATGACATTAGTGACAAATTATAAATTAAATAATAAAGCCGGAAATGCAATAATAAAATTTTTTAACAAGTATTCAAACCTTCCGCAATCCCCATTACCAATAAATATCGAAAAAGGACGAAAATTCATGAACAATATGAAATTTCCTAACTTAACTTTTAAAAAGATTTGTATAGCAAATCATAATCATAAAGAATACTTTCTCCATTATCAAGATTTAATACATTGTATAAAAAATATCTTGGCTATTCCTGATATGACACAGGATTTTGCATTATCTTTCGAAAACTGCGAGGTAAAATGTTGATTAAAATGCTTGTAATTTCTAAATATATATATTTAATATATTTAATATATATTTATTTTTTTATTTTATAGTATGAAGGAGAAAGTGTTTATAAAGAACAAAATACCGGAATATGGTGGAAGGAGACTGAAACCTCTTTACCCACAGGTGCAAAATTATTATCACTTATTTTGTATTCGGATGCCACAACTACAGATACATTAGGAAAAAGCCAATTGCATCCAATATATATATCATTAGGAAATATTCCTATATGGCGTCGTAATAAAGCAGATGCAAAGCAGCTTCTAGGGTATTTACCAATACTAGAAGCTGCTAATAGAACTGAGAGAAAATCTTCCGCATTTAAATATTTGGTTCGCGAAACCTTTCACAAATCTTTACGCCATTTACTTGAACCAATTATTTCATTAAAATATGGTATAGATCTTTTAGTAAATGAAGAAATCATCTGGTTTTATCCTCGTGTTTCTGTTATTATAGCAGATTGGCCAGAAGCAGCAACTTACTGCTTAACTTACAAGTCTCCCAGCTCAAACATACCATGTCATTTTTGTTTAGTCAAGCGAGAAAACCTTGCAAATATTAATTTAAAACCAGATGATATAATGCCACGAACACATGAAAATATGAGCTATAATTATCATCAGAATTCAGGAAAAACTGTCTGTATTGAACCTATACTTAATTTTTTTTGGGAGATTCCGTAAGTATGCATAAATTTAAGTAAAATCACAATTATTGTATTATACTAATATGTGCAGTATATATCTTAATATCTTAAATCTTAGAAATATAAATATCTATTCAGCAACGGTGCCTGACAGAATGCATCACTTAGACCTGGGTTTATTTCACTATCAGATTGAATATACATATCAACTTCTGCCCAATGTGTTAGTTGATGAGCTAGATCACCGTTTAGCTACAATTCCTCGTTACCCTGGCCTTAAAATTTTTTCAAATGGATTGCAATCAATTGCAAGATTAACTGCAGATGAGTATCGCAATTTAATGAAAGTCATGGTATTTGCTGTAGATAATTTGTACAATGGAAATAACAAAGAAGAAGAAATTTTTATAAATAACCTTCCAAAACTGTATGAAAGTTGGAATGAGATGTACATTTTAAGTAGATATGAAAAATTTAGTGAAAGTGACTTGGCAAATTTTAAAGTAAGTTTAAATAATATTCATTAATTTAAAATCAAATTAATTTATTAACTCTTAAAATTTTAGGATGCAATGAATAAATGGGCCCAAAAATTTATCCAAGCTTTTAAATCTACCTCCCCTTCTGAACTGAAATTGCCCAAATTACATTCATGGTTATACCACATAATCGACTCAATACAATTGTATGGCGCAGTAAACGGTTACACTACGGAAACCTACGAAAGTCTTCACAAGAATTTTGTTAAAATACCTTACCGAATTAGCAATAAAAAAAACATTGAAAATCAGCTTCTAGATACTGTAAGTATTTGATCTTATATAAATTTATAAGCATATTTTTCTAGATTACTTAAAAACAACAATTAATAGATAAGACGTCAAGCAATATCTCATATAACCTCTCAACGATCAGTTAACTTGGCAAAAATTCCTCGTGCTTACAAGTTTTCCACAAAACTTTTTGAATTTTCATTACAAAATTCAAATGCATTTTTTAATAATATAAAAGTAAACACTGATATAAATGACAAAATGCAAAGAGGTTTTAGCAAATTTTTGGATTGTCTAGATTTATATATGGAATTACTTAACAATCATTCAATTAGTGAAAGCCGAATAACCATATATGGATCAGTTACTCTAGAGAATGGTGCTATAATGCGTGCTACTAGCAGTTATCATAATAGACCATGGTTTAGCGATGTAGCTATTTTAATGAATTCTGAAGAATCAAATGAATATATATCAGATCAAGGAGTTTGCTATGGACAGGTATTTTAATATTTAGTAAATAATTAATTATGCATGTTATAATAAATTAATAATAGATATTTATTATTTGTAGACTTTATTGTTAACGGAAATTCTAATAGAAAAAGGGGGTCCTTCACTAAACCTTGCATTGATTCAGTGGTACGATTTCCATTCTCAAATACATCCATATATATACGGATGTCCTTATTTAAATTAAAGTTAAAAAAATTATATAATTTTGTAGCTATAGAAGCTATACAGGATATTGTACATATAGTACCTCGTTTTGGTAAAATAAACGAGTACTTTGTAAATAAATATATTTTTTAATATTAAACAAAATTTTTCCCAACATGTGCATTTGCAATAACTTATAAAATTTTTTTACTCATATCTTTACAGAATTGATACGTTTTGGACAATTCCGTGTATTATTTTTTTTAAAAATGCAAAAATGTGAGCTTTGTCATATTATAGTTATAAATTAGGATGTTAAGCATCTTAAACTAAGTTTAAGCACAAACTTTTTTGAGCATTTATAACATATGTTCCAAATATGCTTTCGAAATTGCATATTTTTGAATATCATATAGTCATATAGTGTTACATTTCACACTGTTTCAACGACGTCAATATATGATGTTCTATTTAGCCTGCGCATGTTTGCGCAGCTATTATAGAAAAAACTGAGCCCTGAACTTTGTTATTTGGGACTTGTGGCAATATTTTGAATTACCATTAAAATTTTTTGCCAGATGCGTGTATCTATAACGAAGCCTCATTTGTAAATGATACATTTTTGTAGGTAATTCTAAGCCTTTAAACCCCAGAGGTAATGTTTTTTTTTATAATTTATTTATTGTAATCAAAATATAAATTTCATCATCAGGAAATTTTTACGCAAATTTACGTAAATTTTTGCAAATTTATGTCAACAGTTAATATTTAAAAGCTTAAAATATATATATAAAGCAAAAAAATTTAATTAATTAAATCACAATTGAATTATCATACCACTTTTTTTTTAAAAAAAAAATGACACATCACCTCAAGTGTCAATATAGCATTAGCGAAGAACAGAAGAATTAAGAGGAGCCATAATTATAATTTATTTTTTCAACGATCTATCTGTCACGCTGATGTTGATTGAAGGGTGATGTTTAATGCAGTGAAATATATTATGACGATTTTTTTGTTTGTTTGTTATATTGTGAAACTAAACAAAAATGCAGAGTATAGGCTTGTTAATAGTAAACATTTAATTTATTTTAAACGATGAATTATGGCATTGCCAATACCTGATTTTCGTTACATGCCTCAAGATTCAGTACAGTATAGAAACTATCTGTCTTTTAGCGTGAACTTTCGCAAATTTTGTTAAAGCAAGCAATCACGTGCAAACTTCTATAATTCATCTTTAGCATAAACTCACAAAATTTATTAAAGCAGATCAATCTCGTGCAAACTTCTATATTCATCTTTAGCATAAACTTGTAAACTTTCGCAAAATTTGTTAAAGCAGATCAATCTCGTGCAAACTTCTATAATTCATCTTTTAGCATAAATTTTCGCATATTTGCAACCATGTAAGTTGTCAGAATACCATTTTTGATAACTAGATTGTGATTAAACTTCATTGAAAGTTTTGTGCAGTAATTTTCTATTTATATGGCGTCGCGTTTTTCACTATAAAATACTTACTTTGCTGCCTTCGCATTCGCGTTTTCGTGTTTATTTTTTTCTTGTATTCACTTCGCTAACCGCAAAATATTAATAAAATGAGCAAACGCGTCCGTCAAGATGTTAATCCTGCAACCATGGAATGTAAATATTAAATTCTTAATCAAGTAAACTTTTTTTTAAAAAAAAACTTCTGATTCTAAGTTATATGATAAAATATAATAGTATCAAATATTACAATCGAAAAGATTCTGTCAAAGCTATCAAATATAGAGGCAAAAGTTGACAAAGTCCTGTCTGAGCAGAAGGGCATTATAGAAAAATTATCCAAAGTTGAGGACAATGTCAATGATGATGAGGCGTTATTAGAAGTATATTATTTTAAAATAGCATTAAAGGGTTAATTTACTTATACTAATATATTATAATAATTTCTTATATTTATGCTATTTAGTTAATCACGAAAAATGTAGCGAAACTGCTACTAAATACAGACATCTACCCATCAAATGAACAATTCAGGATTGAAACTGAGGATTACATACAAACTAACCATCCTGAATTTTGTAGGCGCGTGAAAAAGAATTGGAGCTCGTACTATGAAAAAAATATATATCCACCTGTAAGTATGTGCAAGCTTGCTAAATTTTCATATTAAAAGCACTAATAAATATTTTAATTTTAGTTGTTGAGAAAAATCCGCTCCTTCCGAGGAACATTAGCCTCCCGAATTAGAGCCGCAATGTTTAGTACATTTGCGGCGGACAAGCTCCCAGTAATTAACACCAATGATTCGTCGAATGAAGTTTCGGCATGGAAGAATTCATCGGTGGTAGCAGAATGCTTTGAAAAGCTCAAAACTAATGGGGACTATATCAATAAAATTCTGGATAAAGTTTACGGAACAGATCCGGAAAAAAGACCTGTGGTGCAGGTCGCATTTACCGTAGTTCTGGTATATTATGTTTTAAATCCAAAAAAGGAGCACATAAAAATCAAGGAGGAAATATTACAAAGAAAAATTCGGAAATATTTGGTATGTTTTTGTAAATATTTGAAATGTATGTTATACAATATAATTAATAATGAATTTTATTTATTTAGGACAAAATGAGGGAAGATTCAGAAAAAGAAACCGGAGGCATTGAAGATGCCGATCATATATAAATTTATGGTAAAAATTTTTTTTTTTTACATAGTGAAATAATTTTGGGGATTTTTTTTTAATTAAATAATATAATAAAAATTTATTAAATGGATAAATATCAAAAATATTTAACATAAGTCATATTTCTATATAAGTAAGTTTCTCTCAAATTCTTTGGCTCAATCTTTATCAGAATGCGAAGTATTTCGTTAAATTTTCATTACGTAAGTTTCGTAGCACTGTATCAATAATTTAGTAGTACAAATTAATAAGGCGTAAGATTACGAAACAATACGCCATCGTAATATTGCGTCATATTCGTATATCGCGTTATTAAAGTAAAAAGTAAAGTAGATAAAGTATTATTGGACAGCAGATTAAAAAGTCAAAGTCAACTTTCGACCGTAAACTTTCGTGAAACTTCCGGACCACAAAATTATGCAGTCCGTAAATACTTTCGCACTAAAAATTTCCTAAAGTCTATTAATGATTTTAAAATCGTTTTCTCGAAGCATTTTTATATTTTTTGTAAAAAATTAATATATTTCTCCACAAATAAAATAAGCAATTGTATTTTATTTTTTTTCTCAAGACATTAAGCTAAATTTGCAATTTAAAAAAAAAACAAATTGAAAAAATTAAAATATATTTGATTTTTTAAATTATAAAACACTAATAATACTGGAGTTCCCTCTTAATTCTTCGGTTTCTTCTTCTGTTTCATCTTCGCTACTGCTATCATCATCATTGGGCGCTAAAGACTCACTATTCTCGAGTTTATTCTTTAAAGTAATTAATAAATTAGTAAATAAAAGAAAGATATTACAATTAAGTACAAAATTACGAAAACCTACCACATAATGGATTACTTTCCGTTTCATGGTGCTTTCTTTTGCGTTAATATACTTGTATTTTGGGTTTAAGAATGTTGTACAAACAGCGATTGCAAATGCTATTTGTATGTTAGATGCATCGCTGTTCGTGAAAACCTTTTGTAAAATACATGATAATGTTAAATTATCATCATTGTCCAATGGTTTAAAAAGATTTTTGTAACACGTCGCAATTTCAGATTTGTTCTTCCACGCCAAAATATCGGATGGCGAAGCATTAGATTTAATTGAAGGCAAATTTCTTTCGCCGAAAGTTGAAAATATCGCTTCCCTTGTTTTAGAAGCTATGGACCCGCGAAAAGAACGCTGTTTTTGAATTAACTTTAAAAAAGAAATTAAGTTTTATTTAGTAACATTTCATTTATTTATGCAAAAATAATTAAAGCAAACTTACTTTGGAGTGAATGTTTGTATCATAGAACCCAGTCCATCTGGATTCCGAAAATTTTTTTAAGAAATCTGGGTGGTTACTCTCCAAATATATTTCCGTTGCTGCACGTGAAGCTTCTTTAGTCGGATATATTTCCGCTTTCATTGTTAATTTCGCGACTTCTTTTACCATACCCTAGAAAAATCATTAATATAATTAATATAATTAATTAATATGCTGGAACTATTGTATAAAAAAAACTATCAAATATTAAAATCTTACTTACACTTATAAAAATTTCATCTGAACTATCCGTCAACGAATTTAATGTATGTTCAACTTTCTCAACCAATTCTTTATTTTTATTAAAAAATTCATCACTCTTTTCGTTTAATTTCTTCATTTCTTCTCTAGTTTCTTTTACTTCCTCAATAATAAAGTCCATTTTTTTTTCCACAGCTTGTAATCGTTCTAATATAGGTTATAAATAAAAAATTTTTAATTATAAATCGAAATATAATAACTTCTATATATTTGCGAATACCTTCGAAATTATTTCCGAAGTTGTTATTGTTGTTGTCTTCGTTACTTAAACCCTTGCCCTTGCCCTTGCCCTTGCCTCTTCCTCTGCCGCTACCACCACTAATGATGACGGAGTTATCGTCGCTGTCGTCGTTGCCCTTGCCCCTGCCTCTGCCGCTAATAATAGAGTTGTCGTCGTCGTCTTTGGCGCCACTGCCTCTTCCTCTTCCTCTAATGATGCCGGGGTTATTGTTACTAATTTCTGAAGATTGACGAATAACTTCGACATTATTATCGTTGCTACTACTACTGTTGATGGTGGAGTTGTCATCATTATCCTTGCCTCTGCCTCTACCGCTACCACTGCTGATGATGGTGGAGTTGTCATTATTATCATTGCCTCTGCCACTACTGCTACCGAAGCTGACGATGGTGGAATTGTCATTATCGTTTCTGTAGTTGGAGGTCCTTAACCGTTTAGATCGAGTTTCATTGCCAGTATTGCCAGTATTGCCAGTAATTAATTCTTGAAATTTTTTACGTTGTTGTTCTCTTGCTCTACGATCGGACATTGTGTTTATTTGAATAAAAAGTGTTTTCAAGGTAAGGTAATGTTCGTATTAATTAGAAATAATTTTTCTATAATTGATCAATGAACAAGAAAAGAGAAAATTTTATCTTTATTTATGGCAAAAATTCGCATAATTTCGAAAGTATTAAAATTATAAATATACTTACGCAAGTACAAGAATTCGCATAATTTGAATCATGCATGGAAACCATTGGGAGAAGAATCTAAAATTCGCATGATTACGAAAGTATTAAAAATATTAATCATTATAATAAAAAATTTGCAGATATTATTTATAAATATACTTACGCAAGCACAAAAATTCGCATAATTTGAAATCATGCATGGAAACCTTTGGGAGAAGAATCTAAAATTCGCATAATTTCGAAAGTAATAAAAAATTTGCAAATATTATTTATAAATATACTTACGCAAGCACAAAAATTCGCATAATTTGAAATCATGCATGGAAACCTTTGGGAGAAGAATCTAAAATTCGCATAATTTCGAAAGTATTAATCATTATAATAAAAAATTTGCAAATATTATTTATAAATATACTTACGCAAGCACAAAAATTCATAATTTGAATTATGGCATGGAAACCTTTTGGAAGAAGAATCTGAAATTCGCATAATTTCAAAATTTGCAGTTATTAAAATACAAATACTCAAAAATTCGCATAATTTGAATCATGCAAAAACTTTCGTATGAAATATACATCTCGTTTTTGGAAAATCCACTGCGTCAGAATGCAATTGCGCAAGACGTATGCATTGTCCATGAGACGCTAAATGGATCCAAGTGAGTGAGCATTTGCAATTTTTCCAAGTTGATCAGAAAAGGAAGAAGAAATCTAAAATTTTGCATAATTTCGATAATTATTAATCACTATAATAAAAAATTTGCAGATATTACAAAATTCGCATAATTTGAATCATGTATGGAAGCCTTTTGGGAGAAAAATCTAAAATTTGCATGATTTTGAAAGTATTAAAAAATATAAATATACTTACGCAAGTACAAAATTTGCATAATTTTGAATTATGCTTGAAAGCCAGAAATCTAATCGCATAATTTCGAAAGTAATTAAAATACTAATCATTATATCATTATAATAAAAAAATTTGCAATTATTAAAAATATACTTACGTGATCACGAAAATCCGCATAACTTAAATCATACAAATCAAAATTAACTTTAGAAAACAATGATTTGGAACTTTTGAATTTCTTTGAAATCCTTTATAATTACGTAATGTAAATTTAACGCAATACTTCGCATTCTAATGAAATAAGAATTAAAAAAATAAAAAAATCTGATATAAGAGAAAGAAAAATGCCTTTTTTACTATTCTTTATTTGACTTTTTTTTTAATAGTTAATTTATTGATTGATTTGACTTTAATCAGTTACCTGACATTTTTAACAAAAACTTTCGTTGCACCGGAGCCGATAATGATTTTTATGAGAAAATATTGCGCTTTTTTTTAATTCCTTAGCCAAACCATGAACTTAATTTCCTAATTTATATTAGTGAGAAAAAAGAACTACAATAGTATTTTAACTTTTTTTTTTGCGCTTTTTTTTTTCTGTGTAATTCTTTGGCCAAACCATGAACTTAATATCCTAATTTATATTAGTGAGCTGATCTTCTCTTGGCATATTTCGGTATAAATGCAGCAATGCAATATTAATCATAGCTCCTAACAAATATATTAAAAAAAACGCTTATAAAACAAACATTCACTACATTAATCAAATAAAAACGTTCTAAAGATGAAAGGGCAATCCGGATAAAACTTCAAGTTACCTCTTTAAAGATTACCTTCTTTGAATAATTTCAATTATTTCAAAAGTTTAAGGCAGAACTGTAACCAGTCTCTAACAAGCCTATAAGTTGCACACGGATCCAATCTACTCATTGGTAGGTCTACGGTCGGTCTTTCATTTTATTGAATGTCTCTTGTTCTAATAAATTAGATTCATCTTAACTCTCCTTCCAGTTAATTCTAGATGCTATAATACCAAACTGACGAATAGAATCAATGTTCAAGGGAATAAACTTTATGTTGGGAGATCTTTTTTAGGTCAAAAGACAAACTCTTGAGAGCAAAAGAGAAAATAACTGGGCACCTATCGCTTCAAAATCGGCATTATGTTAATATACCTCTGTTGTGATTTTGTCGAAGTGAAAACCTTCTCTTATTTTCTCTTATTATTGGCAAATAACTGGGTACCTATCGCTTCAAAATCGGCATTATGTTAATATACCTCTGTTGTGATTTTGTCGAAGTGAAAACCTTCTCTTATTTGTCAAATGGCTCTTTATTTTAATTTATTTATTTACTGTAAAAAGATCATTTGCACCAGATGTATATTTAATAAAATAAATAAAATTTTAATTGCAAAATATTCGAGAAAACGATTTTAAAATCTTCGATAGACTTTAGAAATTTTTTTGTGGTTGTGGACGTAGTAGTCCTATTTTTTTTTACAAATTTCTTGGTGTAAACTGTGTCAAATCAATGATTTAAAAAAAATTCTTGCAGACTGGGAATAAAATAATTGATGATTTCATTCAAGAAATACAATTAAAAATTGATGACCCGAAAGTTTGCGTAAATTTACGGACTGCATAATTTTTGCGGTCCGGGAGTTTATTAACTTTGAATTTTTTAATTAAAAATATCAAATCAATTAGATAACTGATTAAAAGTCAAATCAAACAAACTATTTTTTAAAAAAGGTAAATTAACTATTAAAAAAAAGTCGTCAAATAAATCAAATAAAGAATAACAAATAGTATAAAAAGTCCACCTTTCTCAATTTCCATTACATTACGTAAGTTTCGCAATTTGCATGTATCACGCGGCTGTCACGTTTAGACTAATTAGTGTGACGCTACGATGATTTATACGCGTTCTTAATATATAATATACGCGTTCTCTGTAAGAATAAACTGCTTTTTCAAAAGTAAAAGATCAATCCATGAACATTTTCACTCCTTTCAATCTTATAATAGCAAAAAGCTATTTACTTGTGTCATGCCCGGATGTGGTAAAAGATTTATGACATATTACTTAAAGTCATCAAAAACAACATAGTGACAAATTCGAAATCCACAAAAGAGATATTTCTGCCAATGTTGAAGTACTTATGATTCCTGAAGATCGTTCCTTTAGGTCCAAAAAGAAGAATGTTATTAAAGTTAAATTGTTATTAAACGAAAACGAAAGGAAACGAAAAAAAAGAAGTCAAAAAAAGATCTGAACATTTTTCAGGTATTGTAATTGTGGGGGGACCTTTCAAGGTCTTTTTTTTTTGGCCAATGATGAAATGCACCATTTAAGACCTCTATATGATAGGCCGTGTCATGGAGGCAGGGTATGCATATAGCGAAAGCGCCGTGCTCCTATGTAATGCTTGGGATCTTGTGGTATCGGAAGGTAGTGGTGATGCATTGGTCATAGGCAGTTGGGTGCTAATGACTGACCACCTAAGGGCCACTCTAATGAGGTAGGCTCCGCCGGATGGGCTCAACCCACTTATTGCATTTTTTGACTAATAATTACGTCTAGTGTGCTCTGATGGTCGAATACGAGTCATCACACGGTATATTATGTCAAATAAAAACCTTTGGTGTTCTGACTTCTGGGGCCAATTTTTATTTAAAAAAAATGGTTTCTTCTGGTCTCTAGCATTACTTTTAATTTGTTGGTCTGACATTCTCGTTCAGGATTATAATTAATTCAATTCGGTATTTTGGTGCAATTAATGGATATACTACGGAAACTTACGAAAGTCTCCATAAGAATATGTTAAAAATCCATACCGATTAAGTAATAAAAAAACATCGAAACTCAGATAATGAAAATGGTAAGTAAATAAACATTTATATAACAGATAAATATTTATTTATATAATTAATAAAAATTATTTACGCATAGATTCGACGGCAATCAATTGTAAATATAACTCTCATCAACAAATTTGGCAACCACCCTCGTGCATTTAAATTCTCACATTGAAGCTATTCAAGATATTGTACATATTATACCACGCTTTGATTCAAATAATGAATATTTTGTTAATTGCTGCAACCTTTAAAAATAATTTATATATATACAAATAAAATGACTTTTTTTTGAATTTAAAGCAGGAAGTTTTTTTATTTTTTATTTTTTTAAGATTACGTGTAACTGCCAATTTTAGTTGCATGGTCCTCCTCTTATCATCTCCATCAATATCCTTTATATTATTATTATTGCACGTTAATAAGTTAAAATTAAAATTAAAAATAAATGCCGTAAATACCAAAAATAATTCATACCTTTAATCTTCATAGAATTGTTAATTGATGAGGTAATCTTAAATAAAGAATTAAAAATACCGTAATATTCCGACAGTAATATCCGTAAACTTACGAACCGTAAACTTTCGTATATATTCCGACCGTAATATCGAGTAAAACTTACGAACCGTAAACTTTCGTAATATTCCGACCGTAATATCGCGTAAACTTACGAACCGTAAACTTTCGTAATATTCCGACCGTAATATCGTGTAAAAACTTACGAACCGTAAACTTTCGTAATATTCCGACCGTAATATCGCGTAAAACTTACGCACCGTAAACCTACGAAGTGCTTCGAAAATTTTTGGAGTATTACGCCATAAACTTTCGTAAACTTATGAAATCGTAAATTTACGCAAATTTTCGTACTAAAAAATTTCCTGATGTAGCATTAAACATTTTAATTGGTATTGTTCGTAAAAAACCATTTTGGTAAAGCATATTAATCATTGCTTTATCTGATTCAGAATCAGATGATCGAGTCCAAAATTCATACTATAATA
>WNGD01003051.1_pt1 | contig 17263 bp, 17 predicted proteins | sample 5400671 | NCBI WGS metagenome assembly WNGD01 (sample SAMN13153369, study PRJNA577476) | soil metagenome | isolation source: 40 cm soil or saprolite under grassland replicate 2 | place: USA:California | collected 2016-06-15
TACTGCGGTCCCTGCTCCGCGCCCTGCTGCGTCTTCTCGATCTCGCCGCAGACGGCCGCGATCAGGACGTCGCCGCGCAACCGCACGCCGGCGTCCTGCAGCGCGCGCACGGCCTCGACGTAGCAGGCGACCGCGCCCTTCATGTTCGAGATGCCGAGGCCGTAGAGCCGGCCGTCCTGCTCGAACGCCCGCGGTTGGAAGCCGGGGACGCTGCGGAGCCACGGCTCGCGCCCCGAGTACGAGGTGTCGAGATGCCCGTTGAACATCAGCGACTTGCCGCCGCCGGCGCCGGGCCAGGTGCCGAGCGCGTTGGCGCGGCCCTCCTCGACCTGCTGCCACTGCACCTGCAGGTCCAGCGACTCGAAGAGCTCGACCATCAGCCGCGCCGCCGCCTCCTCATCACCCGTGAAGCTCGGCACGCCGACGAGCCGCGACGCGGTCTCGATGAGCCTCTCGCGGTCGACGTTCACTGCGCTGCCTGCCACGCCTCGTAGCCCCCGACGAGATCACCGGCCTCGACCCCGAGCGCGACGAGGGTTGCAGCTGCGAGTGACGAGGAATGGCCATGCATGCAGACGAGGCACAGTCGCCGTCCAGCGAGCTCCTCGTCGCGCCACTCGGATGTCTGGTCCGCCCGCCACGGGATGATCGAGTACGGCACTTGCTTCGAACCCGGGATGACGCCGGTGCGCTCGCGCTCGTCGACAGAGCGGATGTCCACGATCAGGAGCTCCGGATCGGCGGCCGCCTCCTCCGGCGTATAGCGGACGATGCGCGAGCGCGCCTCCGCGAGCAGGGTCTCTATCCGCGACGGAATTGCGGCAGCACCTTCTCTCCGAAGAGCCGGATCTGCTCGTGCCGGTCCGCGCCCCACAGCTCGAGCATGACGTGCGTGCAGCCCGCGTCGCGGTACTCCTCGATCGCCTCGATGCAGTCGGCCGGCGTCCCGGCGATCGGCCGGCACTTGTCGAGGAGCGCGTCCGAGACCTCGGCTTTTGCGGCGAGCCGCCCACCCTGCTCCATCGCCTCGGCCACCGGCCGGATCTCGTCCTGCTCGATCCCGGCGAGCTCGAGCAGCGTGTCGGCGGCGCCCTGGATGTTCTGCACCTTGTTCGCGAGGTACATGCCGGCGATCTCGCGCGCACCCTCGCGGCCCGCGTCGCGATCGCTCTCGTGGATCGAGGCGACGACGGTGCAGCCGACGTCGATCTCGCCGCCGACGTTGTCCCGCGTGTAGCGGACGAAGGCCGGCGTCGTGATCGAGGGCGTGAGGCAGCCGTCGGCGATCTCGCCCGCGAGCTGCTGCATCTTCGGCGCGGTCGCGGCCACGTAGACGGGCGGCACCTCCCGCGGCGCGTGCGCGTCGGCAGCAAGCGCGGGCACGTCGGCGCTCCACGTGTCGCCGTCATAGTCGAACCGCTCGCCGGAGAGGACGCCGCGCGCGATCGTCACCGCGTCGCGCATCGGCCCGAGCGTCTTCTTCGTCTGGGTCTTCGTGTTGTTGAGGAAGATCTTCGACGTCCCGAAGCCGAGGATGAAGCGCCCCGGCCCCGCCGCCTCCTGCACGACACGCGCGTCCATCGCGGCCTGGACGGGATGCCGGGTCGAGGCGGCGATGATCCCCCAGCCGATCGTCAGCCGCTCGGTCTCGCGTGCCATCAGCGCGCCGACCCCGGTCGACGAGCGCGCCTCCATCCCGTGCTTGCGCCACCACGGATAGGCCTCGGCGAGCCAGATCGTGTCCATCCCGGCCTCGTCCATCGCGTGCGCCGACGCGAGCATCTCGTCGAGCGGCTCCATCGTCAGCTGCATCACCCCGATGCGGAAGGGAGCCGCCAAGGGTGCCGCTCAGTCCTCGGTGGAGGTGGTCGGCCCCTCGGGCTCGGCTTCGTACGCCTCGGGCGAGGCCGGGCTGACGCCCTCCTCGGCACCGTGCGTGGCCGAGCCGCCGCCGGCCAGCGCATCCTGAACCTGGGCGTCCAGCGCCGTGAGGACGGCTCGAACCTGCTGGTTCACGATCGGCTGCAGGACGCGCTGCCCCATCGAGCCGACCGGCCCGAGGATCTTCACCTCGGCGCTCCACGCCATCGCGGTGCCGCCGGCATCCGCGTCCGAGAGCGTGAACGACGTCTCCATGTTCATCATCGCGCCGACGCCCTGGCCCTTGATCGCCATCTTGGCGAACTCCGGCTCCCGCTCCTCGACCTTCTCCATGTCGACCTTCATCTTCAGCCCGCCGAGGCCGAGCGGGATCTTCACGTTCGCCGTCCAGCGCCGGTCGTCGTGGACGTCGAAGCTCTCGACGCCCGGCATCGTCTTCGCCATCGACTCGGGATCGTTCATCACCTGCCACACCGTCGCGCGCGGGGCGTCGAAGGTGCGATCGCCGGAGACGTTCACGCGCTCGCCTCCTGCAGCAGCCGCCAGACGCGCTGGTACGGGTTGTGGCTGTCCGTCACGATCTCGCCGGTCGCGTCCTGGATCGCCGCGCACACGGCGTGGATCCCCGCGCCGCCGCCCTCGCCCATGCCCTTCGTCCCGAGGGGCGTGAACGGGGACGGGCTCTCGAGCGCACCGGTCGCGAGCGGCGGCATGTCGAGCGCGTGCGGCACGTGGTAGTCGTAGAAGTTGGGCGTCAGCAGGTTCCCGTCCTCGTCGTACTCGTAGGTCTCGTGGACGGCTGCGCCGAGCGCCTGCGCGGTCGCTCCCATGACCTGGCCCTCGACGATCTGCGGGTTGATCCGCTTGCCGCAGTCGTCGACGGCCGCGTAGTCGACGATCTCGTACGCGCCGGTCTCGGGGTCGATCTCCACGACGGCGACATGGATCTGCGTCGCATACGTGAGGGTGAGATTGCCGAACTTCTTCTCGACGTCGGGCACCTCGAACGGCGGCCGGTAGACGTAGCGGCAGTTGAGCGTGACGTCGAGGTCCTCCGGGAGGCCGGCGTTGTTCGCGTTGATGATCGCCCCGCAGGCCATGAACGGGAGGAACGCATCCGGGCTCTCCTTGATTCGGACGCCGCCCTCCGCGAGCTCGAGCGCCTCGGGCGGCACGCCGCCGAAGACGGCTCCCGCGAGCTTCTTGATCTCGGCCGCGAGCATCTCGGTCGCGCCCTTCACCGCGCTGAGGCCGGTGACCGCGAACTGGCTCGCGTACGTGCCCGAGAAGCCGGCGTGCGAGTTCCAGTAGCTGTCGTGTCCGGCCCGCACGTGCACGTCGTCGACCGAGCAGTTGAGGATGTCGGCGACGACCTGCGCCGCGGTCGTCTCGTGGCCCTGTCCCTGGGGCGTCGTGCCGAGCGTGACCACGATCTCGCCGAAGATGTCGAGCTTGACCGTCGCCACCTCGTTGTTGCCCGAGAACTGCAGCTCCGGGTTGATCAGGCGCGACTGGCCGAAGTTGTTCGTGCCGGAGTCGAGGGTGGAGCCGATCCCCACGCCGAGCAGCTTCCCGCGCTCCTTTGCCGCCGCGCGCTTGCCCGGGATCGAGTTCCAGTCGATCAGCTCGAGCGCGAGGTCGAGCATCCCCGCGTAGTCGCCTGAGTCGTAGACGCAGCCGTTCGGCGTCTCGTACGGCATGTCCTCGGCGCGGATGTAGTTCTTCTTCCGCACCTCGACCGGGTCCAGGCCGAGCTCCCGCGCGACGATGTCGATCACGCGCTCGGTGAACCAGAGGTGCTGCATGCGCGAGTAGCCGCGGTTCGGCGAGACGGGAGCCTTGTTCGTCGCGACCTGCGTGAAGTCGAGCTCGATGTGGCGCCAGCGGTACATCCCGGGCGTGACCTGCGCCCAGATCACACCGCCGAGCGGCTCGTAGCGCAGCCAGGCGCCGGCGTCGTCGAGCGCCTTGGTGCGGAAGCCGAGGAGCGTGCCGTCGTCGGAGACCGCAACCTCGGTGTCGTGGAACCAGCGCTCGTTGCCGTGCGACATCGAGAGGTGGAAGTCGGTGCGCCATTCCGTCCACTGCACCGGGCGGTTGAGCTTGCGGGCGAGGAGGCAGCAGACCACGAGCTGCGGATGCGAGGTGATCTTGTTGCCGAAGCCGCCGCCGATGTCCTGCGTGACGAAGCGGAGCTTGTCGAGCCCCACTCGCATCGCGGGCCCCATCATGATCGCGGCGAAGCCGGGGAACTGGTTGTTCGTGTGGATCGTCCACTGCCCGACGCCGCGGTTGAACTCGACGAGCGCGCCGTCGCACTCGAGCGGCGTCGAGTTGAAGCGGTGGAAATGAAGCTCCGGGATCTTCACCACGCGGTCGGCCTCGGCGAAGGCTGAGTCGAGGTCGCCCCACGAGTAGAGGCCCGTCCACATGAGGTTTCCGTCGGCGTCGTCGTGCAGGACCGGCGCGTCGGCGTCCTGCGCCCGGCGGGCGTCGACGAGGGCCGGGAGCGGCTCGTAGTCCACCTCGACGAGCTCGGACGCGTCGCGCGCGAGCTCGCGGGTCTCGGCGACGACGGCGACGACGGGCTCGCCGGCGTAGCGCACCTTGCCGACTGCGAGCGAGAAGTCCTTGATGTTGGCGCCCGGCGCGCTCGAGATCTGGAAGAACGGATCGGTGAGCGCTGCGACCTCCTCGCCGGTCAGCGTGCCGTAGACGCCGTCGATCGCCTCGGCCGCCGAGACGTCGACCCGCGTGATGTGCGCGTGCGCGTAGGGGCTGCGCACGAAGTGGAGGTAGCCCATCCCGTGCCGCTTGACGTCGTCGACGAAGACGCCCTCGCCCTGCAGGAGGCGCTTGTCCTCCTTGCGCCGGACGCTCTGGCCGCCCCAGCCCTTCTGCACCTCGACCGGTGCCGGAGCGAGCGTCGTCTCGCTCGCCCTAGTCATTTCGCCACCGACTTCACGGCCTCGACGATGTTCCAGTAGCCGGTGCAGCGGCAGATGTTGCCCTGCAGCGCCTTCTTGATCTCGTGCTCGGACGGGCTCGGGTTCTCGCGCAGCAGCGCCGTCGCGCTCATCAGCATCCCTGGCGTGCAGTAGCCGCACTGAAGCGCGTGGTGCTCGTTGAAGGCCTGCTGCAGCGGCGTCAGCTCGTCGTCCTCGCTGAGCCCCTCGACGGTCTCGATGCTCGCGCCGTTCGCCTGGACCGCGAGCAGCATGCAGCTCTTCACGAGCACGCCGTCGAGGATCACCGAGCACGCGCCGCAGTTGCCGGTGTCGCAGCCGACGTGGCTGCCCGTCAGGTCGAGGTCGTCGCGCAGGAGATGGATGAGGAGCTTGCGCGGCTCGACGTCGCGCTCGTACGTCGTCCCGTTGACGGTGACCGTGACGTCCATCAGCGGCCCGCCGCCTCCTCGGCTGCGCGCGTCGCAAGCACTTCGGCGAGGTGCGTCCGGTACTCGCTCGAGGCGTGGACGTCGGAGGGCGGCATCAGGTTCGCCCCGCGCACCGCGTCGGTCACTCCCTCCGGCGAGTCTGCCGTGACGAGCACCGGCACCGCGTCGACGCAGCCGAGCGCCACGCGCACGGCGCCGTTGACCGAGGCCGCGGCGTTGGCGATGCACGTCCCGTCGGCGCCGAGCGTGACCGCGGCGAAGCCGTCCTTCTTGCCCGCGGGGATCGAGATCGTCGTAACCAGCTCGCCGGGCCCCGCCGCGGTGAGGTAGACGCCGAGGAAGAACTCCTCCGCCGGAACTTCCCGCTCGACAACTTTCGCTCCGGCGCCGGCCGAGCCGGCACCTGCGCTACCTCCCGGCTCCGTCGAGCCTACGCCGGGTGCGCCGGCGATCGTCATCCGCGCCCCGATCGCAACCATCAGCGGCGGCAGGTGGTTCGTCGGGTCGTTCGAGCAGACGTTGCCGCCGATCGTGCCTCGGTTCCGGACCTGGACGTCGGCGATCGTGGCGCAGACTTCGCCGAGGATCGGCCGCGCCTTCGCCTCGGCCGAGGCCATGAGCTCGGTGTAGGTCGTCATCGCGCCGATCGTGAGCGTCCCGTCGCCGGCGAGCTCGATCCCGCGCAGCTCCTCGAGCCCGTTCAGGTCGACGAGCATGTCGGGAGACGCCGCGCGAGCCTTCATGACGTTGATCAGCGTCTGGCCGCCCGCGAGGGCGCGAGCGCCGTCGTTCGACGCGAGCAGCTCCAGCGCCTCCGCGACGGACCCGGGCTTTGCGTACTCGACCTCGCGCAGCAGCATCGCCGCGATCCTATCCCGCGCTACGAGACGGTCTCAGCGTGTATGCGGCTCGACGACTCCTTGAGCCGCCCGCCCGCACGTCCGGCGCGAACGGCGAGGATCTCCGCGAGGATCGAGACCGCCGTCTCCTCCGGCGACGCGGCACCGACGTCGAGGCCCGCCGGGCCCGAGACGCGCTCGAGATCTTGCTCTGCCACACCTTGCTCGAGCAGCAGGCCGCGGCGGCGCTCCTGGTTGCGACGCGAGCCGAGCCAACCGAGGTAGATCGCCTCGGTCGCGAGGACGCCCCGCACGAGGGGGAGGTCGAACTTGTCGTCGTGGGTCAGGACGACGACCGAGGTGGCCGCATCGGGCGAGACGTGCGCGAGCGCCTCTTCGGGCCAGAGGACGAGGATCTCGTCGGCGCTCGGCAGCCGGTCGCGCGTCGCGAAGCGGGGCCGTGCGTCCGCGACGATCGTTCGCCAGCCGAGGAGCTTCGCGGCGGCGCACAGCGCCTCCGCCGTGTCGGCGGCGCCGTAGACGAAGAGCCGCGGCGGCGGGACGCTCACGTCGGCGAACACCGTCTGCCCCTCGAGCTCGAACACGTGGCTGCGGCCGCGGCGCCGGGCTGCTTCCTCGAGCTCCGAGTCAGCGAGCTTCGCGCCGACGTCGCCGCCGGCCACCACGGTCAAGACGACCTCGGGCCCCTCGCCCTGGTACGGCTCGACGAACACGTCGATCTCACCACCGCACGGCAGTCCCACGCCGAACGCCATCTCGTCGGTGATCCCGTACGTGATCAGGCGCGGCTCCCCGCCGGCGAGCACTTCCTGCGCGGCCAGGATGACGTCGCTCTCGACGCAGCCGTTCGAGACCGACCCCTCGATGCTGCCGTCGTCGCGCACGATGAGCTTCGACCCGACCGGGCGCGGGGCCGAGCTCCGCGTCGCGACCACCGTCGCGACAGCCGCGTTCCGCTGCGCCGTGCCGTCCATGCGGCTCAATCTAGCCGCGCGAACACGTCAAACCGGGCCACGTCTGGGTGCCAGGCACCTGGACACGGCTCGAAGTGACAGGTGCGTCCCGAAAACGACGCACGGTGCAGCGCACTCCGTCACGGACGCGTCCGTTCCGGCCACGCCTCGGTGCCTGGCACCGGGACGTGGCGCTTCGGGACACGGTCGGCGCGCGAGGCGGAGTTCTTCAGCGGCCGAGATACGCCTTGCGGAGATCCTCGTGCTCGCGCAGCTCGGCGGCGGGGCCTTCGAGCACGAGGCGGCCGGTCGAGAGGACGTAGCCGCGGTCGGCGATCGAGAGCGAGACGTTCGCGTTCTGCTCGACGACGAGGATCGCGATGCCCGACTCGTGCACCTGCTGGATGATCTCGAAGTTCCGCTCGACGAGGATCGGTGCGAGCCCCATCGAGGGCTCGTCCATGAGCAGCAGCTTCGGGCGCCCCATCAGCGCCCTCCCCATCGCCACCATTTGCTGCTCCCCGCCCGACAACGTGGCTGCCAGCTGCGAGCGCCTCTCGTGGAGGAGCGGGAAGAGGTCGTAGACGCGATCGAAGTCCTCCTTCTTTCCGCCGCCTCGTAGGTACGCGCCCATCTCGAGGTTCTCGAGCACCGACATCGGCCCGAACAGCCTCCGGTTCTCGGGGACGATCGCGATGCCCTTGCCGATCCGGTAGCTCGTCGATCGCGAGGTGACGTCCTCGCCGTCGAAATGCACGCTGCCGTTCTTCGGTTGCACGATTCCCAGCACTGTCTTGAGCGTCGTCGACTTGCCTGACGCGTTGCCGCCGAGCAGGCAGACGAGCTCGCCCGGCTGCACCTCGAGGTTGACTCCCTGGAGGATGTGGATCGGTCCGTAGAACGTGTCGACCGAGTCGAGCCGCAGCAGCGGCTCGGGCGCGGCACCGTTCCCCTCGGTCATTTCGTCACCGTTGCACTGGCGCCGAGGTACGCCTCCACGACGCGCGGGTTGGTGGCGACCGCGTCGAACGTGCCCTCGGCGATCTTGACACCGTGGTCGAGCGCGACGACCCGGTCGGAGATGCCCTCGACGACGTGCATGTCGTGCTCGATCACGAGGATCGTGTAGCCGGCGTCGTCCCGCAGCTTCCCGATCAGCTCCGTGATCTCGTGCGTCTCAGTTGGGTTCATGCCGGCGGCGGGCTCGTCGAGGAGGAGGATCCGCGGCTCCGTCGCCATGGCCCGCGCGATCTCGAGCCTCCGCCGGTTGGCGTACGAAAGCGAGTAGGCGGGCTGGTCCCAGCGGTAGCCCATCAGGCGCTCTCCGAAAAAGGAGAGCTTCTCCTCGGCGCGGGCCCGGATCTCCCGCTCCTCGCGCCGCATCGCCGGGGTGCGGAGCATCGCGCGAGCGATGCCGACCTTCGTCTGCCCATACTGCGACGCCATCACATTCTCGATCACGGTCATGTTCAGGAAGAGCCGGAGCGTCTGGAAGGTGCGCGCGGCTCCACGCCGGGCGATCTTGTGCGGCGGCAACCCGACGAGGCTCTCGCCGTCGAGCCGGATCTCGCCCGCGTCGGGTGAGTAGATGCCCGTGATCAGGTTGAAGAGCGTCGTCTTGCCGGCGCCGTTCGGCCCGATCACGCTCACGATCTCTCGCTCGTTCACGACGAGGTCGAGGTCGTCGATCACCACGAGGCCGCCGAACGACATCGAGAGGCCCGCGAGCTCGAGCAGCGGCCTCGGCTCCTGCTTCGGCTCGGGCGCTGCCATCAGACGATCTCCACCCGGGCCGTGCCGATGAGCCCTTGCGGGCGGACGGTCATGATCACGATCAGCAGCACCCCGAACAGGATCTCGGCCGTCACGGCCGGGCTGGGTGCGAGCACGTTCTCCCACACCACCGCGGTCAGATAGAGCGTGGGAACGAGGGCGAGTGTCCGCCACCACCCACTCACACTCCGCACCACGCAGACGGCGGCTACGAGCACGATGTAGGCAATCGTGTCGAAGTTCCCGTGGCCCGCGGGGATGATCACCCAGCCCGCGATGTGCTTGGCCATCGAGGCGGATCCTGTGTCGGCCGCAGCGCCGGCCGTCCATGAGGCAGCAGTAGTCGCCGAGACTATGGCGTGGACGGCGAAGCCGAACGCTACCGTCCCGGCGAGCACGACGACGGCCCGGTACCACGGCTTCATCAGCACGACGAACAGCGCGATGGCGCCGTAGAAGAGCCAGCGCTTGATGTCCGGATGGTCGTTCTGCGGCTGGAGGAACTGAAGCGATACGTTGATCACGATCGCGCCGATGATCGGTCCGGCGATGCTGCCCAGCCCGCCGAGGATGACCACCGCGAACATGACGATGAGGACGTTGAGCGTGAAGTTGCTGGACGTCACCGCCAGCTGGATCGCCGCGAAGATCGCGCCGCAGAGCCCGGCGAGCCCCGCGCCCATCAGGATCGCGAGGCGCTTGAGCCGATTGACCGGAATGCTCATCACCTCGGCCGCGAGCGGATCCTCCCGGAGCGCGCGCCAGGCGCGCCCGGTTCGCGACCGGTTGGCGAAGTAGAGGCCGGCCGTCGCGAGCGAGAGCACGATCAGGAAGAAGTAGTACTGCTGCTTGACCGTGGTCAAGGCGTAGCCGAAGAACTTGAGTGGGTCGACGTTCCCGATCCCGCTCGAGCCGCCCGTGAGGCCGATCCCGTGGATCACGGGGTTCGCCGTGTTAGTGAAGACGAGAAACGCCTGGAGGAAGAAGAGCGTGACGATCGCGAAGTAGTCGCCGATGAGTCGGCGCGAAGTAAGGCCGAGGCCGAGCCCGATCAGCGCGGTGAAGACCGCCACAGCCGGAAGCGAGGCCAGCGACGGCCAGTGGATTCCGTAGTGCGGCGACGAGACGAGCGCATAGCCGTACGCACCGATGCCGAAGTAGGCGACGTAGCCGAGGTCGAGCAGGCCCGCGAAGCCGACTACGACGTTGAGCCCGAGCCCGAGGGTCGCGTAGAGGAGCGTGAACAGGCCGTACGAGAAGAGATCGCCCTCGTTGAGCCAGAACGGGAGTGTCGCCGCGACGGCTATGAAGAGGAACAGCTTGACTGGATCCGGCGAGGCGTCCCACCCTCGCGCCGCGGGCCCGAAAAAGCCGCGCTTTCCGGCCTGGCGGCCCTCAGCCTCGGCAACCCACGAGTCGACGCCGATCCGCGTCTTCTCCTCCTCGTCGGGCGACTCCGAAATGGGGGTGTTGGGGTCTTGGCTCATACCTTCTGGATCGCCCGCGAGCCGAGTAGCCCGGTGGGACGGAAGAGCATGAACATGATGAGGATGCCGAAGATGACGATGTCCGCCCACTGGCCGCCGACGTAACCGATCGCGAACGACTCGACGAGCCCGATCAGGAGGCCGCCGAGCATGGCACCCGGGATGCTGCCGATGCCGCCGATGACCGCCGCGGTGAAGGCCTTGAGCCCCGCGAGAAACCCCATGAAGTAGTACGTGACTCCCAGGTAGAGGCCGAACATCACTCCCGCCGCGCCGGCGAGCACGGAGGCGATGAAGAAGGTCATCGCGATGACCCGATCGGTGTCGATCCCCATCATGGAGGCAGCCTCCCGGTCGAACGCCGTCGCCCGCAGCGCCTTCCCGAACTTCGTGCGCGAGACGAGCAGGACGAGCGCCACCATCAGGAACACCGCTGCGCTGACGACGAATATCTGCACCACCGTGACGGAGTTGCTCTGGCCGCCGATCGTAACGTTGAAGACCGTGTGGTAGAGCGGCCCGAACTCCGCGTTGCCCTTCTTACCGAGGTCAAAGGGGTCGTACGTGTACTGATACCCGTTGGTCAAGAGCTGGACGCTGTTCTCGAGGAAGAACGAGACGCCGATCGCGGTGATCAGGGGCGCGATCCTCGGAGCGTTACGCAACGGGCGATAGGCGAACCGCTCGATCGCGACACCGAGGACCCCCGAGCCGCCCATACCAGCCGCGAACATGAGCGCAATGGCGGGGACGATGCCGATCTCCAGGGCGGTGGGACCTCCAAGCTGGGTCAGCACGCCGAAGCCGAGGAACGCCCCGACCATGTACACGTCGCCGTGCGCGAAGTTCAGGAGCTTGAGGATCCCGTAGACCATCGTGTAGCCCAGGGCGATCAGCGCATAGAGGCTGCCGAGGACGAGGCCGTTCCTCAGCAGCGCGAACGCTCCTCCCCAGCCCAGGGCACGGATGTTGTCGATGACGCTGAAGAGCAGGACGTGCAAGGGGCGTTAGCTTCTCAGAAACACGAGCGGCCCACCGGGGTGGGCCGCTCGCAGGAACACGTGAAGCGGGCTACTTAACGCGGACGTAGGTCCCGCTGTTGGTGATGTGGTAGATGGCGAAGTCGGCAGAGCCGCCCATGTCGCCAGGTCCCTGGAAAGCGCTCTTGTTCTTGTTGAGGAACTGCACCGGGAAGCCGAGCACCGACTGCTTGGCAGTCAGCTTCACCTTCAGCAGGTCCTTGCGAACCGCCTTCCGCGTCGTCTTGCCGTGGCCGGCCTTGCAGGCCATCTTGATCGCGGTGGCGTTGACCCAGACCGACGTGTACGTCGGGAGCCCGAACGCCTCGGGCTGGCCCTTGTGGGCCTTCGTGAACGACTTGTACACAGGGTTCGTCGCATCGACCGGGAAGCCCGACACGTAGGCGCCGTGAGCCTCGAACTGGCCCGGGGCGTCAATTCCGTCGGATCCCATCACGATGGCGTTCTTCGCCGATCCGGAACCGTTCGCCTTGAGCTGCTGGGAGAACGTCTGCGCCTCGGCTGCCTGCTGCCACGGGATGTAGACGAGCTGCGTATTGCTCGGGATCGACGCGATCAACGACGAGAAGTCGTTGACGTTCTGGGCGACGTGGTTGCGTCCCGCGTTGATGCCGAACTTCTTCAGGTCTGCTTGCACCTGATCGGCGAGTCCCTGGCTGTACGCCTCCTCGTCGTCGATGATGTAGACGTGCGTCTTCTTCAGGTTCTTGTGGATGTAGTTCGCTACCGCATCGCCCTGCTGGCCGTCATTCGGCACCGTGCGGTAGAAGAAGCCCTTCGCCGTCTCACGGGGCGTGCCGCTCTTCGCCCGCGTGAGGGCGACGCGCGTCGCCGAGCCAGATACGTCGGCCAGACCTGCTCCCTTGTAGATGGCAGTGGAGTCCTGAACCTCCTGGCTGCCGGCGGGGCCGGTCACCGCGAGGATCTTGCCGTTCGAGGCGAACGAGTGCGCCACCGCGACGTTCGCAGCGGCATCCGTCGTCAGCTTCGTATCACCCTGCACGAGCTTGATCTTCAGCTTGTGGCTGCCGTTCCACCGTTTCACAGCGGTCTTGGCCCAGTCGTACTGGAGCGCGCCGAGAAAGGCGACTCCTCCCGTCGCGGGATACGCGACGCCGATACTGACCCTGGTGCCGCACTTGACACTCGCCGTAGCCGCCGATGCAACCTTCGGCGTCTTGGCGGAGCCCCACGCGGTGGTCGCAACGACAACCGCGATCAGGGCCGCGAGTACGGCGAGTACTCCAACCTTCTTCAACATTCAATGCCCTCCTTATGGGACGTGCTCATCTTCTGAGACGCTGGCCTCCGGCCAAGGTTTGCGGCAAGTGAAACACCTGGCCCGCGACTTTACTCCGCCTTAACGGGCTTCGGGAGGGGAGTCGCACCCGTATAGGCTCGTCCCGTGCAGTACTGCATTCAGTCCGAGGAGACGGATGGACCGGTCACGCCTCTCTTCACCGTTCCCGAGTTCCGGCAGCGCCTGTTGCGGCTCGACGGCGGAGGCGACGAGCAGCGCGACGACGAGCGCGACGAGGTGCTCTACGTCCTCGAGGGCAGTGGGGTGGCGACGGTCGGCGGCGAGAAGCGGGAGCTCGAGCCGGGGACCGGCGTCTTCGTCGCGCGCCGGACGCCCTGGCAGGTCGAGTCTGCCGAGGGTCTGAAGCTCTTGTCGGTGCTCGTCGAGCAGCCGCTGCCCGCGTCCGCAAGCCACGCGGTGATCGCGAGCGCCCAGCGCGGCGCGGCGACCGCCGGACGCGAGTTCACGCTGCTGGCGCACCCGGAGAACGGCTGCGAGTCGGTGACGCAGTTCGTCGGGTACATCCCGCCCGGACGCGCGCCGGACCACTTCCACCGCTACGACGAGGTCGTGTACGTCCTGGGCGGAGAAGGCGCCTTCCACGTCAACGGAGAGAGCGCGGCGCTGCGCGCGGGCTCGTGCGTCCACCTGCCTGCCCACCTCGTCCACTGCCTCGAGAACCACGGCCCCGGCGAGATGCGCGTGCTCGGCGTCTTCCGCCCGGCGGGATCGCCGGCCGAGGCCTACTACCCCGACGGCTCCGCGGCCGTCGTCCCGGCGGCAGGTTGATGCCCCATATCGAACGCACCGCGCACGTCGGCTGGGACGGGAACCTCGCCCGCGGCGCGGGCACGCTCGACGCCAAGAGCGGCGCGTTCGCGCGGCTGCCCTTCTCACTTCCCTCGCGGGTCGGGGACCCTGGGGGCAAGACCAGCCCCGAGGAGCTGCTCGCAGCCGCGCACGGCGGCTGCCTCACGATGTCCCTCGCCGGCGAGCTGACCTCGGCGGGCACGCCGCCGGGCCGGCTCGACGTCGCGGTCACGATCGTGATGGACGAGGTCGAGGGGCAGGGACACCAGATCGTCGGTTCGCGAGTCGAGATGGTCGCACGCGTCGACGGCGTCGACGATGCGGCGCTCCAGGCGGCGGTCGAGAAGGCGGACACGGGCTGTCCGTTCTCCCAGCTGCTCAAGCGCGCCGGCGCCGAGGTCAGCGTCTCGGCGCGACTCGGCGGCTAGGAAGCGGCGGTCTCGCCCGGCCGCGGCTCGTCGACGCCGGACTCGGGCGTGCCGACCACGAGCGGCCGTGGCGGGCGGAGATAGAGGTACTCGAAGGCGAGCGCGGCTACGAGGCCGCCGGCGATGGGGCCGACCCAGTAGATCCACCAGCCCGTCCACGTGTTACTCGCAAGCTCGGGGCCGAAGGCTCGCGCGGGGTTCATCGCCGCGCCGGTGACCGGGCCGCCGACGAACACGTCGATCGTGATCGTGAGGCCGATGGCGAGGCCCGCGATCGACTTGAACGCGCCGCGCGCGTCGACGGCGGTGGCCCACACGGCCCAGACGAGGAAGAAGGTCATGATCCCCTCGAGGATCAAGGCCTTGGCGTCGGTCGTGTTCGGCGCCGGGGTGGCGCCGAGCTTGACGAAGTTCTCGGTGAACAGGTAGCGGAGGATGAACGCGGCCGAGATCGCGCCGAGCAGCTGCGAGACCCAGTAGACGACGGCAAGCGGCAGCGTGATCCGGCGTGTCGCCACGAACCCGACGGTGATCGCGGGATTGAAGTGGCCGCCGGAGATGTGGCCGAGGTTCGTGACCATGATCCCGATCGCGAGGCCGTTCGCAAGGGCGACCGCGACGATGTCCGAGTGGCTGACGATGCCCGCGCCACCGCCGATGAAGATGAGCGTGAAGGTGCCGATGAACTCCGCGACTCCGCGACGGAAGAGGCCCTCGTCCACGGGCCGAAACGTACGAGCGGCGTCGGACGGAGCCGATGCGTGACGACCGGGCGCGCTGGGTATGTCGCCTCCCGTGGGCGGGGTCACGGAAGAGCAGAGCTTCGAGGTCGAGTGCCCTCACTGCCACCAGCGTTTCGCCGGAGAGCCGATCGACGGCGGGCGCGCAGCCCGCTACCTCGGCTTCAAGTGCCCGCACTGCAAGCTCTTCGTCCCGCTCCAGCGCGCCACGGACGCCGGCCTCAGCCGGGATCCGGACGCCGCTAGCTGACACCGTCCGGCAGCGCCTGCGCGTCAGGCAGGTGCAGAACTTCCTCACCCGTGCGGAAACGCCCGGTAGCAGCTACCAGCCGTGTCCCGGTGGGACGTGTCTTGGTAACTGATACCGGGACACGTCCCCACGGGATACAACGCTGCCCGCCCATACGCTTGCTAGGGCCTGGGGTGAAGAAGCGGACATGTCTCGGTATCTGATACCGGGACCTGTCCGAACCGGCCGCTGGCGGTCGCTTGCGAACATGTCCGGTAGCCGCTACCGGTCGTGTCCGAGCCGGACGTGTCTCCGCGTCTACGAGACCGCGTCGCGGAGCGCCTGCGCCTCGGGCAGGTGCTCGAGCTTCTTGAGCGTGTTGTTCTCGATCTGGCGGATCCGCTCGCGGGTGACGCCGAAGGCGCGGCCGACCTCCTCGAGCGTGCGCGGCTCGCCGCCGAGCAGCCCGTAGCGGAGCTCGATCACCTCGCGTTCCCGCCTCGGGAGCGCGCTCAGCGCGTTGACGACGTCCTCGCGACGGAGCATCAGCTGAGCCGTGTCGTACGGCGACTCCGCGGCCTCGTCCTCGACGAAGTCGCCGAGCGACGAGTCCTCCTCCTCGCCGATCGGCTTCTCGAGCGAGATGGGGAGCTGCGACATGCGCAGGATCTCGCGCACCTCGTCGGTCGTCATCTCGAGCTCCTCGGCGATCTCCTCCGGGCTCGGCTCGCGTCCGAGGCGCTGCACGAGCTGCCGCTCGATGTGCACGACCTTGTTCAGCTTCTCGACCATGTGCACGGGGATCCGGATGGTGCGCGCCTTGTCGGCGATCGCCCTTGTGACCGCCTGCCGGATCCACCACGTCGCGTAGGTCGAGAACTTGTAGCCCTTGCGGTAGTCGAACTTCTCGACGGCGCGGATCAGGCCGAGCGAGCCCTCCTGGATCAGGTCGAGAAAGGAGAGCCCGCGGCCGAGGTAGCCCTTGGCGATCGAGACGACGAGGCGGAGGTTGGCCTCGATCATCTCCCTCTTCGCACCCATGTCGCCACGCTCGATCCGCTTCGCGAGCGTCACCTCCTGGTCGGCGGTGAGGAGCGACACCTTGCCGATCTCGCGCAAATAGAGGCGGAGGGAGTCGAGCGACGGCTCGACGGTGAGGTCGAGCTTCGGCGCGACGGCCGCTTTCTCGTCCTCGGGCGGGGGCGGCTCGTGCGGCGGCGCCTTGTGCCGCTCCCCCTCGACGACGTCGACACCGTGTTCGACCAGGTACGTGTAGAAGTCCTCGGCCTGCTCCTTCGTCAGCTGCACGTCCTCGAGCCCGCTGGCGATCTCGTCGTAGGACAGGAAGCCTTTCTCCCTCCCTTCGGCGACGAGCTTGTGGAGCTCTTCGACGTCAGGAAGCGAGATGTCGACGGTGAGCAAGTCCCGAACCTCCCCGGCCTAGGTTGCACGACAGCGTTGTTACAACCGACCGAGACCCGCTCCCCCTCGCGTCCCGGTCCTCCCTCGATCGCGAGCCGGATACTAGTCACGCCTCGGCAATTCGTAAAGAACTTGTCAACGAGCGGCCGCTGCCCGGATACAGCGGCGGGCCTCAGCTCGCGGCCGTCTCGCCGACGCGCTCGCCGCGGGTGTTGAGAACCGGCCGGGCCGCGAGGTCGGGCAGGTCGACGCCGAGCCGGCCGAGGAACGCCGCCAGTGCGGGGGCGTGCGCTCGGCTCGCACCGTCCTCGGTCTTGAGCGCGACGCCCGTCCCGTCGGGGCCGGCCGCGCAGAGGAGCCCCTCGGCTCCGCCCTTCGCCAGCCAGCCCGGCGCACCGCGCATGAGGAGGTAGTCGGCGCCGTCGGGGCCGCCGACGAGGTCCGGCCGCGCCCGCATCGCCGCCGCGACTCTCGCGCCGCCGGGTAGCGACTCGAGACGTGAGAAGGCGTGCGCCACCCGCTCGAGAGCGAGCGCGAAGGTGAGGATGCCGCAGCCGTCGGTGCCGGTCACGAGGGTCTCCGGCTCGACCTCGGCCGCCTCGGCGTGGATCGCCAGGCACGCCTGCTGGACCGGATGCTCGGGCAGGCGGTAGCCCTGCGTCGGCCAATCGCGGGCGCGGCAGAGGGCGAGCATCCCGGCATGGTTGCCGGAGCAGTTGTTGTGGATCAGCTCGGGCGCCCTGCCCTCCTGTGGGCCGAGCTCGAGGTCGGCCTCCGCCGCCTCGGCCCGCGCGAGCAGCGCCCGCACCGCGGCGACCTGCTCCGGCGTGTCGTGATGGGAGGCACAGGCGATCGCGAGCTCGTCATCCGGCAGGTCGTTGCGGGCGCGCACAAGCGGGAGGGCCTGCAGCGGCTTGGAGGAGGAGCGCATGAAGCATGTCAG
>WNGD01003052.1_pt1 | contig 17258 bp, 12 predicted proteins | sample 5400671 | NCBI WGS metagenome assembly WNGD01 (sample SAMN13153369, study PRJNA577476) | soil metagenome | isolation source: 40 cm soil or saprolite under grassland replicate 2 | place: USA:California | collected 2016-06-15
CTGCTGGCGTTGCTCTGCCGTCAAATGCACAGTATACTTTTTCATGGGAAGCTCCTCGGCATGGATTTTCTTAGACGTTCCTGCCTTCAGGATATTCCTTTTCCTTTCCAACTGTCAAATGAAGGCGGTCAGTCCACTAGCCGTCCTGGATGATGAGTGATGTATCATGGATTCAGATTGCAGGGGCAAAGGCTGCAGTGAGTGATACTGTCCGCCTTGGTATGCAACGCACTATGAGACAAGAGTGTTGAAGCTCACGTTGCTGCCTGTCCCACTGGTGGAGTTGCAGAGAACTAGACTCCCGTCGGTTAAGGCAGAGGTGATGGAAGCAGAGATCCCTTCGTTGAATGGTTCGGCACTGGGAAAGTGATCTCCACCATTTCTCATAAACTGATGGGTTTATTTTTCTGTTCTCACACTCCATAAAATCGGGGCAGGATCACTTTATCCATTAATTGTGTAAAATAGGGCGAACTGGGGAGATTTTTGAGAGAACCCACCACTATGTGTTGAAGTGTTCGCTCCGAAGGTAGTCTCTGGCCTTCGGAGACGAAGCGGCTATTCTGATTTCTCATTACGGCTATGCACACCCTTTCGGGTCGCTCCACAGCCTGGTGAGCGTACGCCGGAGGTCGCATATTCCTTTGTCAGCAATTTTTCCACCACTAAAAGTAATCAAAGCCAGCGGCGCAAAGTGATGCTCTACGCCGTGCGGTTCTACCGCTGCGGGCAAGGTAGGATCATTTTCATCGCGGGGCCATTCTATATCGCCGGTCGCCGTACGGGCAGGAATCAGCCAGTAGTCGCCAGAACGGTAATGGCTCTTAGGATCAGCCGACCTGAACTGGATCTGGATATTATTTTCTAAAGTGATCCAGCCGGTATCATCCTTGCTCTCTACAATTTGTATAGCGCCATGGCTGAACGTCACGTTGTCACCATTTATCAGCTCCCCCCCATTCTGGTCCCAGCGGCGCAGGAAGGGATGTTTATCCGTGTTCTGGCCGATTGAGGTAGTCGGCGCATCCTTTAAGATCACCTGCATATGACCAAAGTCGACGCTCTCAATCTGTGCCAGTGATATGGGCTCATCTTGCGAGTAATAGTCATCATCCACAATTTCGACCCAGTCATCCTGCTTCAGGCCGAAGCGTTTGTCACGCCCCAGCGTATCCAGTGTGACCACTTTCCCGGCGAGATTGCTAATAGGGAAAACGACAGAACCATTCTCACGCGACCACTTGAATGTTGCTGAATCAGCATTACCGCTGTCATGGATCTCCACACGGTAAAGTTGATTCTCCGTCCCGCGAAACTGGGCCTTCGGAGAAATGATGCAGGGAATGGTGTCTTGAGGGGAAGTTTCTGCGCTCTTCGCTTTGAGCTTGCCGCGATACGATGATTGGAGTGTTGGCACCCATTTTACGGTCCAGTCGGTATCGAGATCACTTATGAATTTAGGCAGGTCAGCATCCGATATCGGATCTGGTATTTGAACAGTACCAGGGGTACCATCGGACTTTGGCATCGAGTTTGTAGCTCTCACTCGCCACTCCACTTTTGCCCTGGTTGCGGTATCCGGCCCCAATAGCCCCAACGCAATTTCACGGATAGATTTGTTCTCTATATAGGTCACCTGGCGCTCCCATACATCCAGGTAGAGGACATAGATCGGGTTATTCTTTCGTTGATCATTGCTAAAGGTGAAGGTATATGATCCATCACTTTCACAGAGAATGCCGTCGACATAGTAATGGCCCTCACTAACGACAATATCAGGAGGCGGGGTACTACCGGCTTTCGTTGGCGGCGTCGCTCGAACGATGAAAAATCCATTACTGCGTGCGGCACGTGACCCGACCAGATCTACCGTCAAGGTTCGCAGATAGTAGAGCAGGATATCAATCTGCTCGTTCCAATCAGCATCGATGCTGACACGCCCTTGCTGCATAAGTACACGAGAAAAACGATTGAGGCTATAAAATGTATCGCGCGTGAAATCCCCTTTAAAGTCACCGTTCATGTGGATAAAACCTCCTGGCTAGCTAGCGTAGATGATACCTGCTTCCATACTGGCAGGCGTGAATTCGTCGAGGCGAGCGCGCAGATTCGCAGCTCGTTGGGGTTGAAACAGATCGTGGAACGCTCCCAATTCCGACTCGTCGTCGGCACCACGCTTGATTTCCTGGGCGTTGGCGTCGGCGAGCTGACAGTAGGTGGGCGTTCCATAGCGCACGCTATTGAAGAGGGGACGCACACGGTCATCCTCTCGTTGCTTTGCGCTCTCTTTATCGATGATGCTTTTGTCATCGTCTACCGCCTGCATGACCAGATCGGGCTGGCAGTGGTAGCGACGCGGCGTGCGCGATCCGGTGAGAACATAGCAGAAGCGCATACAACCTTCCTGGCGCCGCGCTACCTTCACGTGTCCATAGAAGATGCTGTTCTCCGCCAGGTCTATCGCGTGAACCTTCACCAGACCAAAGACGGTACAACGCGTAATGGTCAGCGAGGCCGGGGCTACAGGACAGCCGGGTCCATGCAAAGCCTCGAGTTTGGGATCTGTGGCGTCCAGGATACTATCGCTGAGGCGCAGAGATAACGGGTCCATGCGAGCCTCATCCTGGTTGACCTCAATAGTACCAATGATGCTGTGTTCAATGGTGACAAGCCCGGACATATTCAGCAGTTCCAGGCTTGCTCCGACCGGTCGCGACGGTTCGCTATTCCCAAGCAGCTCCCAGCCAGGGACCAGCGTACAGTGGCGGATAGTTACTTCGGCAAGGTTCCCATCCACCTGCACAGCACGGCCCGTAATAAGTATTCCGTCCAGAGTAAGGCGGCTGCCGAACTCACCCGATATATTCAAAGAGTCGGGACGATTCGTACGCCAATCCAGGAGGCGGATCACCGGACGCGAGTTATTGGCCGCTCGGATCTGCAAGCTCTCGTGTTCTTCCAGGACGATGTTCAGCGCTTCAGTGTAGATCCTATTATCGGTAATCTCAACAACAGCGTGGAGGAGTTCCGGGCTTTCGGCTTTTATGCGCTCTCTGCGCTCCTTGCTCTTACTCTCGCCCTGCTCATCACTCTCACTACTCTCTACCTTCTGGTATGCCTCCTCCTTATCCTTTTTCCACTGCTCTAATGCGCTCTGGATAGTAGCGAACTGCCCATCATTCTCGCCCACCAGGTAGAACTTATGATGGGTGGGCTGTAGGATAGGCCGATTGTAAGAACCGCCGCCGATGTCGGCGCTGAAGCCATAATAGTAGGAGACCCAGACGCCTTTAGGCAGACGATCCGCTGGAAAGGCGATGCGTCCAAGCACAGGGTCGACCGCGATATGATCGCGCTCGGGTAGATATCTCCAGTCGCTCAGGTCGGCGACCTGAATCTCGCCCTCTTTCACCAGATGTGGGACAATCACCTGCTTGCGCGTGTTGGGGTCACGTTGCGACACCCCTCTCCAGATTTGCAGGCTCTTGCCTTCACCATAGTAGCTCGTCTCATGGTCCTGAAATGCCTGCCGCCTGATAGGCACAGGCAAGTTTATTTCGCCGGGAATATCCGTTTGCTCATCCACCTTCGCAGCAAAAGTATAGAGAGGAGTATCGTTGCCCAGCACACTGAAGGTGAAGAATGGGGAGCCCGCCCGCTCGATGTTATTAGCCTGGGTGAAGGTCACTTTGTACGTTTTTAGCCGCCAGACAAAAACCCCGACACTGGGAATGTTGTATAAGCCCTGGCTATAAGGCGATTTGATGGTACGCACATCTATGGTATGAGCGACTTCGTCAAAAGGGCCACCCAGGAGTTCCAGATCGTCGTTGTCACGCAAGTAGACGCTCCGGCCTCGCCCCAGGCGCCGCTCGTTGATGTTCTGTGTCATAGCGAGCAGTCTGTAGAACTCTACAACACGCGCGGGCCAGCCGGCAACATCATGAGCCAGTTGATCGAGTAACGCCAGGGCCCCTTTACGGCGACGATAGCTGATCGCGTTCGCAACGTCGCGCCGCGGGATCAGGATTTTGTTGCGCTGCTGACCCTCCATGGTCGTCACTTCTCCTGGTTCGCCAGCTTCGTGGACGACCTCGTACCCGACCAGGTCTCCGATATAGGGCACGACCCAATCCTGGCAGGTTTCAATAAACCAGTTCTCATAGAGCTGGGCAATGTCATCTTCAACAACTGTTACCTGCTCCGCAATGACGCGCAGGAGGGCCTGAAGCTGCCATTGCCTGTCCGCATCACGCAGCCGGTAGATCGTTGGCAGGAGTTTATAGAGGCGATCAAGCTTGTCGTTCATCGAGTATCTCTCCAAGAATAAGAGTATCAGGAATATTAGGACTTAAGAATGCAAGCTGAGCAGGCGCAATATGAGGCTGAGGGACCAGGGTGAATCGGGCCAGTTGTACCGACACATCCTGGGCGCTGCTTAAACCAAGCAGTTCAAGCAATTCTTCCGCACGTTCCTCTTCGTCGGTTTCACCAGGCTCCTCCTTTTGCGCATCCAGGTCAGGATCAGACGAATGCAGCGCCACTTGCTTAAGTGTCTGTAGAAGCCTATCCTGGCTGACCGCACCCATGATCTCCAGACGAACATAATCCACTCCCGCTACGCCCTGGATAACGCTGATGACCTCGCTCTGAAACACGGGTTGGCCGAGTTCGCGTTGTTCAAAGCCAAATGCATTCAGCATGGCGGTGCGGATCTGGGGCTCGACCAACTCCAGCGGGTAATCCGGGAGCAGGTGTACGCTGGCCTGAATGACCAGGAGGCTGACATCGACCAGGGCAACCTGCAACGGCAGGTCAGGATCACCAGACTGGAGCAGGGCCTGGAAGAGGTTCCGGTAAAGATCAGAATTGACATCGATAGGAATGTTATCGATGCCAGCGATGGTGAGATGGACCAGCTGGCGGCGACCATCCGAGAGGAGGGCCGCGCTCGCCTTGCCAATACCGGCAAAGGTACGAGCGAAATCCGCATAATCCTGCACTGAAACCAGGCGGTCCAGCGCCAGTACGGCCAGCGGCACATTCCGACGCGCCAGGCTCATGCTTTCTCTATCGGCCCCACCTGTTGCTGGCAGCGGATTAACAACACTCTTCACGCCAAGGGGACGGGTTGCCAGCAGGCTGATCTGGCGGGCGTTGACGTTCCCTGGCTTACCAATGCCAGTGCGATACGTAGCTTTGACATTCTCAACATCTGTCGGGAGGCGGGCACCATGTTCGCCATTGCCGAAAATGACGGTTGTTTTATCGTCATTATCGGTTTGCGTAATGAACGTGCGGCCCGTTGGTCCAGAGCTGACCAGATTATCTATTTCATGCCATTCAATCCCATTTACGTAGACCTTGAGCGTACTTACAGCCCCGGCTGGCGTTGATGCCGAGAGGTACGTAAGAGGTGACTGGCGTAGCGCGAATTGTTGCAGTTCTTTGCTGCCATCGCCACTGCCAAGCACTTCGTTACGCGTCTCGCCGTGTGTAGCGTGCACAACGTTACCGTAGATAGTCACGGTATCGCGTTTGTAGCTATAGGAAAGCGCATTGGCCAGCGTGAGGAAGGTATGGGCAGTATCACCGGGCAGATTCGCTATTTGAGTCACTCCTTTATCAGGCGAACCATCGATTGGAACCTGATGCACACCCTGCTTCACGCCTGCCAGCATGACCAGTTCAGCACCCTGTACACCTGTAGAGCCCAGAATATCTGTGCGCTCGCCGGAGACGATGAGCCAGCGTCCAGTTTGCAGACCGCCGTACACTTCATCCAGTTCGATCTGATCGCCGCAGACTGACTCTTTGACCGGGTCGATAATCTCCTCGGCTAAGTCCCGTTCCACGCTTTGGGCATAGACGGTTACCTGGCGCAGTACTGCCAGGGTGAGATCATTTTGACCTAACCAGGTCTGGTCGAGGGTGAGCTGCGTGACGCTGCCGCTTATCCCATATTCTGCTTTAGCAACGGTCTTTGCTTTTATCACTCTGCTGATAATTTGCTCGTTCTTAGTAGGATCATTCCTATCGAGGCGTTCAATCACCACCCAACTTCCTGGCGTGACCTGGTCGAACTTCGCGTCCAATGCCACAACGTTCCATTGGTCTTGCGACACTAGTTCGAGTAACTCATCTGAAATTGAGAGGGGAAGAGCATTCTCACCTAGATTAATCACAATATTACGTCTCGCCGTTGAATTGACCTGCGTTTGCGGAGCTTTGGTGAACTGTTGGGTAAGCACTAGACTATCGTCGTCATCATCGCTATCACCATCATCGGCAACTTGCACAATAAGCAGAAAAGACAGTGCCACTGTCGCAGAACCTCCCCCAGCTACTATGACTTTGAACTTTCGATTCTGTTGTGGAAATGCGAAGAGAAGCCTGATCAGTTCGCCAGGGAAAAGGCTCGGCACCTCGATGGGCTGTGCAAATCGTGCCGATAATGAATCTGTTCCGTCATCAATCAGGAAAATGTCGTAAATCTTCCCAGCTGCCAGGTTGAAGTTGCTAAGGGTCAGCAGAACCTTATTATCGCCTTGAGGTGTCACAGTGAGACTATATGTGTCCGCCTTGATATCCAAACTGCTAGTACTTCCTATCTCTACTAGTATCGGCTGAGGCTCGCCGCTGAAGTTCACAGTGAGATTCCCAAGTGTTGAGGCATGTACGAAACGCAAACGCACCCGGTCAGTTTGCGGAGGGGTTAAATTGTCGCCCAAAAGTTGGAGTTTCCTACCCTCCTCACCTTTCCCCACTGCGACCAGGGTATTAGCACTAAGCTCAATTTTCAAAGGTTCATCGGTAAAAATCACTTCATCTTCTGGCTTCGTTGAGCCAGCTTTCATGAACTTCAAGCGATGTTTGCTGGAGTCTGTAGTATCTTGCAAACTATAAACGCCGGGCTCAATGGCCAGGTACCTGCCGACCTCGCCGAAGGAGAGATTCGGTGCAACTTGTTGCCCATCGATGTAGATATCTACTGCCTTCACATCCGACAGGGCATTGACGAAACGAAGACGAGTGGCAAAGATAGAGATATTGACTGGTATCCCACCTATCGCCGTCTGGATATTCGGCTTATCAAGCGCCACCTGGCCACTCAGCGTCTGCTCATTCTGTTTGATAGAGATGAAAGCTTGAGGAAGAGTCCTAAACGCTGCCTGTGCAAGGACATTCGAGAATGCGGTACTTCTCGTCACTGCATTGTTTTCGGAAACAGGGGAGCGTAATTCCACTTCGACAGCAGTTGTACCTGCAATCGGCCATTCGGTATGATCCACCACAATCCCCTTGTCATTCACAATCGGGCGGAGTGGCGCATTGCTTCCAAAGGGAGCTGCCTTCGCACGTAGGGCCTGCGCGCTTTGCAGGTCCGAGGGTGGTGTGACCGTTGCATTGGAAACAGCAGCGTAGAGCGTTGTTTTCAATGCAGGATTCAGCGTTGCCAGAAGCTGAGGCAGAATATCAGATTGCGCATTAAAAGTCCCGCTCACCGAGCGGCTCAGTTGCTGGCTTGTGGCAGGTTGCAGGGAAGCTGGCTTTGAGAGCGAGGCAACAAGGTCCGGGAGACGTGATGCGATGGTTGAGTTGGAGCCATTTGATGATGGGCCACCAGCCGCCGCTACACGCGCAACAGGCTTGAACGATGGCAGAGCAGAAACAAACAGACGCGCCCTGTCTCTGAGGTTGCCAGCTGGTAGAATGGACGCGCTACCTGGAATTACTCCCGATAAGAGAGCGCGCATCAAGACATTTAACAGGTCATTTATCAGCCCACCAAGCCAGTTTGCCACATGCGCGTCTCCGTTAGCAACAGCAGCATCGAGTATGCCTTTCAACCCCTCATGTTGTTCATCATCCGTATCTTTATACAGGACGGAACTCAGCTTCGTGGCTATTTGCGTCAAGTCTTTTGCATCTGTTAAACCTTTCAAAAATTTTTGCAGGAGCGACATTACATCTCTGGCTAATGTGTCATCAGCAGAGATACAAAACGTGGGGCGATCGAGGTATCGTATGATTGTTTGCTGGATGGCACCCTTCAATGTATCGATCGTGACAATGTCTTGCAGAGTGACTTTTGTACGATTTTCAGCAGGCTGCGGTTCGATGGCTTGCACAAAGCGTACGAACTGTCCTTTTTGCGTACCTGCTATTTCATCGAAGACGAGCAAGACTGGATCATTTGGCTTCAGGCCCGTTGAGACTCCCGAGAAGTAAATGGTGTCGATGATATCGGCGTTTTTCTGGGTAATGAACTGGGGACGCGTCAGACGGGGCTGGAGATTATTCCATTTCGCCCTGGCGACAAGTTTGTCTGCAGTCTCAAAGGATTGGGGCGTCTCACCGGGACCGGGGAGACTCTGGGCACGGTTGCCCGCAAGGATAGTTGTCTCAGCGCCGACCTCCAGCGTGTAGGCCAGGAAGACACTGGCGGAGACGCCGGGACGCAGGGTATAGCCCACGAGTCGCGCCAGTTCCAGGATCGAACGGCGCTCGGTAGCCGTACGCAGGTAGCCCTCGTTGGCGATCCGCTCCTGGTAGAATGTGAGCACATCGGCGACGACAGCCCAGGCATCCAGGAGAGCAATGGCTGGATCGGTCGTGGCACGCGTGGTCAGAACCCGCAAAGGATAGCGGGTCTGATCGCCTCCCGTAGTCGAGAGGGTAGCGATGATACCCAGGTCCTCCTGCGTGAGACCCAGGTTGGACAGGCGCGCCTTCATCGTCTCCAGAAAGCTGGCATGGGTACCGACGCGATAGATTAATGCATCCAGGCCGGGCCGATTGGCAATTGTTACCGGCGTAATTTTTTCGATGCCTTCACAGCAACCACAGGTTTCGTTCAACGTCCACCTCGCATATCTAAAACGAGTTTGCCATGCTCGGGAAAGTTGGGATCGTTGTCCAGCCTGGCAATCTCCATTGGACCAATGGGAAGAAATTCGTTTTCCAGTTCGCCGCGCGGCCCATCAAAGAGCCGTTCAAACGTGTTGAATTTGACGTTCTGCACGCCAGGGACCGATTGTATGAGCGCGGTAAGTTTGCTCATGGAAATGCCCTGCCCAAAGGTCAGGCTATCGGGATGAAAGAAGCCCCGTTTTCCGTTGGGCAACACACGATTACTGAGCAAGGCAAGCAGGGCAGCTTTAACATGACCACGCAGGTAGTGCGGATCGACACAGATGGTGATATTGATGTTGAGCGGTATGTAGGTCGCGGGAACTACGGTAAGGTCGTGACCTATACGACGATAGTGGTTCAGATAGCTCCTGACTTCGCGCAACATAGCCGGACTCGCGCCTTCCCTACCAACAGGGTCAATCGCGACGACTACTTCATACCAGCTCCCCGTCCAGAACAACAGAGCGGCGGCCTGCTGCAACTTGACCCTGGGATTGCGCTCAGCCAGGCGGGCATAGTCATCAGCAGTGATTGCTCGCTGGAGTTCGGTGCGAAAGGCTCCTGGCGCGAACAGCTTGACCTCATCTAACGGTTCGGGGTCTATGCCGCCACTGGCAGGGAAAGGATTGTAAGGTTCCAACGTACCATCTTGAGGGATAGGAGCTGTTTCACGGAACACGATGTGTGAAAGCGTTCCTGCCCCCACATCACCGATCACCCCATTACCCACACGATACGTCACCGTAAATGTCGTACCGGCCTCCGGCATGTGACCGAGGTCGTCATCGCCGAAGCGCAGGTGAGCAGTCCCATCATTATCCATTTCCACGACAAAATCCGGGTCCAGTCCTGTACTGCCCAGGAGGTCGCTCTTTGGCGTCCATAGTACCTCAACCAATCTACCTGAGATCTCCCGCGTGCCGGTAAGTTTCACTATCTGTGGCAGCGCGTGACGTGGGTCCTGTACGAGCAACGCTGCCGCAGGCGTGGCAACCGCCGTCGGTAGTGGCTGGCTAAAGGTCAACTGCGCTTCTTTCAGGCTCGGATTGAAGCGCCTGGGCACGGTTTCGCTGTCAGCTGGCTGTCCCACATCCTCGCAGACAGTCGTCGTCGGCTGTGTCTCCACCGTACCCAGAAGTTCGTCGGCTACCCTCCGACCGTGATCTACAAGGATTACATTCCCGCGTACGATGCTGATCTCTTCAAGGAGTTTACAATCGGAGGTCTGCCCAACAGCCGAAATGCAGAGTGGAAAAGGTAGTGCATCCTCGATACTCCATTCTATTTCAACAACCGGTCGATCATACAAAGTATCTACGCCTGGTGTGACATTTGTAAGACGCACCACGTGTCGGTGATTAGGGTCAGCATCGGCGGGAACGCCCGTCCTGGGGCCAATTCTCTCCTCAAAGACGAGATAATCTCCTATGTGCAGGTTCAGTTTCCCCTTGCGAGCAGGGGAAGCATCTTTTCCCTCTTGAGCGCCTTCATCCTGAGCCTTTTGAGCGGAAGTATCGGGAGCCTGCGGCAGCCAGTGATCTCTCAGGGTTGCCGAGGTAGCGCCGCGCGGCAGGCAGCATTCTCTAGCGCCCCAGGTATAGAAGTCGATGATATTGTGCTCCTTATAGAGTTCGATAGGGGTTTCTGCCAGAGGCTCAAACACTTCGTAGTTGTCGGCAGGAACATTGAATAAGTCGATCTCGCTTAGAGGCATTCCATGTGGACGCCCCGTCACACGGAGGTCATCATCAGTACCAGTCACAAAGTAGAAGTTGGCCGGGTTTAGCGCGTCCTTGCCGATGAGATCCCGACTTGTCTTCACCGTCACCCATGTACGAGCGTTACAGCCCTCGTGCATCTGGTAGTCAACCAGGCGCGCATGGCGGCGGACCGAGATGCGCTGGCGGGCCGTCTCAAGATAAGCTTCGGTCGAAACCGCATCCTGGTAGTAGCTGAGATAGTCCCCCACATAAGCCAGGATTTCAACCAGCACAATACCGAGGTCGGGAACGTGCCGCTCGGACCAATCGGGCATCACGAGCGCCAGGCGGTCCAGGATCAACTGGCGGAAACTGGCATAATCTTTGGCGAGGTAGGAGATTTCCGGCTCAACCAGGACAGGGGGCGGACAGGTGTCTTCGGACAAACAATCCAGATCGCCGACGCTGCCCTGCGTAAACTGAAAATCCACCTGTGCATAGCGATCATCAAAACCTTCAAAGGGCTTGAAGAGCGGACGACCGTGCTCATCTTTCCCTGGTACGCCGAGGCGAAGCGTATACGTAGCAAAATCGCCGGGTTTATCTACTACCACATCCATATAATCGTCGCGCTCCGGACCGCTTTCATGATGCACGTTCACACCGGTAACATGGATGTCGCGGGTACGCCGCCCGCCCTCAATACGCACATTCTCTTTTTTGATCTCATTGGGCTTTTTAGGCGCTTGACCCAGAAAGTAGACCCTGAGCGTGTGATAGTCGTCGCTTACATCGATATAGTCCAGGGCATATATTTTATTTTTCTCCGCCGCGTTACGTTCGCGTATCTTGCGCCGCCGCGGACGTTTATCCTGGCAGGTGGTCGTTATCTTCATCATATTACACCGTCCGTGTTAATAGCGCCGTCTGGGGCTGATTGCTGCCACGCACTATGTACTGAATAGAAATGTTCAGAGTAGAGTTAATGCTGGTGACCTCCAGCGACTGTACCTGGATCAGGTCGCCCAACCATTGTTGGAGTGTCGCCTGCATAGTGAATTGCAGGGCGGTCGCCAGCTCGGGACTGTTGGGACCGAAGAGCAACTGCGCGAGCCCGCTACCGAAATTGGGTCGGTTGACGCGCTCACCCGGATTGGTAAAAAGGAGTTGTTCGATCATTTCCTTGATATGCGTGTCATTGTCGGTCGATGCCGTACGTCCATGACCATTAATATGAAATGGAAAGTCGATATTCATAGCCTATGTCCCCTTTACGCGCACCTGCGTCAACACAATGTTCAAAGTGGTGCCCGATGGCGCGCAGATCGCCTGGCTATCTTGCAACAACACCGGCGCTCCCCCTACCTGAATACGCGTGGCAGCAGTGAGAAACTGAGCGCTCACACACGGGCCGTTAGCAGCAGGCGGCGGGGGCAAAGTACAGCCTGCGACGACGTAAGGACTGTTAAGCATGACAACCGGCTGATTGCTCACCATAACGCGTGGATCTGGCACGGTGGGCTGCGCCTGGCCGCCATGCAAGCACAATACGGTTGCCCCTTGATGCAATAAAAAGCCCGGCATCATATCACCTCCAATGCGCCATCGTTCACAGATACGCCTGTTGCAGTAAGTTTTACGTTTCCCTGGCCGCTTGAAATTTCGATGCCCTGCACATCCATTACGACCTTCGCGCCCAGGCCAATCGAGGTCTCTATCGTGATTCCTCCCGCTCCCTGTATATCATTTAAGGTAATAGTGCATAGATCGGTTTTGAGGACCTTCATCTCGGCAACGGCAGGAGTCACGGGCAGTTCTCCTTGCGCCCAGAAACAGCCGGTCCAGATGGGATAATCTGGATCGCCATGCTCAAACTCAATCCATACCGAGGCATTTGTGGGCGGAACCAGAAACAATCCCACTCCATTCCCGGCATAAGGCAGGCTAGGCATGGCCCAACCACTCTCTTTGTCGCCGAGCACATCGAGCACTTTGGCACGAACGCGCCCCAGCATGAGCGGATCGCGGTTATCGGTCACCACGCCTCTAAATTTGCCATAAAACCCCTGTCCGTTCATTGTTGCTCCTTCGCGGACGATCATCTTCTCTATTTATCAGGGCACGACCAGCGGAGTCAACGCTCCAAGACCCTCACGAGTAATCGTAAAACTCTGCTTGTATTCGCCAACTTTGATACGATGCGTGACCTGTTTGACATAGTAGTTGCCATCATAGCTATCACCCACCCCACGCACCCCTACAAGCTGGCGCGCACGCAACGCCCGTCCATAGCGTACGGCATCAACTTCACCCGTGGCGGTGACCGCGTCCGATGTCTGGCTGGAAGTTGAGATAGCGCGCAATGCGGCCTGAATAGGGTTCAGGTTGGCCGTATCGCGCAGAATGGTTTTACGCAGAGATGGAGAGGGGCTCCGTGCCAATGGCGGGTGGAGGCTGCTCGGCAGCGGGATCTCCAGAGCCAACCCGGTTATGGGTTCAATAATTGAGACGACGGGGGCAGCCGGTCCCAGCGCATTGAAGCTGAAATTGATCGGAGAGTCAACGTTCGTATCCGCGCCCATATTCATGGTCAACGCGGGCTGCGGAAGACCCAGGCGATTGTCCAGGCCCCAATAGGCTGTGCTGACTCCCGGAATGAGAGTCGGTTCGACATAAAAGACGAAACCATTGTTCTGTGCCAGTTGCCGGATATGAGCCAGGTCGGTCTTCTGCTGGGTCGGAACGCGGTCCAGTTCGATCGGCACGTCGGTCGTCGGCGTCACCTGCGGAACCAGGCCGAGCGTGGCATAGGAAGCAAGTATCTGGGTGACGATCAGCGAATCGGGCATATTAGGATAGGTTGCGCTTTTCTCTTCTAGATCAAGCTTCAGGGTAATGTCCTCGCCTGTGACGTGCAGCGTGGACTTGCCCGGTTCGTTGCTTGGCACAACCTGATGAGTTGTAATAATACCATCGATGAGTACCTGCGGCAGCACACCAATCGTAACCATGACGATGACGCGACTGGACGGATTGAGCAGGCCACTCGCTAGCAGGCTGTAGTCGAGCAGCGTATCTTTGCCCAGACTGAAGGTCATTTGAAAGCCATCGCGATCCTGGTCTTTAGTGGTCACTTCCAGGCTGACCAGCGCATCCATCACCGCATAGGGAGCGGGCACGGGCACCGTGGGACCAATGAACAGTTGCAGGCGTATCCCGGGTCCTGGCATACTCTTCTAGCCTCCTTGTGGCAGTGGAACGCGCAAAGTGCGCCCGATTTGCGAGTCAGCGGTGAGTTCCTCAGGCTGCATGGCATTATTAGCATCACACAGGCGCCAGAACTGCTCCGGATCGCCCAGGTAAAGCGCCGTGACATTATCAAGACGATCACCCTGCGCAACGACGTGTTCAGCCAGGGCGACCGCATTTGAACGGTCGGGCACAAAGCGGCGGCGCAGGTAGGCCACCGTGCGCCCATCCGCGGTGACAAACGTCGCGGTATCAATGCCGTAGTAACGATTGGTGACAGGAAACATCGCACACCTCAGAAAAGCTTTAAAGATACACCCACATTTTGAATGCTGTTCAACACATTTGTCGTAGCCATAATCTCCTTGGCGATCTGGTGGGCCAGGAAGATAGAATAGCCAGGATTACTGACCTTCAGGTCGGCATAGCTCAACACATACAGACTCAGGTCGACCTTCGCCCGTGTGGGATTGAGTCCCGGATCATAAGCCTCTTCGGTGATACTGAAACTTGTGAGGCGCACCGGGAGCACGCGCTTCGGTCCCCAGATGAAGAGCGTCAACGGAGCTTCGGGCGGAATAAGTTCCAGGTTGCCGACCTGCGCCAGGATGGTATTCGCAATCACGAAAACGCTTTTGGGATACAGCAGCATCTCCAGAGCCGAGAGCGTGGGATAGATACCAACGGTCGTCGCGAGCGGGTCGCCGGTCTCCAACTGGTCGGTCGCATCGATCTCGACATGGATAGTGATCGTTTCCTTGGGCGGCCCGGTCAGGCGAAAGGCTTCGGATTTATCGCCGCCCGGAGCTACACCTGATGTGCGTGCATCCAGTTTACGCGTCATCGCATCCGGGTTATACTGGAAAACGATCACGCTTGCCAGCGGATTCAACGGGTCAATCCCGATGAGCGCGCCTTTGAACAGGCGCGGGGAACCTGGGAAGCTGGTCATATATAGCTCCTTTTGTCAGTTCCTATAGAAAGCTGTAACCATGACAATCGACACGCTGCCTGATTATTAGCTATCGATAATACTAAGAACTACAGGGGTTGCCGAAACAAGTAGTGCATCTGCTTCTTGCGGTCCTCGCGGAAGAAGAGCATCGGTGCGTTGCTTTAGCAAGTAACCATGAAGCGTCACATTGCCCACGGGCAGATTATCAAAGCTACGTTGCCGCCCATACAAACACCAGGGATTCAGTATTATCAAATTCTGCTCATCCTCAGTAAAGGTAGGTTCCACGGAAACTGGCAGAGAATTTCCTCTTGAGCCATCAAGTACCACATTAGGCCCTATTAGCAGTCGCCGATCCATAGATACTGGCTCATAACTGTTATTGAGTACCAATAATCGTACAACAACATTTTCTTTGATATGCCAGACAGACTTCGCTACTTCTAGCGTTATTTCCATAAATCCCTCCATTCTCAAGCTCAAGGCCCAGGTGGTATATCGATATAGTGAGCATAGTTTACACTCGCTACAGCACGTGGACCATAGTCTCTTATAAAATCGGCTGTAGCCATATCTGCGGTGTCTACCGTACCCATTGGTTGGTTAGCCGCAACGTCAGCGTTACGGAAGTTAGTAATGCGAGTATTCCAATCAAGTAAGTTTTGTAATGCTGTGGTAGCTTGCGCATTTGTACTACCCGACTTCAACGCTTTGGCCTCCCCTGTGTGCATATCAACAGCTTGATCCAAAGGAGTGATAAAAGTGTTGTGAATGCTTCGACTGGAGTTCACATGTAGTTGCTCATGGTGATCGCCGCGAGCTGCAGCCCGACCTGTGAAGTAATAGTTCGGACCATTAGCCCCTGTCAGAACTCCACGGTAGGAACGAGTGACTGTAGCCTTACCAGTACCGGGACGAATCCAGGCCTGGGCACTTTCTCCTGCATTAACAGGGTTCCGACTCTCATACTGGGGGGCGATGAGGGTAATTTCTCCTGCATTCTGGTTACCTTGACCTCCATTACCTCCCGCCCAGTGTACTATACCAGATCCTGTTTTACCATTGTCTACGAACATCAGAGGAAATACATCTGATGTCAGTGTCCCATCTATTTCACCCCATTCGTTGACCTCTCCAACATTCAAGTTAGCCGTCTCTCCTTCCCATGCTACCAATTCTCCCTCTACTTTCCCCACCCCGATCTTACCATCATCCTCTATGAGGGAAGGAGATACCAAGGGCAAAAAAGTACCTGCAGTCTTTTTTGGAGTAATAGTCTCTGCTTTAGTATCGTTTTGCACCCGTACCCGGCTAAAGTCGTAATTGAAATGAGAACCCGACGAAGTGGACGCATCACTCACTGCCAATGGCATAGTATTCATGAATGTAGTATCGATCGCTGAGTGTTGTATGGTTCCCTCACGCTTCTGACGACAATCAGCACACTCTTCTCCTGCAATAGTGTGTTGCCCACAGGCACATTGGCGCTGCAAGAGCCCAATTCGCAGCGGTGTAAAAGATGACTGCGGTGCAGCCTTTATCCGTGTTTGTAATTGTGCGCTCATTCAATCACTCTTCTCTCTATACAGCATCTATATGCTCTTACCTTCCTGGACTGCTTTGTTGTGGCGCACACCCCAATAAGTCGCGTATCCACACAAGCGTAGGTGAGCCGGTGTTATCACATGTATAGGATTGTCCTGATACCCAACCCTCTACTACACGAATCGTTCTCGCAACTGACATTAACTCATCACTATTCAAACTACTCATCCTTCTATTGGGATCAAGGCCTGTTTGTCGCCTGATTATGTTTACATAGGCATTCGTATCGTTCTCACTGGGCGGCGCGTAATGGTTCATTGCTTCTCTGATAGTAAGGTTTTGGTATGTATTCGTTTGTAGCAGTGCCACTAATGCATCCATACCAGTTTCTTCATCAGGGAATACAGCAAATCTCGCGTCTGAACCGATTGCACCATGACCCTGAGCGAACGGACCACGTACAAGATTGCCAGGATTATTATTGCGCCAGGCGCGCGATCCTCCCACACGAACTTCATTCTCGTAAACTGTGTAAGATGAGCCACTGTGAGTACCTGTGGTACCTGGTGCTGTTCGAGGTCGCTGCTGTACTCCAGCATCAGTTGTCTGTCCGGCAGCGAGTGTTTGACCAGCATCGGGTATCGCTGCCGGTCCAGCATCAACTGTGTTTGGAACACCACCGGATACAGTACTTGCATCCAGTAGAGTGTCAGCATCGCTGGCTACACCAGCTTGACGCTGAAGTGTACTGTGGCTAGTACTACAACCGTAGTTATAAGGGCGTATGAGACCTTGGACGGGAGCGTCTGCGAAGCACACGTCGTCGATAATGGCTTCGATGGGCCCAGAAGCGCTTCCCGCCTCGCGAAACAGCGACCAGGCGAGCCTCAGTT
>WNGD01003053.1_pt1 | contig 17256 bp, 15 predicted proteins | sample 5400671 | NCBI WGS metagenome assembly WNGD01 (sample SAMN13153369, study PRJNA577476) | soil metagenome | isolation source: 40 cm soil or saprolite under grassland replicate 2 | place: USA:California | collected 2016-06-15
ACGACCTTGGCGTGGCCTGCTACCACGCCAAGACCGGCGCGGTCGAACTGCTGCTCAACCACCTGGTCGACGGGGCGGGCGAGTACGTGGTCGTCGACCTGACCGCCGGGGCCGACTGCTTTGCCTCCGGGCTGTTCACTCGCTTCGACCGCACCTTCCTGGTGGTCGAGCCGACGCGCAAGTCGGTGGCGGTCTGGCGCCAGTACCAGGACTACGCCCGCGGCTCGACGTCACCCTCTCGGCGGTCGGCAACAAGGTGCAGACCCAAGCCGACGCCGCGTTCCTGCGGGAGCAGCTCGGCGCCGACCTGCTGGTCTGCGTGGAGCACTCCAGCGCGGTGCAGGCCGCCGAGCAGCAGCAGGGCCGCCCGCTTGCACTGGAGGCGCTGGAGGTGGCCAACCGCACCGCGCTGGAGCGGCTCCGCGGGGCGGTCGATGCCGTCTCCAAGGACTGGGCGAGGTTCAGCCGCCAGGCAGTCCACTTCCACCTCCGCAACGCCCGCGCCTGGGCCAATGCCCGCACCGGCGAGGACCTCGCCACCCAGGTCGATCCCGAGTTCACCCTCGGGCCGGACGCGCTGCGGCTCGCCACCACCCCCTGACCACCCGTCACCCCACCTGACCGAACCCGAAAAGGAGCATGAGCATGTCACTGGAGGTCACGCCGGCGCTGCTGGCCCAGGCCGAGCAGGGCGATGTCGACCACGCCGAATTCGTCGCCTGTGTGCGCGACTCGTTGCCGTATGCCTGGGACACCATCAGCCGCCTGGCGGCCGAGCTGCAGCGCACTGGCGCCGACGAGCCCACCGCGTTCGCCGACAACCAGCTACCACCCCCCAGCGAACCGGCCCGCGGCCAGCTCCTGCGCGCTCTGGCCAGCGACGCGATCCGCGGCGCGCTGGAACGACACTTCGGCGTCACCCTGGCGTTCCAAAACTGCCACCGGGTCGCGGTGTTCCCGGCCGGCGCCCGCAGCGGCGGCGACAGCGCCGACCGCTACCGTGAGTTCACCTCGGTCAGGGCGCAACTCCTCAACCAGTCGCCAGCGCTGCGCGACTGCTGAGCGCTGAAACGCAGCGGACCCCAACAGGGGCGGAGAAGGGTGTCGGCAGCGCTCCACGGGTGCCGTGGCCGGTCGACGTTTGCACCTGCTCTCTACGGAACAGGTTGGGGTCCGCCCCGGTCGTTTCCGGTACCCGATCGTTCCGGGTGCCTTCCCCGACCTGGAGGTCGAGCCCCTACGTCGAAGTGTTGGCGCAAACGAATAGCCGGCCACAAACAACGTCGGGCGCTGCCGAGAGGCCGATTGTTCCACGCTCGTCGGTACTGAGCAAGCCTGTGACTAGCCTGTTCTACCTATGATTCCGGCTAATCCGCTCTAGCGGAAAGATCATATCCATAGGCCAGGAGGCGGTCGCCGATATAGCGCTCCAGCAGGGCGAGGTTGGCGGGGTCGAGGTCGCGGCGGAAGGCGTCGCCGCGGCTCTGCTGGAACTGGTAGCGCGTGAAGCCGGCCTCGACGGCGGGGGTCCAGTCGAGGTTGAGGAACTCCAGCATCGCCTCGAACTGCTTGCGCGGTTCGGTGAGGATGTCCTCGAAGCGGACCTCCAGCCACTGGCCGGGCGGCGTGGCGGCGCGGGCGTCGGCGAAGGCGTCCAGCAGCAGCTTCCAGGCCAGGCCGGCGAGCACCACGAAGGAGCGGCCCGACGCCTCCCAGTCACGCTGGTAGTGCGGGGGGAGCGGACCGAGATACCAGTTGTCCGGGCCCTTGTACCCGCTCCACCAGGGCATGTGGAGCCAGGAGTTGGCCACCGCGCGGCCGTCGCGGACCACGTGGATGAAGCGCGCCTCGGGGAAGACCGCCCGCAGCAGCCCGGCGCGAGGCCAGCCGGTGAGATGGTGGCCGAAGACCGGCTTGTGCTGGGCGGCCATGCGGCGCTCGAAGAAGCCCTGGACGCGTTTGGCCATCCAGGGGGTCGCGTCGCCGGCGACGAGATCTCTGCACGTATGGCTGAACATCGGCGAGACCTGCCGTTCCAGCACCTCCCAGCCCTCCGACGGGGAGATCCGCAGGCGGCCGAGCTCGAAGAGGCGGGAGCGGCCGGCCATCGGCAGCAGCCCCGGGTCGCGCGGGGCCGAGCGGCGAAACAGCGTGTTGTTCCAGCGGCCGCTGAGGTTGAGGTAGCTGAACTTGTCGTCGACGTTGGAGACGAAGCCGACGTCCCGGTGCCGCGCGAGCACCTCGATCACCGGCGTCGACCCGCAGCGGCCGGTGCCGAACACGAAGAACAGCAATTCGATGACCTCCAGGAACCCGACGGCGACCAGGGCGTCCGGGGCGACGGTGGCGAAGCCTCCGCAGCGAAGCCCTCCGCAGCGTACCGCCTCTGCCCTACAGCATTGACCGTGTTGCGGGCACGTCATTCGCAGGTACGCCCGCTGGTGCGGACCCGGCATGGTGGCAGCGGCGCTGATGAACAGCGCCTTGAGCTGGTTTGGCGGTGGCCTGAATTGGGGGCGGACGGTCGGTGAAGATCCAGATCCTGTGCACGCTCGGTCCGGCGTCGATGTCGGAGGACGTCATCCGGCAGCTGGACCGTGCCGGGGTGGACCTGTTCCGGATCAACCTGTCCCACACCCGCTTCGAGACCCTCGACGGTGCCATCGACCTGGTCCGCCGCGCCACCGGGAAGCCCCTCTGCCTGGACCTGGAGGGGGCCCAGGTGCGCACAGGGCCGGTCGCGCGCGGCCTGGCGCTGGAGGAGGGCCAGCCGGTCCAGCTCGTCGCCGCCGAGGTCGACGGGACCGCCGCCACGCTGACCCTGCGGCCCGCCAGCGTGTTCACCTCGCTGGCGCCGGGTCACCGAATCGCGATCGACTTCGACGGCGCCCAGGTCGAGGTGACCCGGGTCCGGGTGGACAGCGCCGACCCGGCGAGCGGCATGGCCGAGGCGGTGGTGACCAGCGGCGGGCGGGTCGGAGCGAACCGGGCGGTCACCGTCGAGCCGTCGCCGGAGCTGCCGACCTTGAGCGTCAAGGACCAGCAGGCGATCGTGCTCGGCCTGCGCCGGGGCGTGGAGCAGGTGGCGCTGTCGTTCGCCAGCTGCGCCGACGACGTCGCGCTGGTCCGCTCGCTGCTCACCGAGGGGACCGGGCTGATCGCCAAGATCGAGTCGAGCGCCGGGGTCCGCAACCTGGACGGGATCATCGCGGCCGCCGACGCGGTCCTGATCGACCGGGGCGACCTCTCCCGCGAGGTCCCGCTGGAGCACGTCCCCTACTACCAGAAGGCGATCGTGCGCCGCGCGAACCGCTGGCACCGCCCGGTGTTCGTGGCGACCAACCTGCTGGAGTCGATGGTCAGCAACCGCAATCCGACCATCGCCGAGGCCAACGACATCGCCAACACCCTGCTCGACGGCGTCCACGGCCTGGTCCTGGCCGCCGAGACCGCGATCGGCCGCGACCCGGTCGGGATCGTCGGCATGGTCAGCCGCTCGATCCAGGCGTTCGAGCAGTCCAGCTTCGCCAACCTGCTGGAACGCGACCAGCCGCTGCTCACCACCCGCTGACGCCAGCGCCCTTCAGTCCGCAGGGTTCGGCTTTGCTGGCGGTGGGGGCAGGGTGCGGAGGCGGACCTCAGCGAGCTGGTCGGCGGGGACCTCGGTGGGGGCGCCGGTGAGGGGGTCTGAGCCGGATTGCGTCTTCGGGAAGGCGATCACGTCGCGGATGGAGTGCTCGCCGGCCAGGAGCATGTAGAGGCGGTCGAGGCCGAAGGCGAAGCCGCCGTGTGGGGGCGCGCCGAAGGAGAGGCCGCGGAGCAGGAAGCCGAATTTCTCCTCGGCTTCGGCGGGGGTGATGTTCAGGACCGCGAAGACGCGGCGCTGCAGGTCGGCCTGGTGGATACGGATGCTGCCGCTGCCCAGCTCGTAGCCGTTGAGGACCAGGTCGTAGGCGCGGGCGGTGGCCTCGTCCTTGGCGTCGTCGAAGCGCTCCTCCCATTTGGGGCTGGGCGAGGTGAAGGGGTGGTGGGCGGCGTCCCAGCGGCCCTCGGTCTCGTTCCATTCGAACATGGGGAAGTCGGTGATCCAGGCGAACGCCCAGCGGTCGGCGGGGATCAGGCCCCGTTCGGCGGCCAGGCGGGTGCGCAGCTCGCCGAGGATGGTCTGGGCGAGGCGGGTGCGGTCGGCGGCGATCAGGACCAGGTCGCCGGGCTGGGCGCCGGTGACGCGGCGCAGCTCGGCGCGTTCGCCCTCGGCGAAGAACTTGTCGAGGGGGGACCGCAGGCCGTGCTCCTCCACCGCGACCCAGGCGAGGCCCCTGGCGCCGCGGGTCTTGGCCCAGTCGGTGAGGTTGTCCAGCTCACGGCGGGTGAGGTCGCCGCCTCGCGGGATCGTGATCGCGAGCACCGAGCCGCCGGCCTCCAAGGCGCGGGTGAACACCCCGACGCCGCCGGCGGCGAACACCTCGCCGAGGTCGGCCAGTTCCATGCCGTAGCGCAGGTCGGGCTTGTCGGTGCCGAAGCGGCGCATCGCTTCGGCGAAGCTGAGGCGCGGGAAGGGGGTCGGCAGCGCGACGCCGAGGACCTCGCGCAGAACCGCCGTCATCAGGTCCTCGCCGAGCTGGTAGATGTCTTCTTCGTCGAGGAACGACAGCTCGATGTCGAGCTGGGTGAACTCGGGCTGGCGGTCGGCGCGCAACGCCTCGTCGCGGAAGCAGCGCACGATCTGGTAGTAGCGCTCGACCCCGGCGACCATCAGCAGCTGCTTGAACAGCTGCGGGGACTGCGGCAGCGCGTAGAACTCGCCTGGCTGCAGGTGGGTGGAGACCAGGAAATCGCGGGCGCCTTCCGGGGTGGAGCGAGTCAGGTAGGGGGTTTCGACCTCGAGGAAGCCGCGTTCCTCCAGGACGCGGCGCAGGACCGCGTTGGCGTGGGCGCGCAGCACCAGCGCCTGGCGCACCGAGGGGCGGCGGATGTCGAGGTAGCGGTAGCGCAGCCGCAGGGTCTCGTCGGCGTCGACGCGGTCGGCGACCGGGAACGGCGGGGTCGCGGAGGGGGCGAGGACCTCCAGTTCGGTGGCGGTCACCTCGACCGCGCCGCTGGGCAGGTCGGGGTTCTCGTTGCCGGCGGGGCGCGGGGCGACCGTGCCGCGGATGCGGATGCAGTCCTCGTTGCGGAGGGTGTGGGCGGTGTCGGTGGCGGCGGGGGCGGTCTCAGGGTGGACGACCACCTGGACGACCCCGGAGGCGTCGCGCAGGTCGAGGAAGACCACCCCGCCGTGGTCGCGGCGGCGGTCGACCCAGCCGGCCAGGCGCACCTCGGTGCCGGTGTCGGCGGCGCGGAGGCTGCCGCAGGCATGCGAGCGCATGGCACCCAGCAATGGACGGGGGCGGGTCACGTGGCGGCTCCAGGATCGTCGGTGGGCGGGGCACTGAGGAGGATGCCGCGGATCTCAGTGACGACCGCGTCCAACGGCACCTGCGTCTGGTCGTGGGCGGCCATGTCGCGGACGGTGGCCTGGCCGGCGGCCAGTTCCTCGTCGCCGAGGAGCACCACCGCGCGGGCGCCGCGCTTGGCGGCGGCCTGCAGGTGGCGGCGCAGCGGCCGCTCGGCGTAGGGCAGGTCGGCGGCGATCCCGGCGCGGCGCAGGTCGCGGACCAGTGTGACGCCGACCCCGGTCGCTCGGGTCTGGTCGGCGCCGGCCAGCGGCACGACCAGCACCGCCAGCGCCTCCTGCGTCTCCGGCAGGCGGCCAGCGCGCTCCAGGGCGAGCATGGTGCGGTCGACACCGAGCGCCCAGCCGATCCCGGGTGCCGGCGGGCCGCCGAGCAGCTCGGACAGTCCGTCGTAGCGACCGCCGCCGCCGAGGGCGTTCTGGGCGGCGTCCATGCCCTCGGCCTGCCACTCGAAGGTGGTGCGCAGGTAGTAGTCCAGGCCGCGGACCAGCCGCGGCGCCTCGACCCATTTCACGCCCGCCGCCGTGAGCAGCTCGCAGACGGCCTCGTGGTAGGCCTGGCAGGTGTCGCAGAGGCTGTCGCGCAGCAGCGGCGCGGCGGCGGTCAGCTCCTGGATGGAGGGGTCTTTCATGTCGAGCACCCGGAGCGGGTTCTGCTCGGCGCGGGCGCGCGCCTCGGCGGGGAGACGGTCGCCGAGCCCGCGGAGGAATCCCAGGAGCCGCTCGCGGTACAGCGGCCGGCAGGTGGCGTCGCCGAGGCTGGTGAGCAGCAGCGTCACCTCGGCGCCGAGGCGGCGGAAGACCTCCTCACCGACCAGGATGACGTCGGCGTCCACCGCCGGGTCGGCGCTGCCGACCGCTTCGATGTCGACCTGGGAGAACTGGCGCTGCCGGCCTGCCTGGGGTCGTTCGTAGCGGAACTGCGGCCCGTAGCAGGCGACCTTGACCAGGCCGGCGGTCGCGCCGACGCGGTTGTGCTCGATCAGCGCGCGCAGCACGCCCGCGGTCAGCTCCGGCCGGAGGGTCAGGGAGCGGCCGCCCTTGTCGGTGAAGGTGTACATCTCCTTCTGGACGACGTCGGTGGACTCCCCCACCCCGCGGGCGAACAGGGCCGTGTCCTCGAAGATCGGCGTCTCGACGCGCTGATAGCCAGCCAGCCGCGCCTGCTCCAGCATCACCCCGGCGACCGCCGCCCGCTGCGCCGCGTGCGGCGGGAGGTGGTCGTAGGTGCCCTTGGGCGCCTCGAAGCGGGCGGTCATCCGGCACCTCCGGCGGCACGCCGGACCGCGGGTTCCGGGGTGAGCCCGGCGAGGAACGGGTTGGTGGCCCGCTCCTGGCCGACGGTGGTCTCGGGTCCGTGGCCGGGCAGGACCTCGGTCTCGTCGGGGAGGGTCAGGAACCGGGTCGCGATCGAGCTGCGCATCGCGCGGCTGTCACCGCCGGGCAGGTCGGTGCGGCCGATCGACCCGGCGAACACCAGGTCGCCGGCGAACAGCGTCCCCGGCTCGCCGGGATCCGCCGGTGCCCGGAAGGTGACGTGCCCGCGGGTGTGGCCCGGGGTGTGGTCGACGGTCAACTCGACCCCGGCCAGGGCGATGGTCTGCCCGTCGGCCAGCTCGCGGACGTCGTCGGGCTCTTTGAGGTCGAGGCCGAGGCTGGCGAACCAGTCGCGCGCCTCCGGGCCGAACCCGGCCAGCGGGTCGCTGAGCAGGTACTGGTCATCCGGGTGGATGAACGCCGGGATGCCGTGGGCGCCGGCCAGCGGCGCCACTGTCCAGACGTGGTCCAGGTGGCCGTGGGTGAGCAGCGCGGCCACGAGGTTCAGCCGGTGGCGGGCGCACAGCTGCTCGATCCCCGGCAGGGCGTCCTGTCCGGGATCGATGACCAGCGCCTCGCTGCCCGGTCCGGTGGCGACCAGGTAGCAGTTGGTCTGGAACGATCCTGCGGGAAATCCGGCGATCAGCATTGGCGGCACAATCCGGTTCGGGAACTGGGTCGAGGGCGAGTCTACCGGAAGCCAAATTCCCGTCACTTGAGTTATCCATCACTTGAGTTATCCACAGGGACCGACGGAAGCTCGTGCGCCCAAGTAGACTCGGGACGCGCAAGCGACCGGCTCGGCCGGCCTCCCACGGACGGCATCGCTCCGCTCGCCTGCGTGCTCGGCCGGCCGCTGGTGGGAGGCCCCGCGCTCAAAGCTTTTGACGCAGCTTTCATTTCGTAGCCTCGGAGGACCTTGCATGACGAAGCAGACACGCCAACGCGAGCTGGCCAGGCTCCGCGCCCGGCGGGAGGCCGAGCGCCACCGGACGCAGCGCAAGCGGGCGCTGCTGACCTACGGCGTGCTCGGCGTGGTCGTGCTGCTGCTGGGCACGGTGGGCGCCATCGCGCTCGCCAACCGGCCCAAGCACAAGGCCGCCGCGGCCACCACGACCTCGACGACCACCACGACCATCCCGCCGACCGGCGCCCGGATCGACGCGCCGGCCGCCCCGGCGACGGTCGCCTGCGGCGCCAAGCTGCCGCCCCGCCACCAGCACCCCAGCTTCAAGAAGGCGCCGACCAGCCGCCTCGACCCTTCCAAGACCTACGTGGTCACGCTGAAGACCTCCTGCGGCGTCATCAAGCTCCAGATGGACCCCAAGACCGCGCCGATCGCGGCGGCGAACTTCGTGTTCCTGGCACAGAAGGGCTTCTACGACGCCACCTGGTTCCACCGCATCGTCCCCGGCGGCGCCGCCGGACTCGCGGTCATCCAGGGCGGCGACCCCAAGGGCACCGGCCAGGGCGGCCCCGGCTACAGCATCAAGGACGAACCGCCCAAAAAAATCAAAGACCCATACAAGCAATACACCATCGCCATGGCCAAGACCTCCCAGCCGAATTCCGCTGGCAGCCAGTTCTTTGTCAACAGCGGCGACAACGCCAAGCTCCCGGCCGACTACGCCCTGTTCGGCAAGGTCATCTCCGGCCAGAAGGTGGTCGACAAGATCGCCGCGATCCCGGTCGGCGGCAGCAGCGGCGACACCCCGCTGCAGTCAGCCTGGATCGAGCAGGCCACCGTGCAGGTGAGCTGACCCGGACGGCTGACGGCTGAAGGCTGACGGCTAGAAGGTCTTGGCGCTGTCGAGCAGGATCGTGATCGGGCCGTCGCCGACCGACTCGACCAGCATGTAGGCGCGGAAGCGGCCGGTGGCGACCTTGAGGCCGCTCGCGGCGAGACACCGGGCGACCGCGTCGACCAGCGGCTCGGCGTGCTCGGGCCGGGCTGCGTCGATGTAGGAGGGGCGGCGGCCGCGGCGGGCGTCGCCGTGGAGGGTGAACTGGCTGACCACCAGCACCCCGCCGCCGGTGTCGAGCACCGAGCGGTTCATCTTGCCGCCGGCGTCCTCGAAGACCCGCAGGGCGGCGACCTTGTCGGCGAGCCAGGCGGCCTGCTCGGGGCCGTCGTCGCGGTGGACGCCGACCAGCACCAGCAGGCCCGGGCCGATCTCGCCGGTCACCTCGCCCTCGACCACGACCCGCGCTGAGGCGACACGGGAGACTGTCGCTCGCATTCCTTCGCGGCCCCTGCTACCCGTCCAAGCCATTGCCGTTGCCGTTGCCGTTACCCTGCGGCACGACCCGGAAGGCGTCGTAGACCCCGTCGACCCGCTTGACGGTGGCGAGCACGTGGGCGAGGTAGCCGATGTCGGCCAGCTCGAAGGTGAACCGCAGGGTGGCGACCCGATCACGCCCGGTCGCCACGGTCGCCGACATGATGTTGACGTGATGGTCGGAGAGGACCTCGGTGATGTCGCGCAGCAGCTTGGTGCGGTCCAGCGCCTCGACCTGGATGGTGACCGCGAACACCGACGGGCCGGAGACGTCCCACTCGACGTCGATCAGCCGGCCCGAGTCGCGGCGCAGGTCGACGGCGTTGGGGCAGTCGGCGCGGTGGACGCTGACGCCGTGGCCGCGGGTGACGAACCCCATGATCGGGTCGTGCGGCACCGGCGTGCAGCAGCGCGCCAGCTTGACCCAGACGTCGTCGACGCCTTTGACGACCACCCCGCGGCTGGTCGGCATCGGGCGGGGACGGGTGGTGGTGGCGCGGTCGAGGCTGAAGTCCTCGTCGTCCTGCTCCTCGCCGCCGAGGTCGGCCTGGAGGCGGCTCACCACCGTGATCGCCGAGGTCTGGCCCGCCCCGACCGCGGCGTAGAGGGCGTCGAGGCTGGGGAAGCGCAGCTCGGTGGCGAGCGCGGCGAGGCTGCCGCCGTGGGTCAGCTTCTGCAGTGGCAGGCCGGCCTTGCGCATCGCCCGGACCAGGGCGTCCTTGCCGACCTCGATGGCGTCCTCACGGCGCTCCTTGGAGAACCACTGGCGGATCTTGTTGCGCGCCCGGGGGGTCTTGACGATCCCCAGCCAGTCGCGGCTCGGGCCGGCGTCCTGCGCCTTGGAGGTGAAGATCTCGACGGTGTCGCCGTTCTGGAGGGCGTACTCCAGCGGGACCAACCGCTTGTTGACGCGGGCGCCGACGCAGCGGTGGCCGACCTCGGTGTGGACCGCGTAGGCGAAGTCGATCGGGGTCGCCCCGGCGGGTAACTGCACCACGTCGCCCTTGGGGGTGAAGACGAAGACCTCGTCGACGTAGAGGTCGGTCTTGAGGTTCTCGATGAAGTCCTTGGGGTCCGACAGCTCGCGCTGCCAGTCGATCAGCTGGCGCAGCCAGCCGGACATCTCCTGCTCGTTGGTGAGCTTGGGGTCCTTGGACTTGTAGCGCCAGTGCGCCGCGATGCCGTGCTCGGCGGTCTGGTGCATCGACTTGGTGCGGATCTGGATCTCCAGCGGCTTGCCGCCCGGCCCGACCACGGTGGTGTGCAGGCTCTGGTAGAGATTGAACTTCGGCATCGCGATGTAGTCTTTGAATCGCCCCGGCACCGGCTTCCAGAGCGCGTGGACCTGCCCGAGCGCCGCGTAGCAGTCCTTGATCGAGTCGGTCAGGATCCGCACGCCGACCAGGTCGAAGATGTCGGAGAAGTCCTTGCCCCGCAGCACCATCTTCTCGTAGATCGAGTAGTAGTGCTTGGGCCGGCCGGTCACCTCGGCGCGGACCTTGACCAGCTTGAGCTGTGCGTTGATCTGGTCGATCACGTCCTGGAGGTAGCGCTCGCGCTGCGGCTGGCGTTCGGTGGTGAGCCGGGCGATCTCCTCGTAGCGCTTCGGGTACAGCGCGGCGAAGGCGAGGTCCTCCAGCTCCCATTTGAGCTGGTGCATGCCGAGGCGGTTGGCGAGCTGCGCGTAGATCTCCAGCGTCTCGCGGGCCTTGCGCTCCTGCTTGTCGCGGGGGAGGTAGCCGATGTCGCGCAGGTTGTGGAGGCGGTCGGCGAGCTTGATCAGCAGCACGCGGATGTCGCGGGCCATGGCGATGACCATCTTGCGGATGGTCTCGGCCTGGGCGGCCTCGCGGGTGTCGAAGCCGAGGCGGTCCAGCTTGGTGAGCCCGTCGGTGATCTTGGCGACCTCGGGGCCGAACTGCGCCTCGACCTCCTCCAGGGTCATCGAGGTGTCCTCGACGACGTCGTGCAGCAGCGCCGCGACGATGGAGGTGACGTCCAGGCCCAGCTCGGCCACGATCATGGCGACCCCGAGCGGGTGGGCGACGAACGGCTGGCCGGACTTGCGGGTCTGCCCCTCGTGCCGCCGGCGGGCCACGTCGTAGGCGCGGCGTGCCTGCACCAGGTCGTCTTTGGGGTTGCGGTGCTTCATGCGCCGCAGCAGCGGCTCGATGTCGGGCACGGGCGCCGGCCCGTGGTCGTAGGGGCGCAGCAGCGCGGCGGCGAGCCCGGTCAGTTCCTCGCCGGCGCCGTTGTGATCCCCGCCCTGACCGGAGGCGTGGGTGGGTACGGCCGCGAGCTCCGCCGGCCTCCCATGGGCAGCATCGCTTCGCCCGCCTGCATGCTCGGCCGGCGGCTCGCGATCAAGCGCCAGCCCCTCAGGGACCGCTGCCGGTTGCTGCTGCGCCATCGGCCCACCCACATTGGTCTTCCCGCACCCGTCCGCGCTGCCCGCGGGGGCTGTTCACAGCGGGTGCGGCCTGCCCTCGAATGAAAGACCACGGTACCCCAAAGAACCCGGGGCACGCTGCGACGGCCGGGCTGCGACCTGGAAGATCAGTATGCCTAGTACTTAATTAGGCTGAACAACTCGTAACCTTCGACCTGTTTGCGGCCTTCCAGGAAGCCCAGCTCGATCAGCACCGCGATGCCGATGACTTTCCCTCCAAGCCGTTCGACCAAACGTGCGGCGGCGCGAGCGGTCCCGCCGGTGGCGAGCACGTCGTCAACGATCAGGACGCGCTCGCCAGGGGCGATCGCGTCAGAGTGGATCTCCAGCGTCGCGGTGCCGTACTCGAGCGCGTACTCCTCGGCCTCCACAGTGGAGGGCAGTTTGCCGGCTTTGCGCAGGGGGACGAACCCAGCGCCGAAATGGTAGGCGACCGGGGAGGCGAGCACGAAGCCTCTCGCCTCGATGCCGACCACCTTGTCGACGTTGCCGCGGCCGAAGTGGACCACGGTCTCGTCGATCACCGACGAGAAGGCGACCTCGTCGGCGAGCAGCGGGGTGATGTCCTTGTAGACGATGCCCGGCTGCGGGAAGTCGGGCACGTCACGGATGACCGCGCGGAGCCGGTTGACGTCGATTGGCACGGTGAACTCCTCTTTGCCTGCTTGACTGCGGACTGCTGATCCTCGCGCTCCGCCAGTGGTGGCGGCTCGCACTAACGACGGCGGCGCTTGGCGGGGCGGGACGGCTGCCGCCCGGAGGGTTTGCGGCGTTGCTGCGCCGGGCGGGACTTCTGCGGCTGGGCTTGCTGGCGTGGTGCCGGGACGGCGCCGGCGGGTTCCTGGTCCTGGTCCTGCTCGCCCGCGCCCTCCACCTGCGCCTGGTCTGCTTCCGGTCCGAGCCCGTTGCGCTGGCCGTCGGCCTGGCCGTCGCTGGCGGTGGCCGCCGCGGCTGAGGCCGCCTGCCGCTGCGGCCGCCGGGCGGCCTTGCCGCTGCCGCCGGAGGTGACCGCGCGACCGCCACCGCCACCACCGGCGCCGGCGGCTGCCGCTGCCGCTGCCGGCTGCGGCTGGGCGGCCAGGCGGGCGACCCGGGCGCGGAGCTGCTGGTTGCGGGGCTCGCGCTCCTTCCACAGGGCCACCAGCGGGGTGGCGATGAAGATCGACGAGTAGGTCCCGGTGGCGACCCCGACGAACAGGGCGAGCGCCAGGTCCTTGATGGTCTCGGCGCCGAGCAGCGCGGCGCCGACGAACAGCAGCGCGCCGATCGGCAGCAGCGAGGTCAGCGAGGTGTTCAGCGACCGCACCACCGTCTGGTTGACGGCGCGGTTGGCCGCGTCGGAGTAGGTGATGCGCGACATCGAGCTCAGCTCGCCGGTGTTCTCACGGACCTTGTCGAACACCACCACGGTGTCGTACAGCGAGTAGCCGAGGATGGTCAGCAGCGCGACCACCGTCGCCGGGGTGACCTCGAAACGGGCGAGCGCGTAGATTCCCGCGGTGATCAGCAGGTCGTGGATCAGCGCGATCAGCGCCGTGACCGCCATCTTGAACTCGAAGCGGATCGACACGTAGATGGTGACCACGATCAGGAAGGCGAGCAGCGCCTTGATCATCGCGCGTGACACTGTGCTGCCCCATTTGGAGCCGATCACGGTGGTGTCGACCTGGTTCGACCCGACCCCCGCGACCCTCGCCAGATTCGCGCGGACGACGGCGGTCTGGGCGGTGTCGAGCGGCTCGGTCTGCACCACGACCCGCGACGGCTTGCCGGGCTGGGCACCGGTGATCTGGACGATCTTGGCGACCGGCCCGAGCGCCGACGAGACGTCGCCCTGGGTGACCGGGTGGCTCGGCGTGGCCGTGAACAGGCCGCCGCCGCGGAAGTCGAGGCCGAATTTCAGGCCGGGGAAGAACAGCGCGATCACCGAGATCAGCATCGCGATGCCCGAGATCAGGACCCAGCGGCGCCAGTGGCCGACGAAGTCGACCCTGATCTGACCGTGGTAGAGGCGGCTGGCTAGCGACACGAGGGCGTGCTCTCCTTGGACGGTTCCAACTCTAAGCCTTGCTCGAAGCCTTGGGCGCCACTACACGGCAGCGCGGATTCCGACAAAGCGCCCCTCCTGGAACAGGCGGGTTCTGGTCAGCAGGGTCACCACCGGCCGGCCGACCATCCACACGGCGAAGAAGTCGACCAGGGTGGCGAGCCCCAGGGTGAAGGCGAACCCGCGTACCGGGCCGATGGCGAGCAGGTACAGGATCAGCGCGGCCGCGAACGACACGGTGTTGGCCGAGACCAGCGTATGGAAGGAGCGCTGCCAGCCGCGGTCCACCGAGGTCCGCAGCGTCTTGCCGTCGCGGACCTCGTCTTTCAGTCGTTCGAAGAACACCACGTAGGAGTCGGCCGAGATGCCGATGGCGACGATCAGCCCGGCGATCCCTGCCAGGGTCAGGGTGAACCCCTGGTACTTGCCCATCAGCAGGACCACGCCGACGTTCAGCAGCGCCGCGATGGTGAGCCCGAGCCAGATGACCAGCCCGAGGCCGCGGTAGTAGAGCATCACGTACAGGAAGGTGGCGGCCAGCCCGATCGCGCCGGCGATCAGCCCGGCGCGTAGCGAGTCGCTGCCGAGCGTGGCGCTGACGGTGTTGCGGTCCTGCTGGGTGAGGGTCAGCGGCAGCGCGCCGCTGGAGATCAGCGGCGCCAGGAACTTCGCCTCCGACTCGCTCTGCCCGGTGATCTGGCCGCCCTGGGTGATGCCGACGTGGCACTGCACGTCGGTAGCGACCGGCGGGCTGTTGATCACCACGTGGTCGAGGATGATCGCGATCTCGGTCTGGGGGGTGCCCTGGGTGTTGCAGGCCGCATTGCCGGTGAGCGTCGCGAACTTCTTCTGGCCGGCGCCGGAGAAGTTCAGGTTGGTCACCCACTGGCCGGTGGTGATGTTGTTGCCGCTGGTCGCCAGCTGCGCCTGCGCGGAGCTGACGTCGGCGCCCTGGAGCGCGACCTTCCCAAGCTGCAGCTTGGTGCCGCTGGGGTCGACCTGGAGCTTGCCGCTGATGTTGGTGCACAGCACCACCGTTTTATCCGGATTATCCGGAGCGGTGTAGCTCTCGGGCTTGCTGCAGTCGACGGTGTTGAAGGGTGCCTGCTTGTAGGTGGCGCTGCCGGCGGCGGCCTGGGCCAGGACCGGCCGCATCTGGAGCTGGGCGGTGGTCTGGACCCTCTGGATGACCACGTCGGGGTCTTTGACGTCCGGGATGGCGACCACGATGTTGTTGCCTTCGCTGGACACCTCGGCCTCGGCCACACCGCTCGAGTTCACCCGGTTGCGGATGATGTCGATGGTGCGGTCGATCTGCTCCTTGGTTACCGGGGCCCCGTTGGGATTGCTGGGCGCGAACGTGACGCTGCTGCCGCCGCGCAGGTCCAGCCCGAGCCGTGGCGTGATGTGCTGGAAGAGGATCGTTCCCCAGATCGCGGCGACGATCGTCAGCAGGGCGATCATCGGCATGATCAGCCGGCGGTTTCCTGGCACTGCGCTTCGCGCTCCTTATGTCTCTTGCTCCTGGCCGCTGCCTGTGAAGACGCTTCGGCTACAGCAGCGAGTTGCCATTCACGGTCATGCGGAACTTGCAGCCGAGGCCCTCGGCGGACCTGCGGCACATCATCATCCTGGTGAGGAAGATCTCGAAGTACTCGAGGATATCGGACACGGTGGTATCGATCTCCAGCTCGAGCGTGATGGTGCGGCGTTCGGGGTCGACCCGTACGAACGAGTGGGTGGCCGAGAAGTTCACCCGGTCGTGGATGTCGAACTGGATCTGCGCGTGGGCGTCCTTGCGGACCCGGGAGCGGTGCACGTCGGACTTGTCGGCGATGATCACCGCCGCCGCGATCGGCGAGACCGGCAGCCCCATGGTCTCCTCGTGGTTGCCGATCGCGCCCATCACCAGCCCGGCGTCCTCCGGAGGGAGGCCCGCCTCGGCCAGCAGCGGCTGGGCGATCAGCGCGCCGGTCTGCGGGTGGTGCTCGCGGCTCACCACGTTGCCGATGTCGTGCAGGTACCCGGCGACGGCGGCCAGCTCGGCGGCGTGGTGGTCGTAGTCGAGCCGGTCGAGGATGTTGTAGGCGATCGCGCCCACCAGGCCGGCGTGCCGCGGGCCGTGCTCGGTGTAGCCGAGCTGGCCAGTGAACTGGTCGGCGAGGGCGAGGTAGGTCTGGACCACCCGGTTGCTCGCCACCCGGTCGAGGAGGCGAGGTTCGGCGACGGGGGCAGGGGGCCGCCGCTCAGCCAAGCTCATCGTTCATGTTCCCGGGTTCCCTGCCTCGTCGTCGTGCTGGTGGTCATGGCCGTCCAGGCCCAGGTGCTCGTCCAGCTCCTCGGCCTCAGGCTCGGACGGCTGCACCTTGCCGCTGATCGCGCGGCGCACGACCCGCACCTCGACACCGGGCGACAGCTCCAGGGTGACCGTCTCGCCGTCGAAGCGGCGGATGGTCCCGAGGAACCCCGAGACGGTCATGACCTCGTCGCCGAGCTCCAGCGACCGCTGCAGCGACGCCTGCTGCTGGGCGCGGCGGCGCTGCGGCCGGATCATCAGAAAGTAGATCACCGCGAACAGCAGCGCGAACAGGATCAGCTGTGCACCAGCACCGCTGTTCGCGGCGAGCACGATTCCCAGCGCACCAGCACCGTTCCCCATAGCGTGAAGACCTCCGAAGCGCCCAGGTGGATCCCAAGGCCTGCATCCCACCTGAAGCTGGTGGGGGCACGTCAACGCTGCGGCGTCCGGCCACGGCGCAGGCGCCATCCTAGGGATGGAACCCAGTGCGGTCAACTGCCGCCGATGCCCCGAACCTGTGGGCTGAGCTGCGCTTTCCGGAATCTATCCTAGCGCACCGGGGACCGTTGGGGAGGATCCGGACAGCCCTATGAATCAGGTTCGCTGGCCGCCTGGTCGAACAGCGTCCCCGAGGCGGGCGCACCGGGCACGTCGCGCGGGACGGGGAGGTCGAGATGGGCGAAGGCGGCGGCGGTGGCGAGGCGGCCGCGGGGGGTGCGGATCAGGAAGCCGAGCTGCAGCAGGTAGGGTTCGGCGACGTCCTCGACGGTGTCGGGCTCCTCCCCCACCGAGACGGCGACGGTGGCGAGGCCGACCGGCTGGCCGGCGAAGCGTTCGCACAGCACCCGCAGCAGCGCCAGGTCGAGCTTGTCGAGACCGAGCGGGTCGACCTCGAACAGGTCGAGGGCGGACGCGGCGGTGGCCGCGTCGATCGTGCCGTCGCCGCGGACCTCGGCGTAGTCGCGGACGCGGCGCAGCAGCCGGTTGGCGATCCGGGGCGTGCCCCGGGAGCGCCGCGCGAGCATCGCGGCGCCCGCCGCGTCGATCACCACCCCGAGGATCGAGGCCGAGCGGGTCACGATCGCCTGCAGCTCGGCGGGCTGGTAGAAGTCGAGCTTGGCGGAGAAGCCGAAGCGGTCGCGCAGCGGCGAGGTGATCAGCCCGGTGCGGGTGGTCGCCGCGACCAGGGTGAAGCGGGGCAGGTCGAGGCGGAGGCTGCGGGCGCCGGGGCCCTTGCCGAGGACGACGTCGATCTGGAAGTCCTCCATCGCCGGGTAGAGGACCTCCTCGACCGCGCGGGGCAGGCGGTGGACCTCGTCGACGAACAGCACGTCGCCGGGTTCCAGGCCGGTGAGGATCGAGGCGAGGTCACTGCCGCGTTCCAGCGCCGGCCCGGAGGTGATCCGCAGG
>WNGD01003056.1_pt1 | contig 17251 bp, 17 predicted proteins | sample 5400671 | NCBI WGS metagenome assembly WNGD01 (sample SAMN13153369, study PRJNA577476) | soil metagenome | isolation source: 40 cm soil or saprolite under grassland replicate 2 | place: USA:California | collected 2016-06-15
GAGGGTCTGATAGGCGAAGATCCACGTCATCGCTACGATTTTCAGCGCTATCTGCAACAGGCTGGCATTCCTATCCCTGACTTGTGGGTAACTCCGCAAGGCGAGCCAACAGTGACGATTGGCGAAGATTCGTTTGAGCTACAACAATGGGCCAGTGGTGAACTATTCAGCACGTCGGACAAACGTAGCCTGAACCGCGTTGGGTTTGCAGGCACAATGCTGGGTCGTATCCATCAGGCTTCGCAACGTTATAGCGGACATCAACACCGCTGGCCCTCCGAGGCACACATGGGCGCAGTCGTGCAAAGCTACCTTAACCTGGCACGTAGCAAAGCTGACGAGACAGGCATCCAGGCCATCGCCTCAGCTCTCTCGAACTGGGCCGATCAGTGGGAAGCTGTGCTGCCTGCTGCCATGATGTCCATCGGCGCGGGACGTAGTGTTCTGCCAGAGTTTCATATTCATGGCGACTATCATGCACTCAACCTGCGCTTCGGCGATTTCGGCGTTACCACTGTCATGGGCCTGGAAGCATCGCGTTGGGAGAAACGCATTTTCGAGCTCGCCTATGCCCTCTTCTACTTTAGTGCGCTCCAATGGGAATCCGGCGAGAGCCTGACTCGTCCCCTCGTCAAACGTGGATTTGAACCCCAACGCGCTCGCCAGTTCTTGCAAGCTTATACCGAAATCTATCCGCCCGTACGTGGAGAAGCTGCTCTCCTGGGCGACGCTTTGACGTTAGTTGCCCCTATTGCCACCATCAACGGTCCTCTCGAAGATCTGTTTTATGTGCAAGAAGAACCCGATGAGGTGTTGATTGAAGATGTGATGGAGCGTCTCTCCTGGGCAGCATCCTTCCCAATGTGGTTGGGTCGTGTGCGTCGCTCTCTTGCAGAGATGTGGGGGTTGAAAATAAATTTATAAAATATGGACATTTGTACCTTTTTGTGGTAATCTCTCCCTCATGAAACTGAGCACTTACGCACGCCAGATCGGTGGGACCTACAAGACTGCCCATCGGTGGTGGAAAAGTGGCAAACTCGATGCCTACCAGTTAGAAACCGGAACGATTGTTGTTCGTCTATCCAAAACGATTTTGTGAGCATCATCACCAGTATGGCGGCGCGGATTTATGGGAGGCGTAGTAGTAGAAGAAAAGCGGAGCAAATTAAAAAATGCGTAGAGCAGGTAATGCAGCAGGAAGCGTAAATAGACTGTCAGGTGTCCTGTCCACGCTCTTCAATGAAGCGATCAAGATCTGAGCGGCGAATACGGTATCCTCTTATCCCGATTTTCACCGTTTTTAAAGCTTTCGTGCGTACCCACTTCCTTACCGTGCTGATATGCACTTTCATAATTTTTGCGACCTCTTCAGCGGTATACATTTCCTCTTCTGGCATACAAGGGACTCCTCTCTCAATTTCTCTCATTATAGCGAAGGCGCTCTCCTACGTCAATGAGTGCTCTGGGACTATCTTAGAATCACTTAAACACTCTCTAAGTATTGACAGCTATCCCCATCATCGTGTATACTCCTCTATGATAGTAGTTCTCTGCACCTTTCAGAGGGCGACCAAATAAGGAGCGAGCATGATGGCAATCGAACTGAAACAGGTTTCTCTTGTTACCATTACCGACCCAGACGTACAGAATGGCTATGAAGAAGCCTTGTCGCCCTATTTTCATGATTGTCGTATTCGTACTGATCTCGATTTGATTGATGCAATCAAAGGAATGCTTACGGAGATGGCCGAGGAAGGCCACTTGACAGAACGCGTATTGAAACACAATACTGGTTTCATTCTTGGTATAGCTCCGTACTCACACAGAAACGCTACTGCGTAGCTACCCTTCGGGTCATCTGTGTGAAAGGAAGTATTCTCAGTGTAGGAAAGTAAGCGATGCAGATCACGCGGGGCTATCGAGCCGAACTTGACTTGAATAACCAGCAAATCACAGCCTGCAAGCAACATGCCGGGGCTGCACGATTCACTTACAATTGGGGCCTCTCGCGCAAGCAAGAGGTCTACAAACAGACCGGTCGCAGTATCAGTGCGATGGAATTGCACCGCGAACTCAACCAATTGAAGCAGAGCGAACTGCCCTGGATGTACGCGGTCTCGAAGTGCGCTCCACAAGAGGCTCTGCGTGATTTGGATGTCGCCTTTAAACATTTCTTCCGTCGCGTGCAACTCAAAAAAGAAGGGAAGTGGAAGGGCAAACTCGGGTATCCCAAGTTCAAGTCGAAGAAAAAAGGACTGGGAAGCTTTCGTTTCACTGGCGCGATTCATGTGACAGACCGTGCCGTGCAGCTGCCACGCCTTAGACGGCTACGCTTAAAAGAAGCAGGCTATCTGCCCACCAGGGGCGTCACCATTCTTTCCGCCACCGTCTCCGAACATGCGGGGCGGTGGTTCATGTCCATCCAGGTGCGTGAAGAGGTTCCTGATCCCGTGAAAGCCACAGGCGAACCCGTCGGAGTGGACCTGGGAATTAAGTCGCTGGCGGTGGCGTCCGATGAGCGGGAACCGATTGCCAACCCCAAAGCCTTGCGCACCCATCTCAAAAAACTCAAGCGCGCTAACCGTCGGCTTTCCCGTCGCAAAAAGGGCGGGAAGAATCGAGCCAAAGCCCGAAAGCTTCTTGCCCGCGAGCATTATCGCATTGCCAATATTCGACGCAACGCGTTGCATCAAGCGACCAGTAGCCTCGCCCACGCTCCTCTCTCACGGACAGAGCGAGAACGCCTGCGTGCTCACCTTGCTGCTTCTCTTCCTGAACCGAAAACCAAGGCAGAGGAACAGAAGCAGCGCAAACAGGTCAAGCGGCTCATGCATCAGGCGACCGAGACCAATGCGCCGATCCGGCCTCGAACCATTGTCATCGAAGATCTTAATGTCAAGGGGATGCTCAAAAACCGGAAACTGTCCCGTGCCATCAGTGATGTGGGTATGGGCGAATTTCGGCGGCAAATCGAGTACAAAACGGTCTGGAATGGGGAAACGCTGCTGGTTGCTGATCGGTTCTACCCTTCCACGAAGCGCTGTTCTGCTTGCGGGCATGTCAAAGCGGAAATGCCCTTGTCTTTGCGGGTCTATGAATGCGAGCTTCCTGAATGTGGAAAAGTGTTTGACCGCGACAAAAACGGGGCCTTGAACCTGGCAGCCTTAGCGCCATAAGCAGAGAGGGAGTACCGGGAGTTCCTCGGGAATTGACGCCCATGGACAGAGTGTCAGACTTGGGACACCAAGCAACCCTGGTTGAAGTGGGAACTCGATACTAAAGATGGCATGCCCATATTTGGGTAGATTCGAGAGAACGGTAAGTAGTCTGATTTAATCTCTATGATTGATGTTCTGTGAGCGCATCAATGGCGACTGACGAGCAGTGCTACAAGTATAATCAGCACTGCAAGGACGACAGCTAGAGAGATGAGTACCCTTGGATCTATGTTCAATCTGGATGGTGCAGCGGATCTCCTATTTATTGAAGCTCTTTGTGGTATACGCCCGTTGAATGTGCCGTTTTGTCTGGATAGTGGTGGGGTAGCGGCAGGTGCCTGTGCTATAGCTGAAACATTGCGTTGTTGCGACGCAGAATAGCTGATCTGTCCCGGCGAAGTAGAGGGACTGGATGCATAGGGTGTGATATTTTTACCCCTTGTTGTCGTCTGTGCAGATCTGGCTGGCGGTGCCACCACTATCGTCTGATCTGCTGAGGACACGCCGCTGGCAGAATTGGACAGAGTATTCTGTGATCCTCCTAAAGGCCTTCCGCAGCGTGGACAAAACATTGATCGTGGGCTGATGGGTGCATTACACGCGGGACAATTGCTGGTGGTCGATGTTGGAGGCGTCGAAGTGGGAGTTGACGATGAAGACCTGGAAGGTGGAGATGCATCCTGCGTCTCCTGTCCTCCCTGGTTGTTTTTATCTCTGGCTGCCTGAAGCGCTTCATACAACATCGGTAGGTCGGGTTGTGTACTGTTGGGATCTAATGGACGTGATGGTCCTGTCCCTGGCGGGGGGGCTGGTGGTGTAGGTGGTGGGAATGCCCTCATGATCTGCTTGAGATCATTGGCAAAATCCGCAACGTACTGGTAACGATCTTTGGGCTTTAGCGCCATCGCACGCTGAATGACCCGATCAAGCTGGTTGAGCACATTCGATGGCAATGTGCCGAGTTGAGCAACATGCTTAGAGTGGCGTGGCACAGGCTTCGTTGGTTTACTAACGCCCAGTCTAAACTGGCGCACCGCATTAGCCTCTGGATTATCTTCAGGAGGATTGCTGGCCAGGCGCTCCTGTAATGTCGGTAGATCGGGCAGACGTTGCTGGACCGCCTGGTTACGCGTGGAAACGCTAGGGGGTTCGTGGGCCGTCAGAGCAAAATAGAGTGTTCCTCCCAGTGCGTACACATCTGAGCGCGTATCAGTACCGCTGCCACCGGGATACTGCTCTGGTGGTGCATAGCCGGGTGTGCCCTGGTGACGGATAAAGAAGAGCGTGCGCGCCCCATCAGCTGCTGCCTTTGCATTGCCCAGATCTACCAGGATCGCAGTACCATTGGACATAATGCGGATATTATCGGGCTTGATATCACGATGGATCACCAGTGGGCGCTGTGCGTGCAAGAACATTACCGCGTCGCAGATCGCCAGCAGCCAGCCCATGATCTGGAAGATCGGCACCGCCTCATTGCGCTGGCGGGCGATGCGGATGATATCGGTCAGATCGTTGCCCTCGATATAATTGAGCACGACGTAATAGCGCCCACGTTCAATAAAAGCATCCTGGAACGCGGGGAGATTCGGATGGTGCAATTGACTGAGCACGGTCGCTTCATGTTTCAGCTGCTCCTGTGCACTGGCTCCGGTTACCAGGTATTCTTTCAGGGCAAACTGCTGGCTCGTCGCCAGATCTATACCCAGATAGACGTGCCCGAATCCTCCGCTGCCCAGGACGCGCTCAATGCGATAGTGACCGTGTAATATTGTACCTGACGGAACGGTTTCTATCATCAGACATTGCAGCGTGAATACCCCGGTCCGATAGACTGGGGAGGGAACGCCGCCTCTCCTTTCTCGCTGCCTGGCAACAAACCCCCGAAGGGGAGAAGCACATCGGTAAGTTCGCGCTCCTTAATGCTGCACCATACAAAGGGTGAAGAATTAAAGCTCCATATTCCGACCGCCAACGAACTGCATTCTAGCTACGCTCAGGCGGTCAGTAAGGAAGTAATTATTATGGCAAAGGTTCTGGACTAAATAAAACAATATCAGGCTTTGTATGCCTGCAATCGCATTATACACTAGTTCACAGAACATGTACACTTTGCAAACCAGTCATGGGATGTTTTTCTACGCTCGGGTGGTCTGTTAACATAATTGTGATTTTTGTTGATCTCTTTATTCTTCGCCTGTGGGGTGGCGTGGGGGGGGTGATGGTGAGAGGCGTGCTTGCGAGAGGAAAGCCCAGTCGTTTTGCTTGGATAACCAAACACCTATGAAAATAACGTTCCGCCTTTCGCACCAGGAAACCATAAATGTGTGTTCTTTCGCCTTGTTTTAACCGGCTAACCGGAAGGGGGCGGTGGTATGCCAAGTATCTCCTCATACTTGTCCAGAAGCTCAAGGAAACTGATATTGCCAAGATATTGCTGGTAGCGCAGCATCCACATTTGCTTATAGGTTTCTTCCGATAAAGGGCGCGAAACAGGTAACGGTTTCCCGCTCTTTTCCATTTCATCGAAAAATATGTCTACCTGGGTGATGAAATCAAACAGGCTTTCTTCCGTCGGCTCCATGATGGGGTCAATGAAAGGAAACAATGGATCGAGCATGTTGCCCCTCCCCGGCGTAGGATATGCAATACGGGGTAAACCCAACAATTAAACCACCAGGGGCAAAGTAGCGGTTAAATGCCCCATAATCTTGTCACATCCTAATCGAAGCGCGTGGCATTTATTTTCTTAGTGGGCACTTAATGATGGGGGTATTGGGTTTATTAGCGTGGCGGAGGGTCTTGGGATTTACCGTCTTTACTGCGATGATGCAATAGTGGGATATGGAAATGATGCTTGTCACAGAGGTGAAGTTTTGCCTTATGGAGAACTTCTCCTAAATGGTGTAATGCCTCTGCGAGTGGTAAGCATCCCTCTCTTTGGGCATTCCTTTCCTGCTCTGGTGATATAGCTGCTGAACTCAAGATTTTAGAATTTTTCGACGCCGATGGCAGTTCGATAATAGCGCCGTCGTGGTAAATCTTGCCACGTATCTTTACCCCCTCTGGTAATGTATCAATAGGAGCAGGGCCACTTAGCCTGAGAGAGCCTACCTTTGCTCCTTTCGATAATATTCTTATCTGGTCGGTGTCTAGAGAAAGATATTCTACTTCCAGATCCTCTGGTAATGCATCAATAGACACTCCATTTAGAAAGAGGGCATGTACTTTCAACCCATTCGGTAATGTTTTTATCTTGGTTCCACTAAGATCGAGATTTAGTACTTCCCAGTTTTCCGGCAGATGATAAATATCATAATATTTGCCGCCCTCCTTTATTAATCCGGTTTCTATTAATCCGGTTTCAGAAGCACTTCCGATAAGGTTATATTGCTTCCTCTCGATAAACTGCCGGGCATAGGACATATATTTCCCGATAGGTGGAACGTCTTGTTTTCCCTTACATTGAAGCAGGCCCATTGTGGCAGTATTTATCTCAAACGTAGCATGGGATTTTTCATTCTTATCTCTTAGAGAATAGTAAGCACATTGACTACCTTTAACTTTCGCATCATAAGCCCCATCTCCGATACAATGCCCCAACATTTGACTTTCAAGATCAAGAGCGCCCGGAGTGAATAGGCGGACAATCCTGAAGCCGTTATCAAGTTCCATTTCTCCACGTAAATTTATGCCATCTTCTCCTATATTGATTGCCCCTGCCTTTTGTCTATTGGCCGCCATTGCTTTATTGGCTTTGTTGATGGCTTGTTCCATTGTGCCGGTCTGTACCAGGATTTTTGGCCTTCCTTTGTCATCTATGTCTTCCAGCCAGGCTTCGTTATTAACCATCGCCGCTTTTATCCAATCAGCGATGTGTCTTACCTGTCCATCCAGGCGAGTATTCGGGATAAACCGGTGCCACCGCGTGTTCGTGTGCCATTTCTCCCGCATAAAGTCGGGAGCGTCTGCAGGCAGCTCGTTAATCGGCTCTATCCAATAGCCTTCCTTGCGCAACGCCTTTCCCAGACACGTGATTAAATGCTGCCCTAACTCCTCATCGTCTCCCGCAATTTCTGCAAGATAGCGGGGGATATCATCTTGATTATATACATTGGGCATAGATGACTATTAATTTAAATAATATTTCATATTAAGAATAAGGTAGTTAAGTTAATAAAGTATAAATACAGGAGACAACTGTTGTTGACAAAGATTAGGTTAAGTGTAGCAGCTTGAGGTAAACTCAATAATTGCGCCACCAGGGAATAAAATAATCTTTAAGCCGCTGCTTTATATACGGATTCGATAGGCAACCGAACATTCATATTGAGCAGGAAGGTTCCGTAGGGATTGATGTGCCCATAGATGAGCGGCGTCAATGCTCGCAAGTCCTCCTGTGTCAAACGTTTTTTCCACGCTGGGTCTGCAAGCACCTGCTGAATCATCAGGGTATTGATGTAGACCATGCATATCTGTAGCAGATGGAGGGCAAGCATGGTTAATTCCAGGTCTTTCTGTCGGTTGCTTGCTAGCTCGCTACCCTTGCCGAATAAAATGAACCCGTTAGCGCTGTTCCAGTTTTCGACGACATTCAATCCTTCCTGGATTTCCCGGCGCAATTCGATGAACTGAAGATAACGGCAGAGGAAGATGGTCTTGAGCGCTTTGCCCAATTCCGCCAGAGCTTTGTAGGTGGATGCTGTACATTATTGCGGGTAAAGCGACGCAGGATCGCCTCGGTTTCCGCTGTGCCGAGACGCAATGCGGTAGCGTATTTGACCATTTGATCATACTGCTGGCGGATTAAATCCCAATTAATGGCTCGCGTCAGGATGGGTGACAGGTTCGGATACGCCTCTGGCTTTCCCGTTTCTGGCCGATAGAGTTTCTGTTTGGCTATTGCCTTGAGCCGGGGCAATAGCTCGAATCCCAGCAACCGGCAGAAAGCAAAGGCGACCTCGCTCTGTCCATGACTGTCCACATACTGCCGGTCAACCTCCATCTCCGTACAGTGTCGCATTACACCTTCAATCATGGCTGCGACCTCAGATGAAGAACAGGTTTTAAGCTGCGAATAGATGCAGAGGGACTTGCGTTCGACATGCCAATATATCATCACGCCGCGTCCGTGATAGCGTATGTGGTACTCGGTCATCAGATTTTGATCCCATGCTCCGAAATGCTTGGAGTCGGATGCACAAGCCGTTGTTCCTTCGCCCCATATCTGGGGATTACGCACGCGTAGCGTTGCATTGACCACCTGGCCGATGGCATAGCGTAACTGGTCTTTGTTCAGGAAACGCCGTTTGACATAGAGCAGATCTTTATACGTAACACCCTGCTCCCCGGCGCTCATACGCTTGATACCTGCATTGGTGCCCAGACCGTAAATACAGAGCAGCAGCCTATGTTGTAGCGTTTCCGGCGCAAGGTTTTCCCAAGCCGTGGCGCTGCGGAAAGCGTCGGTAAACCCAACACGCAACGCAGTTTCCTTGAATATATCGAGCAGGCTGGTCATCGGCCAGCGGTTTGCCAGTTCCGCTTTCAAGGCAAGGAGATTGGAAGGCTCTGCTTGAGGCTCAAGCGGAGAAAGCTTGATGCGGATTCCTTTCTTGGTGGCACGAATACTCACATATATATTGTGTGGTAATGAGCGATCAAATGACGCCAGAGCTTCTTCCATTTCCTGTTTCAGTCTGGCAATATAGTCGCCGGGACTGGCGGGCATCTTCAGCGCTTCATAATAGTCGGCTCTCTGGGTATCGAAATCGGCAGGCAAATCCTCGTCGGGATTGCGGTAACGGTTGGCTCCCATCACCCAGATTTCCTTGCACCGGAGCTGGGCACGCAGCGCTTGCAGGACACATATCTCATAGGAAATGCGATTGATACGCCGTCTGCCTGCATCATCACGTTCAAAAACGGCGTGCTGCCACTGGGGACGGACAATGCCATCCAGGGGTATAGTTTCGTGCAGTGGATAAGTCGTTGCCTTGCTGTCGGCATATTTCTTCAGAATATCTATGGCCTGTAACACAGGACGATGCTTGTCGTTGTTAGAGCGGAATTCCATTGCATTCAGTAGTTTGGGCAGCATACGGCGATAGTAGGAGCGGTATGAATTGCAGATAACGGTCTGCACCTGGCTTTTAAATGCCTTGCCGGTAGACTGCCATTCCAAGACCAGATCGCGCAGCGTTTCTTCGCCTACGACCGGATAAACCACCTCTTTGACTACGCCTTCAGGCTGGGAAAGCGATGCCTCGGCCACATGGAACAAAATGTTGTGCTTGCCGGAGACGCGCTTTATATCATTCAGAAGCTCCTTCTCCACACGCCGTTCGGCGCGGCTTGCTATACGATGGATGGTCGCCAGCAGAAGATCAATCAGGTTGTCGGTCAACTCCCTCTTGCGAAGTAGCCCAAAAGCAGCGAGCAGCGTTAACCGCAATGGGGCGCTATGCCGACGCAGCTCATAGGGTGACTCCACTGCCGCCCGCTGGCGGTAAGCCTGGAGGATGCGCGGAGATATTTTCTCAAACAGGTTGTCAGGAATTCCCAGGGCGCGAAGGCGGTTCAACTTCTCAATATGTTCCAGGAGATTTTCTAGATTGGCGGCACCAGGATCGGCAAGCAATCCGCTTAAACATGACCGCGCCGGTTCCGCAGAGGAGGGATTGCTGTCGTCCTCTGCGGTTTCGGGTAGCAGAAGCGCCTGAAGGCGTTCGCAGGTGTCCACGGATAGACGTTTTACAGTTGCCTCGCAAGGACAGATACATCCTGTTTCCGGCGAGCTTCCGCCTTGTTATCAGCAGCCATCTCAAGGCAAACCCCGATAATCATTATCTCTTTGAATCCCAACGCTGCCTGCCGTATACCGCACGGCGCGTACAGCAAATCGTCCAGGGATACCGCGACCAGGCAGGCATCACCAAGCACGTCCACCCCCATCTTTTCCGCCACCAGATGTTGACCTACCTGACAGGGCAAGGGCTTTCCGATGCCCAGATTCAGTTGATTTCCGGGCATGAGAGCAAGAAAAGTCTCGAAATCTATCAGCACCTGTCGTTGGATGCGGTCGAAGCAGCCTATCAGAATGCTGTCCAAACTATAAGGCTCTAATCACTACTTTGCCCCTGGTGGTTCAATTGTTGGGTTTACCCCAAAACGGTTATTTTTCTATTTTACCATGACATAACCTCGTACACCACCCGTGTTTACTGGAACTTGAACGACAGTGCGCAGTTTGGCAGGTTGGCATTTTGGGTCACAGAGTATTTCTGAGTTCCGGCGACCCCGTTATTGTCATAGCAATTAGTGCTTAAATAAGGGGCTGCTGCCGTAGTCGCTCCATAATTGGGCGCTCCGGCATTAGCACCAAAATTACCGCCGCCAGCAGCCCATCCAATTTGACCAGTATATGGAACATTCCAATTATCGTATAAGGCTGTAACATTGCCTGATTGCGGCAGCCCGTCATCGATTTTCTTATCCATGTTATAGGCTTGCAGCACGGTTATAGCTGTTGTAGTATTTATGGCTCTCCAATCTGGATTTCCGACATCGGTAATTCCTGAGATAGCAAAATAGTTTTGACCGTTGCCAGTTTCGGTATTGCTGCCAAGACCGCCACTCCAGATATAAACATAGTTGCTATTGCCGATTTTGGCATTTGGAAAATATTGACTAAGGCTGGTCGTCCCCGTTATAGTACCCGGACATGGGGTGGAACTGGCGCTATTGAAGCCTCCCTCTATCAGATTAGCCTGATTTAAGTCTCTCCAAAATACGATTGTTTCGCCGTTACATTCCGAACCGCCGTAAAAATCCAGTTGTCCTTCGCCGCCTTCTAGGACACCGTTGCCATCTCCCTCCCCTCTGGAGCTGCCCCCTCTGGCAATAAACCCAAATTGACTTGCCGTTGGGTCAGGAATATCCCCCGGCAGATAGCCGTATTTGAGCCGGAAAGTATTCGCCGCAGTATTATATTTTGTTATCTGTGTAACCTGCGCCCGTTGCGCGGCAGTATCCATCAGGTCTCGTCCAGTCAGGATGCCGCCCCCAGCAGCCCGATTATCACCAGCACGACGCTCATTTCTATGAGAGTAAAACCGGAGTTGGTCTTGTGATCATGCTGTTGTGTCATTACTAATTGCATTATGGCAAATTATCATAGGGAGATAAATTATCAAAGGATAACAGTGGCAACAGAAGCACAGGCGTTTATGTTCTTAAGCTGCTTCTGCTAGCCCGCCGTCGCTGGAGCCGAGGGGGGAGGCGTCTATTCCCCGCCCTTTTCTTTCCTATCGCTCACACGGATTTATGGAAACCAGCAGGACGGCATTACTGTTCTGCTGGCTTTTCTGTTTTCTGTTCCGCGCCCTGTTTCGGCGACAGCCCGAATAACGCCCGGTCGTCGGTACGATCCAGGAACCCGTCGAGTAGGTTGTGTATTAACCATTTGTTGTATTCGCTATCCTTGCTGGCCTTGTGAAGCACTGCCGCTCCGACGAGGATTTTCCGCCGTGTATCTTTTTTGCGTTCTTCTTTTTTTAAGCGGTTTTCTTCACGCTGTATTTGCGCGGCGATGGTTTTTTGTTTTTCACGCAGCCTAGCTAGCTTCTCGCTCGACATTTTGAACCCGCTCTCTCTGAAATTCTATTTCATACTTTGCAACCTGCTGCAAGGAGTTATAGTATATACGCGTAGTAGAATTGTCAGGTTTGATAGAGCGCTTACCGCCACATAAAAATGGACGGGCATATGCAAAGCGTTGGAACTACTCGAAAGCCGGAACACCCAAAGGGCGCATTTATACACTGCAAGCAGTGTGTGCGACGGGATTGCATCCCTGTCCCCTGCCTCAAGGACTTTCGCACCCCTGAGAACCCACGACAAGGGAGAGCGCCCCAAGATGATACCGCGCAAAGATTTTATCCCTGTTCCCCAGCCAGTGGGATACCACTCTCCACTCTCGGAAGGGAGGTGCAGTGATATGGCAATCTACCATTTATCGGCCACGCCCGTACAACGCAGCAAGGGACAGAGCGCAGTAGCGGGAGCCGCGTACCGCGCAGGGGAGAAGTTGTACGAAGTGCGCACCGATTTAGTACACGACTACCGGCGCAAACGTAGCATCGTGCAGTCGGAAATCCTCGCACCGGATAACGCGCCGCAGTGGGTGTATAACCGCGAGGAGTTATGGAACTGCGCAGAGGCAGCCGAGCGGCAGTATAACGGGCAGCCCGCGCGGGAAATCCGGCTGGGGTTGCCCGCCGAGTTGACGGACGGGCAACGCGCCGCCCTCGTTTTTAGCTATGCGCGGGATATGTTTGTGAGCAGCGGTATGGTTGCGGACATCTCCATTCACCGCCCCGACCGGCACGGCGATCAGAGGAACCACCACGCCCATATTCTGTTGACCATGCGCGAGCTGGACGGCGATCAGTTTGCCCGGACGAAGCAACGCGACTGGAACCGGACGGAAACGCTGGAACACTGGCGCGAGCAGTGGGAGATCTACCAGAACCGCGCATTGGAAGACGCCGGAAGCGATGCGCGGGTTGACCACCGGACGCTGGAAGCGCAGGGGATAGACCGGGAACCCACGCACCATTTAGGCAAAGAGGCGAGCGCGATGGAGCGCGAAGGGAAGCATAGCCGCATCGGGGACGAGAACCGCGAGGTCCAGGCGCATCACCGGAAAATGGACGCTTTGAAAAATCAGCTTGCGGATATAGAGATGCAAATAGACGAGGAGATGAAAAACGCCGCTTCTGAAATCCCCCCACCTGTGACGGTTTGGGAAGCGACAAGCCCGTTTACCAGTGAGGTAACGCAGGCGTATTTTATACAGGGAGCGCCACCGGAAGAAGAACAGGAGCGCAGCGAGAGACGTTGGTATGAGGACGTGTATTCTAGTACAATAGAAACAGTGCAATATTATTGGTCTAAATTTGTGGATCGAGTCAGTTCAAGGCGTGAGGAACCGGAGCGCGACGACTACGAGCCGGAACGGTGAAATTATGCCATGCCATCAGGGGAAGAGACGCAGGCGGCAGCGATGCGCGCATTCAGCAGCGTTGTAAATGATGTTGGCAACGCTTCCCAGCAGGTGTTACTTTCGGGAGCGGGTATTTACCAGGCTCAAGAGCGGGAATATTGAGAAGATTACCAGCCGACCGCCGGAGCGGGAAAGGTAGCAATCTATGACGACACGCGATCCCTTAGAGCAGTTCAGGCGCGGCGGCCAGCAACCCCCGCCACCGCCAGCCCAACGACCTGCCACACCGATTGAAAATGAAGAATTAGACCCGCCGCCTCAGTTAGACCAGCGCACCGGCAAAGAAGTGTACGAAGCATATCGTATTGCCACTACCCGCAGGGTGGAACATCTTGAAATCCGCCCAGCCCTTGCCGCGTGGGAAATGCCGCGTTACTTCGATATGTCCAATATTTCCGTCAACCAGCACGTAGGCACGGAAATCGTTTTACAGTTTCCGCTCTATGCCGTCTTTATCGCGGGGAGAAACTTACAGGCGCTTGCCTATGCCCTGAAATGGCACCGTTGCCACATGATACAGGAGTATCACCCGGAAAAGTTCGCGCCTGTCATGGAGGACGAGAAAACGCCTTTTATCCAGTCTATCCGCCTGCAAATGAAAATAAGGCAACCCGCCGAAGACCAGCCCGCTTAATGGAGAAAGGAAATGCTACAGGCTGGTTACTGCCTGCCAAAAGAAACCCCGCCTCCCTTGTGGGGCGGGGTTTCTGTGAAAGTCAAGCACTACGAGAGCCTGCTACTTAATAACCACACTTGTAGGTGGTGTAGTAACATGTGCTGTTGTGTGTATGTTCAGGTAACTTGCACACAAACACGAAGTTGTCGTCCCAACACGCAGCATTGTGCGTGTGCTCATCTTGTCCGCATGTGTAGTGATATTCCAAGCACTCCCACGTATGGACGTGCTCCTCACTACTTTCGCTATTTGGCACAAACTGTCCCTCCCTAATCTTCCTCAGTCGTGGTGGTAGTTGCGCCGCAGATGTCACATTTCCAATGAATTGTGGCACCATCCACATAGTCAACCGACCAGTGGTGTTCGTGTTCTGCCATGTTTCTCCCCCCTTTGGAGACAAAAAAAGACAACAAAAAAACGGCACAAAGCCGTTTGGGTTACTTCACAGGTTTCCCCGTGATGATATGTTAAAAGCTGATCGACCACGCTTAAAACATCAATAACGCCGCCACCTTAACATTAGTTAAGGATTTTTTATATCTGAGATTTATGAATTATTTGTGACAAGCGGACGCGCGAATTACCGCTAAAGCGGTTTGGGAAGGGGAAATGCACGAAAAAAGCCGGAGCAACCAGCGGCACAGCTACACAGCTACTGTAACGTTACGGCAGGGCAGCAGGAAAGCAAAATGGGGCGGGGCGGGAGATAGCTAAAACTTTGTCAATTTATGGTATACCCCAGATTGACAGATTATAATGCCCCATTTTTCCGTGTAAATAGGATGGATTTCTTCTTTTCTTGACACTTCTTCTCTCATGTCTTAGATCCTATCTTGACAGAACGGAGAAAGAAGAATGTCGACGGGACAACGCATCGGCTATATCCGGGTCAGCAGCTACGACCAGAACGACGACCGGCAGCACGAACTCATAGGCGAGGCCGACCGCATTTTCACCGATAGAGCTTCCGGCAAGGATACCGACCGGCCACAGTTACAGGCCATGCTGGCGTACGCCCGTGAAGGCGATACGATAGTGGTCCACAGCATGGACCGGCTCGCGCGTAACCTCGATGACCTCCGACAGATGGTAAACAGCCAGACCAAGCGGGGTATCCGCGTACAGTTCATCAAGGAAGGGCTTGTTTTCACAGGCAATGATAACCCGATGGACAACCTGATGCTTTCCGTGCTGGGCGCAGTCGCGCAGTTTGAGCGCGATAAGATTAAAGAGCGCCAGATGGAGGGGATTGTCCTGGCGAGAAAGCGCGGGGTCTATAAAGGGCGCAGGAAGTCATTATCTCCCGATACAATTGAGGAAGTACGGTGGCGGGCCGGAACCGGAGAGAAGAAGCAGCATCTTGCCAGAGAATACCGCATCAGCCGCGAAACCCTTTATCAATATCTACGGCTCTCATAATAAGAGCCATAGCAAAAGAGCTTATAAAATATCCGCTACACCGTCAGGAAGTATAAACAGCTTTGGTATAAAGCCAAGGGTTGAAAAATCTACATTGAGCACAGGAAAAATTTCCTGATACTGTACAGATTAATGGTTGCCGATTGTTGCAATTAAGGTTGCTGCGTTGCAAGTGCGCTGGATAGCAATGCAGTTGCGGCGGAAAATATGGTGTTGCGTTCGCAACTGGATGCGGCGTTGCAGCGCAACGGTGACAAGGAGCGCATGTTGCAGGACAAGGAAAAGCAACTGGAAGACGTTCAGCAAGACCGTGACCACTGGCGAAAACAAGCAACTTATTTACTGGAAGATAAGCGTGAGAAAGAAACGACACTAAACGTATATCTAACCACCGAACAGGAATTACGAGAGAAACTTGCACATGAAAAGGCACAGCAGGAGCAGATTAAGCAACTTCTAGCCGATAAAGAGGCACGACTTGAGATGGTACGCGGCTCATGGTTAGGGCGATTGCTTTTCAAGGTGTAACTGCATGAACCGCATACTCACCAAAGAGAAATCCATGATCATCACCAGCCAACAAAGCAAGCTCCTTGACGTAGCCGAAGCAATCCGGCTTGACCCCGACAAGACCGAAGCGGCCTTTATAGCCCGTCAGCTTGTGCAAGCGACCTTGCCCCACAAAAATCCGGGGAAAGATGTTCAGGCATGGAGCAGGACAAACGGTAACTTGACGCTCGGCATACGACCGGGGTGGGACTTCGAGAAGGAAAAATCTTTTGGCTATCCCTACGGCACAATCCCGCGCCTGCTCCTGTTCTGGATGACGACCGAAGCTCTTAGAACCAAAAACCAGCGCCTAGAACTCGGAAATAGCCTTGCATCGTTTATGCGCCAGCTAGGACTTGAGCCAGCAACCGGACGAGGCAAACGCAGCGATGCAAAGCGGCTGCGTGACCAGATGCAACGATTGTTTCAAGCAAAAATCAGTTTTCACCAGATACGCGATGACGAGAAGAAAAAAGGTAGAGCTTGGCTAAATATGGATGTTGCGCCAAAGGGCGTTATGTGGTGGGACGAAAAACAACCAGAGCAGGGCGCGTTGTGGGGAAGCTGGATACAGTTAGGGGAAGATTTTTTTAACGCCATCATCGCCGCGCCGGTGCCGGTTGATATGCGGGCGCTGAAAGCCCTCAAACGTTCGCCGCTTGCGCTCGACCTGTACGCATGGGCAACATACTCAGCTTACAGGACACAAAAAAGCGGTCAACCACGCAGTGTGTCATGGGTAGCGTTGCACGAACAGCTAGGCGCGGAATATCACGACATAAAGGATTTCGCCAGATTTGCCCGCGCTGCGCTTCGCAAGGTGCAGGCGGTCTATCCAGAGCTTGGGCTTGAGTTTGAAAGAGGGAACGTGAGAGTCCTGCCCTGCAATCCAGCAATCACGGTAAGAGCAAAGATGCAACCGACTGTAAAATAAAGAATCAGTGGGGATGAAACAGTCCACCATGATTACGTGGACAACAGAAGTTATCACGGGTGAAACACTCCACCATAAAAAAGTTATCACGGGTGAAACACTCCACCATCCTTTAATATAGATATATACTTCCTTTAGGTTGGCAGTCCGTTCCTGTGGAAAACGGGAATAAAGGGTAAAAAGTTAGTAAAGGGTCAAAACTGTCATAGGGATTTGGGTCTTTCTGTTGTCCAATAAAGCAATACGGATATGAGTCATCCCAAATTTTCGAGGAACGTTTCTAGCAGCAAAGAGCTGGGAAACCCGGAAAAGTGAGGGCTAGGCAAAACAGACCTCCTGAGCTAGACTGTTGAAAATGAAAACGACAGGCAGAGCCAGGAGGTCTT
>WNGD01003058.1_pt1 | contig 17245 bp, 15 predicted proteins | sample 5400671 | NCBI WGS metagenome assembly WNGD01 (sample SAMN13153369, study PRJNA577476) | soil metagenome | isolation source: 40 cm soil or saprolite under grassland replicate 2 | place: USA:California | collected 2016-06-15
GGCGATCAGCTGGGGGCGATCGAGGCCGAGGTGAACACTCACGTCTGGGAAAACCTGCCCATCGAAACCCGGCAGATGGCGTATAAGGACGCCGTGGCCGCGGGAGCGATGGCGCTGTTCGGCGAGAAGTACGGCGACGTGGTGCGCGTGGTGGATGTCCCCGGTGTGTCGCTCGAGCTGTGCGGCGGCACCCACGTCGCCGCGACGGGGCAGCTCGCGCTGTTTCGCTTCACGCACGAAACCGGCGCGGCGGCTGGTGTACGACGGATCGAGGCGCTCACGGGGCCGGCGGCCTACCGCTACGCGCTCGAGCTGCAGCAACGGCTTTCGGAGGCCGCGGGATTGCTGAAGACACAGCCCGAGCACCTGGCCCGGCGCATCGAAGCGATGCTCGAGGAAAACCGCAAGCTCGAGAAGCGAATCGATGAGTTACTGAGGGGACGGGGGACGGGGGACGAGGGAAGCGTCGAGCGAATCGGTGACGTCGAATTGCACATTTCGGAATCCGATCTCGAGGATCGCAATCAGATCGCGGTTCTCATGGACGGCTTCCGCGCGCAGCACAAAGGCGCTATCTCCGTGCTGTTCACGAAAGGCCAGCGGGCGGGCATCCACGTGGCCGTCACGGATGATCTGGTGTCCAAAGGCATCAAAGCGGGTGACATCGCGAATGCCATCGCCGCGATGACCGGCGGCAAGGGCGGTGGCCGCCCGCATTTCGCGTCGGCCGGCGTCGGCGATCCCGGCAAGCTCGGCGAGGCGCGAGCCCGCACGGCCGACATCGTGCGAGACTTCGCGCGATGACGCGCGAGCAGATTCTGGCCTGGCTCGATGCGCGCCGGCCGGCGCCGCCCGCCACGCTGCGACGGCGGTTGCGTGACGCGGTCCACGATGCGCCGCTCCGTCTTTCCGCCCATCTGGCACAGCTCGGCGATGAGCTGCTTGCCAAGGTTGGCGGGGGGGGCGGGCGTGAGCTGGCGCTCGATCTGCTCGCCGCTGACGCGTTTGCGACCTACGCTTTCGAGGCCCAGGCCGAGGAGGATTCCATCCATGAGACTTGATGGTCAGGGATTGCTCGTCCTCGTGGATCCCGTGCGGACCGATGGCGCGGCGGCCGCGCGCATCGGTCGCGCGGCCAAAGCGGCGGGTGTGCGTGGCTTCCTGATCGGTTCGTCGTTCGACGGCGCGGCACAGACGCACGCAGTCGCCCGGGCGCTGCGGGAGAGCGCGCCCGGCGTCCCCGTCGCGTTGTTTCCGGGCTCCGCGATGCAGCTCACCGATCAGGTGGATCTCGTGCTGTTCTTGTCGCTCGTCTCCGGGCGCAATCCCCAATACCTGATCGAGGAGCACGTCCGCGCCGTGCCCTTTCTACGGCAACATCCCGTGCCGACATTGTCCACGGCGTACATCCTGATCGACGGCGGCCGCGTGACGAGCGTGGAATCCGTGAGTCAGACGCGGCCGCTCCCCGCGGACAAGCCCGAGCTCGCCGCCGCGCACGCGACCGCGGCCAGCCTCATCGGCATGCAGGCGATCTATCTCGATGCGGGGAGCGGCGCCGACCGGCCGGTATCGACCGACGTCATTCGGGCGTGTCGCGCGGCGGTGCCCAACCGGCCGTTGTTCGTCGGGGGCGGGATCCGCACGCCGGAGCAGGCGCATGTCGCGCGCCAGGCGGGCGCCGATTTCGTCGTGATCGGCACCGTGCTGGAGCAGGAGCCCGGCGTCACGGAGCTGGAGGCGTTCGTCGAGGCTGTGCGGTGACCGTCGCGAAAATTCGCGAGTCCTTGGGCGGTCTGGCAGCACTCGCCGGCCGCGTCGCCGCAGAACAGGCGGATGCGATCGCGGCCATCGCTGCGCGGTACGAGCAGACGTTGCGCGGGGGCGGTACGCTCTTCTTTGCCGGCAACGGCGGCAGCGCCGCGGATGCGCAGCATATCGCGACCGAGTACGTCGTCCGCTATCAGACCAACCGGCCCGCGATGCGCGCCCTCGCCCTCACCACGGATACCTCCCTCTTGACGGCGTGCGCCAATGACCTGGGTTTCGATGAGGTGTTCGCGCGCCAGGTCGAGGCGCTGGCCGAACCGGGCGATCTGCTCGTCCTGCATTCGACCTCGGGAGAAAGTCCCAACGTGATCCGCGCCGCCCAATCCGCCAAGTCTCGAGGGGTCGGAGTGGTGGCGCTGTTGGGGAAAACCGGAGGACAGCTGAAAGACCTCGCCGATGTTGCGCTGATTGTTCCCGCCACCGACACGGCGCGCATCCAGGAGCTGCACCTCGCCATTCAACACGTGATCTGCGATCTGGTGGAGGATCGGCTCAAGGGATGATCAACCTCGCCGGGAAACGCGCGTTCGTGACGGGCGGCAGCAGAGGCATCGGGCGCGCGACGGCGCTGCTCTTGGCGCGGGCCGGGGCGAAAGTCGCCGTCGGCTACCGCACGCGCAAACCGGTCGCGGAGTCCCATTTCATCGCCGCCGTGCGCGGCGATCTCGGCACCGCCACCGGCGCCCGTAAGGCGGTGGCCGAGGCGCTGCGCGCGCTCGGGGGCCCGCTGGACATTCTCGTGGTCAATCACGGCGTGTGGCCTCCGGACAACGTCCCGCTCGCCAAGATGACCGACGAGCAGTGGGAGTCCACACGCCGCGCGAACCTCGACGGCCTCATCTACGTTTGCCGCGCGGCCATTCCGAACATCCCCGCCGGCGGGACGATCGTGCTTGTCTCCTCGACGGCCGGCCAGCGCGGCGAGGCGTTTCATACGGATTATGCGGCGACCAAGGGCGCGGTCATCTCCATAACGAAATCGCTCGCCGTTGAGCTCGCGCCCAAGATCACGGTGAACTGCGTTGCCCCGGGGTGGGTGGACACCGAGATGTCTGCGAAGCCATACGCGGGCGGGGGTCGGGAGCGGATCGAGCAAACGATTCCATTGCGCCGCGTCGCCAGTGCCGACGATGTTGCCGGCCCGATTGTCTTTCTCTGCTCCAGTCTTGCACGCCACATCAGCGGTGAGGTTCTCAACGTAAACGGCGGGTCAGTGCTCTGCGGATGAGTTTCCCCGCGCAACTCCCCATTCCCAATGAAGTGCTGACAATCGCCAAAAAGCTGGAAGACGCGGGCTACGAAACGTGGTGCGTGGGCGGCGCGATCCGCGACAATCTCCTCGGCCTCCAGAATCACGACTTCGATCTCACCACCTCGGCGCCGCCGGCCGAGGTGCAAAAGATCTTCAAGCGCACCGTCCCGGTGGGCATCGAACACGGCACGGTCGCGGTGCTCGATAGCGCCAATCAGCCGCACGAGGTCACGACCTTTCGGAAGGACATTCACACCGACGGCCGGCATGCCGTCGTCGAGTTCGGCGTCTCGCTGATGGACGACCTGGCGCGGCGCGATTTCACGATCAATGCCATCGCCTACCATCCGATCCGGCGCGAGTGGCGCGATCCCTTTCAGGGGGAGCAGGACCTGGCGAAGAAGCTGATCCGCTCCGTCGGCGATCCCAACTGGCGGTTTCAAGAAGACTATCTGCGGATCTTGCGCGCCCTGCGGTTCAGCGCGCGTTTTGAGTTCCGGATCCATGCTCGCACGTTGGAAGCGGCGAAAGCGAACGCGCAGGGATTGGCGCAACTTTCCGCGGAGCGGGTGAGGGACGAATGGTTCAAGGGAATCAAGACGGCGAAGAAGTTGTCCAAGCTGGTTACGCTGTGGCGCGACGTGGGAGCGGCGCGGATCTGGTTGCCGGAAGTCTCGGGAAACGAGAAACGGGACACGGGACACGTTGATAAGATGCCGCGGGATCCTGTCTTGGTTACGGCCATTCTCGCGGGCGATCCCGCTTCCCTGCTCATTCGTCTCAAATGCTCTAACCGAGATGTTGAACGGGGCAGGGCCATCGGCGCGTGGAAGGAACGGTATCCAGATCCCAAAGATCGGGGCGCTGTGAGGCGCTGGCTCGCGGCGACCGGAGAGTTTGCCGATGACCTCCTCAATGTGTTGCCAGGACTCGACGTGTCCCGCCTTGTGCATTCCGTTTCCCGTCTGGCGGACGTTGTGAAAGAGATCCGCACGGCGCATGAGCCGCTCAGTCTCAAGGATCTAGCAGTGCGCGGTGACGATCTCATCGTGGCGGGGGTTCGGCCCGGTCCCGAGGTCGGCGAGACTTTGCAGCGTCTGCTGGACGAAGTGCTGGAGGACCCTAAGCGAAATACTCGGGAGTACTTACTCTCCCGTGTCTAAGGCTCTCCTCTTTGCTCTGATTGCAGCTTTTGGGAACGTTCTTGGCGGGCTCGCCGTAACGCGACGGGCGGCGCTCGAGCTCAAGGTGATCGAACATCTGCTTGCGTTCGGCGCCGGTTTCATGTTGTCGGTTGCCATCATCGAGCTCTTGCCTGAGGCGTTCTTGCGCAGTGGCGCAACGGTGGCGCCCGTTTTGGTTCTCGCAGGATACCTGGCGGTGCATTTCACGCAGCACACCCTCACGCCGCACTTCCACTTCGGCGAAGAGACACACACGATCAGTTCGGTCGCCGGCACATCCGCGCTCGTAGGCCTCTTGTTGCACACGTTCTTCGATGGTGTGGCCATTGCGAGCGCATTTCTGGTCCGTCCGGGGCTTGGCCTGATGGTTTTCGTCGCCATCTTCCTTCACAAACTTCCTGAAGGAGTGACGATCTCGAGCATTATGATGGCGGGTGGGCGGACCCGTCGCGGCGCGCTGGGAGCAGCGGCTCTGCTCGGTGCTGCGACGCTCGCGGGGGTGATCCTGACGGATCAACTCGGGTTTCTCGTGCAGCATGGCTTGGGGCTATCGGCGGGGGTCGCGATTTATGTGGCGGCGTCGAATCTTGTGCCGGAGCTTCAAGGGAAGCACGGTTGGACCATGCCGGCCGCATTCTTCGCCGGCTCCTTAGTATTCTTCTTGACCAAAGTTCTTGTGGCGTCCACGGGGTGATCGTGACTCTGGATGCTTGGTGGAGTAGCGGCCACTCAGTTTGCGGATGAGACCAATGATGATTGCCATCGATCGCGAGCACAGCTTAGTGCCAGGGTTCCACCGGGTCGTTCGCGGCGCCGGGTGAAGCGAGCAAGGCCGGAGGAACCGTTGGCGAGTACCGGAGCTGAGCCGGGAGGGATCCACGAGAAGGGGCTGCGGCAGGCCCTGCTGCGGGTCTACTGGCGTCTTGAGAGAATGCTGGCGCCCCATCTTGAATTCAATCAGCAACGGTACGAAGCGTTCTTGGTGCGCGCGGTTGCTCCGGGCTGTCGATGGCTCGATCTGGGCTGCGGTCACCAGCTCTTACCGTCTTGGAGACGTGACGGCGAGGAAGCTCTCGTGGCACGCGCGGGGCTACTGGTGGGCCTGGACCCTGTACTCGAGGCGTTGCGCAGCCACCGGACCATTACGGCGCGCGCTCAAGGCGTGGCCTCGTGCCTGCCCTTTGCCAACGAGGCATTTGACATCGTCACGGCCAACATGGTGGTCGAACATCTCTCGAATCCTGTCGAGCCATTTCGTGAGGTCCAACGCGTTCTCCGGCCGGCCGGCCGGTTCGTGTTTCACACACCCAATCTCTGGGGGCATCCGACGATCATCGCGAGGGTGATGCCCGAGCGGTTGAAGGCTGTTGGTGTCGGCCTTCTCGACGGGCGAGCAGAAGAAGATCGTTTTCGGACATACTACCGGGCGAACTCGAAGGAGCGGATTCGAGTCCTCGCTGAGCGCTGCGGGTTCCGAGTGGTGAGCATGGAGTTCATCCCGACCAGCGCGATATTTGCGCTCGCGCCGCCCCTTGCGGCGCTGGAGCTGCTCTGGATTGGGATCACAATGAAGTGGCTCCCTGAATTGCGCAGCAACCTGATCGTGACGCTCGAGCGGCAGTGATGGCTGGTCGAGGTGAAACGCTAGTCGACGGAGTGTCGTGACCGAACCGACCCTGTTTCAAGGCTCGACGGAGCCTCTCGCCGCGCGCATGCGGCCCAAGACGCTCGAGCAGTTCCTCGGCCAGGAGCACCTCCTCGGTCCGGGAAAGGCGCTCGGCGATCTCATCCGCCGGGGCGATGTCGGCTCCTGCATTTTCTGGGGACCGCCCGGGTCCGGCAAGACCACGCTCGCCAGGATCATCGCCAACTACACCGACCGGCACTTCGAGCCGTTTTCCGCTGTGACCGAAGGCGTCGCGCGCGTGCGCGAAATCATCAAGGAAGCGGAGGACCGGCTCAAGTATCAGGGGCAAGGCACGATCCTCTTCTGCGACGAGATCCATCGCTTCAACAAGGCGCAGCAGGATGCGTTTCTGCCGTGGGTCGAGAACGGCATCATCACGCTCATCGGCGCGACGACGGAGAACCCGAGTTTTGAGTTGACCAGCGCGTTGTTGTCGCGCTGCCGGGTGTTCGTGCTCGAACCGCTGACTGATGAGCATATCCGGACGGTGATCGAGCGGGCGCTCGATCAAGGGGGAGGGGGGACGGGGGAAGCGGGACGGGTACTGCGCGAAGACGCGATTGCGCTTCTCGTCACGCATGGGCAAGGCGATGCGCGCCGGGCGCTCAACACACTCGAAGCCGTCCTCAAACACATCAACGCGTCGCACCCGTCCCCCATCCCCCGTCCCGCGTCCCCGGAAGTCGTACGTCAGGTCCTCGAGCGTCCGTTGCCGGCGTACGACAAAGCCGGCGAGCAGCATTTCAATCTGATCTCGGCGTTGCACAAAGCGGTGCGCGGATCCGATGTCGATGGAGCGCTGTACTGGCTCGCTCGCATGCTGGCCGGCGGCGAAGATCCGCTCTACATCGCGCGACGGCTGGTGCGGATGTCGATCGAGGACATTGGCCTGGCGGATCCGCGCGGACTGACGGTCGCGCTGGCGGCCAAAGACGCCTATCACTTCCTCGGCAGTCCTGAAGGCGAGCTGGCGCTTGCCGAAGCGACGATCTATCTCGCGACTGCGGCCAAATCCAATCGCGGGTACGTCGCGTTCGGAGAAGCGCAGGCCGCGGCCGAGGCGCACCCCGCCGAGCCGGTACCGCTGCACATCCGTAACGCGCCCACGCCACTCATGAAGGAGCTGGGCTATGGTGCGGGCTACAAGTACGCGTTCGACTCCGAGAACGCCTACGTGCCTCAGGAGTACCTGCCGGAGGCGCTGCGCGGGGCCAAATGGTACGAGCCGACGGCGTTCGGGTACGAGAAGATCATTGGGGAGCGCATCGAGTTCTGGGAGATGATGAAGCGAAAAGCGGCAAGTGCAGAACGGGAAACGTGATAAACGATACATCTTTCCTTTCTTTTGTAAGCGTACTGCAACAAATCTAGGCTCCGCAGGATCGTCGTCTCTCCGCTCCAACGCAACACTGTATCACAAGGCGCCCCAATCGCTTAATTCGCTGGACGCACGGAAATCGCCCGTGACTGGACAGGTACGAGGGTTGCGACCCGCGGGGCGGGGTCGCCGCACAGGACCCCATGTCCTGAGCCCAGGGGATTCCCATGCTGGCAGGGGGTGGGCAGTGCCTTGTGACGGGTGGTGCCGGCTTCATCGGGTCCCACGTAGCAACTCGGCTGGCCGCGCTGGGGTGCCGGGTGCGTGTCGTGGACGACCTCAGCACTGGCGATGAATCCAACCTCACGGAGCTCGCCGGAAGGATCGAGTTTCTGCGCGGCGATCTCTGCGACCCGGAGGTGTGCCGGCAGGCGGTCGAAGGGGTCGCGGTGGTATTTCACCTCGCCGCGATCCCGAGCGTTCCACGCTCGCTCGAAGACCCGTGGCGAAGCCACGACGCAAACGTCAACGCGACCATGCGCCTGCTCGAAGCCTGCCGCAAGGCCGGCGTGCGGCGCGTCGTGTATTCGAGCTCGAGTTCCGTTTACGGGGATTGCGTAGTCCTGCCCAAGGTCGAGACCGCCGAGCCGTTGCCGCGCTCGCCCTACGCCACTTCGAAGCTTGCGGGTGAGCAGTACGTCCTGGCGTATGCGCGGGCGGGGCTCATTGAAGGCGTCGCCCTCCGGTACTTTAACGTTTTCGGTCCACGCCAGAGTCCTCATTCGGCGTATGCGGCTGTCATCCCAGCCTTCCTGAGTGCCGCGGCTGAAGGGCGACGGCCCGTTTTGTTCGGCGACGGATCGCAGACACGAGACTTCACCTTCGTCGACAACGTCGTGGAAGCAAACATTCTGGCCGCCACCCGGCCGCGCGAGGCGGCGAATGGCTGGGTGGTGAACGTGGGTGCGGGAGTGCGGACGTCATTGCTCACGCTGCTGGATGTGATCCGGAACGTCACGGGGCGTGCGATCCACCCTGAGTGTCGCTCCTCCCGGCCGGGCGATGTTCACGATTCGCTTGCGAGTCTCGATCGCGCCGCGCAGGTGCTTCGGTATCGACCGGCCATTGGACTCGAAGAAGGGTTGCAGCGGACTTGGGCTTGGTTCACCGAGAGTGAGACGCGGACTCCGGCGTCGCAGATGCGGCCGCGTCCCCGCGCGGTCGCGGCTGGGTCCGCGGCCGGTTCATAGCCCTCCTGTGGTGACCGACGGGCTCCTGGAGTACGCGGCACTAGCGTCTGCCATCGCTCTGGTTGTTGTGTGGGTCGGCTATCCGGCCGTCGTGGCCGCCCTGGCGCGATGCCTGAGTGCGCCCGATGCACGCGGGCGCCGTCAAGACGCGACCGTTTCGGTCGTGATCGCAACACGCGATGAGGCGCAGGCGATCCGCGTCCGCGTGAGAGACTGCCTGAGTCTGGACTATGCTCGGGCCAAAATTCAGGTGGTGGTGGCATTGGATCAGCGCGGTCACGTCCGCGCAGAGGACCTCGCTGATTTGCCGCGAGACCAAGTCGTCGTTGTGATGGGAGACTCTCCTGGCGGCAAAGCTGCCACTCTGAACGCCGCTGTGCGCGCTGCGTCCGGCAGAATCCTCGTCTTCACGGACGCTCACCAGCGCTTCGATAGTGACGCCGTGCGCCATCTCGTGGACGCTCTGAGCGTGCCGAGAGTGGGCGTCGCGAGCGGCAGCCTCGCGATCCCAGCGCGGCCCGGTCACTGGACGATGGTCTCGCGCTACTGGCTGTTCGAGCGCTGGCTGCGTCAGTGCGAAGCCCGCCTGCATTCCTGTATCGGGGTGAGCGGCGCGATCTACGCGATGCGCCGAGAGCTGTGGAGCGCGTTACCGGCCAATTTGATCCTCGACGACCTCTACGTGCCGATGAAGGCGGTGTTGGCCGGGTGGCGGGTCGCGTTTGTCGGACGTGCACGGGCCTCCGAGCTACGCGAGCATTCCGCGATCGCGGAGTATCGGCGCAAAGTTCGAACACTCACTGGTGTGGTCCAGTTGTGTGCTTGGCTGCCGGAAGTGCTGGTGCCCGTCCGCAACCCGGTGTGGTTCCAATTCGTGTTTCACAAGGTGTTGCGCCTGTTCACGCCGTACTGGACGGCGCTCGTGCTTGTCTGGTCCCTCCCCGCCGCCGTGGGACTGTTGGGCGGCTCCCTTCCCGCCGCGCTCGTGGTCGCTGCCGCCTTGGTGTTGTGGACGGTGTGGAGGCGGGGACCGTGGAGCAGTCGCGTGCGGCGGTTCGCGGTTGAGGCGATACTCATTCATCTCGCGGTCGTGATAGCCGGTTACAACGGCCTGCGGGGGCGGTGGCATGTCTGGCATCGCTAGAGGCTGGGTGAGCCCGGTTGGCTGGCAAGGAGCCACGGCTGCGCTGCACACGGAACGGCCGGCGGTAGCTCCCGTCTTCTGGCGAGGGGCACCGTGGCTAGCGATAGCGTTGGTGGCCATCGTCGTGGCGCGATTGCACGAGGTCATTCCGTCGCTACAAGTGGTACGACCGGCGTTCGTCGGCTCGGCAGCGGTCCTTCTCATCCTGCTATTGCAAGCGAACCGCGAGACGTGGCGGCGTCTGTTTAGCCTCACCACCACTCGGTTGCTGTGCGCTTACGTTGCGTGGGCGGCAGTCACCATTCCGTTCGCTTTCTGGCCCGGCCTCGCGTTCACCACGGTCCTGGGCCTGCTTCCCGGGACAGCGATGTTCATAGCGGTCGTCATGTGCGCGCCGACTCGGGTGAATCTCGACAGATTGCAGCTTGGGTTGGTGGTGGCGCTCGCCATCTTCGCTGTCGGGTCGCTCCTGTGGGGCCCGCGCGTTGTGATTGGTCGAATAGGTGGTATTGGAGCGACGTACGATCCCAACGACATGGCTACGGCGATGGCGGTCGGTTTCCCGCTCGCCGCGGGGCTGATCAGCCGTGCGGCGGGAGCCCGACGGTTCCTGCTGGTCGCGGCTGTATTCGCGTTCGGAGCCGCGGTTGCGGCGTCCGCGTCCCGGGGCGGGATGGTCGCGTTCGGGGTCGGGGCGGTGGTCCTGGCCGCGGGCCAGCGCGGGAGCCGGCGGATGGTACATCTGGCGGCGATCGGGCTTGGGGCGATCGTCATGTGGCTGAGCGCGGGTCCCGTGGCCCGTGAACGCGCAACCTCGGTGTTCACGCTCCAGGGTGATTATAACGTCCAGGACCCGAACGGACGGATCGCTGTCTGGAAGCGCGGCGCGACGTATTTCTTGGATCATCCGATCCTGGGCGTCGGCGCGGGCAACTTTGAAATGGCGGAGGGGGCTTCGCTCGAAGCCCGGGGAGAGCACGGCAAGTGGAGCGCGGCGCACAATGCCTACATTCAAGCGTTTGCTGACCTCGGCGTCGTGGGTGGGACGATCTTTGTATCGCTGCTCGGTTTGGGCGGCTGGCAGGCGCGCCGCTTGTGGCGTCCGCCCCGCAGCCGCCTGTCGCCTTCGTTCCACCGACCGGAGCTGCTCGCCGCGTTATCCGCATTCGCCGTGGGGGCGTGCTTCTTGTCGTTCTCGTATTCGGCGATTCTTGTCGGCCTCATCGGCTTCATTTCTTTGGCCGCTGACACCGCGCGCGCGGAGCTGGGAGCGGGGCCGCGGCGCGGCGCTCCGATCCCGCTTGCTCCGCGGTTCTGGCGATCATCGTGACCTTGAATCCCTCCCCGGCCGAAGTTGCAATGGGTGGATACGGAGCACGCCCCAAGGGATTGCGCGTAGCCGCGCTGGTCGCGACAGAGACGGTCTCGGGACCGGGACGCCAGCTCGCGGCGCTCGCGCGGGAAGTATCGGAAGTGGGGATCGAGTTCCTCGTCGTGTTATTCCACCGGCGCGGTCGGCCGACCACCGACTTCGCGCGGTACCTCGTAGAACGTGGCGTGTCACACCGCGTAGTGGAGGACCGTGGCCCGCTCGATTGGGGACTCGTTAGGCGGGTCCGAGGGCTGTTGGAGGACTGGCAACCGGCCGTCGTGCAGACGCATACCTACAAAGCAACGGCCGTCGCCTATGTCCTCCGCCAGCTGGGCGCTCCGTGGAAGTGGGTGGGATGCTTTCACGGGTTGACGACCGAAGACCGTAAGGCACGCTTCTACCACTGGATCGACCGGCGGCTGCTCAGCCGCGCAGACCGGATTGTCGTCGTTTCCCGAGAGCAAGTGAGGCTCTTCGACCACGACGGGCACAAGGTCCGGGTCATTCACAACGCGGCACTCAGGCTGGCCCGACACGAAGATGCGGTGGAGCGCCTGCGGCTCGGCACACTGTTCACGCGGCTGGGGCGTCCCCGCATTGGTGTGGTCGGGCGGCTCAGTCCGGAGAAGGGGGTCGACGTCTTCATCGAGGCGTGCGCTGTGCTGGCGGCACGGGGAAGGGCTTTTTCCGCTGTCGTGGCGGGAGACGGTCCGGAGCGGTCGCGGCTCGAGACGCTCAGCCGGCGCCTCGCGCTCGAGCAGCAGGTTCATTTCCTCTCACACGTCAGGGACATCGCCTCCGTGTACGCCCAACTCGACCTTCTGGTGCTTCCCTCACTCAGCGAGGGACTGCCCAATGCGCTGCTCGAGGCCCTGCAGGCTGATGTCCCGATCGTGGCGACGCGGGTGGGTGGCGTTCCGGAGGTAATCGGGTCGTCGGCCGCAGCCGTCTTGGTGCCGCCCGAGTCGGCGGACGCCCTGGCGGGCGCTATGGAAGCTGCCCTTGCAGCGCGGGAGGCGCCGGAGGCGAGGATCGCACGTGCGGAGATCACGCGCCGGCTTTCGTTGTCGCGTCGAGTCGCCGACCACCTCGCGCTCTATGGGGACGTTCTCTATGGGCCCGCGACAACCGAGCGTTCGATCCTTGCGCATTGAGATGGTGTTACCCGAGCTGGATGCCGCGGGAATGGAGATCATGGTCGCGAACCTCACGCTAGGACTCGCGCGGCGTGGGCACGAGGTCGGCGTGACGTGCCTGGAGGCGGGCGGCCCCATCGCGGAGGAGCTGCGAGCGCGCGGGGTCCGCGTGGCCGTCGTCCCGACGCCGGGCCTCGGCACCATCCTCCGTCCGGTCCGGCTCGCAGCGTGGCTGCGGCGCGTGCGCCCCGACGTCGTGCACGTACACACTGGCGCATGGCTCAAAGGTGCGCGGGCCGCGCGTCGCGTCGGCGGGCCGCGGGTGGTCCATACGATGCACGGACGGCTGGACGACGAACGGTGGTACACGCTGCTGCTGGACCGGTGGGCGGGCCGGCATACGGACCGCGTGGTCGCGGTCTCGGAGGCATTGCGTCAGTACTTGGTGGGCCGAGTCGGCCTGCCGGCGGCGCAGACGACGGTTGTCCCTAACGGCATCGACGCGGATCTGTTCCGGCCGGGGCCGCGCCGCGCCGCGTGGCGCGCGTTGCTCGGGATCCCGGACGGTACCCCGGTGATCGGAAACGTCGCCCGATTGGCCGCGGTGAAGGATCACGCGCTGCTGCTTGACGCGTTCGCTCTGGCGCGGAAGCGCGTCACCGATGCTGTGCTCGTGGTAGCGGGCGACGGCGCGCTCCGTCAGACGCTGGAGGCGCAGGCTGCGGAGCTCCGCCTCACCCACGCTGTCCGCTTCTTGGGCGAGACGCGGGAGGTGGCAACGCTCTATCGCGAGTTCGATCTGCTCGCGCTCTCCTCCAAGTCCGAAGGCACGTCGATCAGCCTGCTCGAGGCGATGGCGAGCGGCGTGTGCGTTGTCGCCACGGCGGTGGGCGGAACGCCGGCGCTGCTCGGTGAGGGCCGGTTCGGCCAACTCGTTCCCCACGGGGACCCGCATGCGCTCGCCGCTGCATTCGTCGACCTGCTCCACGATCAGCGCAAGCGGGAGCGGCTGGCCGCTGCGGCCCGCGATGAGGTGCTCGCGAAGTACAGCCTCGAGGCCATGCTGACCGCATATGAGCGCGAGTACGGGTGGACAACTCAACGCGGGCGCATACCGCTCGGGGCGGAGGTGTCCTGATGTGCGGACTCGCCGGCGGCATAGCTCTGGCAAGCGACGCGCGGGTCGATCGCGGCCGCCTCCGCCGGATGGCCGCGCTGGTCGCGCATCGCGGCCCCGATGACGAGGGGTTTTGGAGCGATGCCCCCGGCCGCGTCGCGTTGGCGCACCGGCGACTCTCCGTCATCGATGTGGCTGGTGGTCACCAGCCGATGTGCAACGACTCGGGGACGATCGCGCTCGTGTTTAACGGAGAGATCTATAACTATCGAGAGGAACGGCAGGCGCTGCTCGATAGCGGGATCACGTTCCGCACGAACTCCGATACGGAAGTGTTGCTGCGGTTGTACGAGCGTTATGGGAGCGAGTGTGTGCATCGCCTCCGCGGCATGTTTGCGTTCGCGTTGTGGGACGCGACTCGCGGCGAACTGTTCTTGGCCCGCGACAGAGTGGGCAAGAAGCCGCTGTTCTATACGATTGAGAATGGGTGCTTCTACTTCGCCTCCGCCTTGAACGCGCTCCGGGAGACGGGGAACCGTGCAGGACGCGTGAACCTCGAAGGACTCGACGCGTTTCTCAGTCTCGGCTACATCCCGGCCCCGCTCTCGATCTGGCAGGGAATCTCGAAGGTGCCCGCGGGTACGCTGCTACGGGTGAGCCCTGCGGGCATCCAGGCGACACGGTATTGGCACTTCGAGACCGAACGGGAGGCGTTCGCCGGAACGTTCGCCGACGCCGTGGATCGGCTCGACGACTTGCTCACGACGGCGGTCGCTCTGCGCCTGCGCAGCGACGTGCCCCTCGGCGTCTTTCTCAGCGGTGGGATCGACTCGAGTCTCGTTACCGCGATCGCGAAGCGCCAGTCGACCAACCCGACGCTGACGTTTTCGATCGGCTTCGACGACCCGGCGTTTGACGAAGCGATGTACGCCGAGCAGGTTGCGGCGCACCTGGGGACGGAACATCACACGTTCCGCGCGCGTCCGGAGCTGTTGGGCATCGTTCCGGAGATCGTCCGACACTTCGGGGAGCCGTTCGCCGACTCCTCCGCGCTGCCGACGTTCATACTGGCCCGGGAGACACGCCGGCACGTCACGGTCGTGCTGACCGGGGACGGAGGCGACGAGGGGTTCGGCGGCTACGATTGGTACGGGACGGCGGCGCGACTGAACCGGCTGAGTCACTTCGTCCCGAGACCCGTGGCACGAGCGGCCTCCGTCGTATCGAGTGCGTTCGAAGGGCGGTGGCCGACCCTCCAGCGCGCGCGGCGGGGGTTGCACGTTCTCGCCATGTGCGAGCCCGAGCGGTTTGGCGCCCTGCGCACGTTCGTCGGTGGAGAAGAGGTGAGCAGGCTGTACGCCGGGGAGTTGCGGCGAGCGCACGAGCACGGCGTGGACGCCGGAGCGTGGATCGCTGACCGATACCGCGAGGCGCCGGGCACGCCGCTGCGCCGCATGCGCGTCGCCGACATCACCACCTACCTTGCCGATGGCCTGATGCCCAAAGTGGACGTGACGAGCATGGCTCACGGGCTGGAGGCACGTGCGCCCCTGCTCGATCAGGAAATTCTGCGATTCGCACTCGGCCTACCCGACGCTTGGCTCGTCAACGGGAACGGCGGGAAGGGCATACTGAAGGCACTCCTCGGCAGGTACCTGCCGAGGAGGCTATTTCAGCGTCCCAAGCAGGGATTCTCCGTGCCACTGAGCCGCTGGTTCGCCACGACGATGCGAAACGGCGCGCTGGACGACTTGCACCACGCGGAGGTGCTGCTGGACACCGGCTGGTTCCAGGCGAAGGGCATCCGACGGCTCGTCGCCCAACAGCAAACGGGCCTGCGCGATCACACGCAGCGACTCTACAACCTGATCGTGCTCCGGGAGTGGCTGAGGCAATGGTGAAGCGCATCGCCAAGCGCTGGTTGGCGGCCTTGCTGTGCGCCCTGGGATTCCATCACGTAGCGCGCTGGTTCCATCGACGGCAGCTGTTGATCCTCGCCTACCATGGCGTCAGCGAAAGCGCAGGTCCGGGGTCGTGGTGGCACCTGGTGTCGGCGGATCAGTTCAAGGAGCAGCTCCGTTACCTCACCCGCCATTACCGAGTGCTGAGCCTCGATGACGCCCTCCGCGAATTGTGGTCTGGTGGGCTCGCGAAGCCGACCGCCTGTATCACCTTCGATGACGGCTACCACAACAACTGCACCGTCGCGCTGCCCATCCTTCGCACGTTCCAAGCGCCGGCGACCGTGTACCTCGCTACAGGCATGGTGGGCACCGATCGGCGTCTCTGGACGGTGGTCCTCGAATCGGCGTTCGTCGCGACGTCCGCCGCGAGTGTCACGTTCGACCAGACCGGCGCGGCATTGCGCGTCCCTTCGAATGTTGATGGCCGCCGCACGCTTGCTCACCAGGTGATCGACCAGCTCAAGCTGCTGCGCCCGGCCGCTCGTGATCCCGTGCTGGCAAGCCTGCACGTTCAGCTCGGAGACGGGGCGAGGACAGAGGGGGGGGCGGGGGCGGGCAATGACGACTTCACCATGATGAATTGGGCCGATGCACGGACAATGGAGGCGACTGGGCTCGTGTCCTTCGGTGGTCATACGATGAATCACGAGATCGTGAGTCGCCTTGATGAGCAGGAACTCGAACGCGAGATAAACGAGTGTCTCTCCACTTTGCGTTGTAACCTCGCGCGCGTGTCTCCGACGTTCGCGTTTCCCAACGGTCGAGTGGAGGACTTCGATGAGCGGTCGATCGCGGTACTGCGACGCGCCGGCACGGTCGCCGCATTGTCGACCATTGCGGGACTCAACGACCGGGCCACCGATTCGTTCGCCCTACGGAGGATCTCCGTGGGTGACGGGCTCAGCTACAACGCGTTTCGCCTGCAGACGTCGGGTCTCGTGAGTGCCCTCAAGGGCTGGCTCCTAGGCCGCCGTGGGCCTGGTGCCTCCCACGGCGGCCACGGAGCGCTTGCGGTAAAACAGGTAGTGATAGGACTGGGTATAGCTCTGGTTGAACTGCTTGAAACCATCTAGCCACGCCGTGTCCCGCCGGCGCGGACCCGGGACAACGCACCAAGCCCTCCCTCACCGCCGTGGGTCTTACGAACCCACGGCGAGGAGAGAGGGCGCTGCGTGAATTGGGCTGCCTACTGGCGATAGAACAGATACCGGTAGGCGCTGGTGTAGTTCTGATTGAACTGTTTGTAGAGGCTGATGTCGGCCCCGTTGACACCGCCGGCGAAGATCGCATCCGCCTCGGTCTTGTAGGTGGCGTCGCGGCTGTACTGGTAGTACCAGCCGTAGCCCGTCACGATCAGCAGGTTGAGGTCCGGGGCGGGGTCGGGGCCGCCCGTGCTCGTCGGGTCGGAGAGGTACTTGAAGGCCTGCGTCGAGGCGATCCACTGCGTGGCCCACATCCAGTCGAGCGTCTTCTTGAGCGCCGGCGGAATCCGGGCATCCGCCTGGACGTAGGTGTAGTACTTGATCATGATGTCGTGCATCAGCCCGGTCATGTAGTTGCTGTGCGCCATTTCCCAGTTCACGAACCGGTACGAGCCGTCCGGCTGCTGGGTGCTGAGGATCTTGGTGACATCGGTCGCCATCAGGCTCGCCCAGTTCTGCGGACTATCGCCGACGGCGTCGATCATCCAGCTGAGATAATGGGACTGTAGGGTCCGGGCTTGAATCCGTCCCTCCATGTATTCCCCGCCGTTGGCCGTGCAGGTAGTGCAGTCGAGCAGGGGCGTCCAGACCTGCGCATAGTACGTGGCGACCTTGGCGACCGCATACCGAGATGCTTCATCCCCCGTCAACAGGTAGTGGATAGCCAGCCCCTCGAGCTGCGCTTGATGGGGTTGCATGACGTAGTTCGCCGGCTCCACGTACTGTTGGCGGTAGGCGACGGCGTCGATCGTGCCGCGGCGCCAGTACTCCGGGTCACCCGTGCGCACC
>WNGD01006316.1_pt1 | contig 17242 bp, 9 predicted proteins | sample 5400671 | NCBI WGS metagenome assembly WNGD01 (sample SAMN13153369, study PRJNA577476) | soil metagenome | isolation source: 40 cm soil or saprolite under grassland replicate 2 | place: USA:California | collected 2016-06-15
CGGCACGAATAGACACCCCGTGACGTAGAACCGCGGCTGCGACTCGAAGACGATCCTCTCGATCCGGAACCCCTCTCCCTCGACCGTTCCCATCACGCGCGGCCTCAGCGGCGTCCGTTCCGGAAACGGCCCAAGAACGCGCTCGAGCGCGGCCCGAACCTGTGTGCGCCGGCGCTCCCAGTCGGCCGCGGTCCGCAGCTGCGCCACCTCCGCGCGGCGCCGTTCGAGCAGATCGAATGCGACCGAGCTCAGCTGGAGCTGAAGGCGCGCCGGCGCGTCCGCCCACTCGATCCAGCGCGTCAAGACGTTCAGATCCTCGCTCTGAGGCGCGGCGAGCGGCGGGGCCGCGAGGATCGTGACGAGCAAGATCGCAATTCGACGCATCCTCTGCCTTCCCGGGGAGGTGCCGGGGCGTTGATCACCCGGCGAGGAAAAGGAGTTTGCTAAGGAATTTGATGCAACGGCTCACGGAGGATAGGGCGGGCTCCCGTGGAATTTCAAGGGAAACTTCGGTGGCAATTAAAAGTGCGATTCAGGGTTGACCGCCTGCGTTGTCTTTTGAAACCGCCGATGAGCGCCGATCGACGCGGATGTTTGCGGGATCTATCCGCGTGAATCGGCGTGCATCGGCGGGTTCATAATTCAGCGGCATGAGGTTGCTCCTCAGACCGCCCAGCCATTCGCTGCGCACGGCCTTTTGGAGTCAGGCTTTTAGCCTCCGCGGCGCAGTGCAGCTTCATGCTGCCGCGCCGAATCCTACCGGCCTGTCGGACGCTCTCGCCGAGATGATCAAGATCACGCTCGCTCACTTGAACTCCTTGCGACAAGCTTGCGGAGGACCTTCCCCTGTTCCGGGGGTAAGCTCACCCTGCTCTGCGAGACAGTCCTCGAAGTCCCCACATTCACGCAATCGCTCTCCAATCTAGCAAGCTTCTGGATGATTAGTTGGGAATTCAGGCTTGCGCAAGCTAAAGCTTGAATTCCAAACTAACCACCAGGAATCGCTTGGAAGTGGTTGCGGCTTGGCTGCGCCGCGTAAATCGTCAGATCCGTATGAATAATCCGTGTCCCACGGAGGCCGGCCCGGCGCGACGACGCGAGCCATTCGTGGCGCGGCCCGCTCGTTGACTTGAATGCGAAAAAACTGTATGACCTCCAAATTGCGGCGATCGTTTTCGTGAAATTCGCGGTGGAGTTATGCAACTCGCGGAAGGCACTCGGCTCGGCCCATATCAGGTCTTGGCTCCGATCGGCGCCGGAGGGATGGGCGAAGTATATCGCGCCCGTGACACGCGCCTCGGCCGTGAAGTCGCGATCAAAATACTTCCGGCCGCCTATTCCAATGACCCGGAACGTCTGCAGCGTTTCGAACAGGAGGCTCGCGCCGCCGGGATGCTCAACCACCCGAACATTATGGCGATTTACGACATCGGCACCCATGACGGCTCGCCCTATGTCGTTTCCGAACTGCTCGAAGGCGAGACGCTGCGCGAGCTCTTCGAGCCGTCCGCTGGGCCGGCATCACCGCTTCCGCCACGCAAAGCGACAGACTACATATCCAGCTTGCGCACGGACTCGCCGCGGCGCACCAGAAAGGCATTGTTCACCGCGACCTCAAACCCGAGAACATTTTCCTCACCACGGAAGGACGCCTGAAGATCCTCGACTTCGGCCTTGCCAAGCTCGCGCAATCGGCCGCCGGACTGGAAGGGGAGGAAACCGCGCTCACAGCCGGACTCACGCAACCGGGCGTGGTGCTCGGTACTATGGGATACATGTCTCCGGAACAGGTGCGCGGCAAACCGGCGGACGCCCGGTCCGACATCTTTTCGTTCGGAGCGATCCTTTATGAGTTGCTGAGCGGCGGGCGGGCTTTCCGGCGTGAGTCGGGGGTCGAGACGATGGGCGCGATTCTGAAAGAGGATCCGCCGGAACTCTCGGAATCGGGCCGGAACATCCCGCCGGGGCTCGAGCGCATCGTCCGTCACTGCCTCGAAAAGAACCCGGAGGAGCGGTTCCAGTCCGCACGCGATCTGGCGTTTCATCTCGAGGCTCTCTCGACGCAGTCCGGCGTGAGCGTCGCACTGCCGGTTCCCGACAAGGGACGAGCGCTCCCTCGGTTCGCAGCCGCCGGGCTGGCGCTCGCGGCCATGATCCTGGTTGCGGCGTCGTTCTTCGCCGGCAGGCGAGTCGGGGCCGGCGCGAAGGCCCCGGCGCCCGTGTTCCAGCGGCTGACCTTTCGAAACGGCAGAGTGATGAACGCCAGGTTTGCGCCTGACGGGCAGACCGTGCTGTATGGCGCTTCCTGGGAGGGCAAACCGGTAGAGATCTTCTCCGCGCGTTTTGGTAACCCGGAGTGGCGTTTTCTGGTCTTTTCCAGGACTGCCATCGCGGCCGTCTCGTCTTCCGGAGAGCTTGCCGTCCTCCTGGACCGTTCTCCCAAGCAGGGGACGTTGGCCCGCGTCCCCATGACAGGCGGCGCCCCGCGCGAGCTGGCCGAAGAGGTGTATCACGCAGATTGGCATCCCAACGGAAACAGTTTGGCCGTCATCCGCACCGGAGGCGGGAAGAGCCGGGTCGAATACCCGATCGGCAAAACGATCTACGAGACCTTCAATGGCATCAGCGACGTCCGGTTTTCACCTAAAGGCGACCGGATCACCATTAGCGAGAACAGTGCCGGCAGAGGGTCGATCGCGGTATTGGATCTCGCCGGCAACAGAAGCGTGCTCAGCGATGGATGGAAGGGCGTGGACACGAACGTGTGGAAGTCCTCGGGAGACGAAGTGTGGTTTACCGCGACCGATACAGGCCTGGGTCATGCCATCTATGCCGTCAATGCTTCCGGAGCCCCAAAGGTCCGCCTGGTGTTGCGGCTGGCCGGTCCCACGGTGCTGGAGGACATTTCGCGCGACGGCCGCGCCCTGATCACTCACTACAACTATCGCTCCATCATCATGGGCCTGCCACCCGGAGAAGCGAAGGAGCACGACCTCTCCTGGCTGGACGGCGGGGTCCTTGCAGCTCTTTCGGATGACGGAAAAACACTGATTTTTAATGAAGCCGGGGGGGCCAGCGGCACCGGTTACCCCATCTATCTGCGGAAGACCGACGGCTCCGACGCCGTGCGGCTCGGAGAAGGCACGGCCCGAGCCTTATCGCCCGATGGGAAATGGGTGATCGCCATCCCGGTACCGGCACGATCGGAGCTGATCCTGGAACCCACCGGTGCGGGCGAAGCCAAGACCCTCAAGAACGAGGTGATCGAGAAATATGGGGACGCGCGCTGGTTCCCCGACGGCAAGCGCATCGTTGCGGTCGGGGCTGAGCCCGGGAATCACAATTCACGATCGTGGGTTGTCGATCCAGCCGGCGGCAGACCTCGACCAATCACGCCCGAAGGTGTAACGGGCACGCTTGTATCTCCCGATGGCAAGTTTCTCTTGGCAGTGGATGCGAATCAGAACCGGGCCCTTTACCCGGTGGAGGGCGGCGAACCCCGTCCTGCGTCTGGTTTCGAGCCTGGCGACGCCGCGATCCGCTGGAACGTTGATGGGCATTCCGTCTATGTCCGCCAGAGAACGGACACGGGGGTGAAGATTTTCCTCCTGGATATCGGCAGCGGTCGTCGCAGTTTCTGGAAAGAACTGGCACCGGTGGAGCTCGCCGGTTTCGTGGGCATTGGAGAAATCCTCCTGACGCCCGATGGCAAATCTTACGTTTATCGCTACAACCGCGCCCTCAACGAGCTCTACCTGGTGGAGGGTTTGCGCTGAGGGGAAACTGGCAAGGATTTTCGTCTACATAAACTGCACAAAATTCAACCACCGATGAACACAGATGAACACCGATCCCTGTTCATCTGCATTACTAACGTGAAAATTCTTCGCGGCCTGGCAAGGATTTCGCTCAAATGACCAATGATCAATGACCAATGACAAATGACGAATGACAAATAGAAGTCCGAAGTCCGGACAACGAACTGCCATTTGTCATTTTTCATTGGTCATTTGTCATTTTCTTTCTCTGCGCTCTCAGCGTCTCTGCTGTGAGATCCGTTTTGGTTGCGGCTGGGCCGCTCTGTGTTCATCGGTGGTTTCATTCATACTCTTGGTTGCGGACAATTTCTCACAATCTCTGGCCGCGCTGCTTGACTCCCACCTTTTAATTTTATCCAAATTGTGGGACTGCCACTTGTTTGGAGATCAACGCGGGTATAATTGCCCGCTATGCCTCTCGTTTCCGGAACGCGGCTGGGTCCGTACGAGATCGCCGAGCCCCTCGGGGCGGGCGGAATGGGAGAGGTTTATCGCGCGACCGACACGCGCCTGGGGCGCAGCGTTGCCCTCAAGATATTGCCGGGCGACTGGGCGCAAGACTCGGAGCGGAAGCTGCGGTTCGAGAGGGAGGCCAGGACTGTCGCCGGTCTGAATCACCCCCACATCTGCGCGCTCTATGACGTCGGCAGCCAGGACAGAATCGACTTTCTCGTCATGGAATACCTGGAGGGCGAGACGCTCGCCGAGCTGCTCGCGCGCGGGCCCCTGCCCGTTGAGCAGGCGCTGCGGCTTGCGATTCAGGTCGCCGACGCTCTCGATCAGGCGCACCGGCACGGCGTCGTGCACCGTGACCTGAAACCGGGCAACATCATGGTGACGCGCGCGGGCGCCAAGCTGCTCGATTTCGGGCTTGCCCGTCCCATCGCAGCCGCGATCCAGGCTGGCGACGAGGGGCGGACACGGACGCGGGCTCTCACGACCGATGGGACGATCCTCGGCACGCTCGAGTACATGGCCCCGGAGCAACTCGAGGGAAAGGAGCCGGGCGCACGCGCCGACATCTTCGCGTTCGGCGCGGTGCTCTACGAGTCGTTGACCGGGCGCCGGCCGTTCGGGAACGGAAGCCCGGCGCAGATCCTCGCTTCCATCCTCCGCTCCGAGCCGGAACCGCTCTCCCAGGTTGTGCCGCACGTGCCGGCAGCGCTCGACCGCATTGTCTCCCGCTGCCTGGCCAAAGATCCGGAACAGCGCTGGCAGACGGCGCGCGACCTCGGGCTCGAGCTCCAGTGGATCGAGCGCGATCCCAGGCGCCCCAGGGCCGAGCCCGCGCCGCCGCCGCGGCGCGCAACGAGCGCGCGGTTTCATCTCTACGGAGCCTGGCTCGCCGCAGCCGCCTGCTTTGCCGCCGCTGCTGTGCTCGGCGCGCTGCTCTGGCGCCGGCCGGCCGCAGAGCTCCCGGAATTCCGGCTCTCCGTCGTTCCGCCCGAGGGTACGATGTTCACCGCGCTTTTCGAAGGCGGCGCTCCCGCGTTTTCGCCCGACGGGACGCGCCTCGCGTTCGTTGCCGAGGCTGAGGGACGGCGAGCGCTCTGGGTCCGCGCGCTCGATTCGACCGAGCCGAGGCAGATCACCGGCACGGCGGGGGCGAGCCAGCCCTTCTGGTCTCCGGACGGAAACGCGATCGCGTTCTTCGCCGACCGGAAGCTCAAGCGAATCGATCTGGCCGGCGGCGGCCCGCAGGCGGTCTGCGACGCGGTGGAGCCGCGGGGCGGCTCCTGGGGGCGCGACGACGTGATCCTCTTCGCCCCGGACCAGCGGGGTCCGCTCTACCGGGTGTCCGCGCTCGGCGGAAGGCCGGAGCCCGTGATCGCGCTCGGACCCGACGAGGGATCGCACCGCGTTCCGCACTTTCTCCCCGACGGGCGGCGGTTCGTCTACCTTTCAAGCGGCTCCCGCGGCGAGAACCGCCGGCTCTACACGGCGTCCATCGATGCGTCAGCGCCGAAGTTTCTGCGCGCGGCCGACTCGCGCGCGGAGTTTGCGCGATCGGCCGATGGCGCGGGCCATCTGTTCTTCATATGGGGTGGAAGGCTCATGGCGCAGCGTTTCGACGTCGAGGGGATCGAGCTTGGAGGGGACGCAGTCCCGGTAGCCGCGCGGGCCGGTTTTGCGATCGGCTTCAATGTGGGTGACTTCACGGTCGCTCGCACGGGACTTCTCGCGTATCGGTCCGTAGCGAACCTGACCACCCAGCTCACGTGGTTCGATCGAAAGGGAAAGGCGATGGGCGCGCTCGGCGATCCAAGTCTCTACCGGCGCCCGCAGCTCTCGCCTGATGGGAAACGCGTTGCTGTCGAGCGCCTGGATCCGGAGAGCGGCGCCATCGACGTGTGGACGCTCGAACGAATCCGCGGCATCGCGTCACGCATCACGGCCGATCCAGCGTACGATGGTTTCCCGGTCTGGTCTCCGGACGGTGAGAGGCTGCTCTTCGTCTCGGAACGCGGCGGCAAGATGAACCTGTACACCCGGGCCTCGACGGGCGCCGGAGCCGATGAGGAGATCTTCGCCTCGGACCAGTACAAGATACCGACCGACTGGTCGCGGGACGGCCGCTTCGTTCTCTACGGAGCCGTGGACTTGAAGACAGTGAAATCCGACATCTGGGCGCTCGACCTTGGAGCCGGGCGGAAACCGACGCCCATCGTCACCTCCGATCAGTTCGACGAAGGCCAGGGCCAGTTATCACCATCAAGGCGCTGGATCGCGTACACCTCGGATGAAACCGGTCAATCAGAGGTGTACGCGCAGTCGTTCGGGCCCTCGGGAGCGCGGCCTTTCAAACTCCAGGTGTCCAGCAACGGCGGCAGCGGGCCGCGGTGGCGCGGCGACACGCGGGAGATCTTCTACATGGCGCCGGGCGGCAAGCTGATGTCCGTGCCGATTCGCGAAAGAAAGACGCTGGAGGCAGCCGCGCCCGAGATCCTGTTCCAGGTTCGCATGCCGGCCGGGTCGTGGCGCGTCGATTACGCCGTTACAGGAGACGGGCAGCACTTTCTGATCAACGTCGTGACCGGGGGCAGCGAATCGGCGCCTATCACGGTCGTGTTCAACCCGGCCGCCGCGCTCCGGAAGCGTTAATCGCCCGCCGCTCATCGACACGGCGTTTGTTGTCCTTCGCGTCTTCGCGCCTTCGTGGTAAAGCCACCACGAAGACACGAAGACACGAATAATCACAAAGAAATTTTGCTATAACTGAAACGTCCCATTAACCTGGATCGGGCGATGGCCTTCAAAGACGAGTTTGGAAACCTGGGCCAACGATTTGATGAGTTCGCCGCTCGTCTTGAGGAAAGGACACGAAGCAGACCTGGAAAGGGCGCGGGCAACGGAGGTCTGGACCTTCGGTCCATTTTGGGAACGCTGCGCGATCTCTTTACGAGAGACGTCACGCGCGAGGGGCTCAGGAACCTCGTCAAAAGAGATCCCCGGGACATACTTCGCTTCTACACTCACGAGATCGACTTTGAGTCACTCCGGCCTCTGCCCTGGTACAAACGCTACCCGGGAATGGCATGGAAGGTCTTTGTCGCAACGGCCTATAGATTAAGCCCCGCGCGGCGCATTGCGTTTGCCGTGGCCATCCTGGCCTTTTTTATAGGCGGGATTCAGCTCCTGTTCCTCAGCATACAGATCAAGAACCAGGGTACCGGGGCCGGGTGGTGGCTTCTCACAATCGTGATCCTGGCCCTGCTCTTGCTCATGGAGCTTCGGGACAAACTGGATCTCAAGGTTGATCTGGAGATCGCGCGTGAGATCCAGTTCGGACTCGTGCCTTCCCAGCCCTTCAAGCGCGATGCCACCGCGATTCACGGGTTCATGCGGCCCGCGAACACCGTGGGCGGGGACTACTTTGACATCATAGTGCTGAATGACCGCCAGGTTGGTGTGGTCGTCGGAGACGTGGCGGGGAAAGGTATGCCGGCGGCCCTCCTGATGGCGCTTCTTCAGGGAAGTCTCCGCACACTCATCACGGCGGGTTTCCGCGGCCCGGATCTCATTGCAAAGCTGAACGAGTATCTCTGCGCGTCCCTGCCCAGCAACAGCCTGGTGACCCTTTTTTATGGAGAGCTGAACACGGCGTCGGGGGAGTTTCGCTACGTCAACGCGGGCCACAACGCTCCATTCCTGGTACGCCCCGGCGCCTTTGACCGCCTTCACTCCACGTCCCCTGCGCTGGGCATCCGCATCCTGAAAGAGTCGCAATTCGAAGCGAGAGACGCATGCCTCGGTGCGGGAGAGCGCTTGTTGCTGTACACGGACGGCATCGCCGAGGCTTTCAACGAAGCGGATGAAGAGTACGGCGAGGAGCGGCTGGAGGGTTTCCTGCGGGATCACATGGGTCTGAAAGAAAAGGAGCTTATCGGTTCCTTGATGGACAGCGTTCTCAGATTCTGTGGAGACGTCCGGCAGGCCGACGATATGACGCTTCTGCTCATCGAGCGGGGTTAGACCTTCGCGGTAAGACTGAGCCAGAATTAACCGCGAAGGGCGCGAAGGGGCTCATTCCAGTTTGTACTTCTTCACTTTGTAGCGCATCGTATCGCGGGAAATGCGCAGGAGCTTGGCCGCTGTGCTCTTGTTCCCGCGCGACTGTTCCAGGGCGAGCCGGATGAGATCGCGCTCGATATCGTAGAGCGATGTGCCCTTCGGCGGCAGCTGCATGTGCCACTCACCCTCCATCCCCTGCTGCGGGACGGCAAGCGGTCCCCCTTCAGAGATCCGAATCGGAAGGTACTTCGATGAAACCGTCGAGTCCTCGGCAAGGATCATGACGCGTTCGATCGCGTTTCTCAGCTCGCGAACGTTTCCCGGCCAGCTGTAATCCATCAGAAGGTCCATGGCCTCTTTGGTAAGCCCCTTGATGCTCTTACGGAACTTCTGGTTGTAGTACCTTATGAAATGTTCCAGGAGAGGCGGAACATCTTCACTGTGCTCTCGCAGAGGCAACAGAGTGACGGGTATGATTGCCAATCGAAAATAGAGGTCTTGCCGGAATTTCGACGCACGGACGGCCTCCTCGAGGTTCCGGTTGGAGGCGAAAACCACGCGCACATCGACGTTGATGTTCTTCACGCCTCCCACCCGGCGGAAGGACTGGCCTTCGAGGACGCGGAGGAGTTTGGCCTGCATTCCCAGGCTCATTTCGCTCACCTCGTCCAGGAAGAGCGTTCCGCCGTCGGCCATTTCGAACATGCCCTTCTTCTGGGTGTGGGCGTCGGTGAAGGCCCCTTTTTCGTGGCCGAAAAGTTCCGATTCCATGAGCGCCTCGGGAATAGCGGCACAATTGATGGCGAAGAATGGCCGGTCTCTCCGGTTCGACTCGTAGTGGATGGCGTGCGCCACGAGATCTTTTCCCGTGCCGCTCTCGCCCAGGATCAGGATGGTCGAGGCTTCGCTGCCGGCGACCTTCTTTACCAGCTCGCGCACTTCTTTGACGTGCTGGGAAACCCCGATGATCTGCTCTGCGCTGAACTCGCTGCGCTGCAGCTCGTGGGTTCTCGCCACTTCGCTGCGCAGGCGCCGCGCCTCCAGGGCGTTGCGCACCACGTTTTCCAGTTTCTCAAAATTGATCGGCTTCTCGATGAAGTCGTAGGCGCCGAGCTTGAGGCTGCGCACCGCGTCGTCCACGACGCCGAAGGCCGTGATTATGATAACCGGCACGTTCACGTTGCGGTTGCGCAGCTCGGAAAGCACGTCGATCCCGGTCATGTCCGGAAGCTTGACGTCGAGCGTTATAAGGTCCGGGTTGTCGATCTGGGCCCGTCCCAGCGCCGTCGCCCCGTCCTCCGCGGTGCTCACGTTGTAACCCCACTGCTGCAGCTTCTGCTGCAGGGACCAGCGGACGAGCCGTTCATCGTCTACGACAAGTACGGTTTCTCTCGGCATGCTGATTGCGGCGCTTAATAGTCGTTTTCATAAAATATGGTAACGTATCGTCACCGGGCACCTTATAGGACACGGATTTACGCGGATCTTACGGATCTCCACGGATCAGATCGATCCATGCCACTAAGCCGAAAGTCCCTCCTTCGCAACCTAAGAAGGATTTTCCGCCAAATGACCAATGACAAATGACCAATGAACAATGACAAATGGGAGTCAATGACAAATAGGAGTCAGAAGTCCGGACAACGAACTGCGATTTGTCATTTTTCATTTGCCATTGGTCATTTGTCATTTTTTTCTCACTCTTGGACCCTTAGATTCTCGAGAGCAGAGGCAGGGTCACCAGAACTCGCGCGCCATGCCCTGTTTCACTGGAAACGTCGATAGTCCCACCGTGATACTGAACGTTTTTCAGGCATGTCGCCAATCCCATCCCCGTACCGTCCGTACGGGTCGTAAAAAAAGGCTGGAAAATCTTCTTGCGTATCTCTTCCGGAATTCCCGGCCCCTGGTCCGCCACCTCGAGACGGATCGTGAAACTATCGTCGTCGTAAAGCAGGCGCACGGCGATGGTCCCTCCCGGCGGGCTGGCATTCTGGGCATTGAGCAGCAGGTTGAGCAGAACCTGTTCCAGTTGGGACTCGTCCCCGGTAAAGGCAGGGATGCGTGTCAGAGTTTCGAGACGAAAGACCGGCGATTCTTTTTTCGAGGACTGGCGCACCATGGCGACGGCGCGCTGGGCGAGAACCGGAAGATAGATACTGGTGTGCATGGGAGGCTTCGGCTTCGCATAAGACAGGAGATCCCTGACAGTCTTGTCGATCCGGTTCACCTCATGCAGCACATCGCCCAGGATCTCTCGATGGGGATCCGTCTCGGGCATGGAATCGCGAATCACGTCGATTGCCCCTTTGATCCCCGCCAGGGGATTCTTGATCTCATGGGCCAGGCCTGCCGCCAGTTCTCCCAGGACCGCCAGATGCTCGGTATCGGCAAGCTCGCGCTCAAGGTTTCGAAGATTGGTTACGTCCTTTGCAACCACGGAGCTGCCTATGAATTTTCCGTCCTTGTCTCGAATGGCGGTGCGGGTCAGCATCACTTGAATCCGGCGCCCGTCCTTGGTGACGCGCTCGGTCGGGTAGCTGCGAAGAGCGCCCTGTCTCCGAAGTATTTCACTGATGCGAGGCAGTTCCCGGCTTTCCCGCAATTCAGGCGGCACCAGAATATTGACAGACCTGCCCGCCATTTCCCTCGCGGTGTAGCCGAAGATAAGCTCCGCTCCGCGGTTCCAGGAAGTCACGATGTCATCCGGGTCGAGCGTCACGATGGAATCGGCGGAGTCCTGCAGGATATTGGCCATGAAGCGATCCGTGGCCGCCAGTTCGTCTTCGGTGCGCTGCCGTTCCGCGATCTCATGCCGCAAGGATTCGTAGGCTGCGTGCAATTCTGCGGTGCGCTCCCGGACGCGCTGTTCCAATTCCTCGTGCGCTCTGCGCAGCGCCTCTCCCGCCCGCTTGCGCTCCGTGACGTCCCGGATGGCGCTGGTCACGACGATTCCGTCTTCGGTCTCCAGCGGGCTGAGGCTGATCTCCACGGGAAACTCCACTCCGTCCTTGCGCAGGCCGTACAGCTCCAGCCCCGCTCCCATGGGCCGCGCATGCGGATTGTCAAAGAAGCCCGCGCGATGCCCGGAGTGTTTGACCCGCAAACGCTCGGGCACGAGGATCTCCATCGTCTGGCCGACAAGCTCCTCACGGGCGTAGCCAAACAGCTTTTCCGTTTGGGAGTTCACGAGAACGATCTTGCCCTCCGAGCTCACGATGACGATCGCGTCGGGCGCCGATTCGAGAAGCGCGCGGAATCTGCTGTCGGCGATCTGGCGCTCCGTCAAGCGATCCATCGTCAGTTTCTTACCTCTCACCGGGAAGCCCGCAAGATCAGGACTATCACATACGCTCTGCACAGTCTAGAGTTTGACTCCGTGCAGGCTAAAGCAAGGCTAAAGCCTGAACTCCGAGCCCAAACTGAACAAACCAAAGCCACCACGAAGACGCAAAGGCGCAAAGAATTTGGTGCGAGAAACACAGCGCAGCCCGGTCACCCGCGATACCGGAAACCCACCGATAACCCGAGCCATGGGGCGTCAAACTGGGCCCTTGCATCGTTCCGGATCAACTGCGCGTGCGCAGTAATCCCGTGACCGCTAGCTCGTCGCCGCAACCTTCTTCTTGCTGTAGAGCTTGATTACCTCTCCCTGGTACACGTGGTCAGCGAACCAGCAGATGTCGGCGCAGTTCACGGACATGCTGTAACCCATGTCGCGATGACTCACGCTAACCTCTTCATGCTGTAACCCATGTCGCGATGACTCACGCTAACCTCTTCCCATCCGTCACCCAGGGATTTGATCTCACTGACCAGATCGTCGATCTTCTGGGAAGGCATGGTTTCATGAAGACGGTTTCGCAACAGAGCTTCCAACTCTTTTTCCGGAATCATCCGAGTTTCCCCCTCTTTGTGGATTTATCGTGCATACGTTCATATCTATGCAAATCCCGCGCCTGTCCCCCTGTGCGGCCGAAAAGGCTTTGTTGCCGCGGATTTACTTCAACGACGTAGGTTCGCTCCGAGACAGGTTCCTGGCGACAAGCCCCGAGATGGGTAAAATTGCGCACCCCTGCAATTCTTTGCGTTCTTCGAGTCCTCATAGAACGTTCTCGGTTTTGTCGTAGCGGAAATTCAGGCGCACCGCTTCACCACGAAGACACGGAGGCCACGGAGACACACGGAGAATTTCATGCCTCTGTAATAACTAACCGGCAAAATTCTTGGCCACCTGGAAAGAATTTTATCGGGGTTCTCCTGGGAGCGTCCCGCAAGGCGGGACTCACGGTTTCGCGATTAGCAGAGCACGCAAGATGCGTGCGCTCCCAGGGGCGATCTCCGCGTCCTCGCGTCTCCGCGGTGAGGTTCGGAGTTCAGGCTTTAGCCTGCTACGGGCACAGGGCAGCCTGAAGGCTGAGATCCAAACCTGGGATAAATGAGTTCGGGGCCTCTTGTTTTTTGGTTGCGGCTCAGCTGCTCTGTGAATTTCCGTGGCCTCGGTGGTCGTGAGAAAAAATGTAGCGCCGGCTTCCAGCCGGCAAAGGTCCTGTTGACCCAAAAGGGAGTTGTCGAGGCTCAGATGCCGGCGAGACGCCGGCGCTACGATTTTTTCTCACGTCCCGTGTCTCCGCGGTGATATTCCTGGCGGCGGTCAGATCAGCAAGGCGGCCAAGCGATCCGAAGCCACACGCCGCAACTGCGCCGCGTGATTCTGCACCCGCAGCGCCACGCCGGCTCTGGCGACCGGCGCCGTGGCTGCGGCGGCGAAGGTTTTCGCTTTGCCGGTGAGCCCGTCGATGAATTGCCTGCGGGCCTCGGGGTCGGACGCATAGTGGAAAATCAGCTCGTCCCCGACCTCGCGGAGCCGCTGAGGCAGGCGCGCCGGGGTCGCCTGTAGCAGCGTGCTCAGGCCACGCCTGAGATCGCCGGGTCTTACGCCGGAAAACAGGTTTTCCAGCAGTTCGAGATGCTCGGGCCGGGCGGCCGAAACGGCGGCAGCGGCGGCTTTCACTCTTTTGGCCAGCGGACTGCTTCGCGCCGGGATGCCGGCTTGCAACACCTTGAGCCCGTCAACGATTCCCGCGCCGAAAGCGTTCGTGTCCCACCTGTCCGGTTTGTTGCAGCCTTTGGTCGTGAGGATGGTCTTGAAAAGGGCGGCGATCCTTTCTTTGCCAACGGCAGCGATGAGTTTGTCGCGTCCGTGATGGGCCATCCACAGAGCGGCCACGCCCGCCGTGGTCGCGACGGCGTAGGAGGTCCCGCTGCTGGGAGCGACGGGTTTGCCGGGGTCCGTGGGGTTGGCCCGCCAGACCGATTCGCCCGGCGCCGAGACCGCGACCACTCTACCGGATGAGGAGAAACGCCACGGTTTTTCTGCCGCGTTACAGGCCGCGACGGCGATGGCCTCCTCGTAAGCGGCGGGCCATACGACCCATGGCGAGTAGTTGCCCGCGGCGCAGCAGACAATCACGCCGTTGGCCACCGCATAGCGAACCGCGTCGTGCAAATAACCGGAGGGTAATCCCCCCATGCTGATGGAAATGACGTGGCAGCCGGTGTCCACGGCACGATAGACAGCTTGAGCCAGGCGTTTTGGGGACCACAGTACTACCGTGGGCGCGACGCGGAATGGGATGAGCTTCGCGGCGGGCGCGATGCCCGTGACGAAAACCGGCAGTCCGTTGGGCGAGCCTTCGCCGCTCATAATGACGCTGCAGGTACCGGTACCGTGACCGGGGAAACACACGAACCCGGTCGCGATCGAACACCCAAGCCCCCGCTCCAGGTCGTCGCGCGCATCGGAATCGTTGCGCCAGAAGTCATAGCCCTTTTCCGCCAGCAGCCGGTTTTGTCGTGGATCGTTTGACCAGATCTCCGGGTGGGTCGTGTAACCCGTGTCCGGATGGCCGACGACCGTCCCTTCGCCCTGCTTTGGCCGGCCTTGATCGCCGGAGTAGGTCCAGGCAGCGCGGGCTTTGACTTGCTCGACGCTCCACTCGCAGTTGTTCAACGCCAGCGACAGCTCTTTCGGCGCGATCATGGCCCCCGCGGCGGTGAACTTGACTCCGCGCGCTCCGGCCGCCTGGTTCGCCGGGACGGCAAAGCACGGCTCGGCACGCTGAATGCCCTGCTGCTCACGCAGCCGATACACAGCGTTCCAGGCCTCGCGCACGGTGAAAGCGGCCCGCTCGGACGTGACTTCAAAATCCGCGGGATGCTTGCCGAACGGTTGCGCTTTCCATCCCGCGCCCAAGGCCCGCTCCACGGCTCGCCGGACCGCAGCGGCGGCGCTCTTTCCCCGGGGCGCTTTGGCGCGAACAACGAACCCCTCAAACCCGGTTCCCAGTTCCGCCGGAGCGGGTGCCGTAACGCGCCCTGCCTTGCTCGTCATGACCTTCTCCAGCAGCCACTCGTCCAGCAAGGAGTCCACGAGCCGGCGCAGCATTTGCCGGCGGCCGTCTTGCCGCACCAGGCGGGCCACGGGATACTCCCGGATCAATGCCTCGTCAGCCGCGCGGACCATCTGCTCGCGGGCGCGCGGATCGCGCAAGTCCGCGTCAATAAAGCCGGGCAGAATCAAGACAATGACTTTGCGCGCCGGCCACAGAAGCGCGGCGGGGAAATTGCCGGGGACGAAAGATTTGGCGGTCGGCATAGGTTTGCCCTCTTTGCGCGATTAGATTAAGCCGCGAGAAAAATCTTGAATCCAATAAAGATGTTTGTGTGTCAGTCCCGTGGCACGGGCGTCCGCCCGTGGGAAACGGGGATCTAACCTGGGTCCGGGACGGTCGTGCCACGCTCGTGAATGCCCTGGCGATATGAGGCTTCCTCGCTATAAGACAGCGAGCTATCTCGTACGGCCCAGTCACTCACGGGCGGGACGCCCGTGCCACGGACTTTGTGCGCGCCAAGAAAACCTGGTGATTTGAAACGAAACACTTTGAAATTTCAAAATTCAAATTTGAAATCAGCGACGACCTCGCGGCGCAATCAGGCGACTGTCTGCTTGCTTCACCTTCTTTGATCGAGCAGCTCGATCTCGTCTTTCAATCCCAAGTACTCCCAGCGTTGCAGCGAGAGCGGGACGTTGCCGTTCTTCCAGACGAAGTCGTGGAACGCGCGCAATTGGAACGCCTCCCCCTGCGCGCGCCGGGCATCCGTCAAGAACCCCATGATTTGCAGCTTCCCGATTTGATAACTGATGGCCTGCCCCGGCGCCGCGGCGAAGGATGCGGCCTCGGAGCGCGCAGTCCCCGCATCCATCGGCACGGTCTTCTGCAAATACTCGCCTGCCTGCTCTATGGTGAACAGTCCGAGCGCGAGCTTCACATCGACCTCCACGCGAAGGGCCCGCAGCCGCATAAAGCTGTAGATGATCTCGCGCGTGCGCAGGCTGTCATCGAACAGACCGGCTTGAAGCAACATCTCTTCCGTGTAAAACCCGATACCTTCGTTGGCGCCGGAATCGTAGTAATGCCGGCGAATCGGGTTCTCGTGCGCCCAGGACAGGACGAGCTGGAAGTAGTGTCCCGGGACGCCCTCATGCACGAGGATCGGCCGCGGGTCACGCGCCGTGGATAGGGCGAAATACCCGAGCGCGGGCGAAGGGGGCCGGATATAGCTGGTCCCATCGTCGTTCAACCTGGCCGGTGACGTGAGGTCGTCGGTTACCCCCAGGGATGAAAGCGGCTGAAGGTAAGGAGGCAAGGGCAGATTGCGATAGTGTTTCACCCACCCCGGCACAGTCAAGATCCCTTTCTGCTCCAGGAAGCGCCGGATCGCCTGCTCCTCGCGCTCCTCACGCGCCATCTGCGCCGCCTGGTTTGGAAAGAGCGCGAGCGGAGGCGCTCCTTGATTGCGCTGCCGTTCGTAGGTTTCGAACGCAACGGCCCGGTCCCATTCCTGCCGCCCCATTTCCAGCAGTTGTTCCGGCGTGAACGGCATGAGCGCGATGCGGTTTAAGAAATATAGATAGGCTTCACGCCCCACGGCGGTATTGGCGGGAAGGGAAGGCAATCGCTGTTCGAGCCACCCGCGAAAAGACTCCAGGGCGGCGATCGCCGCCTCGGTAGCGGCCTCGAGCCGTTCTGCGCTTTCCGCGGCCAACAAGGGTTTGAGCTCCCGGGCCACGGTCAAGAGCCGTGGACGCGCATCCTTCAACTCTTCAATCGCGAGCCTTGCAAATGGAGCAACCGCCTGGTCGAGATTGAGCTTGGCCGCCTCTACCGTGCGTGGAATGCCCGCCATCCTACTCACGATTTCTTCGCTGCGCGCGCGATCTATCGGCGGCGGTTGCAGCAGACGCTCGAAGATCGCACCGAGAGTCTGGTCGAGATAGAACATCGGGTTTCGGCGCCAGCCTCGTGTGATGTCCAGCTCCCAGCGTACGCGCGCCAGGGCCGATCCCAGCAGCCGGTAATCCACCTGCCGCGGGATGGGCCAGCCTGAAACCTCGAGCTTCTTCCAGTGATCCTCGAATGCCCTCAGAGCCTGCCGGCGTCCGGCGACTGCGGGTTGAGACCAGTCGGGAACCCAGCCGGCGGGCCGCTCGATTCGCGGGATGTCATCAGAGGAAAGGGGCTGGTGAACCGCGCGCCACGCCCAGAAGTCGCGCGCAAGATCATCCAACTCGCCTGCCGGCGTGACCGCCGGAGCCAGCAGCACAAGGCATCCGAGCGCCACCTGACGAACAACCGGGTTCATAGGCCTCCAATCCGAGCCGGAAGCGATGGTTACGCCCTCTTATACAATTCAGCGGGCCCAGTTCGCAAGCGGAAGCGCCGAGTCAGTTCCGATCCCTTCGCGCACTTAGCGCCTTCGCGGTGAGACCCGGGCCCGAATTAACCGCGAAGACGCGAAGAGCGCAAAGGTGTTCTGTGGCTCCGTGTCTCCTATACTATGAAGCATGG
>WNGD01003999.1_pt1 | contig 17241 bp, 13 predicted proteins | sample 5400671 | NCBI WGS metagenome assembly WNGD01 (sample SAMN13153369, study PRJNA577476) | soil metagenome | isolation source: 40 cm soil or saprolite under grassland replicate 2 | place: USA:California | collected 2016-06-15
GCGGACTGGTACGACCTCCTGCTGCGCGAGGACGGGAGCTGGATGCGCAAGGGAGCCGAGGGCGAGGCGCCGCCGCCCCCCTTCGGCGAGAAGGAGATCCGTTCGCTGCTCGAGTGGCTCGTCGGCTAGCGCCCGCTCCTCGGGCGCGGAGGTGCCACCACGCCCCTCCGAGTCCTGCTGCCGGTGATCGCGCTGCTCGCGTCGTCCGTCGCGGGCGCCGTGCGGCCGCTCTGCGCGCCGGGGCGCTTCGTTCTGCAGGGATACCCGCTCATCGGATCGGGGCATCCGGGAACCGACGCGGTCATCCTCGAGACGCCCCGGGTCTCGATCCGCAGCGGCTGCGCGCCGGTCGAGGCGCGCGTGTGGGCGGGCAAGCGGGGCACGCGCATCAAGGCCGCCTGGCCTCGCTGCGGCGAGTACTGGCGGCGGGTGCGCTTCAACGCCACCGTCGACGCGGCCGCCTGCGAGACCATGACGGGCACGTTTCGCTTCGGGCGCCCGGGCTACAAGCGGAGCTTCAGCGCCACGCGCGCCCAGGTCTCCACCTCCTGCACGCGCGGCGGCGACACCTTCGCCCTGATCGAGCAGCGAGTGCTCGCCTTCCGGGGCTGCACGGTGACGAGCTGCCACGGCGTCTTCGGCCAGGCGAGCCTCGACCTCGTGCCCGGCAGCTCCTACGAGAGCCTGGTCGGCGTGCCCGCCTCGAACCCGGCCGCTGCCGCCGCGGGTAAGCTCCGCGTCCTCCCCGGCCACGCGGCGGAGAGCTTCCTCTCCCAGAAGCTCCACGGCACGCTCGCCGACGGCGAGGGCGCGCGCATGCCGCTGGTCGGCCTGCCGCTCCCGCAGGCCGAGATCGACCTGATCGACGCCTGGATCGATGCCGGGGCGCCGCGCAGCGGAGTGGTCGCGGCGGCGCCCTGCTTGCCGGAGCCCGAGTACGTGCCGACCACGCCCACGCCGCCGCCGCCCGGCGGCTACCAGCTCGTGCTCGACGGCCCGACCCTCGCGCCCGGCGAGGAGCTGGAGGGCTGCCTCTGGATGCCGGTCCCCAACCCGACCGACCTCGCGGTCGGCAAGTGGGAGTTCTTCCTGAACCCCGGCACGCACCACTTCGCGATCTTCCCGTGGGACAAGGATGGCGCGCCGACCGTCGGCGTGTGGCAGGCGGGCGACGTCGGCTGCATCTCGGGCGCGATGTTCGGCAACACGCTCTCCGGGTCGCCGCAGGCCCCGTACTTCATCGACCTCTACGCGCCCGGCATCGCGCGCATCCTGCGCGCGGGGACCTACATCGGGCTCAACGCCCACTACGCGAACAACTTCGACGTGCCCATCCAGATGAAGGTGTGGACGAACATCTACCCTTACCCGGGCACGCCCGAGCACATCGCCAGGACGATCACCGACTTCAACGACATGTTCACGATCAGCGTGCCGCCCTTCACGCAGAAGGTGCAGCCCGGGCGTTTCACCAACGAGGGCACGACGTCGATCTACGTGCTCAGCCTCTCCGGCCACATGCACAAGCGCGGGCTCCGCTTCACCGCCCGGTGGTCCGACGGCAGCACGGCCTACGAGAACTTCGACTGGTCGCACCCCGTGAGCCGGCCGTTCGAGCCGCCCGTCGTGCTGGCGCCCGGCGACTGGGTCGACTTCGAGTGCCTGCACGACAACGGCGTCACGCGGCCGGTCAAGCGCGACGGGTCGGGCAATCCGACCACGCTCACCTTCGGGCTCACCACCGACGACGAGATGTGCGTGCTCGTGGGGACCTACTACTGACCGGCGCGGCGGGCGCGCAGCGCGGCCGCGAAGAAGTGGTGCGTGATCTCGAGGTCGTGCAGGCCCCAGGTGCCGGCGAGAGCGGGATCGGCCGCGCGCACGTGGTGGACCGCGTCGGCCAGGGCGGCGAGCGCGGCTTCGCGGGCCCCCGCATCGCCCGCCGCGGCGAGCCAGCGCTCGAGGGCCCACAGCACGGCGAGCGTGTAGTCGAGGAGGTGCTCCTCGGCGCCGAGGCGGACCGGCGCCGCCGCCAGCAGGCCGCGTAGCGCCGGCGCCTGCCGGCGCGCGGCCGCGAGCGCGGCGCGGACGGCGGCCGCGCGCCCGGCCTCCGCCGGCGGCAGCAGCACGTCGCCGTAGGTCACCACCTCGGCCATGACGCGCTCGAGCGCCGCCAGGTAGCGCATCATGGGCTCGGCCGCCGGCCCGAAGCGGGCGGCGTGCGCGCCGCGCGCGCCCGCGGCGGCGGCGGGCGAGAGCGCGCCGCGCGCGAACGCCTCGACGTTCGCGCCGTACGCCCACAGGCTGTAGCGTCCGAAGACGAGGCAGGAGACGCCGCGCACGCCCGCGCGCGCGTAGCAGTCGAGGTCCCGCTGCACGACCTCGGCGAGCGGCACCGCGCAGCCGCCGAAGAGGATCGCGTCGCCGTAGTACTCGAACACGTGGACGCGGCCCGCGAAGAGGGCCAGGTGCGCTTCGAGGGCACGGCGGTAGGCGGCGTTGGTCGTACACGCGGCATCGTCGAGCGCGTGCGCGTAGCAGCGCTCGCGCGGCGCGAGCTCCGCCCAGGCGCGCGGGTCGGGCCGCACGGCGCGCGGCGCCTCGAGCGTGTCGTGATAGGCGAGGTGAAAGACGCGGCCGCCCGTGCCAAGCGCGTCCGCGACCGCGTTCGAGACGTTGAGCGCCTGATCGGCCGGCGAGAGCCCGCCGCACCGCGGGCACGCGCACCAGCCCCCACCCGCGAGATCGAGCCCCCAGAGATGGAAGTCGGTGGCGCCCGGGAGCGCGGCGCGCGCCGCCACGGCGCGCTCGCGCACCACGGCCAGCGCCGCGGGGCTGGCCGTGCACACGTTCCCCAGGTCGGAGCGGCGTCCGTCCGGCGCGAGCGGGAAGTACTCCGGGTGCGTCGCGAAGAGCGAGCGGGGCAGCAGCTCGACCAGCACGTGGCCGCCGCCCTCGACGTCGAGCCCGCGCCGGCGGAGCTCCGGCACCAGCTCGGGGATCACCCACTGCGTGTCGTTCGCGTGGCGGATGAAGAGGAGCCCGGTCGCGCCGCGCTTGGCCATCCAGTCGATGAACGCCACGTCGGAGGGGAGACGCGCGGCGAGCCGCTCGGGCACGCTGTAGTGCCAGGTCGCGAGGTCGGCGGCGAAGGCGCGCCGCGCGAACGCGGGGCGCATCTCCAGCGTCGGCACCGGGCGCAGCGCCTCGTCCGGGCCGGGGACGTGCTCCTCGCGCGCCCCGCTCGGCGACCAACGGCAGCCGGCGGCTTCGAGGAGGCCGTAGACGCCGGCGAGGAGCGCGCGCGGGGACGCGCCGCGCACCACCGCCGCGTCGCCCGCCGGCCGGACGACCCACTCCGCTCCCCCCGGCAGCACCAGCGCGCGCTCCGGGACCGGCGTGCCCTCCGGCGCGAGGCAGAGCCAGCTCCCGCTCGGGCCCGCCGCGCTCCGGCGCGCCGGCCCCCGGCCGAACATCCGGCCGAGGTATGCGCCCAGCTCCGCCGCCGCGAAGGCGACGGGCTCGGGCGCGCCCTCGGGCACGAGCAGGACGCCGGCCGCGAGCCGCGCGAGATCGGCGCTCACGTGCGCCGCACGTGGAGGGCGAGCGAGAGCCCCACGTAGTAGACCGGGTAGGCGAGCGAGACGACCACGAGCGTGCGCGACACGGCCGCCAGGTGCGCGAGCGACCAGAGCACCGCGGCGGCCCAGGCGAGGCCGAGGCCGACGGTGAGCGGGCGCAGGACGGGCGTGCGCGAGGGGTAGAGGTAGCGGATCGGCACGAACACCCCCAGCGAGAAGACGAGCACGACGGCCGCGTTCAGCGCGCGCGGCCACCCCAGCGTGTAGAGGTAGAAGGCGACGATGTTCCAGTACGAGGGGAAGCCGGTGAAGTAGTGGTCGGCCGTCTTGGCGTCGGTGCGGCAGAAGCCGTAGGCGCTGGCGAGGACCGGGCAGAGCGCCACCGGCACGGCGAGCGCCGGCGGCAGGAGGTCGAAGCGCAGGACGAAGAGCATGGGCACGATCACGTAGGTGAAGTAGTCGACGATGTCGTCGAGCCGCGTGCCGTCGAAGAAGGGCAGCACCTGCTTCACGCCCACGGCACGCGCGAGCGTCCCGTCGATCGAGTCGATGGCCACGGTGTAGGCCATCCAGCCCATGGCGGCGGCGGCGTTGCCGCGCTCGGCGGCGAGGATCGCCAGCACGCCCGCGGGCGCGCTCGACGCCGTGAGGAGATGCACGCCCCAGGCCGCGACGGTCCGCAGCGGGCGGGCTTCGCTCACGCCCCGATCCCGGGCAGGTAGAGGACCTGGATCAGGTTGCCGTCCGGATCGCGGCAGTAGCACGACACCGAGCCGTCGCGGTGGGTGGCGGGGGCGCGCGCGATCGGCACGCCGCGCGCGCGGAGCTCTTCGGCCGCCGCGTGGACCTCGTCCGCCGTCGCCACCAGGAAGCCCAGGTGGTCGAGCGCGCCGCCCGGCGTCGCGTGCGGGTCCTGGTGCAGCGCCAGGTTGTCGCTCCCCGAGCTCAGGTAGACGTTCTCGGCGTCGGGCTCCCACACGACGTGCATGCCGAAGGTCTCGGCGTAGAAACGTGCCGCGACACGCACGTCGCGCACCCTGAGCGCCAGGTGGCGGAGGCCGCGAACGCGGACGGCGGGGCCGGTCACGGGGCTGGTTCTACTGAGCAGGGGCGCGGGCCGCAATGTCGGTGCGCGGCGACGCCGCCCCCGCGCCCGCGACGGACGCCGCGGCGCGAGCTCGCCTCCGGGGCGGCTATCCGCGGCAGCTGATGTGGCGGCGGCGGGGGCGCTCGCAGCTGAGCGAGTCGGCGAAAGTCTGGGAGCCGACCTGGAGGCTCGCGCTGAGCAGCGGCACGCCGTCCGCGCCGAGCTCGAGGCCGCGCACCGTGACCCGCACGCGATAGCTGCCCCCGCCGCGGGGCAGGAGCGTGACGAGGGCGCGGCCGCTGCGGTAGCGGAGGCTCCGGCGCGGGGCGACCGAGCGCTCGAGCCTGCTCCCCATCGCGGTGTCGACCACGACGCCGCTCGCGTCGACCAGGAGCACGCGCGCCGCCGAGGGCGACACGCCGGCGGGCAGGTCGAGCGACCCGCGCCACACGAGCCGGCTCTTCGCGCCGGCGAGCGTCATGCGGAGCCGGCTCACGTACATCGGCTGGCAGGCGCCCTCGCCGCCCGGCGCGAGCGGGCACGGATCGCAGAGATCCCCGATGCCGTCGCCGTCGGTGTCGGTCTGCGCCGGGTTCGGGATCGCGGGGCAGTTGTCCTGCGCGTCTGGGATCCCGTCGCCGTCGGTGTCCTCGGTGCTCGGGTCGCCGCCGCCGGGGCCGGGGTAGAGGAAGCGCACCGCGGCGACGTCGTCGGCATGCACCGACGCGCCGCGCCCGTCGAAGTGCGCCCGGTAGTACATGGTCGCGTCCTTCAGCACCGGCGGCGCATTGTCCTCCTCGGAGCTGTGCCCGATGCCGATCGTGTGGCCGAGCTCGTGGGTCGCGACCTCGGCCAGGTTGGTCTGGTTCCAGAACGGGCAGCTGGCGAAGCCCTGGTTGAAGGTGATGTTGCCTTCGGTGATGCGATAGAAGGTCTTACCGTGGACCACGTCCTTCTCCGCGGACGTGCAGTAGCCGCCGAGCGCGAGCACGCCGCTGCACGCGATCGGGTTCGGCATCTCGTGGAAGGGGTCGCCGAAGACGATCTGCGATATGCCGTCGCAGCTGAGCGGCGCCGGCGCGGTCGTCCCGCCGCGCTCGAGGACGATGCTCGCGCCGCTCACGTTCGTCCACGCGGCGAGCGCGCCGTCGATGGCGGCCAGCGAGGCGCTCTCACCGAGGCCTGCGTCCGCGCCGGCGGTCTGGTAGACGACCGGCTGGCCGCTGTCGGCCTCGAACCGGCGGCCGGGGGGGGCGTCCATGAGCGTGAACTCGGCGACCGGCGCGCGCTCGAGCCCGGGGTCGAGCAGCTCGGGCGGGGTGGCGAGGAGCGGGGCGGCGGCGACGCCCACGTCCTCGGCGGCGGCGCGCGCGAGCGTGCGCCGCAGGCGGGCGAGCGGCACGCACCGGAGCGGGCGGTCGCCGACGACGAGGCCGTCGACGCGCCGCTCGGCGAGCGTCGCGCCGGTGCGCGGGTGCGGCCGCAGGACGAACTGCCCCATGCCGAGCGCCGTCGTGCGCGCCGTCCCGTCGGCGGCGGCGGAGAGGAAGAGGAGCTGCCGCTCGCCCGTCCGGAAGCGCGGCCCGCCCGCGACCCAGAGCGTGCGGCCGCCGATGCTGCCGCCCGGCTGCTTCAGGATGAGGCGCCGCTCCACGTGGCCCTTCACGGCTTCTTCGACGTCGAGCGTGACCAGCGTGCTGATCGTCCCGTCGGCGCCGGCCACCGTCTCGATCTGCTCGACGGTGCCGATCACGATCGCGTCCGCGGCGCGGGCCAGGATGCGCTCGCTCACGCCGACGAAGGTGGTGGCGCGCGCCGGCCCTGCCAGCAGGGCGAGCACGGCCAGCGGGGCGAGCGATCTCCTTGCGGCGTCGGGCATGCGGGCGCCCGCGGAAGGCGAGCGCTGTGTCGCTCAGCAAGCGAGGTGCCAGTCACCGCGCGAGCCCGCGAGGCACGGGATTCCGAGCCTTCGAGCGGCGAGCGCGCGCCGCGACGAGCGCGTCGCGCGCGTCGCTGTCCGGCGGCGCCAATTAACTGCCGCTCGGAGCCGCCGCCGCGAGGAGGGGCGCCACGCTCCGTGCCCGCGGGAAGCCCGCGAGTGCGGCCTCGAGCCGCGCGAGCGCCGCGGCCGGCAGCGCGCGGGACGCGAGCGTCCGGAACTTCCGCTCGAGCTCGGCCGGCGTCAGGAAGCTCTCGGGGTCGCCGCGCGGATGCTCGACGCGCGCCTCGAGCGGCGGTCGGCTGCGGAGCGTGATCCGGACCCAGCACGGCCAGGCGCGCGGGAAGGCCGCGTCGAGCGCCGGGTCGCCCACGCCGACCACGCGCTCCATGAGCGCGCCGACGGTCGGATCATGGAGGCACACGGGCGCGAACTCCGCGGGCGAGGCCGCGCCGCGCGCGAGCGCCGCCGCGACGCCGAAGGGCAGGCTGAACTGCGCCTCCACCACCGAGGCGGGACGCCGCTTCGCCTCGGCCGGCTCGCACACGATCGGGATGCCCGCGGCGAGCATGCCGACCTCGACGCGCTCGACCTCCGCGGGCTCGATCCGGTGCGCGGCGCGGAGCGCCAGGACCGCGTCGATCGGCCCCTGCATGTAGCGGCAGCAGGCGTGCGGCTTGACGCTGGTGCACATGAGCTCGTAGCCCCCGCGGGCGGCGAGCGGTGCGGTCGTGGCGCCGTCCGAGTAGGCGTGGAGGAAGCCGAAGCGTCCCTCGAGGATGGTCGCCGGCCCCGAGAAGCCCGCCTGCGCGAGCGCGGCGGCGTGCAGGCCCGCGCACGCCGCCCAGCCGGTCTGGAAGCGCTTGGTCCAGGAACCGTCGGCGAGGAACTCCATCGAGCCGGCGGCCTGGCTGCCGGCGATGCCGAGCCCGGCGGCGATCGTCGCGGCGTCGAGCCCGAGCACCGCGCCCGCGGCCGCGGCGGCGCCGAAGGCCCCGCAGGTGGCGGTCAGGTGGAAGCCGCGCCGGTAGTGCGCCGCCGGACCGAGCGCCATCGCCAGGCGGGCGGCGACCTCATAGCCCGCGACTGCGGCGCGGAGCACGCGCTCGCCGCCCGCACCGCCGAGCTCGGCCGCGGCGAGGGCCGCGGGGAAGACGGTCGCGCCCAGGTGGAGGGATCCTCCCTGGTGGGTGTCGTCCATCTCGAGGGCATGCGCCGCCGCGCCGTTGGCGAGCGCGGCGTGCGGTGCGGGGAGGCGTTCCGCCGTGCCGAGCACGGTCGCGCCGCCGCGGAGCCCGAGCGCAGCGAGCCCGCGGCGGAGGACGACGCTCGACTCCTCGCCCGCCCCGCCGAGCGCCACCCCGAGATGGTCGCGCAGCAGGTCGAGCGCGCGCGCGACGACGTCGGGCGGCAGCGACCCGTCGCGGATCGCGACCACCTCGCGGCCGAGTTGCTCGGCGAGCGTCACGACGGCGTCTCCCGGGCGGCGCTCACGTGCCGCCGCCAGGCGGCGAAGCGCTCCTCGCGGTCCGCCGGGCCGAGGCTCGGCTCGAACAGCCGCTCGCGCCGCCAGCACGCGCGGAGATCGTCCGTCCCTGCCCACACGCCGGTGGCGAGTCCGGCCAGCCACGCGGCGCCGAGCGCGCCCGCCTCGAGGACGGCCGGGCGCTCGACGGGGAGGCCGAGGGCGTCCGCCTGCAGCTGGAGGAGGACGTCGTTCCTCGCCGCGCCCCCGTCGGCGCGCAGCGTGGCCGGAGGCGGGTGGGGGACGTCGGCGCGGAGCGCGTCGTACACCTCGCGGCACCGCCAGGCGATGCCCTCGAGCACCGCGCGCACCAGGTGAGCCCGATTCGTCGCGCGCGAGAGCCCGCCCAGCACGGCGCGCGCGCCCGCGTCCATGTAGGGCGTGCCGAGCCCCTGGAAGGCGGGCACCGCCCACGCGCCGCCGGCGTCCGGCACGCTGGCGGCGAGCGCCGCGCTCTCCGCCGCATCGCGGATGATGCCGAGGGCGTCGCGCAGCCAGGTGATCGCGGCGCCGGCCGTGATGGCGGTGCCCTCGAGGCAGAAGGTCGGCACGCCCCCCCGCTGCCAGAGGACGAGCGGGTAGGCGGCGCGCGTCGACCAGAGCGGCTCGGCGCCGGCGTTGAGATCGAGCATCGCGGAGGTGCCGTAGGTGATCTTCACCTCGCCCGGCGCGAGGCGGAGCTGGCCCATCATCGCCGCCTGCTGGTCCCCGACCAGCGCCGCGAGCGGGAGCGGCGGGAGCCCGGGCACATCCAGCCGGCCGAGCACCGCGCTCGAGTCGACGATCGCGGGCAGCGCCGGCGCCGGGACGCGCAGCGCCTCGAGGATCGCCGCGCTCCAGCCGCGCGTCAAGAGGTCGTAGAAGCCGCTGCACGACGCGTTGGACGCGTCGCTGGCGAACACGCGCCCGGCCGTCAAGCGCCAGGCGAGCCACGCATCCACGGTGCCGCAGCGGAGCCGTCCGCTGCGCACCCCGGCGCGATCCGCGTCGATGCGGTCGAGGATCCACTCGATCTTGGTCGCCGCGGCGAGCGGGCTCACGAACACCCCCTCGCCCATGAGCGCCTGGCAGCGCGCGGCGGTGCGGCCGTCCTGCCAGGAGAGGGCCGATGCGGCCGCGCGCCCCGTCGCCGCCTCCCACACGAGCGCCGTGCCGCGCTGGGTGGCGATGCCGAGCCCGCGCACCCGCTCGGCGGGCACCCGGGCGAGGACGGCGCCGAGGACCGCGAGCGTGGCGCGCCAGAGCGCCTCGGGGTCGTGCTCCACGAGCCCCGGCGCCGGGTAGGCCGGGAGCACCTCGCGGTAGGCCTCGGCCCGGGGCGTGCCGGTCGCATCGACGACGACGGCCCGCACCCCGCTCGTGCCCTCGTCGAGCGCCACCACCAGCGCTTCCGCGGCCTCTTGACGCATCGGCACCGGTTCTATTGCAATGACCCCCCGCCGGCCAAGCCGCCGGCAAGGAGAGACGCGCGATGCTGGTCAAGATGCGACGCGACGCGACCCGCGACGAGGTCGCGGCGGTCGAGGACAAGCTCCACACCCTCGGCTTCAAGACCGGCAAAATGGTCGGCGAGGAGATCACGCTGGTCGGCGTGTACGGCGACATCTCGACGCTCCCGGTAGGGGAGATCGAGGAGCTCCCCGGCGTCGAGCAGCTGATCCCCATCTCGCGCGCCTACAAGCGCGCGGCGCAGAAGGGCGCGCCCGACCGGCCGATCTACCAGACGGTCAGAATCGGCGACGTGGTGTGCGGGGGTGACGAGCTCTGCTTCATCTCGGGCCCGTGCTCGGTCGAGAGCGAACCGCAGATCATGGAGGCCGCCCGCCTGGTGAAGGAGGCGGGCGGGAACGCGCTCCGCGGCGGCGTGGTCAAGTACCGCTCGAGCCCGTACAGCGGCTGGGAAGGGCTCGGTGCCTCGGACACCGAGTCGCTCAAAAAGGGGCTCCGCCTGATCGTCAAAGCCGGGCGCGAGTTCGAGCTCCCGACCGTGGTCGAGATCCTCGACCCGGGCGACGTCCCCGTCTACGAGGACGCGGGCGTCGACTGCATCCAGATCGGCGAGCCGAACAGCAAGAACCAGGCGCTGCTGAACCGGCTGCGCACGACGCCGCTGCCGGTCATCCACAAGCGCGGTAACTCGCTCGACACCGAGGCGTACCTCCTCTGGGTCGAGCGCATGATGACCGGCGGCAAGGAGAACGTGATCCTCTGCGAGCGCGGCATCGCGAGCGCCAACCGCTACACGCGCAACACACTCGATTGCGGCTCGATCGCCGCCTACCGCTACCAGCTCTCGGGCCTCCCGATCGCGGTCGACGCCTCGCACGGCACGGGCATCCGGGATCTGGTCCACCCGGCCACGCTCGCCGGCATCATGGCGGGCGCCTCGGTCGTCCTGGTCGAGGCGCACCCGAACCCGCTGATCGCCAAGTCCGACGGCTTCCAGGGGCTCTTCCCGGAGCAGCTCCGCGCGCTCGTGCGCGCCGCGCGCGAGGCGTGGCGGCTCCGGCGCGAGCTCGACCGCAGCTACCTCGCCTCGGCGGCGGTCGAGAAGGAGTACCTGGCGCGCATGGAGGCGGACAAGGAGCGGCTCTTCCGGTCGGGGCACGGGAATGGTCCCCGTAAGGGCGCGAGTTGACGGAACGCGTACTTGTCGGACCCTGGCGGGTAGGCCGCAAATGCAAATGTCCGGTTCCTCCAACGCCGCTTCGCCACGTCGGCGCGGGTCGCCTACGATGCGCGTCACCCGCCCTGCTCCCGACTGACGACCTCACAGAGATCTTCACGTTCCAGGAGCTGCGCCGCATCACGGCGCAGCTCACCGTGAATGACAAGCGCGGCCTCTACGTCCTCGAGGACAGCGTTGAGCGGAGATGCGTCAGGGTCGCGCCGGTCGCCAGGTTCAACGTTTCAAAATTGCCCCTGGACGCCCCTCACGTCCTCGACGCCTCGTTCTTACCCGGGCGCGAGGTCTGGTGCGACCGGCGCTGGACCGAATCGTCAACCTACGGCGCGCAGGTCCCGCTCATGCACGTGGCGCCGGAGCTCGTGCAGTCCACGCACGTCGCCCCCGTGTTCCCGCACGCCGTGTCCTCGGTGCCGGGCTGGCAAGTCCCCCCCCCGCTGAACGGGTCCCCCGAGCAGCAGCCGCCGTTGCACGGGGTTTCGTTCGGCTGGTTGCACGACGTGGTGCAGAGGGCGATGCCGGCGAGCAGGCAGGCACGGCCCGCCGGACAGTCTCCCTGCGAGGTGCACCCGCAATGGTACCCGGACCCGGTACCACTGGGCACGCAGACTGTCCCGGACTGGTTCGCCGCATCGCAGACCTCGCAATCGTCACCGCTCCCGCAGGCGCTCTCCACGTTGCCGGGCTGGCAGGTGCCTTCGCTGCAGCAGCCACCGTGGCAGATGGAATGGTTCGCGTCGCCGCACGCGCTCTCGCACTGGCCCGTCGTCGTGTTGCAGGCCATGCCGATCGGGCAGTCACCCGCCCCGCTGCACGGGCATTCCCCCGGCGTACAGCACACCCCGAACTTCGCGGACGGCGCCTTCGCGCACAGGCGGCTGCAGCAGCTCTGGTTGGTGCGACAGGTTTCACCGTCGGGCTTGCAGGCACTCGCGAGCGCGTCGCGGTATCCGCCCAGGGTCAGTACGACGGCGGCGAGGAGGAACGCACCGCGTGCGAGGTGTTTCATCGCGCACCTCCCGGTCCGCGCGCAAGCAATGCCGGCCTCTTCGCCTCCTCCAGGACGCGCGGCCGAATGGGACGATCGCACCGTCGCGGGAGCTGCGTCAAGCGGTTCAGTGGGACGCGATCGTCACACGCGGCCGCTCGTGACTGGTCTTGCGACTGGCGTACCCCGCCGGGCAGGGCAGACCCGGACCCGGGCGCTCCGCTGATCCGGCGGCTCAGCGGGTCCGGACGCAGGCCTGCACGACGTTCGACCACTCGTACTGGTAGCCGTAGTCGTTGTCGAGGAAGGGCGACGGAGACCAGGCGCACTTGTCGTCCGCCTCGTTGCCCTGGCGGTCGTACCAGGCGTTGCCGTCGGGATCCGTCGCGGCCTCGCGCGTCTCGTGGCAGGCGAAGTGCTCGAAGTTCTGCGCGTCCGTCCACCCGGACCACCGACAGCCACCGCAGCTCGGATATGGCATCGAGGCGTACTTGACGTCCACGCCGCCGTAGCTGAAGTTCGCGTGGTACGCGCAGAAGGTGAGGTTCGGCCCCCCGCAGGAGTCGTAGCTCCCGAAGGACGCATAGGAGTCGGGCGGGAGGAAGACCTCGTAGACCGTGCTCGCGTCGAGCCCGACCTGGCCGATCGCCTTCACCACCTCGCTCTGCAGCGCGGCGTCGGTGACGTTCGGCGGCGGCGTCGAGTTGTCGATCCAGTAGAGGCTGCCGAGGTTGGAGAGCTGCACGCTGCCGTCGAAGTCGTAGTACTGGGTGATGACGTTGTACTCGCCGTTGGTCCCGAACTGCGCGAAGAAGCTGATCAGCGCCTGCGCCAGCGCGCTCGGCGCGCCGTTCGTGCCCCAGGTCTCCGACGGGCCCCAGAAGACGGGCACCACCTTCGCGTGATGGATCACCGGGCCGTTGTGGTAGCTCAAGCTGTTGGAGCCGGGGCCGCCGCGCTTGGAGGCCCGGCCGCGATGGGGGAAGACCTGCGCGTGCTTGCCGGTATTCAGCTCCCAGACACGCTCGGCCATCGCCGAGGTCGAGAAGAGAAGCGCGGCCGCCGCTACGAGGGCATGTTTCATGGGGGGCGTAGCCTACGATCTCGCGCCCGCGATGGCAAGGAAAAAGGGGAGACCTCGTCAGATCGTGGCCGCGGCGTAGGCGCGGCCCGGAAGCTCGGCCGCCATCTCGCCCAGGCAAAACGCCGTCTCGAAGCGCCGCCTGAGCTCCGCGCGCCCGAAGAGCGCGACCAGCTCCGGGAGCTGCCCCGCGAGCCGCCGCCCCAGGGCGTGGTAGAGGCCGCGCATCACGGCCCGGCCCGCCGGCCCGAGCACGGCCGCCAGATAGCCCACGTGGCCGATCTCGTCGCCCAGGATCTCGTCGTAGAGGAGGCGGATACGCGCGCTCACCTGGGGCTCGTCGGCGAAGAGCTCGACGCCGCGGTCACGGAGCGCGCGGAAGATGACGCAGCCGGCCATCTCGGCGCACCCGGCGAGCGGCCGGTTCCAGCGCTCGGGGGTGCCGACGAGGAGCTTCACGATCACGCGCGCGGCGAGCGCCGGCGGCCGGGCATGGACCGGCAGGCCGAAGATCGCGACCGCGTCGGCGAGGATGCGCGTATGGTAGTGCTCCTGGAGCACGATGCGCACGAGGATGGGATCGTCGGGGTTCACCTTCCCGTAGAGCTCGCTCAGGCCGACCCCGAACCGCTCCGCCTGGTTCGCCTTGGCGGTGGCGAGCAGCCAGAGCATGCGGTCGTCGAGCCCGGGCTCGGGCCGGCGGCGCGCGAGGTTTTTGAGGAACGTCTCGCGGTCGATCGCCCGCCGCGAGCGGACCGGCTCCCGTGCCAGGCGGTCGAAGAACGCCTCGCGCCCGGAGAGCGTGCGGCGGAGGAGGTCGGCCTCCCCGTCCCGCGCGCGCAGAAAGGCGAGATAGCCGTCCGTCATGACGCCCTCCTCCCCCGCGCGGCGCCGAGGAGCACGAGCGCCGTGAGGACGAGGAGACCGAGGACGAGCCCTCCCGTCACCGTCCCGCCCACTGGGGCAGCGATCACGCCGCCGATCGGAGCGAATGTCATGGTCACGACCTCCCTTCCGCACGCAGGTTAGCGGACGGGACCGGACCAGCCTCAATCGCCCGACGTCTTCATTTTTCGGAGGTCGAACGGGCCGGTACGGCGGTCCGGCGCGTCTGGTACTCCCGTACTACTGGTGGGCGCGGACCGAGCGAGCGATACTCCCGCCGCCGTGGCGCACGACCCGATCAAAGTCCTGATCGTCGATGACCACCCCGTCTTCCGCGACGGGCTCCGGCAGTGCCTGGAGGCGCGCAAGACCATCCGGGTCCTCGCCACGGTGGGGAGCGGCGAGGAGCTGTGGAAGGCGCTCCGGGCGCACGGGCGGCCGCAGATCGTCCTCATGGACGTCGAGCTGCCGGGCGAGGGCGGCATCGAGCTCACGCGCGCGCTCCACGAGAGGCACCCGGAGATCCGCGCCGTCATGCTCACCGCCTTCTCGGACTCCGAGCGTGTGTTCGCGGCCCTCAAGGCGGGCGCCGTCGGCTATCTGCTCAAGAACGTCGCGCCCGACGAGATCCGCGCCACGGTCGAGCGGGCTGCCGCGGGCGAGCCGATGCTCTCGGGCGAGATTGCGGGGCGCGTGCTGCGCGAGTTCGAGCGCGAGCGCGAGGAGGAACGCTACCGCGAGCAGCTCGACGCGCTCACGGCGCGCGAGGAGGAGATCCTGAAGCTCCTCGCCACCGGCGAGTCGAACCGCGAGATCGGCCGGCGGCTCTTCATCAGCGAGCAGACGGTCAAGAACCACGTCGCCAGCATCTTCCGGAAGCTCCAGGTGAACGACCGCACCAAGGCGGCCGGCGCTGCTCGCGGTGAAGCTCGGCCTCGGCGAGAAGCGGCCCTCATGACGCGCGCGGCGTTGCGCTGGCCCATGATCGCCGCGGGGGCCGCGGTGACCGTGTGGAGCGTGCTTCAGTTCCGGCTCGCGGACTGGCCGATCTACGTCCTGTACGCGCTCCTCTCCGTCGTCCTCTTCCGCTTCTACGTCGAGGTCCTGCCGGACATGCACCTGCCCGTGCCCGGGCTCGCGCTCACGATCGGCTTCCTCTACGTGGGGGGGCCGCCCATCATCGTGCTCCGCCTCGCGGAGCCCGTCCTGGCGAGCGCCCTCCGCGCGCTCGTGCCCGCGCGCTGGCGCGATCGGCTGGTGGGAGCGTCCGTCGGGGGCGCGGGGGCGGTGGCCTCGCTCTTCTGGATCAGGGAGTGGAGCGGGCGGGCCGCCGCGGCGGCCGAGTGGGCGTCGTTCGCCCTCGGGCTCGCCGTCCGGTGGTGGGTCGTGTCGCGCCTCGTGCCCGGGGGCGACGTCACGCGCCACCCCGCCGCCATCGCGGTCGGGGAGCTCGCCGGCTACCTGGCCTGGGCACCGATGGCGGCGCTCCCGATCTACTCCTACCGTCCGTTCCTGCCGCCGGCGCCGGCGTTCCGGGGGCTCGAGACGGTGATCCAGGATCTCCAGCTGGTCTTCATCGTGACGCTCACGCCGCTCGTCTTCCTCATCGTGTACGGCTACGCGACGCACGGCCTCGCCGGCGCGGCCGTGTGGTCGCTCGCCGCGCTCGGGCTGCACGTCATGCTGAAGCGGCTCACGGAGCGGCGGATCGCCGTCGAGGAGCAGAACCGGCGGCTCGAGGCGCTCAACCGCGAGCTCGAGCACCGCGAGCGGCTCTCCGCGATCGGCAAGATGTCGTCGGTGATCTCGCACCAGATGCTCCAGCAGCTGGGCGTGATCGGCATCTACGCCGACCTGATCCGGCACGCGGAGGCCGAGGGCGATCCGGCGGCCGTGCTCGGGCAGGCGAAGGCGAGCGCCGCCGCCATCGAGGGCGCGCTCGGCGGCGTGAACCGCGTGCTCGAGGACCTGCTCGTCTTCAGCCGCGACCTGCGCCTGAACCTCTACGAGCACCGTCTGGGCGACGTGCTCGCCGAGTGCCTCGAGGAGTGCCGGCCGCAGGCGGCCGAGCGCGGCGTGGCGCTCCGCCTCGAGTGCCCGGCGGACACGACCGCACGGCTCGACAAGCTCAAGGTGAAGCAGGCGGTGGTGAACGTCCTCCGCAACGCGATCGAGGCCTCGCCGCCCGGCGGCGACGTGGTGGTGCGCTGCGGCCTCGCCGACGGCGCGGCGGAGATCGCCGTCACGGACCGCGGCCCGGGCATCCCCGCGGCCGACCGCGCCGCGATCTTCACGCCCTTCTTCACGACCAAGGAGCACGGCTCGGGCCTGGGCCTCGCCATCGCGCGCGAGTTCGCCGAGGCGCACGGGGGCGCGATCACGGCCGAGAGCCGCGACGGCGGCGGGGCGACCTTCGTGCTGCGCTTGCCGCGGGAGGGGCCGGCCAGCCCGTGAGGTGCGCCTTTCAGACCGGCGGCGCGACGGCCTCGCGCGTCAGCTGGCCGCGAAGCGCGCCGGCGAGAGCGCCCGCGCGTCGAAGCGCTCCGTCTTCCCGGCCACGAGCAGGTCGGCGGCGACCGGCCCGAGCGCGCCGCTCGTCTCGATGCCGCAGCCGCCCTGGCCCGCGAGCCAGAAGAAGCCGCGCACGCGCGGGTCCTCGCCCACGACCGGCACGCGGTCGGGCGCGAAGGTGCGCAGCCCGGACCACTTGCGGCGCAGCGTCTGCGGCACGAGCGACGGCGCGAGCGTGGCGAGCCGCGCGAAGCCGCGCGCGATCACCTCGTCGTCGGGCCGCGCGTCGCACGGCTCCATCGGCTCCTCGTCCATCGGGCTCAGCAGCAGTCCCCCCGACTCGGGCGCGAAGTAGAGGCGGTCGTCGTCGCTGTGCACCATTGGCCAGCTGCGCACATCGACTGGCGCGGCGAAGGTCACGATCGTGCGCCGGTGGGGCACGAGCGCGATCGGCGCCGCGCCGGCGAGCGCGGCGAGCTTCCCGGCCCAGGCGCCGGCGGCGTTCACCACCCAGCGCGCGTGGATCTCGCCCTCCGCCGTCACCACACTGACGCATCGTCCCGCCTCGACCCGCACGCCGCGCACCTCGGCGCCGAAGCGCTGCTCGGCCCCGCGCCGCTTCGCGTGGCCCAGGTAGCCCCAGAGGAGCGCGTGCACGTCGATGTGGCCGTCGTCGGGGAGGAGGGCCGCGCCCGCGAAGCGCTCCGCGAGGAGCGCGGGCACGCGCGCGACCGCCTGGGCCGGTGAGAGAAGAACGAGCCGCGTTCCCGCCTGCTCGATCGCTGCCGCCGCGGCGCGGATCGCGTCCCACATCTCGTTCTTGAAGAGGACCATCACGCCCGAGCGCAGGAGGAGCGGGGTCTCCGCGAAGCCGGCGGGCGGCTGGCGCAGGAACTGGCCGCCCAGGACCTTGAGCGCGTGAAGGGTGGTGATCGGATCCAGCTCCGCCAGCGTCGCG
>WNGD01012841.1_pt1 | contig 17239 bp, 10 predicted proteins | sample 5400671 | NCBI WGS metagenome assembly WNGD01 (sample SAMN13153369, study PRJNA577476) | soil metagenome | isolation source: 40 cm soil or saprolite under grassland replicate 2 | place: USA:California | collected 2016-06-15
CCGGCCGGCGCGACCGTGTCGGGCACCATCGCGGCCGCGGAGCCCGCGCCGAACCCGAACTCGACCGGCAAGATCGAGCTGTCGGTGACGAGCGTGTCGGTGCGGGGCGCGAGCTATCCGATCGACGCGTCGGTGGTGTCGATGGACACCGTGATGAAGGGTCGCGGCGTGACGAAGGCCGACGCCGCGAAGGTCGCCGGAGGAGCCGTGGCCGGGGCGCTCGTCGGCAAGCTGCTCGGAAAGAACACGAAGGGTGCCGTGATCGGGGGCGCGGCGGGCGCCGCCGCCGGCGCGGCCGCGGCGCGGGCGTCGCGGGACATTGACGTGGTGATTCCGAAGGGGGCGGCGATCACGATCAAGCTGAACAAGCCGTTGACGGTGAAGGCGGCCAGGACGGCATAGCGGCGAAGGATCTACTGTCACGGACCGCACGCGAGCGACGGTTCTGCTGTTCGGACGCGCGTCGGGCACGGCCGAAAGCAGATCCTTCGCGCCTCGCGGCGCTCAGGATGACAGGCTCCGTCGCTTCGCGAAGGGGCGAAGCACGGCCTGCACCGCACCGTTCTTATAGCGAGCCTGATCAGTCCGGCGTCTAGTTGGCCGGCGGCCCAAGGTCGGACACGTGGGTGTGCACGATCTTCCAGTCACCGTCACGCTTTCATGTTCAGGCTCTCGATTGGTGGTTCAGACGGTGCACCCCGTGTTGGTGCCCTTCGCCGTCACTCCACTTGAGCTGACGGTGACCTGCCACGACGCCCCACGAAGGGGAAAGACCCACGCTGTCCCGTAGATCGTGTTGCCATTCGTCCACGAATGGACTTCAATCGGAACCGAATCCGCCCATGCGTACAACTCTGTGCATTGACTGTCCGACGGTGCGACGCGGCTGATCCCCGGGTACGCGGATTCGTCTGCTGCCATTCGGACAAAGACGGAATCCGTCGTGTCGTTGACCACCGTCACGCTCACCGTAATGGGGAATGACGGTGGCGCACTTTCCTGACTACAGGCCACGACCAACACCGTGAGGAGCAGCCGCCAGTGGTTACCACGATGACGATCGTTCATCTGTGGATTACGATGCTGCCGCCGCCGAGCAGCGTGGCGGCGTCACCGTCCTCGGCTGCGCCCCGCTGGTTGTCGTAGATCACGGCATCGGTGCTCTTGTCCCAGATCTTCAAGCGGAACCGGTCGGCCCCGCCGCCGCCGTACAGCTGCCCGTCGATCGCGGTGAGCAGGAAGCCGTAGACGGTCGTGCCGCCGTTGATCGCCCCGTCACCCTTGAATTGCGCCTTCGCGCCCGCGACGACGAGCCATTGGTAGCTCGTGCTTTGGAACGCGAGGTTGCCCTCTTGGAACTGAAACTCCGTGTTGCCGGTCGGGTTGGTCGCGCCCTTCAGGTACTTCGCGACGAAGCCGAAGCTCGCCTTGCCCGCGAGCGCGGGGTTGGGGGCGTAGGCGCCGGCGGGACTCGTGATCCAGCCGCCGCCGGTGGCAAAGCCGGCGCTCGGGTCGTACACGACGACGTAGGCAGGCACGTCGAGCGCGCTCGAGCGGCTGGCCGCCGCTAGGCCGTCGTTCACCGTCACCACGATCGTATAGACGCCCGCCGCGGTGTAGGTGTGGCTGCTCGCGACGGTGCCCACACCGTCTTTCTCCGCGACCGCCTCGCTGCTCGTGACTCCTTGTTGCCAGGCGACGCTCGCGGTATGCGTGTCGCTGGGGTTGGCGTCCGCGAACGCAGCGGTGACAGAAGCGACACTCCCCAAGGCCACGGGATCGTTGGGGAGCGAAATCGCGGTCACGGTCGGGTCGAAATTCTGCTGTGCGACCAGGAACGGCGACAACGATGCGACCGTGCCGCAGATGACGTGATTTGCGAGATCCGGGTAGCCCGGATCGGTCGCATCGACCCACCGACCATTCGTGAAGTGCTGCAGCTTAAGCTGACGCTCGGTCCCGTAACTCACGTCGGCGTATCGGATGCACACGGTAACATTGCCTGCGAACGTGGCCGACGTTTCGATGTTGTAATACGTGGGCGGGCTGCCCAACCGGAACTGCGGTGGAGCGGGTGGGCCTCCTCCCTGGCCGACTGTCTGGCTCGTCACGGTGGTCTCGCCGCCCCCGGTGACGTTGTCGAAAGTGAGCTCGACCGCCCCCCCCTTCCCAGTGGTCCCGTCGACTGGCGTGACCGTGATATCGGACCCCGAAGCGGTGTTGGCCAGCTCGAGCGTCCACATCGTCGGCCGAGGTGTGCCGTAGCACGCTGGCCTCGGAAGCGGCCGCGGCTCGTCCACCACAAGGACGGGCTCGCATTTCGCGGCGGCGTACGAGCTGCCAACGGCCTGGCCAACGTCGTTGATGGCGTGCGCGGCGCCGTTCGGGTACGACGCGAGGGCTCCGAGATCGTTCAGCTCGTGGTTCACCCAGGCGACCGCGTGCCATTCGAGGTCCCCCGGCAACGCGCTTTCACCGACGACGTCTCCGTGGCCGTTGATGCCCCAGGCATGGCTCCAAGAGCCACCCAGTCCGCCGAGGTCTCGCATCTTCTGGCCGCCTTCCCACAGGAACGCGTGAGCCTCGCCGGCAGCCGTGAGGCTCGTGCCGACGATCTGCCCGGTGGCATTGATTGCGTGCGCCCAAGTTGCGTGTCCGCCGAGCGAGCCGAGGTCGGCCGCGCCGTTGGCGTCGATGAGAAAGCTGCGAACCGACTTGTCCTTCGCAATCCAAACACCGGCAACGATCTGGCCGGCGTCGTTGATGTGGACCTCGTAGACGTAGTCAGAGCCCAGTGGGAGTTCCAGGTTACTGAGGCGGCCGTTCTCCCAAAGCCCCGCGGTGCTAAGCCAGGGCACCGATGGCTCACCCATAGTCCCGACGACTCGCCCATCCATCGCGACATCCATAGCAACGGTGAAGCGGTCCGAGAGAACTTCCAAGGGGACAGCGTTCCCCCACAGCATGGCATTCGACCCCACGTAGCCGACGACGACCCCGGCGTCATTCACGGCGAACGCCTGTCCGCCGTCCGCGAGGGCCACGGGCCCGCTCGCGTCCCACAGCACGGGCTGCGGAAATTCGAGGCCCTTGAATGAGATGGAGGAGAACCCAACGGCCTGCCCGCTGCGGTTCACGTCCAGCGCCGACCCACCGGTATGACCCGGGAGGATGCCGAGGTCCGTCGCAGTGATCGAGCGAACGGTCAGGGCGTTGAGTAACCGTGGCCTACTCAGCCCGGCGACGTGATCGGTCGTGGTGCAGGCGCTCGAGAACGAGGCCACGACAAGGAGGATGCCTCTCGCGAGCAACCGACGCATTGTGGTCATCATTGGTGCGATCTCCATGGGCGAGTAACACGCGGCGCTGTGGTTCACGGCTCCACCCAATTCACGAGGTTGTTGAAAGCGGCAACGCGATCAGCCAGCCTCGAGGTGCAGTGCCCGTAACCGACGCTCGACTGTTGCCGCCTCAAGAAGTCCGACCGTCCCGCTGTCCCCACCCGCTCCTGATAGACCAGCTCATTCATGACCGCCGGCAGCGCTGGGTCACGCACCGTGAACAGCGTCAACACCGGCACGGCGAGCTCGCCGTTAGGCTCGTAGTACATAGACGCGTACTGCGCGGCGTAACGTCCCGCGTCGAATCGCGGTACCGATGCGTTGATGGCCTCGAGCAGTCCGGGGTCGAGCGCTCCCGTGTACTCGACGTCCCGGTTGCTGACCGGAGGCTCGCCGTGTCCGCGTGCGATGAGGTCGTTGACTTCGCGCGCGTGCCGAAAGAGCTGGTCTTCGATCGACGAGAGGAGCTCCGCGTCGCTGCTGAACGGCACCGGCGTTTGCACGATCGCCGCGATCTTGTGGGCGCCGTCCGCGTTTGCGACCATGGCAGCGCGGGCTGGCAGGCGAATCTGATTGAGGAGGTCGATCGGCTCCGGCACAGCGAGGGCGGTCCCGGGGAGCACTCCCGGGTAGAAGAAGTCGAACAACAACCGGACGTCGAACATGTAGCGGAACCGCTCGAACGATCCGCCGAGGACGCCGCATTCGGCCAACACGCCGGCGTACTGCGTGGGATATGACTCGGCCAGCTTGAGGGCGATCAGCCCACCCATGGACTGGCCGTACAGGTAGGTGCGGGTCGGCTCGCCGAACTGCGCGGCGAAGAGATCTCCGAGCTCGTGCGTACGCTGGGCTCCGTCTTTCACCGCCCAGCCGTTCTCCGAAAAGCTGGAGTATGCCAACGCGTTGCCGTGAACGGCCAGCGTGTCCGCCGCCGCTCCCAACGTCGGAAGGGCGAGCGGACGCGCCGGGTCGACCAGCCCGTGGATGAAGATCACCAGGCGCCCGTTCCAGGCGTGCGGGAGGAACAACGCGTAGAGCGCGCCTGATTCAGTAACGCCCTGAACCTGGCTAGCCCAGACGCTGGTCGCCTCCGTGGCCGTTGCGAGGTAGCTCGGCGCGGTGACATCGGACGCGCGGGAGCTATCGCAAGCGACGACTGCAACCACAGCGATGACGGCGGTTACCGCAAAGCGAGTCGTTCGAGGGAGATTCATAATCACCTCCGGGGAGCGACCGCGGAGCGCGGGCGCTGCTGGGTGGGCACTCGCGCCTTGATGGCGTGCCGGGGCTGCGGTGATCCGAGGCGCGTCCTCGTCGTCACGCTCGCGACTCCCGGCGGCGCGGGATCGGTGGTACCGGTTACGCCGTCCGAGTAGTCGGAGTGGCCACCGAGGCCCACCCAGGCCACGAGGTAGTAGATGTAGGACGTACCACTCTCCAATCCGTTGACGCGGGCGCTCGTCGCGTTCGCCGGACCCTCCCAGACCGTGACGAATTCTTCTACCTCAAACCCCCATTCGTCGTAGTAGTAGCTGAAGAAACCCAGAGCGTAGTTCTCTTCTACTTGCGAGTTGTCGGACCAGGCGAAGTCGATCGTCTGGTAGTCGACCGTCGTCGCCACGAGCCCGGTGGGGCGAGCTGGAGGTGCGGTACACTTGGTGCTCGACGGGTCGGAGTCGCCCCAATGGTTGAAGGCGAACACGCGATAGCACACTTGCTGCTCCGGGGTGCGGCCCCCGTCGCTGACGTAATGCGAATAGTTGTACCATGCTGCGCCGTCCGTGCCCGCCGTGGTCCAGCTCAGGCCGGCATCGATCGAGCGTTCCACGCGGAAGCCGTCCGTGGCCGCAGGATACGGGAGGAGGGGGCGTCCTAGCGCACGCGGCGCCGGAGAACTCCGAGTAGGTGGTGTTGCCGCCCCTGGTCTGGAACGCGCGAACCTTGTAGCAGTACTGGGTCGAGGCGGCGAGTCCCGCATCGCTGTAGCTCGTGGCCCCGGCCCCGGTCGAGGCTAGCCGGGCGAATTCCATGTACCACCCCCCCGTGGAGCGGTACAGCTCGAAGCCGCTCTCGTTCGTGGAGTTGTCCTGCCATCCGACGTCGATGCGAGTGTCGGATATCACGACGGCGGTGGGCGCGGATGGCGCCGTGAGCGGGGGCGTAGCGGCGCACGCTGGGCCGGCGAACGCCGAGTAGCTCGTGTCGTTCCCGGTCCGCTTGAACGAGCGGACCTCGTAGCAGTACTGCGTCGCGGCCGCGAGCCCCGTGTCGCTGTAGCTCGTGATGTTCGCTGCGGTGGAAGCGAGCGGTGTGAAGGCGCCGCCCGGTCCCGTCGTCGAGCGCTGTACCTCGACGCCGGTTTCGTTGGGCGAGTTGTCCTGCCAGCCGAGCGCGATCGCGCCCTGCAGGGCGATGGCGTAGAGGCCGGACGGTCCCTTCTGACCGGACGTGCCGCGCGCCAGCGAAGCCTCGGCGGCCTCTGGTGCCAGCGGCGGATTCGCGTCGCAGCCCGTGAAGAGGGCGGTCACGCAAACAAGGGCGAAGAGTGTTGCCGTTCGGGAATGCATGGACCGCCTCCGTGAGCGTTGTGGGTAACACGCACGTGAGACGGACCGTGGCGGGACGTTTGCTCGGAAGGTGGTGTGCGTCCAGCGGGTGAGAGGAGCCGACTACGGCAAGCCTGCAACCCGTACCGGGAAGTTGCTGTCTGTCCCCGTGCCGTCGCCGAGCTGGCCGGCGCCGTTCCCTCCCCAGCAGTAAGCGGCGCCCGCGGCCGTGAGCGCGCACGTATGGAAGGCGCCGGCGCTCACCGCGGTGAAACGCACGCTACTTGCCACGGGCACCGGAGTCAGTCGTTGGGTCGTGCTCCCATCGCCGAGCTGGCCCGTGCGATTCGATCCCCAGCAATAGGCGGCGCCCGCGGCCGTGATGCCGCAGCTGTGTCCGTTGGCGCTGCCGCGGGCCAACGCGGCGAATCTCACATTACTCGCCACGAGAACGGGCGTCAGGCGCCGGGTCGTGGTCCCGTCACCCAGCTCGCCTTCACCATTCCATCCCCAGCAATACGTGGCGCCCGCGGTCGTGACCCCGCAGTTATGGCCAGCGCTCAAGCCCACCGCGGCGAAATTCAAGCCGCCCGCCGCGAGTACTGGAGTCAGGTGCTCAGTCGTGGTGCCGTCGCCGAGCTCGCCGACGCCGTTGAAACCCCAGCAATACATGACGCCGGCGTCCGTCACGCCACAGCTGTGGGTATTGCCGGCGCCTACCGTCGCGAAACGCACGTCGCTTGCCACCCGCACGGGCGTCAAGCGCTGGGTCGTGGTCCCGTCGCCCAGCTTGCCGTCATAATTGTATCCCCAGCAATAGACGGCGCCCGCGGCGGTGACCCCGCAGGTGTGCTCGGCGCCAGCGCTCACCGCGGCGAAGGAGATGCCCCCCGCCACGAGCACCGGGACCGTGCTGCAAGACACCGGAACGTCTGGATTGGCGGTGGGACACGATTCGGGACCGGTTGTGGTCCCCACGCCGAGTTGACCGTAGACATTGTGTCCCCAGCAATAGGCGGCGCCCGCGGCTGTGACGGCGCACGTGTGGTGACCGCCGGCGCTCAGCGCCACGAAGCGTACGCTGCCCGCCACGAGCACCGGGCTCGATCGGCCGCTGGTGCTTCCGTCGCCGAGCTTGCCGGCAAAATTTTCTCCCCAGCAATAGGCGCCGCCCGCGGTCGTGAGCCCGCACGTGTGCTCGAATCCCGCGCTCACAGAGGCGAAGGTGAGCCCGGTTGCCCCGGGCGGCGAGGTCGGTCCGCCATCACCGCCGCAACCGATGAACCCAGCCAGCGCGGCGAGTGTGAGCAGAGCGCGACGGAGGTGCCCCTGCCTCATGGTGCCTTCAGCGGGAGAGGATTCAGCGGCGTGCGGCGGAGGCCCGCCTCGAGCTCGCGTAACAACGCCACCCGGTCGGCCGTTCGCGGGCGCGCAGCGCGGCCCAGCACGCGCGCCGCAGACGCTCCCGCCTGAACCGTACCGACCACGCGGACCGGTGCCAGGGCGCAGGGATACTCCGTGTCCCCGACAACGCATTCATCGGGCACCGTCGCGCCCGCCTCGCCGTCCGCATTGATTCCCCAGCAGTACGCGACGGCGCCGGTCGTGACCCCGCAGGCATGGAACGGACCGACGCTGACCGATGCGAAACTGAGCCCGCCCAGTACGAGATTCGGCGTGGAGCGCCACGTCGTCGAGCCGTCGCCCAGCTGTCCCGCGTCGTTGTGGCCCCAGCAGTATGCCGCACTGGAGGGGGTCAAGGCGCACGAGCTCTGTTCCCCGGACGCGAGGCTGCCGCCCGCCGTCGCGAAGGTGATGCCGCCGGCCACCGCCACCGGCGCGGATTGATCGAGCCCGGACTCGTCGCCCAGCAGGCTCGCCTGGCCCCAGCAGTAGGCGGCGCCGTCCGTGGCCGTGCCGCACGAGTGGGAGTACCCGGTCGCCACGGCTGCGAAACTGTGATCGCCCGCGACGGCCACCGGCGTTGGAACGAAGATGGCAACACTCCCGGTGCCGACTTGCCCGTAGAGATCATACCCCCAGCAGTACGCGACATTGGCGGTGGTTACGCCGCACGTGTGATAAGAGCCCGCGCGCGCGACTTGGAACAGGAAGTCACCCGCTACGAGTACCGGGGAAGAGCTCGACGTTTGCGAGCCGTCGCCCAGCTGCCCGTGGCTGTTGCTTCCCCAGCAGTACAGGGCGTTCCCGGTCGTCACGCCGCAGCTGTGATAGCTTCCGGCCGTGACGCTCGCGAACTGCTGCCCGCCCGCGACGCGTACGGGGCCGAGGCTCCTGGTCGTTGAACCATCGCCCAGCTGACCATATGTGTTGTCGCCCCAGCAGTACGCGTCGCCGGCGGTCGTGACGCCGCAGCTGTGACCGTAACTCGCGCTGACTATGGTGAAGGTGTGACCGCCGGCCACCGCGAGCGGCGTGTACGCGCTCTCGCGGAGCGCAAGTGGGGGCGCGGGGGGCCGGAACCCCGCCCCCAACTGCCCCCAGCCGGACCATCCCCAGCAATACGCCGCGCCCGACGTCGTGAGGCCACACGTGTGGTAGACTCCGGCGCTCACCGACCCGAAGCTGACGAGCTCGGCGGTCACGCTGGCGGAGCCGGTTTGCCCCTCGCTGAGCGCGCTGATGTGCGCCGATCCTGGCGTGAGTGCCGCGACGAGGCCGGTGTCCGAGACGGTTGCCACCGATGGGTGGTCGCTGGACCACCGCACGGTTCTACTGAGCACGTGTCCGGCGGCGTCCCGCGGCACGGCGATCAGTTGAACGATTCCCCCGACGACGGTCTGGACGTCCGAGCGCACGGTGACGGACGCCACCGGTTGGCCCCCGGGCACCGCCTGCCACGTCCCCGTCCAATCCCCGCATGTCAGCGTGCCGCTCAGCTTGGGGGCCGGCGGTCCCGCGACATCGCCACTGTAGACACAACCGCCGACGCGGAAATCGAGGTGCGCGCTCTGGAGGCGGCCCTCCGCGACGAGATACGGCGCCACAGCCTCGTCTGCCAGGGCCGCGAATGGCCCTTCACACTCTCCCACCCACACGGCGGTGCCGCCGATGCCGGCAACGCTCTGTGTGAGCTGGTAGGATCCCGTGTCGCCGCAGGTAACCGTCCGCCCCTGGTACGTCCTGCCGACCTGCTCGGTGTAGTTCCACTCGCCCGCGATGTCGAGCACCACGCTGAGCATCGCGCTGCCGCTCTCGCTCTCGCTAATCGCCGTGATCTGCACGCCGTCCCCGAGCACGAGGCCGGTCACGAGCCCGGTCGTGGAGACCGTGGCGCGTGTGGGAGCTTCGCTCCTCCACGTCACCGACCGGCCGGCAAGTTCGTTGCCCGCCGCGTCCCTTACGATCGCGGTCAACTGTGCCGTGTGGCCGATCACCACGCCGGGGGCGGCTGGGGTGATCTCGACGGAAGCGACGGAGGCGCGCGGCGACGTGGAGTCGTTGCTGCACGCGACCACGGTTGCTCCACATAGCGACAGAATTCCCATCGCGCGTACCACCCGAGCGGCTCGTGACATGGTTCCTCCTCCCCCCGTTAGGGAAGTTGGACGGATCGAATCCTGCCGATTGCTCGCCGCGTGGAGCGAAGTCGGCGTCACGGCTGGCCCGCCACTCTCACGGGCACGTTGCTGCTCTTCCCCGAGCCGTCGCCCAGCTGCGCGAAGTCGTTATATCCCCAGCAGTACACGGTCCCGGTGGTGGCGAGACCACAGGTATGGCCGTAGCCGCCGCTGACGCTCGAGAAACTCACGCCACCGGTCACGGCCACGGGGGCAAGACGGTTGGTAAACGTTCCGTCGCCGACCTGGCCGCTCTCATTTCGCCCCCAGCAGTACGCGGTCTGATTGACGGTGATACCGCACGTGTGATACTGCCCACCCGCCAGCGCGATGAAACCGAGCCCACCGCTCACGGCGACGGGAACGAGTCGGTTGGTGGTGGTACTGTCGCCCAGCTGGCCGCGGACGTTGAGCCCCCAGCAGTACGCCACCCCGCCGGCGGTGAGACCGCACGAGTGGAAGGCGAGCCCACCGGTCACGGCCACCGGGACCGACCTGGAGGTCGTCGTGCCGTCACCCAGCTCGCCGGAGGTGTTGTATCCCCAGCAGTACGCCGTCTGACTGGTCGTGAGACCGCAGGTGTGCAAACCACCGGTGCCGGTGCTCACCGTGGAGAAGGTCAGCCCGCCGGTCACGGCCACGGGGATCGAGCTGGGGGTGGTCGAGCCGTCGCCCAGCTCGCCGTCTTGGTTGTAACCCCAGCAATACGCTGTGCCGCTGGTAGTGAGACCGCACGTGAGAAACTGTCCGGCACTCACGGCGGAGAAGGCGAGCCCGCCGCTCACGGCCACGGGGACCAAGCTGAAGCTGTTCAAGCCGTCGCCCAGTTGGCCCGACCCGTCAAAGCCCCAGCAGTATGCCGCCCCGTTAAGAGCCACTCCGCAGGTATGAAAGCTGCCGGCGCTAAGCATGGAGAAGGTGAGCCCGCCCGCAACCGCGGTGGGGAGTAGGCGGGAGATGGTCGAGCCGTCGCCCAGCTCGCCGTCTTGGTTGAAACCCCAGCAGTAGGCCGCCCCGCTGGCGGTGAGACCACAACTGTGAAACGAGCCGGCGGCAACTGACGTCAACCTGATGGCCACCACGGTCATCGTCGCGGTATCGCTCACTCCCTCGCTCGTCGCGATCACGGCGGCGGCACCCTCGCCGACTCCCGTCACCAGTCCGTGTGCGTCGACCGTTGCCACCGCCGTGTTATCGGTGGTCCAGGTGATCACGCGGCCAGGAAGCAGGGTGCCATTCGAATCCCGCGTCGTCGCGGAGAACCGCTGCGTCGTCCGCAGCAGCAGCGTCGCCGACGCCGGAGTGAGTGACACCGATGCGACCGGTGCGGGTGGCACGACCGTGACGGAGGCCGTGCCGCTCGCCGTTCCGCTGGTCGCGGTAATCGTGACGTCTCCCACGCTCACGCCCGTGACGGTCGCGAGGCCCGGCCCGACGTCCCCAATGGTATAGGGCACGACGGTCGCCACTCCGGGGGTGCTGCTAGCCCACGTCACCGAGGGATACGTGATCACACGTCCCGCGGCGTCGCGAATGGTCGCCCGGAGGATGATCGTGTCGCCCGCGGCGCCGACCGTGGCGTGCGCGGGTGAGATTGCCAGCGATGCCGGAGGCCCGGCCGTCACGACCATGCGCGCCGATGCCGTCAAGCCGGTCACCGTCGCCGTCACGGTGTATGTGCTCGATGCCAACGCCGTCACCAGTCCGGTCGCGGACACCGTGAGGCCCGTGGAATCGCTGGTGGACCAGGCGACCGCCTGATCGACCAGGATGTTGCCGCCGGCGTCGCGCACCGTGGCCGTCATCTGGTACGTCCCACCGGTCATGTAGACGGTATCTGGTGAGACCCTGATGGAAGCGGGCGGCCCTGCTTCGGACTGGCCGGTCCTGAAGGCGACGGTCAGGGACGCTGCGAGCGCATCGCCGTCGAGGTCGGTCACTGCCGTGGTGACCACGAACTCGTAGTCGGTGTTGGGATCGAGCAGGGCGGCGGGAGTGAACACGGCGACGGTCCCGGTGCCCTCGAGCACGGTCACGGTGCCGGCAACCGGGCTCGTCCCACGGAGCAGCCGCATCGAGGACGTGGTCAGCGTCGCGGCGTCGACCGGCTCGCTGAAGACGATGACGATGGTCGCGTTCAGGGGGACGTCGCGTTTCCCCGGCGACGGCGAGGTGCGCACGACGGCCGGCCGCAGGATCGGCGGCACGCCGTAAGTGAAGATCACGCGCGGCGCGCCTGGCACGTCCACCGCGATTTGCACCGTGTCTCCCGAACCGGCCGGCACCGGAACGGGGTCGAAACCGCCGTCGAGTAGTGCCGCGTAAACCAGGTCGGCGCTGCCGACGCGCCTGATGGTCGCCACGTCGCCGCCCGGGACCGTGCCGGGAAGGAGAGACACGTACACGACGTTATCTCCCCCCGAGCTGGAATCCTGGACGGACGCCGCTCGTGTCCCTCGCACCAGGCCAGGAGCGGTGGTCGGGTCCGAGACGATCGCGTCGTGTGGCTGCGGCTGGGGCTGGGGTCCAATCGACACGTCGGAGCACCCGCCAAGCGAAGCGAGCGCAGCGAGCATGCCGAGCAGGGTTGCTGGTGGCGCGAATAGTCTCATTGGACGCTGACCCCCGTCCGTGAGACGGACACCGCACGCGCGCTTGCTCACCGATTCCTCGCTGTGCCATCGGCCCGGTCCGTGAGTACGAACCCGGCCCAGTAGAACGGGTGCGACGTCGCGGGCGCGGTGAGGAGCTCGCGTTGCGCTAGCGCCAGCGCCCGCTCCGGGTCGTCGTTCGTCCGATAGCGCTCGTAGAAGCGCTCCATGAGACTCGCCGTCGCCCAGTCCTCGACCGACCAGAGGGTGGCCACCACATGTGCCGCGCCGGCGTGCAGGAACGCGCGCGTGAGGCCGACCCAGTCATCCCCCGCCGGCACGTCCGCGAGCGCCCCCGAACCGAGGCCGGTCTGGCACGCCGAGAGCACCACGAGGTCCGCCGCGAGATCGAGGCCGAACACCTCGTGTACCTCGAGTCGGCCGTCCTGCGCGCCACCCGCTGCCAAGTCCACGTAGGAGAACAGCGGGTTTTGCTTGTTGAGGACTCCGTACGTCGCGAGGTGCAGGATGCGGCGCCTGGGGGCCTCCCGCCGGAACGCCGCCTCCGTGGCCGCGCCGCCGCTGAGCACCTCGACATCGGCGCCGCCGAGGCGCGCGACTGCCGCCACTTCGCGCCGCGATCCCGGCAGCACGTCGGGTCTCGGCGCCAAGGCCAGCGTGCCGGTCGAGACCGGTCCCGCCGGGCGATCGCCCAGGGCGAGCCAGACCGATGCCGACGGCGTCACGGCCACCTCGTACCGCTCGATCAGGAACTGTCCCGGCCCCGACCCGCCCAGCAGTGCCCCGAACGGCAGGTAGTGCAGCTCGGCGTGCGGAACCAGGATGAGTCGCGTCTTGCCGATGAGCAGGCCCGTCTCTTCGAGGGGAGCGATCAGATACTGGTGGAGCTGCCGCAACGGTCCCCGCCACAACGAATCGGCGGGCCCGGGTCCCCGCTGCTGTAATGTCCCGCGGGCGAACTCGACCAGGCGGGCGAGCGTGCGGCGTTGGACGCCTAGGTCCACGACGGCTACGGTGTCTCGAGCGACGACGAACGCGAGCGAGCCCGAATCGCTGACGAGGTATTCGATCAGGACGACATCGGAGGCCAACCGCCGGCCGACGTCGCGGCTGGTTGCCGTCGCTGGCGACACGAGGGACGCATGCCGGGGACTGCGCTCCCGCATTTCGAGCAGCAACTCACCGTACGCCTCCTGAGCACGGTCCAGCGCTTCGCGGGTGGCCGCGCTCGCGGCCGGCGCTTCAGGCCCACGGAGCGCGTCCGCGGCGGTAGTGTCCAGGTCGTGCGTGACCTCGGCAATGCGGCGTCTCAGATCCTGCTCTCGGGACACGAGCTCGGCGGCTGCGTCCGGCGATGAGAGCCGGCCGCGCTGCAACAGCTCCAGCATCTCCCGGGCGCGCAGGCGCTCGCTCGCGGCGAATGCCGCGTCCGCGCGGCCGCGGGCGCGCTCGATAAGCGCGAGCTGCGCGTACACGTCCCACTTGTCCGCCAGAAACGCGGAGCGCCGCTCTGGCAGCGTCAGGGACCTGCTCGGACGCTCGATCTCGGCCAGCGCGGCCCGCAGCTCGCGGGTGGCGTCGTCGTCACGGCCCTGGGCGTGTCGCGCGAGGCCGAGACCCGCGTGCAGCGGCCACGCGATCTCGGGCGCGACACGGCCATGCAAGCGATCGAGGCCCGCTCGGTACAGCGACTCGGCGGCTGCGGGCAGCCCCGCGGCCGCCTCGAGCGCCGCTTGCGCGCCGAGTGCGGCGGCGCCACCGACGGGATCGCCCAGACGCTCCAGATCGGCGGTGGCTTGTGCGAACAGGGGGCGCGCGGCGGTGGTGTCCCCTCGAGCCTGCGCGACTTGGCCGAGCGAGAGGCGGGTCAGGGCGGCCGCGCGCTGGTTCCCGGTGGCCGTCTCCGTGCGCAAGGCTCCCTGGAGCAGCGCCTGCGCCCGAGGGTAGTTGTCGCGCTCGAGGAACAGAACGCCGCGCCCCTGTTGGGCTTCTGCTTGGCCTGCCGGATCCCCCGCCTGTCGATACAGCAGTTCCGCCTGGGCGTAGCGGCGGTCGGCCTCGGCGAAGCTGTTCAGCTCCACGGCCAAGTCGCCCTGCGCAAGCGCGATGCCCGCCCGCACGGCCGGCGGCGCTCGCGCCGAGTCGGCGATCTGCTGCGCGCGCCGCAGCTGACTGAGCGCCCCCTGCAGCTCCCCAGCCGCGCTCAGCGCGCCCGCGAGCTCGTGCCGCACCGCGAGTGCGTCCCCGAGCGGTCCGGTGCGCTCATAGATGGTCAGCGCCTCCCCCAGCGCGGCCCGGGCCGCGGGATAATCGCCGCGGCGCAGCTCGAGCTGGCCGAGCCCGTGCAGCGCGTCCGCCGCATCGGCCCACTGCTCGCGGCCTCGCCAGATCGCGAGTGCGTCGTGGTACCAGGTCTCGGCACGCCCGAAGTCGCCACTCGCAGCCGCGAGGCCGGCCAGGTTCACGAGGTTGGTCGCCGCGACCTCGTCGCGGCCATCGCGACGGTTGAGCTCTAGCGCGGTCTCGAATTGTCGACGTGCCTCGTCCTGTTCCCCCAGGGCTTGGGCCAGGAGCCCGAGATTGTTGTGATCGGCGGCCACTCCGCGCGTGTCTCCGATGCGCTCGCGCAGGGCGAGGGCGCGAGCGTACCCCTCGCGACCGGCGGCGAGGTCGCCACGATCTGCGCGTGCTCCGGCGAGCGTCCCGACGGCATTTGCCTCCACGCGGATGTCCCCGATGGCGGCGGCCAGGATGCGAGAATGCCCGAGATCCGCCTCCGCGCTGTCGAGCTCGCCCTCACGCAGCCAGCCCGCCCCGATATTCCCCAGCACGGCCGCGATGCCGGCGGTGTCCGCGATGGCCGTGGCGCGCCGCAGGGCGCGGCGCCAGATGGCGATCGCGGCCGCGGCACCGACCCGACTATACGCTGCCACGCCTGCGCGACGCACGCTGTCGGTCCAGATCTTCGCGGCGCGCCGCTCCGCTGGCCACGTGGCGAAGCGCGCCACTTCGCGCACCAGGAAGGAATCGCTCCACGCGACGGCGTAGGCGGCCGCCAGGCCGCGGGCTACGCCGATCTCGTCTCGCGCGAGCGCGTCGGTGACGGCGTCGCGCACGGCCAGGGGGCGGGCGCGCGTTTCGAGCACGAGGGCGGATTCGGGTAGACGAGCCGCAAGCACGCGAAGCGAGTCCGCAGCCGGGGACTGCGCCACCAGAGCGGCCAGCACCAGAGACGTCCCGAACGCCGTCACCGGCGTGCCGGGGCCGCGATGGAGAACCGTACGAGCTCAGATCCCGACCACCGGTCCCAGCCGGCGCGCGCCTCGACCTTCCATAGATAGGGTGGTCCGGCCGCAAGGGTCACGGAGTCGGGGAGGGTGGCCACCGTGTCGGTGAGCTGGGTCTCGTACACCACCCGACCGGCGGCATCGAACAGGATCACACGGTAGCGGTCCGCGCCGGCGATGGAGGTCCAGCGGAACGTCCCGGCCGCGGCCACAGTACCGATCGGCGACAGGGGCCGCGGAAGGGACTGGCTGGCACCTGGCGGGGCGCGATGGACGGGTCGTTGCTCCAACCAGCGCGGCACACCGAGGGCGAGGAGCAGAACCGCGGCGGCGGCCGGAAGCGCGATCCAGTACCGCCGCCGCCTCCGTCCGATTGCCGCGAGTTCGGTCGCGACGGCAGGGTCGCCCAGCGCACGGGCCACCGATGCGACGACGCCGCGGCAGCGCGGGCAGGAGGCCAGATGGGGCAACACGGCCACCCGCGCAGCGGCGTCAAGGGCGCCCTCGGCGAGCGCGGCCAGTGCGGCGTCGTCGAGGCACTCGGGAGTCTCTCTTGCCGACCCGTCACGCCCATGGCGCAGCAAGTCGAGCGGCTCAGAATCGGTCACGCGACAGCGGCCTCCGTCCCGGTGGGGTTCCGGCTGGTCGAGGATATGAGACGGCCGGGGGCTCCCGCACTGCTCACAGGTCGCTCCGGGCGACGCCGACTTGCGCCAAGTGCGTGCGCACGGCGGCGAGCGCGCGGTACACGCGGTTGTGGACCGCTTTGGCGTTGGGGAGCCCGAGGATCCTGGCGACGTCCGCCGCCGAGAGCTCCTCCACCACGTACAACTCGACCGCGGCCCGATCCTCCGCGCTGAGTACCGCCAACGCGCGCTCGAGCAGGTTGTGTGTCTCCGCGGACTCCTCCGGAGTGGCGTCAAGTGCGGCGGCGTCGGGAGGCGGCGTGCCACCCAACTCGCCCAGCACCTGGCCGCGACGGCCGTCGGTCGCCGCCCTATAGGTCGCCCGTAGCTCGCCGAGAAACTCGGTAAAGGAAAGAGAGGGCGCCTCACGGGCGCAGATCAGCTCGTAGGCCTCGATGTGACTGCGCTGGTCGAGGAACACGTGCTCGAAGATGCGGCGGCGCAGCGGCGGCAGCGCGGCGGCGACCACCGAGAGCCGGCGGCGGCCGTCGCGGTGGCGGAACCAATCGACCGTCAGGTGGCGTACGACGGTGACGAGCCAGGTGGAGAAGCGCGCACGATGATCCGGCTGCGCCGCGTAGGCGCGCAGCCGCCGCAGATCGCCTTCGCGCAGGGCCTCACACACCCGCGCGAACACGTCCATCACATCATCATAGTCCTGGGCGTAATGGCGGATGGCCGCGAAGATGAGGCGTCGATAGCGGTCGAGAAACAGGTCCCACGCGGCGTCGGGTTTGCCCGACTCCAGCTCGGCCGCCCAGCCTTCCATCCGCACGACCTTCAGAGAGGCTCAAGTGGATATAGCTCGCACCTAGGGCGTGTCAAGACTTGAAACGCTGCGGGACCGCTGGAGCGCTGCTATGACGGTGGCTAGTACGCGACGGTGGCTAGTACCCCACCGCCCCCCCGCCGCGCCTGGGATCCGCCACGCCCACCCAGCCGGCGGCGGTGCGGCCGATGGCGTTCACCTCGCTCTTGTAGCTCCACGTCTCGACCTTGTGCCCCATCGCCTCGAGCGAGTCGATGGCGGTCTGCGCGAACCCATCCCGCTCGAGGTACACGACGTCCGGCTGCGCCTGGTGATGCAGCCGCGGCGCCGCGACCGCCTCGGCGAGCGACATGCCCTGGTCCACCACATCGCTGATCACCTGGTATACGGCCGTCGTGATGCGTGAGCCCCCGG
>WNGD01007137.1_pt1 | contig 17231 bp, 18 predicted proteins | sample 5400671 | NCBI WGS metagenome assembly WNGD01 (sample SAMN13153369, study PRJNA577476) | soil metagenome | isolation source: 40 cm soil or saprolite under grassland replicate 2 | place: USA:California | collected 2016-06-15
GTGGTGGGAACAGATGTAGCGGCGCTGGTGGGCGCTACCCTGCTCGGCCTGTTCCAGCATACCCTGGCGGAGCAGGCCGAACTCGAGCGAGAGCAACGGCAGCGCTTCCTGGCACTCATTGACGAGTTTCAGGTGTTTCTGGGCGCGGACTTTGGCGCCATGCTGGCAGAACTGCGCCAGTATGGTGGCAGCTTCGGGCTTGCTACCCAGTCGCTCTCCTACCTGGATCGACATGATCGCACGCTGCGCTCCACTGTGCTGGCCAATGTGGATCACCTGTTTGCGTTCGCGATGAGTGGTGAGGATGCGCGGCTGTTGCACGAGCTAGATGGGATCGAGGAGGGCGATATCATCACTCTGGACGACTTCACCTGCTACGCCCGGCTAGCGTTGGATGGCCAGCGCTTGCCGGTCTTTTCGCTGTGCCTGGATGCACCTCCCATCGCTGACCGGGAGCAGGCGCAGCGTATCCGTATGCGGAGCCAGCAGCGCTATGCGCGACCATGTGATGCCGTTGATGCTATGATCGCGCAGGCACTGGATCGCCACGCGACCCACAGGCTCTCATCTAGAACCGGCGTGAGCGGCAATGGACAGTTCAAGGAGCTTGAAGAAGGCATGGACGGCCATGCCACGGATTCTGCGCGAGCAAACACGCTGGGACAACCGATCAGATCAAGTCGTCATAAGCGCCGTGGCAGCGGCAAGGCGTCCACGGGAGCACATATTTCCCCTCTCAGCATGCCATTAGTGTACGAACGGCAAGAAACGGAAGGCGGCGAAGAGCGTGATGGGAACTGAAGCAGCCACCGGCAGCCGTACGTCCAGCAGCAGGCGAGCGACCTGGGGAGATATCCAGGTGCTGCTGGAGCAACTCACCCCGGTGGATCTGCGACTCCTCCAGTGGTTGCTCCGTTACCCGTTCCAGCGGGCAGAAGATCTGGCCATCGCCATGGGCAAAAGCCTCGCCACCGTCTACCGGCGTATCAGTGTACAAGAGACGTTGAGTTTGGTTGAGTCTGTCATGCCAGGGGCTCTGGGCGCCAGCACATGCAGAGTGTACCACCTGAGTAATCTAGGACTACATGTTCTGGCGGCGCATGAAGAGCAAGATCCAACCATACTGGCACAGCAATGGGGAAGCGATGAACGCGCGCTGCTGCGTCTACTGCCGCGACTGCCCATGCTCGTCATGTTGCAGGACTGCATCAATGGCCTGGTTGTCCACGCACCGGAGGCGCTGGCCCATCGTGGCCGCCGCTCAGAGGTGCGGTGGCACTGGGTACGCGACTATACCCGTCGCTTTGCCTATCGTGAGAAGCTGACGCGCTGTACCGCAGATGCAGGTCTGATTTTACGTATCCGTGCGGCCGCAGAAGATGGCACAAGCAGAGAAGAGCAGTGGTACAGCCTGTTCGTACTGATTGATGCCGGTATCGCCGAAGTAGGCCAGTTGCGACATCGTCTGAAGCGGCTGCTCTGGTACCGTGAGTGTGCAGAACGCTGGCCCGTCTACCAGTATTTTCCACTCGTGCTGGTACTGGTTTCCACCACACATCGTATGGAGCACTGGCAGCGGTGTGCGGGAGAGGCGGCGACCGCAGTCCAGGTTGCCTCACTCACTGGAGCCTGCGCCTGCCCGTCAGCCGGGCATGACAGAACGATCTCCAGCCCATGGAGATTCGCCTGGAAAACGCTTGCCTCGGGTGTACCGTGCCAGCTCCAGCATCTCCTTGTACCTGTGCCGACCGAAGCCATCCCGCCTGGGCTGCTGGATGACGGTGGAGCATTATCGGGTGCCCCGGCGGAGGAAGCTCCATCTTCTCCACCCTGGAGAATCAGCAGAATCATTTGCGGGAACTTCGTGGAGCGTGCTGAGTATGCAACAAGAAGGCGTGGAGAGGGCTATCAGGATGAACGAGAAGGCATCGCCTTGCTCAGTTTGCGTTTGAGCAGCCGCCACCTGGCGCTCCTCGATGTGTTGCACACTCATCCTCTTCTGCATATAAGCGAGATGGCAGCTCTCCTTGATTTGCAGGCAAGTTCAGTTGAACGCTACCTGCGTGAGCTGTATACGGTTGGCTGTATCGACCCGCTTGCGACCTGTGTCGGTCAGCGCTGGCGACTGCATGAGCGTGGACTGCGTCTGGTAGCAGCAAGGTACCATCTGAGCATCCAGAGTATTGCAGCATCTGATGACGAGCATAATGAGGCAAGTCTCGTCCAACGAGGTCAGGAAGTGCTGCTCCGCCATCTCGAGCACACTACCGGCGTCTATGGCTACTTTGCATCCTTATCACAGGCGGCAAGGCAACAGCGAATGCAGCAACGTGAGCATCGGTTGCTCTGGTGGGAAACGGGAGCATTTTGCGAACGGCGGTACCAGGATCACGACCACTGGCACAATCTCCGACCGGATGCAATGGGCGAATATCAGGTGGGAGAGCAAAGAGTACGTTTCTGGTTGGAGTGGGATCGGGCGACCATGGGCACACGGGACCTGTTGGCCAAGTTCAGGACATATGCACAGTATGTGACCTCGCGCGAATGGTTCAGGGGCAGAGCAGTTCTGCCACTCCTGCTTGTGGTAGCACCAGACCAGGGGCAGGAAATGCGCATTGCTCGCGTCGTCACGGCCGTTCTGGCTAACACTCCTGGACTGGTCATACGGACTACCACGATCACACGGCTGAAGGATCGGGGACCACTTGCTGAGATCTGGTACCAGGTGCTCCCGCATGGCCGGACAACAGATAAAACACAGAGATGCCAGTTTTTTGATCTGGCAATTTCCGGCAGTTCATCCTGATTTGAGCATATTTGACCGGGCTGGGCCTAAACAATTGCCTGTTAGCACATGTCACGCAGAATTATTGCCGGATGGCAACGTTTGACTGGTCGTTATCGATAGCTCAGCAGATCTCTGCTGAGCTGCCCTGACTACTGCTTGAAAGAGAGGAGAACTATGACGCTCTATCCACCACTCGCTCCCAGAACACAGGATGGAGACGCGGAAAAAGGACCGAGCCTGCTTGATCTCAAGTATGCGCAGCCGTCTGCTCGTGTTCCCCTATATCAGCGCCTTCGTCAACACGGACTCGTGTATGATGAGCGCAGCAAATGCTGGCTGTGTGCCCATGTGTCTGGGCTGACGTCGATCTTGGGTGATGGACGGTTCGCATCGGGACGACCATCAGGGAGTGGAACGCCTCCTATAGGTCCTGGAAAAGCCTGGGGGGAACACTCAGCTCCCGGATCAGCACTGCGAGAAATGAAGGCTTCCATCGAGCAGATCCTCGCACGACAGCTGCTGGTCAAAGATGGTGCTGCCCATACGCGACTCCAGGGGGTCATGAATCCCGTACTACGGCAGATGGGTCACCACATGAGTGCGTCCATAGAGCAGCGGGTGGAGGTACTGCTGGATGCCGCCGCGCCTACCGGGCAGTGGGACGTGATGCAGGAACTGGCGCTCCCACTCGTCCTGGGGAGCATGGTCCACCTCTTGCTTGGAGAGAAGGACCTTGATTCCGACAGCTTGCACCGCTTCCAGGCCTGGTCGCATGCGCTTGCCTCTGTAACCAATGGATTTTTCTCCCATGAAAATATGCAGCGGGTGCTGCTGATGCGCGAGGCTTTCTATGTGCTATTGGCACACAAACGGTGCGCTCCTGGTCATGATCTGCTCAGTATTTTCGCTGCCGATGCGCGCTGGCAGGATGATGACGAATTAGTGGCTAATGCCATGATGCTGCTGGCGGCGGGCAGTGTCACGACCACCAAGGCTGTGACGCATAGCCTGTGGTTCCTTTTGCAGCATGCTCACCAGTGGGAATACCTGCGGGCAGCGCTCCTCCGGTATGCCGATCCGCGTGCGCAGGCGCATCTGCTGAAGCCAGTGGTGGAGCGGTTGCTCTGTAGGGTCACGCCCACCCGCTATATTGTGCGCTGGGCAACGCAAGATATTGCCATCGAGGAAAAGCTCATCCGGTCCGGGCAGCAAGTCTACGTATTTCTCGAAGGAGCCAACGATGGACTGTTGCAGCAGGAGATATTGTCCGATACAGCGACATCCGATGCCGCTGTACAAGAGTCGTGCCATCTGCTGCGGCGCATGCCCATGCCGCATTTCACCTTTGGCTTCTCCAGCAGCCCGCACTATTGCCCGGGTGCGCCGCTGGCTCGCATGATCCTGCAGCACACCCTACTTGCGCTGCTGCTGCGCTTTCCCCATCTCCGTCTCGCTCCCGTTGCGCAACGGCAGTGGGGGAAGAATGCTAACCTGGGCGGATTAGTCGCGCTCCCCGTCGTTTATACTCCAGAAAGAGGTGCTTGATGAACATAGCTATTCAGGCCAGTCCCCAGCATTCTGAGCGTGACTGGCAAGGTCTGCCTTTTCAGGCTTTATTTGAGCAGCAGGTGGAACTGACGCCGCGCGCGATTGCCCTCTCATGCGAGGAAGGCGATATCACGTATGCTGATCTCAACGGATACGCGAATCAAGTGGGGTTCTTCCTGCGTACCCTGGGGATAGGGCCAGAAAGAGTGGTCGGCCTCTTGTGGGAGCGCGCCAGGCGTCCCCAGGACCTCTACATCCTCCTGCTGGGCATATTCAAAGCTGGAGCGGCCTACCTGTATCTCGATCCCACACTTCCTGCCGAACGCCTGGCGTTCCTGCTCAAAGATGCCGGAGTCGCACTGGTGCTGACGGAGGAACGATTAGCGGTGAGCGTCGCGGTATCTGGGATTCCTGTCATCTCTCTGGAGAGGGAACTGGCGTCGAACGCAGCGCTAAGCAAAGTGAACCCGCCCGGTGAGGCGACGGTTGAGAACCTTGCGTATCTCATCTACACTTCTGGTTCGACAGGGTGGCCAAAGGGCGTCCAGGTCACGCACCGGGGCATTGGCAACCTGGCTGAGGCTGAGATTCGTGCTTTGCTCGTGCAGCCGGGGGATCGCGTGGCCCAGTTTTTCTCGCCCGGCTTTGATGCCTCGGTGTCGGAAAGCAGCAAAGCGCTCCTGTCAGGAGCCACGCTCTGTCCCGTGCCCTCCAAAGCTTTACGGCCAGGACCCGCACTGCTCACCTTTTTGCACGAGCAGGAGATCACAGTGGCGACCTTTACTCCGACGATCCTGGCAGCCTTACCGCCCGCCGATCTGCCGGATTTGCGGGTCATCATTGTTGGAGGTGAGGTCTGTCCCGCTGCCCTGGTCAGCCGCTGGTCGGCTCCTGGCCGCCTGTTCATAAATGCCTATGGACCGACGGAGGCCACAGTCTGCGTCGCCTTCGGCCCCTGCACGGCCAATGGTCTTCCCCCCACCATAGGCCGGCCCATCCAGAACGTGGTTGTCTCTATTCGTGACCCGGCACATCTGCCGGTTGCCGCTGATGAGGCAGGGGAAATCTGCATCAGCGGTCCCTGTCTCGCCCGCGGCTATACCGATCCGCAGTCTACAGCCGAGCGGTTTGTGGCCGATCCCCTCGATCCTGCCGGTACGATCTACCTGACGGGAGATCGTGGTCGCTTTGACGTAGATGGCTCCATCATCTTCCTGGGGCGCGTCGATGGCGACGATGAGGTGAAGATGCGCGGCGGGTTTCGCGTGCGACTGGGCGACATTGAGGCGGCGCTCGCCCCCTATGTGATGGCATGCGCTGTCCTGCTCATCGAAGAGGTGCTGGTGGCCTTTGTGGTGCTGCCCCCGGGGCAGCCTGCATCAATTGATGAACTCCCTGCTCTGCTCCGGCAGCAGTTACCGGCCTATATGACACCCAAAGCCTTTGTGCTACGAGAGACGCTGCCACGTACGGCTAGCGACAAGATCGACCGGCAGGCACTGCGCCGCTCGCTTCCTGATTGGAGGCAGTTCGCGCACAGTGGCGTGTTTGTTGCTCCACGGACTCCACTCGAACTGCGTCTGGCAACATTGGTTGCTGATACGCTCAATCGCAACTATTATGGGTTGGTCAAGGCAATGTCAGATGCAACTGATGGTCGGCTCGAAGAGCATAACCTGGCGGTGGAAAGCTTGCTCGACGTACACAGCATGAACCTGCACAGCCGTTTTGATCAACTGGGTGGGGACTCGCTCGCGCTGGCCGACCTCTTGCTGAGCATAGCGGAGGAGTTTCATGTAGAGCTTGACGAAAGCGAGGTCAACGAAAACACGCTCGCACAACTGGCGACGATAATCGAGGCACGGGCAGATGCCTTAAAAGCAGGGAGCAGGTCATGCAACACGTGATCCGGCCAGAGAACTCCTGGGTGATGCGCTTTCACCCCAGGTCGGCAGCCAGCCTGCGGCTGTTCTGTTTCCCCTATGCAGGAGGGAGTGCCACTATCTTTCAGAGGTGGGCACAGCCGGGAGTGTTGCCGCAAGAGGTGGAGCTGTGCGCGATAGAGTTGCCTGGTCGGGGAGTACGACAACAGGAACAGGTATTGACACAATTTTCAGATCTGGTGACAGTCCTGGCTGAAATGCTCCTTCCTTCTTTACAAGAGGGGCGTAGCTTTGCCCTGTTTGGTCATAGTTTAGGTGCACTGGTGAGTTTCGAGGTGGCACGACACCTGCAAGAACACTTCGGACTTGTTCCTGTACAGTTGTTTGTCTCCGGCTGTAGTGCGCCGCAGCTTGGAGATGCCTGCCCTGAGATTGCCGATATGCCTGCGCTCGTGACATATCTGCGACAGTTGGGAGCCAGGCCAAATGAGCAGATGCTGGTACGGCGCTGGCCGCTGTTTCAGGCCGATTTTGCCCTGCGTGCTTCCTATCGCTATACCGCAGGAGGACCGCCACTCGCCTGTCCCATCACGGTTTTTGGAGGCGCTGGCAGCCTGGCGGAAGCAGACGCTTGGGACCTGTACACTGCACCTGCTTCCCGGCAGCCATTTCTTTCTTCATCATGCACAGGGGCAGCTCCTGAGCTCCCTGCAGAGCGCGCTGCTGCGAGCACTTCGAGAGACATCACCGGAGAGGAGGAGCTACTCATGACGATTATTCACGCAACCACCCTGGAGCGATTCGAGGGACATGGTGGCAGCATGTACGGGTTAGCCACCTTCAGCCATGGCGCGACTGAAATCAGCCTGTGGCGGGCAACGATGGCGGCTGGAGCATCCAGCGAACCACAGTATCATGATCACGAAGAGGTGGTCTTCATCCTGGAGGGAGAGGGCCTGGCACACATCGCGGGAGCGGCAGCGGCATTTACCTCCGGTGATACCCTGATCATCCCCGCCTACTCCGTTCATCATGTGAACAATAGCGGAGAAAGGCCGGTGGATGCGCTGATCGTAATGCCAGCCGGTACCCGGAGCTTCCTGCCCGATGGGGAGGAGCTTGCTCCTCCTGCCTGGGCACGCTAATGCTGCCAGCCTGTCGTTGCTCACACGGGATGATACACCAATCAATTAAGGAGGAGCCAGGAAGACATGACTGGACTGAACAGACAACAGCGTGAGGCGCTTTGCCTGGCCCCACTTTCAAGTGAGGGATGCTTGTTGCCCTATGTGCAGGTGCAGCGAGCGGCATGCATACGTGAAAAGCTCATCCTGGAACGCTGGCCAGCATGTGAAGAGTATCCTGCCATGCTGCCAGCGTTGGCTCTGGTCTGCAACGCCCATCCTCAAGCGCTCTGGTGGCTTCGTCCTTACAAAGAAGTCATGCGCCTGGTTGGGGATGCAGTGACGAAACTTCTGGTATTGCGATCCATGATGAACGTGGACGGAACCATGCCCAAATGCGAGTTGATCGATGAAACAGCCTGATCTGCTCCTCTTGCCAGTATGAGGTACTGGCGTAACTTGCGATTTTGCCTCAACTCATGCATAATGCACGAGAAATGCAGTGAGGAGGTATGTCATGTATGCTGGCAAAGGTACAGAGTTGCTCCGTTGTGACGACTCCCCACGGCTACAAGCCGGGGGCTTCTGGAATGACGCGGGTGTGTCGTCCCACACCGATTAAGGCTTCTTCAAGGATATTTTTGCTCCCATTGTGGTCGCGGTCGAGAATCAGACCACAGTGGGGACACTCATAGACCCGCACGGAAAGGGGCATCGGTTGGCGATGTCCACACGCTGAACAGGTCTGGCTCGTGTAGGCCGGGTTGACTCGCACGACTTGCCGCCCAGCCTCTTCCGCTTTGGCTTGCAATCGTGCAAAAAACTGCGACCACGAGACATCCGCAATGCTCTTTGCCAGTTTCGGGTTGCGAATCATATTCCGTACGACCAGCGCTTCCACTGCGAGCAATCCGAACCGTTTGATGAGTTTGCAAACCTCTTGCTCAAGAAAGTTTTTTCGTCGATTCCCGATGCGCTCATGCACGCGGGCCACAACCTTGCGCTTCTTGGCTTGCTGCTTGCTCCTTTTCGGGGCTTTGGAGAGCTTGCGTTGGGCGCGAGTGAGCGCCGCCTCTTCGGTTCGGAAAAAGCGCGGATTGGCGATCTCTTCCCCAGTGGACAGGTAGGCAAAGGTCTTGAGACCGACATCGATCCCCACAGCTTCCTGCGAGGGCAGCAAACGCTGCGCTGTGAGCTCTTCTTCAAGCTCCACGCTGATGCTGACGAACCATTTGCCCGTGGGCGTGCGTTTCACAATGGCGGTCTTAGGCGTGCCTTTGATCGCCCGGTGCAGCACCATCTTGACGTGCCCCAATTTGGCAAGGACAAGCGTGGCCCGGTTTTTCTGACTGCTGGGGAGAAGCTGGAAACTGTTGCCGTGTTGTTTGAAGGTGAGCGAATCATAACGAAAACGGGATTTGAAGCGCGGATAGCCGGGCTTCTGTCCTTGCTCCATCCGCTGAAAAAAGGCGTCAAAGGCCAGGTCCACTCGCTTGACAACATCTTGCAGCACCTGTGAGGGCACAGCGGAGAGTTCCGGGCGAACTTCTTTGCACTCCGGCAATTCGGCGCATTGGTGTTCGTAGGAGAGCGAAACGCCCACCATGCGATAGGCGCTTTTGCGTTCATCGAGTGCTGCATTGTAGATTGCGCAGCACAACCCAAGCCACTCCTCAAGCCTGTTCACTTGCTTGTGAGTCGGATAGATGCGGAAGTGATACGTTTTTCTGGGCTTCGTATCTTTCTTTGGCTTCTTCGATGTCTTCTTAGACATGCTTTCGTTGCTCAATGGACGACTTCACCTCAGCGAGCGGCTCTCCCCCAGTCGCGACTTCCAAAATACGAGTTCGTCCACAAGGTCGGCAATTTTCGTTTCCACACAGGAAATTCCTGGCGCAAAAAACGAGACGAACGCCCTTTCACGAGCTTCATCAGGCGATGAATGCCAAATGGGGGATCGACACTCACGAGAAGATGCACATGATCAGGCATCACTTCGAGTTCTTCGATCTCTGCCTGCTGCTCTTCACAGACCTCACAAATGATCTGTTTGATCCGCTCATCAAGAGGTGGCATCAGTACCTTTCTCCGATATTTCGGGCACCAGACCACAGGACAATGGCAGGCAGAGAACACATTTCGGTTGCTTTTGTAGGACGTCTCATCCATAGATCCAGTATATAGCATCGTGCTATCGATGTCAAAACATTTGTTCTAGACCCCAACAGACCACTCCTCCCCGTCCCCAAAAAGGAACGCGCTCTTCATCCCCATGGATGAATTACAGGGGCTTTCGGGCGCGGGAAACGGGTAAATCACGGTTGTCAAGACAGTGCTGGCGAATTCATGTAAGCAGGTGAAGCGAGTTGAGCGCAAGGTGTCTGGCGAGTTTTGGCAAGCGACGTTTCAGCAAACCAAGCGAACAAGCGAACACTATTGACGGCATCCACAATGGCTGGGAGCAGAGCCTCCCTGTGAAGAGGAACACACGGGCGATCCATCGCCATCACACCTCGCTTGCATTCGCTTCCTGTGAAGAGCATGCGCGTCGGCGCAGCAGCGGCTCGCGAATCGCCGTGGCATCCAGCTTGCCCGCGCCCAGAAACCTCACGAAGCGCGCCAACCCACCAGCCAATGCCTCCGCGAATGCCTCATCGAGGCCTCGAGCCTCATCCTCCAGCCACAAGCCCAGGATGACGAATGTGTTGGCTGTCCGGTCGAGTTTGCTGTCGAACCGCGCGACGAGCCGGTCGCCCCACACCATCGGCAACGTGTAGTAGCCGAACCGACGCTGGCGCTCAGGCTTGTAGACCTCCCACACGTAGTCGAAGCCAAAGACTGCTTTGGCTCGCCCGCGCGCGCTGACGTGATCGAGCGGTGCGAGGAAGACGACCTCTTGGGTCGTGGTCGTCTCCAACGGCGTCCAGGCCTGCGGCACGCGCCCTGCGCTCACATCGGCCAGCACCTCGGCATCGCTCCCCAGCGCGTAGTGCCCCATTTTCCAGCCTTCCACCTGCACCTCGATGAGGTCGCCGTCGGCCACCATCGCCCCAAGCATCTGCTTCGCTGCGCGATCTGGCTCGCCGCGCCCGTGAAACGCATCACTCGTCCGGCGGAGGGGCGACAGACCGAAGAAGCTCACTTCCTTGCTGATCAAGAAGCGGTCCGCCTCGGCCTCGTCGCTTTCGCGCAGGAGAGACGCAGGCGCGACCGTTTCCGTGAGGGCGTACACGCGCTCGAAGTGCTCGCGGTGGTGCGTCATCACTTCGCCGGTGCGCCAGAGATAATACAGGGCCAGCGCGCTGTCCTTGCGGCCGCGATAACTCTGTGTGCGTGTCCGGCTCGCCATCTCGAAGTCGCGGTTGCTCACGGTGCCACGCTCGCGCAGGATGGCCCGCATGTCGTCGATCGCCTCGGCGTGCTCGGCAGCCATGCGGCGAATACGCGCGTCGCCAGAGTCGCCATTGCGCTCGCGGCGCATGACCACGCGCCAGTGCGGCAGCTCGTCCATCGGCCGCACGGCCAGCCAGCCACCCCAGTCAAAGAACTTGCGCTGCTGATAGGCCAGGTCTTCCCACATGCCAGGCGTGTAAGCGAGGACGCGGCTGTGCAGGGCAATGTCCTGGCTGCGCGCGATGATGTGCAGGGGGTCGAGTTGCAGGTACTCCATCGCGCGCATGGCAGCCTCGGTGCCCTCGATGCCTCGCCAGCGCCGCCCGGGCCACAAGCCCTGCTTGCCGAGGATGAAGCGACGGGCTGTCTCGCTGGTGATGGTTAGCATGATGACCTCTTGGAGAGCCTGGCAACCAGACCGATCTGAAAGGCTGCGGAACCTCGCCCCATGCAGCCTTCTTTCATCTGGGCTGCGTTCTGTTGACCCTGAAGCGGGCTGTGAAAGCTGGAGTCACGTTCCATGGCGAGACCTCTCTCTGCTTCTCAACTGCAAACTGCGGCCTGCTCCCGATCACCGGAAGCGTGATGGGAATCCCACCTGCGCATGTCGGGTTTCCTGCTCGGCTTCGTCGGGCCTTCCCGCCCTTCCATGCAGGTGTGGTCTCGACCTGCTCTCCACAGGCTGGCGCATCCCGCAGGCCCTGCGGTATGTGGAGGGATTCTTTTTCAGCCAGACAAAACCGGAAAGCGAACGGAGAGGCGGTTTCCTCCCGATCACCTCAAGGTGATGGGTGTCCACCGCCGCCTCTCTTATGAAACTGTTGGCTACGCATCAGATTATATCACTCAAGGCAGCCTCCCTCGTGATTCCGACGACGGTATCAGCTCATGCACCATGAGAGAGATACTTCTGCGGGGCAAGCAAACGCTGCTTTGTGTGTTTTTTTCTCTTCTGCCAATCTCCACTAGTGAATGCTCAACACAATACGGATATCGCGGGCGAAATCATTCCCTTAGCGCGGCTTGTGCCAGCGCGGCAAAGCGCGAGCGCCGCGTCTTCGTCATCGGTCGCTTCTCCATCCACGCATCCAGGCGTCCCAGACGAGTGCCTTGCCGAGCAGTATCCCTGCGCTGCTGATCAATGCCTCCAGCGGCGAGCCGTGTCGTCTCCGCTTCAGGCGGATGCCGCGTCGGTATCACCAGGCTCCTCCTTGCCGGGTTTCTCCTCCTCGTTGGGTTCCCCATCAATCAACTGGATGGCGTCCCGGCCCAGAGTGAGCACTTGGGCGGCGGCCTGGAGCGTCTCCGCTCTGACATCCGCCTCGCCGCGCGCAGCAGTCCATTCCAAGGCCGTCGTCATATCGTGCGCCGCAACGAACAGCGCCTGGCGGAGGAGGCGGAACGGGCCTTGCCTGGCCCGCTGGACGCCTCCTGGACGGGAGGGAAACGCCCGTAATCACTGCTCGTCGCGCGCGGTAGAGAAGGCAACGGTGAGAATGGCAAGGGAGTGAGCCACGGCTCACTGCCCATGGACGTGAAGGATGATATGAGACGGCCCCCGCTAGGAGACCCCGCGTGGAACCCCATGTCTTAGCCACATATCACATGTGTTACCACTCAAGTGGAGGTGTTTCCGGCCCAGGTGCTTGCCAGCGTGCCAGAGCGCTCGCAGGGGTCACTGAGCGAGCAAAGCAGGTGTTCCTGGTTCAGAGGGACGTTCCACTCTCGCTCACGGTTCGGAGCGCGGAGCTGCCATGACGGTCTCGTAAAACAGCAGCTCGAACTCATGACTCAGGCGCACGGCGCGCGTGATGCGCTGGCGGTCTTCCGCTGTATCGTAGCGGGCCAGCAAAAGCGCATCGATGGGCGTGATCTGCTCCCCGATCTCCTCGTGCGCGGTAAAGAAGGCGACCTGCCCGGCGCTCATCGCATAGTGGCGCATGAGGGCGGGTCCGACGCGGGTGCAAATCTTAATGAAGATCTCCTCGCTGGCACTCACTACCGCGATTTTCTCCGGGACCGAGCCATAGGCCAGCATCCAGTAGAAGAAGGTGGTGAGCGCCATGCAACCAGCAAGCGGCTCCACCGTGTCAAAGTCCGGTCGCGAGAGGCCCAACGCTTCGCCAAAGCGCAGCAGCAAACGATAGGCGCCGATTTTGGACACGAGCTTGGCGAGCAGGAGGTCTTGCAGGTCCAGGTCGGGCATACCAGCCACGGCCAGTGCGTCGAGGCGGTACGCTTCGCGTACCAGCCACCAATCCTGCAAGGCAAAGACGCGCAGGGTCTCGCGTGGCAGCGTTCCCTGCTCGATGCCCATCCAGAGGGGGTGGAAAAGCAGACGCTGGCGCAGCGGCTCCAGGTCCTCGGTCAGGATGTGGTCGGCGAAACTCATATTTGTTTGCTTGTCCCTCACGATCGGTCTGCAGGCCAGACAAAGCAGAGCGCACCGGGTGATCTCCTTGCCCTGCTCTGCTCATAATAGCATACCTGAAACAGGTGCGTGAGAGTTATCCAGAAGGCGGACGATGCGGAAGAAACACTATGTGGAAGGCCTGTACTGTTCAAGCACCGTGTGGCTAAGAAGGAGTAATGGGCGGGAACGAGGGCAGGATGGCGCCGATGAGGGTATCGCCCCGCAACGCCGAGACGACATTCCTGGCCATCTCCGTCGCCACCCGTGCCTGGGCCTCCCTGGTCGAAGCTCCCAGAGGCTGATGGTGCGGATGAGCGATTTACCCACTTTGGGGAAGACTACCCGGTCGAAGGGGTTATGCTCCAGGACCTCGCGGCGCACCAGCCAGTGGCAAAAGGCGCGCACCGAACGCGCATAGGTCTGGATGGTGCGCTCACTGCGGATGCGACCCCGGCCGGTAGGCGTTTTGCGCATCGAGGCGAACCAGGCGCTGATATCGGGGGCATCGATCTCTGCGACCAGGGTGATCGCCCGCTCTTCTTTCAAGAACTGGTGGAAGAATCTGAGCGCGGTGCGATGCCACTCCAGCGTTTTGGCGCTATGATTGCCGCCTTCCTGATCATCGAGGAAGTCGGCGATGGCGCGCTCCACCGTCGTGGCGGAGCGGCGCTTCGAGAGCAGGTCTTCCTGCCCTTTCCGGCTGCGGGATGGCTTCGGGATAGGCTTTTTGGCGACAGCCTGCTGCCGCCGCGCCCCCGCCTGGGCATCGAGTTTGTCGCGCTGGGCGACGGCTCGAGCCTCGGTGACTTTAGAAGAAGCTTTCTGTGAGCGTGGTGAGACCATGTGAAATCCTCTCTTTCTTGTCATTGGGAGCCAACGCTACCGGCAAGACGGAAGAGGCAGGATGTTGCGCACTCATGAAGGCAGGATGTCGCTGCGCGCCTTTTTGCGCAATAAAACACCGTCCGCTTGCTTGTCTCTTCACTGCCTGGTTGTTCCCAACGGGCGTGAAATCAGCCTGCAAAGAGACGATGTACTTCGAAGAGCGGGAGACGGGGCTCGAACCCGCGACAGCCTGCTTGGAAGGCAGGAGGTCTACAGGTAGGGTGAGTATTTCGTAATGTACAAATCGCCATGTCCCTGCGGGACACCACCACAGATAAAATTGCTAATTTCAGAGAAAGTCGAGTTGATAGAGGACGCATCCAACGTGATGCTGAACCGGTTCCAATCAGTAGCTCATTCCCAGGATGTGGTTCTTGATGGGCCTGTGTAGCTTGCATTTTTACCTCAACTCATGCATAATGCACGAGGAATATGGTGAGGAGGCATGTCACGTATGCTGGCAAAGGTACAGAGCTGCGCCGTTATTGGGCTGGAAGGAGCGCTCGTCGAGGTAGAAGTGGATGTGGCAAATGGCCTGGAGGCTTTTACGATCGTGGGACTGCCTGATGCCGTTGTCAATGAGTCCAGGGAACGAGTCAGGTCGGCTATCCAGAACAGTGGGTATCTTTTCCCCTTCAAACGGATCACTGTGACCCTAGCCCCCGCTGACTTATGCAAGGAGGCACTGATCTATGATCTTCCTATAGCCATTGGAATATTACTAGCATCAGGGCAAGTTACCCCAGCGGAGCAGGTAGGGGAGCAGCTTTTTCTTGGTGAACTCTCTCTGGATGGGAGCATTCGGCACACCACTGGCATCCTGCCTATGGTGGCTCTTGCCTCCGAGAATCAAGTCAAGACCGTCTTCGTACCCGCCTCAGACATGATGGAAGCGGCTCTTATACAAGATGTAGCGATCTGCCCCGTCGAGACACTCGGGCAGCTCATCGCCCATCTCAATGGAGAACGACAGATTGAGCCCTCTCTTCCCGACCCGCGATTGCTCGATACGACCAATGTCGCCTCGTATGAACACGATATGGCGGCAGTGCGTGGTCAGGAACATGTCAAGCGTGCATTAGAGGTAGCAGCAAGCGGGGGGCACAACATCTTGATGAGTGGGCCACCAGGTCCGGGAAAAACGCTGCTTGCTCATGCCACACCTTCCATTCTCCCACCTCTGGGCATCGAGGAATCCCTTAAAATCACCACCATATATAGCGTGAAGGGCATGCTTCCTTCAGATTGGCCGTTGATCCTGCAACGACCATTCCGCTCGCCACATCATACGATCAGTCAAGCAGAGCTTGTTGGAGGTGGGCGTATCCAGCATCCTGGTGAGATAAGTCTGGCCCACAGTGGTGTGCTCTTCCTGGATGAATTACCTGAATTTAGACAGAATGTGCTTGAAGTGTTACACCAGCCATTGGAAGATAAAGTGGTGACGATTTCGCGAGCGCAAGGGACCATTAGCTATCCAGCCAATTGTCTACTCATCGCTTCGATGAGTCTGTGTCCTTGTGGATACTGGGGGGACCCTGTCAAAGAGTGTCCCTGTTCTGCCTCCGCTATTGCACGCTACCAGAAACGTATCAGTGGCCCACTGCTTGATCACATCGACATGCACATCGAGGTGCCCCGCGTCGACTATGAGAAACTGACCGACAAACGCAATGTGGAGACCTCCGGAACCATCCGCAAGCGGGTACAGGTGGCGCGGGAACGGCAGTTAGAACGCTTCAAGGGGACGAAGTTGACCTGTAATGCGGAGATGGGACCAACAGAGGTGCGGGAGTGCTGTCAGGTCGAGCCATCAGCGGAGAAACTGTTGAAGGCGGCGATGCAGCAGTTGTATCTTTCGGCACGGGCATCCCACCGGGTGTTGAAGGTGGCGCGGACGATTGCGGACCTGGCAGAGAGCGAGATGATTGCAGCTACGCATGTGGCGGAGGCGATGCACTATCGACCGCGGGTGGGATGTAGCTGATTGCACTTCACCGACATCTCCGTTCTTTCCTCCCGCCTCCATTCATGGGGCGGGAGGAAAGAACGGCATCCGCAGATGGAAAAATCTTCAACTGCTTGGGTGTGTTTCATTTTTTGACCCTCCCCTGAAAATAGGGGTAGGGGAGAGCATTTTCATGCGCTCTGGTGCGTCGCAGGCGCATGCATTACTGTTGGCGAATGGTATTTCGGGCAGAAGAGCAGCACGTAACACCATTTTTCTACTGTTTTGCGCCTTCTGGCCTGTCATTTGGGGCGAAAATGGCCTTTGTCGTGCCCGTTTTGCCTTTCGCCAACAGGGTCTTTTTTTGAAACACACCCGAGGCTTTCGTGAACATACGTTGCTATTGAGATAGAATGTTTGATGACCTGACTTGCACTTGGTGACAGCTTCGCGCATTTTAGCCCATTTTACTCATTTGTTGGAGGACAACCAGCAGCAAGCCGCCCAAGAGCTGGGTGCGGCGGCGGTCCAACTGATAGCGTGGGCGTGGCAACGCCGCAAGTTCCTTGGTCAAGAGATGCAGACGCTGCTGCAAGGATTGGCTCCGGCATGGCGCCCAACCGCCCAGATACTTTTTGAAGGCTGGACTCAGGCGGTTCGAGCCAGTAGTGTCGTAGAGAACTGGCACAGCATTGTGCGTCCCCATCTGGCGGTGCATCGCACGCTTTTGGCTGGCATGTTGGCCCTGTTGGCGGTCTGGCACAATCATCGCATCGCGCCTCGTGGTCCTCATGCTGATCTGTCTCCTTTGCAACGCAGTCAGGCTGCTCATGTCGAAGCCGATTGGCTCACCGCCCTTGGCTATCTCCCTACTGCTGCCTGACTGTTCAATCTGTCACATTGATTTGAACCTTGCCTAATCTGCATAATCGCCCTGATCAGCTTGCGATCTGCTGGTTCTGTTGAGGTGATGGGAGTGGTGTCGCCGCTCTTGGGAGCGCCTGATCTGCTGGCAGGAGGCGTCCCTCTTGCCAGGTAGAGATGAAGGCCCCCTCGCCAAGCTGGTCACGAACAGCAGCGACAGCAGGATCATAGTCGGCTCGTTCAACTGGGGGCAGTGGTGCACCCAGCGCTTCACGCAGCGCTTCTGCCGTTCCCCAGAGCCGCGCCGCCTGGGCAGGATCGCCTTGCGCAGCTATCGCACGCGCCAGCCCTTCCAATCCAGTGGCAATCAACTCTCTCTGGC
>WNGD01003063.1_pt1 | contig 17229 bp, 19 predicted proteins | sample 5400671 | NCBI WGS metagenome assembly WNGD01 (sample SAMN13153369, study PRJNA577476) | soil metagenome | isolation source: 40 cm soil or saprolite under grassland replicate 2 | place: USA:California | collected 2016-06-15
GAGGCATGACTCGTTCACAGACGGACTCGGTATCGGCGCTCGACGGGGCGGAGTCCGGAACCGAGCCAGATCCGCATGACCACAGTGACACGACCGCGAACGTGGCCGCCGTAGCGCAGCACTAGGACCGCGCGGCCGCCGGGGAGCAGGGCACGTCGGGTACGAGGGCTGAGGCGCGCCAGCTGTTTGCCGTGCCGGAGCAGTGATGCAGTGACGTGGCCGCGGAGTTGCAGAGTCACGTTGCCGCGGTTCGCGACCGAGACGAAGATCGACCGCGCGTCTCGCTCCTGGTGGACGCGGAGACCGCCCAATGCGAGGCGGCGCACGACGCGCCCAGGCACGCGCATCTTGACGCGGACTCCCAAACGCAGCTGCAGATTGACGCGACCGCCGCGCGCCGGGCGTGTCGTCAGTAGGAGGAGGACCTGATGGTCGCCCGGCTCCGCGCGCCGGGGTCGCCTCACGCGGAGTGTCAAGATCGCGGTCTCGCCGGAATGGAGCGACAGGCGTACGGGCACGATCTGGAGCCACGTTTTCGCCGCCGTTTGCCCGCCGACCGTTCGCCGTGACACGTCGACCACGACCGGCTCAGCACCGTCGTTCCGCAGTTTGATCCTTCGCGAGCCCGGCGCGGCGAGTGCGAGCTGTGCGGGCGAGACCGAGAGCGCGACGCGAGGCCGGTCGGCGCCCGCCCCCTCCGCGGAAGGGGCGGGCGCCAACGCCAGCGCGGTCAGTCCCGCGAACGCGAGGATCGCTCTCACCGTGCGAGCGCGCTGAACGTCACGGTGGCCGTGTAGCGGCCGGTCGCCACGAGCGGCAACGGAGTGGAGAAGCCGATGCTGGTCGCCCAGACATCTCCGGCCGCTGCGCTCGGCGCGGCCGTCGTGCCGACGGTCAGCCCCGTCGCCGGGGTGATCGGAATCGGAACGAGAGCGCCGCCGCTCAGTGGGCCTCCGAGCGTTCCGCCCGCCGGTGCGGTCGCCGAGAGCGCCAGCGGAAGGTCGGTCGGAGCGAACGCGGACCGAGCGACGACGAGCGAGTAGCCGCTCGCGTCGTTGCTCGACACGGTCACCCGCTCGGGAAGCGGCACCGGCCGATCGCCGAACGTGAATGTGCCGAAGCTGAGCGAGGGACGGTCGAGCGACACGGAGAGGACCGAAGTCACGTCGAGGTCGACGTTCACGGAGCCGCTCGGCCCAGGGGAAGGTCCGCCGGCGCACACGTGTGCCGGCGAGGCGGTGTTCCGGGGCGCGGGCGTGGCCGCTGCGAAGTCCGTCGCGTTGTCGCCCGTGTCGGTGCAACCCTCGTTGGCGCGGAATGCGGCCGAAGTGTTGGAGAGCCCCGCCGCCGAGCCCGTGCCTTCGAAGTCGCTCGCGCTGCCGTAGCCGACGAAATCCTCCACGAGCGGGTCGGTCGAGCAACTCCCCGCCGAGGCGCCGCACGTGAGTGCAGCGCCACCGCGAACAAGCGCGATTTTCCCGCTCGTGCCGCCGAGGTTGCTCGTGCCGGTCGCGTCCGCGGGCGGGAGGGCCGCGCCGACGTCCGAGTTCGAAGCGAGCTGGACCAAGTAGTAACGGCCGGCCGCGATCGTCCCCGACAGTGCGGTCGTCTGCCAGGTCGTTCCCGCGGCGGTGCCGTACTGCACCGTCCACCCCGACACGTCGACGGTGACGGATCCGGCGTTGAACAGCTCGACGAAGTCATTTCGGAAGGTGGCGCCCGCATTTCCGCCGCCGCCGTAGATCTGGCTCACCACGACCCCCGACGCCCCGGCACGGGCGGCGGTAGGGAAGAGCAGCAGCGCGGCGAGGAGTGCGAACAGCAGGACTCTTGACATGTGTGCTCCGATCGTTGAGGGACGAATCGCTCCCCGTCATAGACCGGAGCGGCAGCGAGCGAAAGTGTCCGTCAGCGTTCCGGCGCAATCACGACGCGCTCCAGTTACGCGTCTTGTACGTTCACCTCGGATGCCTCCGATGGAGCTTCGAGAGCTCGGCTCGAGCGGAGTTGCGATCACCCGCGTCGGTCTCGGCGGCTACGAGCTTGGGCCCGAACCGGACGAGGAGCCGGATGTTGCTCGGGCGGCGCGTGTCATCGAGACGGCGATCGCGTCGGGCATCAACTGGCTGGATACCTCCGAGAACTACCTCGAGAGCCGCAACGAGTCGGTGATCGGCGCTTCGCTCGCCCGGATCGACGGAGACTTTCTGGTCGCCTCGAAGGTGGCTCCGGGGGCGGCGATCACCGGCGGTGGCACCGGCTTTCGCCGCGAACAGGTCCATCGAGCCTGCCGCGAGAGTCTGCGCCGGCTCGAGCGGGAGCACATCGACCTCTACTTCCTGCACTGGCCGGACGGGACCGGCGTGCCGCTCGAAGAGACATGGGGCGCGATGGCCGAGCTGGTGGACGATGGGCTCGTCCGCGCGATCGGCATGTCGAACTACGAGCTCGCGGACGTCGAGCGCTGCCATCTGCAGCGATCGGTCGATGTCGTCCAGGTCGGCCTCAGCCTGATCGACTACCTCGGCGACCGGCCGTCCATCGCCAAGTGCGGCGAGCTAGGGATTCCGGCGACGATCTTCGAGCCGCTCGCGAGCGGAATCCTCAGCGGCAAGACGCCTGAACAGGTCCGTGCGGTCTGGACGGGACCCTGGGTTGAATCGGCCTTCTACAAGCGCCTGTTGGGTCCCGGGGCAGCGGAGCGCAGCTTCGCTGTCGCCGACGGGCTGCGTGCGGTCGCAGACAGGCTCGACGCCACGGTTGCCCAGGTCGCGATTGCCTGGATCCTGTATCAGCCCGGCGTGGCGGCCGCGATCGTCGGCAGCAGGAACGGTGGCCACACGCGCGAGAACGCCGATGCGGCAGGCCTCGACGTGACTGCCGTGCTCGAAGAGCTCGAGCAGCTGATTCCGCTTGGTCCGTTGTTTGCCGACGAGGGCTGACGCGCCAGTGGAGGTTGTGCTACATTTTGTGCGTCATGGAGCGAGTGGGCGTACGCGAACTACGGCAGAACCTGAGTGTCTACCTGCGCCGGGTCCGTCGCGGGGAGACGTTGGAGGTAACGGAGCGCGGCCAACCGGTCGCTGTCCTGCAGCCGATCGTGGCCGCGGATGACGGGTTTGCTCGGCTCGAGGCGCGCGGGATCTCACTTCGCCGCGGTGCGGGCAATCTCGCTGACCTCCTGCCGCCGGCGAGAGTCAAGCTCGACCGTCCCCTTGGCGACGTGCTCGACGAGTCGCGCGAGGACAGGATCTGATCTACGTCGACTCGTCGGCGCTCGTAAAGCTTGTCGTCGAGGAGCCTGAGAGCGACTCTCTGCGCGGCCTGCTCGCGCGCGACGCTGACCAGGTCACGAGCGCAATCGTCGAAATCGAGGTCGTGCGTGCCGTTCGGCGTGCCGTACCCGAGTTGACCGCGCAGGCGCAGAGCGTGGTCTCCCAGATTGCGGTGGTCGAACCCACCGAGACCATCCGTGCACGAGCTGCACTGCTGGAGCCTGTGACGCTGCGATCGCTTGATGCACTTCATCTCGCGACCGCACTCGAGATTGCCGATGAACTCGACGGCGTCGTTTCCTATGACGCACGGATGTCCGCGGCCGCCGAGACGTTTGGTCTTGTCGTGCTTGCTCCGAATGTCTGAGGAGGCGATCGATGAGCGTTCCCCGTGAGGGCGGCTGCGCCTGCGGTGCGGTTCGCTACCGCCTAAGGTCCGATCCGCTCTTCATTCACTGCTGTCATTGCCTGAACTGTCAGCGACAGACCGGAAGCGCGTTCGTCATCAACCTGCTGATCGAGGCTGACCGAGTCGAGCTCCTCGCCGGCGACCCGCAGCCCGTCGCGGTGCCTCGCGATGGCGGCAAAGACCAGAAGATCTGGCGTTGTCCAACCTGCCAGGTAGCGGTCTTCAGCGAGTACACCCGCCGCCAGGTGCGATTCGTTCGCGGCGGTACGCTCGATGACCCCGCGGCAGTCGCGCCCGACGTTCACATCTTCACGCGGTCGAAGCTGTCCTGGGTGACGCTTCCCGAGACGGTGCCGGCGTTCGAGGTCTACTACGACACACAGGCATTGTGGCCGGCGGCCAGTCTCGAGCGGCTCGACGCGATCGTGGCTTCGGCGGACCGACCTTCGGCCTGACAGGCGGGGAGCGATCGCCGGTGGCGGGCAAAGCCATGTAGCGAGTCCTATACTCGGGCCCAAACTCATCGGGGCAGAGGAGGGGGGAGCACATGCTGAGACGATCTGCTTTCGCGGCGGCGGTTTCGTTGCTCGCCACAGCAGTGTTTGCGACGACGGGCTCGGCGTCGCCGGGGTTCTCGAACACGCTGCTCACAGTGCCGTTCACGAGCACGAATCCGAACGTCGTCGCGAGCACGACCGGTGACAGCGAACCGTCAATCTCGATCGGAACGACCGGTCACATGGCTGTCGGCGGGCTCGCGTGGATCCCGTTCCAGGTCAACATGTGGACGGGGACGGCGGGTTCGACGCCGTCGTTCTTCGGCGCGATGGACACGACGATTCCGGAGCGCGGCGCGCGGGTCGGCCTCGGCGACGGCGACGAGGACATCGACGTCGCCTCGACCGGGACGACGCACCTGGCCGACCTGGACTTCGTCGTCAACCCGACGTTCAGGGCCTTCACGCTCGGCGTTTCGGTCACGAACTGCCCGGCGAGCGCGACCGGCCCGAGCGGCTGCTCGACCAAGGTGCTCGACACGGCCGGCGTCGACCGGCAGTGGATCACGTCGAGGGGCTCGAGTGTCTGGGTCTCGTACCACGACTCCGGCAACAGCTCGTTGATCCGTGTCCAGCGCTCGACGGACGACGGCGCCACCTGGCAGCGGGTGGGGAGCCCGATCCCGGGACAGGGCGCAGCGACGGGCGACGCCACGTTCAACAACACCCAGGGTCCGATCGTCGCGGATCCAACCTCGAGCACGTTGCTGGACATCTACGCGGCGGGAGAGCCGAGTGTCCAGAAGGGAACGTCGGCGAGCTTCAACAACATCTTCGTCGCCCGCTCGACCGACGGCGGGAGGACGTGGACGGCGCACCAGATCTTCCATGCGCCGTTGTTCCATGCTCTGAACAACATCTTTCCGTCACTTGCGATCGATCCGGTCTCGGGGAAGGCGTATGCGACCTGGTCCGACGGTCACGCGATCTGGGTGTCGACCTCGACCGATCACGGCGTGAACTGGTCGACGGCGCCGGTGAAGGTCAACAGCGTGGCGACGGCGATCTTCCCGTGGGTTGCCGCGTACCACGGCAAGGTCGACGTCGTCTACTACGGCACTGCGGCGGCGACGAACGGGCCGGGGGCGGTCTGGAACACGTTCGACGCGCAGTCACACGACGCGGGGACGACGTTCAGCGAAGTCAAGGTGTCGCAAACGTCGAACCACAGCGGCCTCATCTGCACGCAGGGGACAGGCTGCGCGAATCCGCTGGTGAACCGCACCTTGCTCGACCTGTTCGAGGTCGCCGAGAATCCGGCGAGCGACACCGGTGCCGTCGGCTCGGCGAAGGCCTCGCTCATCTACACCGACGACACGATCAATACCTGGACGAACAGCGGCACGAATTTGCCGTTGCCGGAGATCATTCTGGCGCAGGAGAACTAGCCGGAGATCAGAGCCTCCGGATCTCGAGGGAAGAAGATGCCGCGCCGGGGGCCCCCAGACGGGCGGCCGCCGGCGCCGGCCCCTGATTCATCGGGTAAGGACGGGCGCGCGTAGCGAAGGCTCCAAACGTCGGTCGACTCGGTCGACGGGCGATCGCGATGACCACGTCAAAGTACTGCGATCCGTTTCGAGTGCGCGACTCCTAGGGGTAGGGGGTCGTAGTTGTCGTGGAGGTGGACGTGCCGGTTGTGGAGGCCCCGACGACCGCCCTTCCTCTGGCGGAGACGGCGTACCATCTGGCGCCGAACGCGGAGACTCTTTCTCCCTTCGTTTGACCCGCCCGCTTGTCGAGCACGTAGGTGTAGAGCGGGTGCCTGTTGTAGGTCACCTGCAGGCTTCCGTTGCTTCGCTTCATCGTGCCGAGCAGCGACGGCTTCACGCCGGAACCCCCGGTCGGCTTGCCTTGACTGAGTAGTGGCGGCCAGAACCTCGCGCAAGCCCCGCTACACGCACTTCTGCCGTTCCTGTCCTTGGCGAATAGGTAGAGGGTATGGCCCCTGGAGTTCACCAGGATTTGGCCGAGCGTCGTCTTGCGGAGCGAGACGGTCGCATTCGTCTGCGTGGCACTTCGTGCAACCGACCCTGCGACGAGGAACCCGATCACACCGAGCACAGCTGTCAGCGTCAGCAGGACGACCGTGCGGGTCAGCGCCTCGCGGCTGACAACATCGGCTTCTACGCCTCTTCGCTGTCGCATCTCTTCCATGGCCCGATCTCCTTTCTCGCCTGTTCTACGCAACGATGACGCATCCGGATTTGGGCACATCAATAGGCCTATCGGGGGAGCGGTTTTATGCGGTCGCGGTGATCGTGATCCCGCCGCGAGTCCGCTGCTTGAGAGTCACCCGTACCCCTTCGGACGGAAGCGCGGTGTCGAAAGCGCGAGCGACGGGGCTTCGACCCGCGAACGACATCACACCGAGATTTGCCCGTGAGCGCATTCTTCGCCGCCATTTGTGCGTAGCACGATTTGTGCTACGATTCGTTTGTGGCACGTTCGCTTCACGTTCGGTTGGACGACGCCTCTGCTGCGGCGCTCGACATCGTTCGCGCGGATGGCATGACAGATTCGGAAGCGGTGCGCACGGCTCTTCGCGAGTCGGCTGCGCGGCGCCGGGTTAGATCGGCGATCCGCGAAGAGGTACGGCGCGTCGCTGCCGACGAAAGCGATCGCGAGGAGATGCGCGTCATTCGCGAACAGATGGCGGGGCTCGCACCACCGTCCGCTGTCTGATGGTCCGCGGCGAGATCTTTCGCTTGCCGCCCCGGCGCGGCACGCGCGGACACGAGCAGCGTGGCGCTCGGTTCGCGGTAATCGTGCAGGCCGAGGAGTTTCTCGATCTCAGCACGATGCTGGTCGCCCCAACGTCGACGAGTGCGCGGCCCGCGAGCTTTCGTCCGTCGATCATCGTGGACCGGCGGGAAACACGGGTCCTCGTCGAGCAAACGACCGTCGTCGATCCGCAGCGCGTCGGACGATCAGCGGGACGCCTCGACGCGCGCGAGTTGCGTGCGGTTGACGACGCACTCAGCCTGATCCTCGGCCTCTGAACAGGCGTCAGAGCTCGGAGCAATCTAAGCGGGAGCGACTGGGCTTCGACCCGCGAACGACACGACATCGAGATTCGCCGCTAGGCGGGCGCGTGTCGCTAAGGGCTCATCTGGTCCATCTGAGACGCTGAACCGCCAGCGGGAATGGTAAGGCCGGGAACGGCATCGGGAACGGCGAGCAAGAGCACGCCGAGCATGAGCAGCACTGCTGCCGTCCCGTAGGTCGCAACACGCCGCCAAGGGAGCGTCTTCTCGATCGCAATCAGACCGGCCACGATTGCCATCCAGACAACGCTCATGATTCCCAGCGCGAAGAACGACGCCATCAGCGCCCAGCAGCAGCCGACGCACCAGGCGCCGTTCTTCAGGCCCATGCGCAGCGCACCCGCCCGGCCGTCGCGCCAAGAGCCGAGTAACAGGCCAAGCGGGCTGCGGCACTTACCCAGACAGACGTCCTTGAGCGGCGTCAGTTCGTATGTCGCCGCGATTAAGAGCGTCGCAGCCGCGACCCAGCGCCCTGCGTGCCCCCACGAGAGGACGCCACCCGCGATCCGACCGCCGGCGAACGCGATGGCAAAAGCAAGTATTCCCGCGGCAGCCCACGTGACGAGATAGCCCAGTGCGAAGAGCAGTGGAGAAACCCAAGACCGCGCCTTGGTCATGCGGGAGTACAAGGCGACCGTCGGCGAAACCGACGGGAACATCATCGCGGCCATCATCACGACCCAGACGCCGAGGAACCAGCCGAACGTTCCGAGGTCGGTCCATGGACCGTTGTCCATGCCGCGCATCCGGTCGACCGTCCACCACCACCCGATCGCGGCGAGGACGAAGAGCAGGGCGACGAGCCCGACCCGCATGCGCGCGGCGGCGAAGGCAGGGGCAAGGCTCCCGCGGCCCGGAACGTGTTCGTGCGCCGAGGCGATCAAGCGTTCAGGCGGCCCAGGAGAACTCGGAGGTCGAGAGGCCGGTCTTTCCCTCGTACTCGATGCCGAAGGCGCTGATGCGCGAGCGCGTCGCCTCGGCGATCGTGAGGTCCGACGCGACAGGGTGGAACATGCCCGAGAACCGCACGGGCTCGCCGGTCTCGACGCCGAAGGGGACGATGTCCTCGATCTCGAAGTCGATCGCGTCTCCGACACGCACGCTGTGACGAACCCCGTCGTCGCGAACGTCGATGGCCGCGCGTTCGACGCCGAGCATCTCGCCGACGAGCGGGGCAAGCGCGCCCATCGGGCCGCCGAGTTGCCCGGTGAACACCTTCACGAGCTTGTCCGCCTGCTCGTCGGTCGCGTTCTCGTCGACGAACACCCCGAGCCGCCAGTTCCCCTCGGTCATGACCTTCGGCGTGTCGGCGATCGCAGCGATCTTGAGCCCGCTGATGTCGGTGCCCTCGACCTCGCCCGCGCGAATGTCGAAGACGAGTGTGACGCGGCAGTAGTCGTACGTCGCGCCGTGGTCGAACGTCGCGTTGCACGGACAGATCAAGTCGCACGAGCACGTCTCGACGTAGCTTCCTTTGAGATTCCAGGCCATGCCGACCTCCTTCGAGGGAATGAGTTCCGCCGATTCTCAGGTCTCTCGCGAGATGCGTCAACCGGCTGCGGCAAGTGCCGCGTGCGGCGATCAGTTTTTGCGCGACGAGCCGTCTAAGAGATGGTGAACTTAGGCGGGTGACCAGGTGACTGACCACGAGGTCGGGACGCGTGAGGAATGGCTCCGTCCTGAGCGCCACCTGGCAGCTGCCCGACCGCACTCCGAAGGGGCGGGGCGACGGCCCAGAGGGCTGGCCGCGGCGACACGACGAGTATCCGAATGATTGAGAGGAGCCTATGAACTTTCCACCGGTCGTCTCCGCGACGGAGTGGCAAGCAGCCTGTGAGACGCTCCTTGCCAAGGAAAAGGAAGTCACCCGTGCACGAGACGCGCTCGCCGCCGAGCGCCGCCGGCTGCCGAGGCTCCAGATCGAGAAGGACTACGTCTTCGACGGGCCGGACGGCGAGGCTCGGCTGCTCGACCTGTTCGAGGGGCGCAGGCAGCTGCTCCTCTATCACTTCGTGTTCGGGCCGAATCAGGACGAAGGCTGCGACGGGTGCTCGATGTTCGTCGACCAGATCGGCCACCTTGCCCACCTGCACGCCCGCGACACGTCCTTCGCCCTCGTGTCCCGGGCCCCGCTTGCAAGGATCGCGGCCTACAAGAACCGCATGGGTTGGACGATCCCGTGGTTCTCGTCTTTCGAGAGCGAGTTCAACGTCGACTTCGGAGTCTCTCCGGAGACGCCGCAGCCGACCGTTTACCAGGACGGCGAGTCGTTCGGGCTCAGCGTCTTCCTTCGTGACGGCGACAGCGTCTCTCGCACCTACTTCACCTCGCACCGCGGCGTCGAGGCGCTCGGCAGCGTGTGGACATTCCTCGACCTGACGCCGCTCGGCCGTCAGGAGGAGTGGGAGGACTCACCGGCCGGGTACCCGCAGGCCAGGCCCTATGGGTGGTGGCGCCGCCACGACGAGTACGCGGACGCCTACTAGGAGGCGCTCGCCAGAACGGCGGCACGATTCGCTGTGCAGCTGCGAGGCCTTCGTGCGCCACTTCCAGACAGCCGACGAACTCGGCTCGCCGCCGCGAAAAGAAGCACGGGGTCAAAAAGCGGGAGCGACGGGGCTTCGACCCGCGAACGACACCACATCGAGATTCGGGCGTAGACGGGCAGAGACCACCCGATCTTGGCGGCTCACACTCCTAACGCGTATGCGGACTCGCCGTGCATCGCGGCATCGAGGCCCTCCTCAGCCTCGGCTCCCACCCGCACAGGCGTGATCCGGTCGATCACCTTCAACATCACATAGGTGAAGCCGAACGCGTAGGCCGAGCAGCCGATGCCGGCGGCGAGCTGCTTGGCAAAGAAGGTCGCGGTGCCGTGCACCAGGCCTTGCGCGCCGCTGGGGTTGATCGCTGTGCCGGCGAAAACGCCGAGCAGCAATATCCCGAGGAGCCCGCCCATCCCGTGCACACCCCAGACGTCGAGCGCGTCGTCCCACCGCAGGCGGTTCTTCAGCTGGATCGCGTAGTAGCAGACGACACCGGCGGCGATCCCGATCACCACCGAGGCATAGATCGGCACGTAACCCGCGGCCGGCGTGATCGTCGCGAGCCCGGCGACGGCGCCGGTGAGCAGGCCGACGAAGTGCGGTTTCTTCGCGTACCACCACTCGACGAACAGCCACGTAATCGCCGCGAACGAGGCGGCGATGTCGGTGTTGAGGAAGGCGATTGCGGTGATGTCGTCGACCTTGAGCTCGCTACCGGCATTGAATCCGTACCAGCCGAACCACAGGAGGCCGGTGCCGAGAGCGATGAATGGGATGTTGTGCGGCGAGTCGACGAACTTGCGCTTGCCGACGTAGAGCACCGACGCGAGCGCGGCCCAGCCCGCACTGGCATGGACAACGATGCCGCCGGCGAAGTCGCGGGCGCCCCAGTGCGCGAGCAGGCCGCCGCCCCAGAACATGTGCACGAAGGGGTAGTAGACGGCGAGCTGCCAGACGACTAGGAACAGGAGGTATGCCTTGAAGGTCACGCGGTTCGTGAACGCGCCTGTAATCAGCGCGGGCGTGATGATCGCGAACATCATCTGGTAGGCGATCAGCACGACCAAAGGTATTCCCGAGGGCGTGTACAGCGTGTGGACGCTCACGTGGCGCAGGAACGCCAGGTGGAAATTGCCGTAGATCCCCTCCTGCCCGCCGTTAAAGCAGAGCGAATAGCCGACGAGCCACCAAAGCGCGGTGGTGATGCCCATCGAGGCGAAACTCTGGATCATGATCGTCAAGGTGTTCGAACGACCGACGAGCCCGCCATAGAAGAACGCGAGGCCCGGTGTCATCAACATCACCAGGCTCGCGGCGAGAAGCATGAAGCCAGTGTTGGCTCCGTTGAACATCGTCCCGTCCTTTCGACGTCGTCGCCCGGCAACCTGCGAGCGTCGAGAGAGCTGCCGGACCCGGGCGGCGCCGGTCGAGGCGTTCGCGATCACCGCTCGCTGGTCGAAGTGCTTAAAGGGCGGGAGCGACGGGACTCGAACCCACGCTTTACCTCCGTGATCCGCCTAAAGAGTGGGCGGTCGAGGGGTTGACCGCGCGTCCGTGACGCGCGCTCGATCGAGCGCCGAACGGACGCAACGAGACCGGACTCTGGTTCGCCGCCGCGAGGAGTAGGGTCTGGGGGAAACCGCTCAGAGACAGCTATGTTCGTCCTCGTGAGGACGCTCTGCCTGGTCTCGATGATCGCCGGGCTCCTCATGACGGTCGTCGCGGGAGCAGTCGGTGCGCTTCCTCGCCGCGCGACACTTTCCACGCGAGGGTTGATCACGACTTTGGCCGCCGACGGCAACCGCGTCGCTGTGACGACGACGAAGATCAGGAGTGCCTGCGATCGGGTCGTCGTCTGGACGGCTCCTCGCCCGCAATCGAGCAGCATCGAGACCGATACCGGGTGCGGCGAGCAGACCTCAGTTCCGACCGAGGTGAGAGAACTGGCTCTGAGCGCGGGGCAAGTCGCCTGGATCGAACAGACGGGCGGCAATAGTCTCGAGCTTCTCGTCGAGGTGGCAAAGCTGCCGAGCGGTCGGCCGAAGCTGATCAGTCACGTGGTCAACGGCTACGGCGCGAGCAGCGACGCGAGCGGCGACTGGGTGGGCCAGTTACGTGGTGCAGGGCCGCTGCTCGTCTACAACCGCTGGGAGCTCACCTGCACATTGCCGCCGACGTATCGCTGCAGCTTGGCTGACCCGGCGCTCCGTATCGTCGATCCGAAGCTGATCCGGCTCGTCGCGGGTCGCGGGCGCGTTGTTGTGCGGGGGCCCGATTCGTATCCCCTGAGGGCCGTGGGGGGCGGGCGCATGGTCGTCCAATCGAACGGAAGCCTGAAGGTGCTCGCGGCGGACGGCACGCGGGTCGGGACCATTCCCGCCATGGAGAATGACGCTGCGAGAGCAATCGCGCTGGACCGGGAGTGGCTCGCGATCGAGCGCAAGGGGACGCTCGATCTGCACAACCCCGTAACGGGCGCCAAGATGAAGTCGATACCGCTCGGACCGGCGGCGACGTTCCGCCTCGTCGGCGTGAGTTCGAAGCTTGCTGTCCTGCTCGGCGCGCATCGGCTCGGCTTTGTCCGTCTGAGCGACGGCAAGGTGGTCTCGCTCGCGTTCCGCGGCGGCGTCGCAGCCGTCGTCGACGCGAAGTTGACCGCAGCGGGGCTGTTTTACGCCTACAACTTACGCGGAACAGCCGCGAAAGGGAGAGTTGTCTTCGAGCCGACGAACGAGCTGCTCGCCCTCTTCTAACCAGCGGGAGCGACGGGACTCAAGCCCGCGCTTTACCCCCGTGATCCGCCTGCAAAGGCGCCCGTCAAGCCGTCGATCCGAACCAGCGCTCTCGCCTTGTCTCCGCAAACGCGACCTTATCGGCGGCAAGTTCTCGGGACGGCCCCACGAGTCGTGCAGTCGGCGTCGGTCCGCCGAAGAAGTTGGCCTCGACCATGCCGACCATGCCGCCGCCGAACTCGATGTAGCAGGTGCCCGCCCCCTCGTAAGGCTGCCGGAGCGTGTCGCCGCGGAGGCGCGCTGCGATGTCGTCGGCCACGACCCGAGCAGCGGCCTCTGCGAACACGCCGGCCTTCGCCATCGGCAGAGCAGTGACGTCTCCGATGGCATAGACGTCCGGGAAACGGGTCGCTAGGTTCGTCTTGTCCACCGGCACCCAGCCTTCGACTGCAAGCCCGGCGCTCTCGACGACCTGAGGCGCGCGGTGGACGGGAATCCCGACGAACAGGTCGTAGGGAATGCTCCCGCCGCTCGCAAGTCGCGCTTCTTGGTTCCGCGTGTCGATTTCCGCGATGTGCTCGTTCGGCACGTACTCGATGTTGCGCTCCGCCAAGGCGTTGAGGATGCTCTGGGAAACCTCTCTCGTGATCGGAACCGGAGCTGCCATCGGCCCGATCGTGCGAATCTCGACCGCGGCACCGAGGCCACGGCCGACGAAATGATCATGAAGTAGGAGCGCACCCTCGAACGGCGCCGGCGGGCACTTGAACGGGTGACCGAGGATCCCGACCAGGATCTTCCCCGAATCGAAGTCCAGGAGCACGTCGCGCATGTGCTCGGCTCCCGCGAGCGAGTAGTACTCGACGCCGCCTTCTTGGAATCCGGGCGTGGCGGCGAAGTCGTAATCCGCCCCCAACGCAACGACGAGGATGTCGGCGTCGTATGAGGCAGCGTCCGTCGTCACCCGCCGTTGCTCCGGGTCGATTGAAGTCACCTGCTCCTGTCGGAACTCGACTCCCTCCCGGGAGATGTCCTCGTAGCGCAGCAGGACGTCCGCCGTCGCTTTACGGCCGAACAAGATGTCCAGCTTCGAGAACCCGAAGCTGAACGAGTCGTTCTTATCGATCAGCGTCACGCCGACCTCGCCCGCTGCGGACTCGGCGAGTCGCGTCGCCAGCTCCAGGCCTGCGAAGCCTGCACCGAGGATCACGACGTTCCGCACCCTTGACGACGATAACGCGAAGAACACCGCGCTTCGACCCTGTTGCTCGAACCTTAGGAATCCGGCCACGAGCCCGGCACGAGCACGACACGGAAGCCGTCCGGGTCGGCGAGTGTGACGCCATGCCGCTGCCAGTACGGGTTCGCCGACTCTACCGGGTCGGCACCGACACGCGCCGACAGCCGAGCGACCGCCTCGCTGCTGCCGACGTAGAGGACGAGGAGTGTTTCCGGGTGCGGAGCGGGAGGTCCGTGTGAACCACCAGTCGTGAACTCGAGGTGCGTCTCCGTTCCGGGGATCGCGAGGAAGACTCCGTCGTAGCCATCATGGTCGTCGAAGCGCCCGATCTCGCGGAGACCGAGGCCGTCGCGGTAGAAACGGGCGACCTCGTCGAGTCGGTCCGTATGTCGTGCGAAGCGAACCTGCATCGTCAGCGCTTCCTCTCTTCTAGCGGAAGAGCGCCGAGAAGGGTGATCGGCTCGCGATCTGGTCGGTGAGGCTACGGCCCGTTAGGGTCGGCACGTGACCGAGGGCGCGCCGGCGACGGCTCATCCCGGCGACGACCTGCTGCGCGTTGCCGAAGCCGTCCACGCCGGCGAGGTCTCCGTTGCCTTCAGGCTGGGCCCGACCGTGATGGCGAAGGTAGGCGACAAGCTGCTCGACATCGCGGAGGCAAGCCAGGTGCCGATGGAGTCCGGCTGCCGCATGGGCATGTGCGGCTCGGATCCCGTCCGCATCGTCGAGGGCGACGAGAACCTCTCGGCGATGCGTTCGGCCGAGCGGCGGACGCTAGAGCGGCTCGGCCTCGGTGCCGGCTGCAGGATGGCCTGCGTCACTCGAGTCCAGGGCCCTGTCGTCGTCGACCCCCACCCAGGGCTCGAGACGCGGCCGGAGCATGAGCGCGAGGAGCCGCGAGAGCCGGCCGTCCGCATCGATCGAGCCGTGCAGCGGGGGATCCGACGCGTCGTGGTCGTCGGCGCGGGCGTCGCGGGGGTCACAGCGACTGAGGAACTCCGCCGGGTGCTCGCCGATGCCGAGTTGACGCTCATCGGCGACGAGCCGTACCCGTTCTACAACCGGATGGCGATTACCCGCCTCGTCTCCGAGGCCGCGTCGATCGAGAGCCTGTACCTGAACCCGCGCGACTGGGCCGAGTCACGCCGCGTCGATTATCGTCGGGGAGTCGCAGTCACCGCGATCGACCGCCTGAACCGTGAGGTGCGCCTCGCGGATGGGGAGCAGATTCCCTACGACCGGATCGTGATCGCCACGGGCGCGCGCCCGCTCGTTCCGCCCATCGGCGGTCTGGGGGCCGAGGGCTGCTTCGTGCTCCGTACGATCGACGACGCAGTTCAGATTCAGCAGCACATTCGGCGCACGCGCGGTCGGACGGCGGTCATCGTCGGCGGGGGACTGCTCGGGCTCGAATCGGCGTACTACCTCGCGCAGCTTGACGTCCGGGTCCTCGTTCTCGACCGCGGCCCATGGCCACTGAGCCGGCAACTGGACGAGCAGGCGGGAGCGCTGCTGTGGGAGATGCTCGAGGACCTGGGCATCGAGGTGATGCCGCGGACTGAGGCACAGAGCGTCCTCGCCGACGCGCGGGTTACCGGAATCGAGCTCCTCGAAGGAGGCTCGATCGATGCCGAGCTGTGTTTGATCGCGACCGGGGTCGTGCCGAACTCCGAGCTCGCAGAGTCGGCAGGTCTCGACGTGGCCGGCGGGATCAGCGTCGACGACGGCATGCACACGTCCGACCCGCACATCTTCGCTGTCGGCGACGTTGTCGAACACGCCGGCCGCCGCTACGGGCTCTGGCCGGCCTGCGTAGAGCAGGCGCAGGTCGCAGCCGCGAACATGGTCGGAGTTGAGGCGGCCTACCGTGTCGCAGCGCAACCGGCGAGGCTGAAGGTGCCGGGAATCGATCTGCTCTCGATCGGCGTTGTCGACGCTCCTGCGGGCGAGGCGAGAACCGTCGTCGTTAGCGCCTATGGCACGCGTCGCTACCGGAAGCTGATCCTCGAGGAGGGTCGGTTGATGGGGGCGATCATCCTCGGCACTCCGGAGCTCTTCGACGACGTCACCAGGGCCGTCGAAAGCCGCGTCGACGTCGGTTCCGAGCTCGACGCGCTCGAGCAGGGCAAGTGGCAGGCCTTGTCCCGCCTCGCCGACGGTGAAACACTTGTGCGTTAGGGATATCGGCAAGAAGGGGGACCCTCGCGATGGCAGTCGACGTCGAAACGCTCGAGGAAAGCTTTGATCTCGTCGCTCCGCAAGGTGACGAGCTGATGCGGATCTTCTACGAGAATCTGTTCGAGGCCGCACCGTCAGTGCAGCCGCTGTTCGCGGACGTCGACATGGAGCGGCAGCGGCAGGCGCTACTGAACATGCTGCTCGTCCTGCGCGAATCGCTCCGCGATCTCGACGACATCGTCCCGGACCTGGAGGAGCTCGGGGCCCGCCACGTCGAGTACCGGGCGAAGCCCGAGCACTATCCGGTCGTCGGGGAGACGCTGATCGGCGCGATGGCTCAAGTCGCCGGCGATGCCTGGAAGCCGGAATACACCTCAGCGTGGCAGGAGGCGTACCAAGTAGTCCAGGATGTGATGCTCTCAGGCGCGGCCGCTCGAGCTGAATGACGACGCGGGGCGGCGAGCCCAGCCCACGCGGATTCCTCGCTGACCTGCACGAGGCCGACCAAGCCGTCGTCCTCCAGTACACGCAGGCACGGCTGTACGATCGAGGCGAGTTCGCGGTTCGGCGCGGCGACGTCGATCGCAGCTTCTTCATCATCGCGCGCGGTTCCTTCGAGGTGCTGGTGCCGACCGACGAAGGATCAGAGCGCGTCCGGGTGCTCGAGCACGGCGACCTCTTCGGCGAGGTCGGGTTCTTCGACGGCCTCCCACGCTCCGCAGACGTTGTCGCGCTCGAGGCTTCTGGAGCGCTCGTGCTGACGCAGGCGGCTTTCCAGCGGCTGCGATTGACCCATCCGCGTCTCGCGCTGCGCTTCGTGCTCGACCTCGGCCGCATCCTCGGCGAGCGCTTCCGGGCTTCCGACGCGCTGGCCGGACCGGCGCAGCGTTAGAGGGCCGGCGCCGTTCCATCCCAGTTTCTATGCGTCCCGCGGCTCTCGGGACCTTCTTCGCGGTGGTTCAGGACGCTGACGGAGCTTGAGCGAGGGGTTTCGCGCTGGGATGCCGCCTCAGGCGCGGCCCTCGGCGCGCGCGGCCAGCGCTGCGAGCACCTGCGGGAAGTCGCCGCTGATCTCGGGACCGATCTCCAGGCCCACGGTTTCTGCGGCCGGCCCCGTGATCTCCATCCGATAGGTGATGCGCGAGCGTTCGTCGCCGACGGGCTCGACCCGGTGTGTCGTACGGACGACGAAGTCGCCGCCGTCAGCCTCGTCCACGAACAGCTCGGGCTCGCTGGCTTCGGTGATGCGCA
>WNGD01003066.1_pt1 | contig 17226 bp, 17 predicted proteins | sample 5400671 | NCBI WGS metagenome assembly WNGD01 (sample SAMN13153369, study PRJNA577476) | soil metagenome | isolation source: 40 cm soil or saprolite under grassland replicate 2 | place: USA:California | collected 2016-06-15
CCGTGCGAAAGCGAATGCACTACGTCCACCAGGACGGCAGGAATGTCTTCAAATTCGCCGTTCGAGGGATGGCGGACATTTCGCAGGAGATCCTCGATAAGCATGGACTCAAGGTCAGCGACCTGAAGCTTTACATTCCCCACCAGGCCAATCTTCGAATCATCCAGGCCGCCGTGGAAAAAATGGCGCTTGCCAGAGGGCAGGTCGCCATCAATATCGACCGATATGCGAATACCACCGCCGCCACAATCCCGATTTGCCTCTCAGAAGCTGTCGAATCTAAACAAGTTCAGCGAAAGGATCTGATCCTTATGGCGAGCTTTGGGGCCGGTTTCACATGGGGAAGCCTCCTGCTCCGCTGGGAAATTTAGATCGATTTTGAATTAAATTGTATTTTCTGTGAACCTGAGAGGTCTATTGATCAGAAGCGAGCCTATCAAGCCGCGTCGAGCGATTGCCGTTTTTGCTACCGTCCCTGGCGAGAACGCAATCATCCGCTGACGCGGCTTTTTCTTTTTATAACCGCTGCAGGGCAAGTTCACAGCAAAGCGAGCCCGAAGCCGCCCCTGTACGGAGCAGATCCAGCGGGCCCCACTGCCACTGCGGATATTTTGGTGTTCCTTCCATGGAAGCCTCCCACAGTTCCATGTTCAACCTGTAGCGAGGCCGATTCTGCGTGCCTGAGGCGAGCATGCGAACGGGTACAAGCTTCACGCCAAGCTTGTCGCGGCCGATCCGAACGATAATATCCTCGGCTGTTTCCTTATCACGGCTCGTTCCCGCCGGAAGTCCCCAAATGCCTGGCAACTCGTCGTCATCATCGGACCGCCGAATTAACAAGATTTGGTCCCCGTTAAAGACGATGACTGCGACAGATTCTTTAACCGGTTTTGACATATTTACGTCTTGAAAGTGCGAAGCCAATCGCCAAATTGCCAAACGTCGTGGAGTACTTCTGGCCATGGTGGACGATGCTTCCCGTAAGCTGTTCGCAATCTCCAACGGAGATAATTACGGGGAGGAAACGGAAGAAATGGCGGTCTGCGGTACCAATCGCGTGGCGTGATTCGAAGGTAGAACCGAACCAGCGCCCAAGCGATTGCGACATGCCTCACAGCCGGCATGCTACCATACAGAAATAATGCGCATGAAAGTCCTCTTCACGCTCGCAGTCCTATTCATATTGATACCGATACTGGAATTTACCGTGCTCATCGAAATAGGCCGCCGGATTGGAACCTTATACACCCTGATGCTTGTCTTCGGCGCCGGCATTGCCGGAGCCATTCTTGCCAGGATGGAAGGACTGCGAATTCTTAGCCGCATTCAGGAAGACTTGCGAGCCGGAACTATGCCCGCCGAGCAATTGTTCGACGGTTTGCTGGTGCTTGTTGCGGGCGTACTCCTCATCACACCTGGGTTCCTAAGCGATGTTGCGGGCCTCCTGCTTCTGTTTCCACCGAGCAGGTACCCGATCAAGCTGCTTTTGCGCCGCCTGGTCCGGCAGTGGATCTATACACGGACATTGCGCATTTCCATCTGAGTTATCGCTCGGTCGCAAGCGAAGCTAGTTCCGCTTGATGACGACGATGGTAATGTCATCTGAAGGCTTTGCGAAGTCGAGTAAGTGTGTCTTGATGCCCCTGAAAATCTCTCTCGCTCCCTGGTGCTTGACCTCACGGATTTTCTGTTCCAACAGTTCGGGAAAGAAGTACTGATCACTTTCCTTGACGTGCTCCAGGAGCCCATCAGTGTAGATCAGCAGAATGTCTCCCGTGCCCATCAGCTTCCATTCGTTCAACTGGTACCGAACTTTGAATCCGAGAACACTTTGCATCCTGCTGCGGTCGATGACGTCGTCGGATGGGAGCGTTCCAATCGGAGGGAACGACGTACAAAGGTCTTCGCTGACTTCCATAAACCGATCGTGTTGACTGGAAAAGACCACAGGAGGCGGGTGCGCCGCGGAAAGAAAACGAAACGTCGTGTCCTCGGAAATCTCGCCGTAGATCATGGTTACAAATTTGTTCAGGCTCGACGAACTGTAGAACCGTGAATTCAGATTCTCGAACAATCTTCTGGTGATGTGTCCGAACATATCCAATTCATAAAGCGAACCGAGCAGAAACGCCTGGTGCAGCATGGCCGATAGCAGTGCATCGGTCGCATGGTGTCCCGCCACGTCCGAGACAACGATACCGGCCTTTTTCCAGCAACGCTCGAGCGCCTCTACAACATCCAATCTCTTTTCTGCCGCGGCGCGCTTGATCCTGGCTTTGAGGTCATACCGTTTCTTGAAGTCGACGTAGATGATGTGGTCGCCACCGACGACACCGTTCAGCGGAATCGTACCGCCGTAAACATCGATTCCGTTGAGCGTGGGGATCTCTCCCGGCTGGGGAACGATGTAGTTTGCAATGTCCTGAAAGTTCTTCAGTTCGCCGGTCAGTTGTTCCAGAGAATCGGAGGTCTGTGATCCCAGCAAGATGTACACCTAATCCCTTCTAAATCTAGATTTCGAAAACGCGTTACGAAGCGCAAGCCGACAGGCGTTCGAATTGTAGCGTCAAGAGTCGGGAAATCGCGCAGAAATTATGTGCGGAGGCAAACTGCTGTGGAACCGTGCAATGCAACGGTTCACCTTGAACTTGACGCGTCCTCTGGCTAGACTGGCTTTGCCCTTCCCATTTCCCACCACACCAACATGCTTTTCAAAACTCGGAGCGCTGCAGTTTATGGCATCGAGGCGTACCTTGTCGATGTCGAAGTAAATATTTCCACTGGAGGCAACGGGCAGTTCTTGATCGTTGGCCTGCCGGATACGGCGGTTCGCGAGTCGCGCAATCGAGTGATTGCAGCGATTCGGAATAACGGATTCGGATCACCCTATCAATACATCGTCATCAATCTCGCGCCAGCGGACGTGAAGAAAGAAGGATCCGCCTTCGACCTACCCATGGCTGTGGGCATTCTCGGCGGTCATGGGCTGCTGGCCAAACAAGACCTATCGGATTACTTGATGGTGGGCGAGCTGTCGCTGGATGGGAAGCTGCGCCCCGTCAAGGGCGTGCTTTCCATCGCGATGCTTGCGCGTGACCGCAAGATCCCTCACGTGTTGGTTCCGTCTGCCAACGCCCGTGAGGCTGCCGTGGTCGAAGGTGTTTCGGTTTATCCAATGCGAACGCTGACGGAAGTCGTCGATTTCGTTAACGGAACGCGTTCGGTTGATCCGTTGCAAATCGATTCTCACACTCCACTGCAAGACACTCAGCGGCGGACCGAGGACTTCCGCGACGTTCGCGGTCAATACCACGCCAAGCGTGCGATCGAAGTGGCAATGTCCGGCGGTCACAACATGCTTCTTTGTGGCCCCCCGGGGGCCGGTAAGACTATGTTGGCCAAACGCATCCCGACGATTCTTCCCCCAATGACGTTTGAAGAGAGTCTGGAAACTACGCGCATCCACTCCGTCACGGGCTTGCTGCCATCGGAGACAGGATTGATTGCCACGCGACCTTTTCGCGCTCCCCATCACACCATCTCCGATGCCGGACTTGTCGGAGGCGGTTCCATCCCCCGGCCTGGTGAAGTCAGCATGGCGCACAACGGCCTGCTGTTTCTCGACGAACTTCCGGAATTCCCTCGTAATGTCTTAGAAGTGCTACGCCAGCCTCTGGAGGAACGGCGAGTAACGATAGCGAGAGCCCAGATGACGCTGACGTTCCCTGCGTCTTTTGTGTTGATCGCGGCTATGAATCCTTGCCCGTGCGGCTTCGCGAATGACTTCCGACGGGAGTGCTTCTGTACGCCGCCGCAGATCCAGCGCTACATGTCGAAGATTTCTGGTCCGCTCATGGACCGCATCGATATTCAAGTGGACGTTCCAGCGGTTCCGTACAAGGACCTAACCGGAGGGCGGATGGCTGAATCATCGGAAACCATTCGGCATCGTGTGATTGCCGCACGGAATGTCCAGTTACGCCGCTTCTTCGACGAACACATCTACTCGAATGCCCAAATGGGCCCTCGCCAGCTGCGAAAGTACTGCGTGTTGACCCCAGATTGCGAGCGCATCATGGAAAACGCGATTAACAAACTCGGCTTCTCCGCCCGCGGGTACGACCGCATTTTGAAAGTTGCGCGGACAATCGCCGACCTTGAAGGCGCCGAAGACCTGGCACCGAAACATCTCTCCGAAGCGGTCCAATACCGGACGTTGGATCGCAATCTGTGGGTGTAGTCGTGAATCGTCGTCAGTTCTTCTTAGCTTGGATATTTCAAAATAGATGGACTTCGGTAGAAGTCGAAGTGATGGAAGTCTTCGCGGTATCTGATGGGCCTTGCGCCTTCCTTGTCCATCACGCGAGCAAATCCGCGCGAAACGCGTTCGGCGAATGGCTTCGCGCCAATGACGGCGCCAGGATCGTCTGCCGGCTGCGCGATGGAACGACAGTCGATGGCGGGATTTTCCGTGTAAAGATGTGCTTCGGGCGCGGATTGGTACTGACGCGTGCGCCGGTCGCGATTCGCCCCAAAGATGTTGTGCGCATCAATTGATCAGCGAACTGGGTTTACCGTCCGATCAGCTGACTGGTTTTCTTACCGGCGGAGGTGTCGGGCTTTGTACTGGTGACGTTTGACCGCCGTTTGTGCTGGAACTGATGAACAAGGAAGGATCCGAGGAGGCGCCCGAACAGACGCTGGCGGAGTAGCAGGTGTTTCTGAGCGCGTAAGCAACCGCCATGCTGCGTCGCACGTTTCTTCCGGATGGGCGCGCTTGCCGGGCCGGCGCCCTAACAATCGAAGCAGATTACGTCCGCGATTGCCTAATGGCCAACCCGACCTGTCCGGAATTTGGAGACCCGACAACAAATATGACGGCCGCGGAATTTGCGCAATCCGACTCCACAAAAACCTTTCAGCCTCGTCATGGGATTACGGACCTGGGGTGGAACTCCTGCTTGTTCTCATCCGTTACCCCTTTCACCTAATTTCTTTGCTCGACTCGCAGCCTTCCAGAGTCACTTCCCTTTCTTCTGCGCCGCATCCGCTTCGGCAACACGGGCCCCGCGAAGAATGGTAGAGATCATCGTATTGCCTTCGTGGCAGGCCCACTCGTACACTGGCCCCTTTGTTTTCGTCCAAGGAATCTCCGCGGTCCAAGGTTTGGCCCACGTGGTGGGATCTTCAACCGTAAATTCGTAGATCATCGTGTGATCCGCGGAGCGCGTGAAGCGTTCCACCAGATGCAACTTCTCGCTGGATCCTCGGAACGGGGTCAGGTTCGTGAAATTGGTGGTGTCGACTACCAGCGTGTTTCCCTCCCAATGCCCCACCGAGTCTCCTTGCCACAGGCGAATGTTTTGCGGGACATGCGGGCGGCCGTCGGTGGGGATGGTGCGCGTGGAGTGATTCTGCTCGCGAAGCAAGGCCACGTATCCCGGCCCCTGCACAATCTGTAGCAGGTTGCCTTCGTTGGCTCCGGGGAGCATCGGGATTCTTTCCTGGCCCATCAGGCAACGCTCACTTAACGGGCGGTTCGCATAGCTGTCGAATTCATGTCCCTTGTCTTTCGCGGCGCTTTCGGCGTTTTTTTCTCTTGCCGCCGGCAACATGGGGGGCACGACGCCTTCTGGCCCGACGATGAGCGAGGTCCGTTTTGAGGAGTATCTGAGTGTGTTTGGGTCAAAACCGTACAGTTCGAGATCATAACGCACCGCCTGCGGACGGGTGAATCCAGGGTCGCCTTCCTCACCCAAATCTCCGGCGTGGGCACGCTTGGTCAGTTCGGCGATTTCCTGGTCGGTATAGAATTCTTTGGCACCGAGGCCCTTCGGCCGTTCAAGAGGCGTCAACGTATAGTTGGTCCATATTCCTTGCAGGTCGGGCTTGCCATCGGGTGTGCGTGGCGGTGTCCAGGCCTTAGCGGCTGTCGGTGCCTCCGTGGCGCGGGATCGGGTCTGCCCGGCGGCGGGCTTCTGCACAAGCAGCGCGACTAAGATCACAGCCGCCAGCGCAACAGTTGAAGCAAGCGAGGGATGGCTCATGGGAACCTCCTTTCTATTGACGGCTGCGCCCTATCGGGCTTGCATTCGCAGCCGCTCATGTAGTACGGATAACGCCTTGAGTTCTGAGTTGTGAGTTCTGAGTAAAACCTCTGACTCACGCAAGCTTGGGATATCAAGGGCGCAGTCCTTGTCTAGTTGGGCTTCTTTGCTAAGAGGACCATACAACAATTCTTCAGCAAACTCCACGCACTTGAGCGTAGGAAATTCAAGCTGGCTGGAGAGGATGCGAGGGTGAAAAACGGCGTCCTATAACACAGCGCGGCAAGCCGCAACCAAAATCTGAGCCGCGAATTGCGCGAATGACGCGAATGGGCCGCCCGCAATTACTGGAGTGTGGGCAATGCTGTGTGGCCCATTCGCGTCATTCGCGCAATTCGCGGCAAAAAATCTTCGCAAAAATCCAAGAAACCCGCCATTAGTAGTGCAGAGGGTTTTTAGCCAACCGCTGCGGCTGTTCACATCTCATCTCCAACCTCTACATGGTTCGCCACAGCGCTCGGCTAAAACCCTCTGCGTTATGTCAACTCGAGCCGCGGAAGGGCGGCAATGAGCAACCGCCGCGCGCCACGCCAAACCTTTCGACATACTTCAGGCTCACGGTTACAATCGAAGCTAAACTGTGAGGTCAAAATGAAAAGACCGCTGAGCCTGAGACGTGTATTCAGGATCCTGCCTTCGATCGCCATTCTGGTGCTAGCCAGTGCGCCTGTTCATGCGCAGTGGGTGAAAGTTCCCGCCGCCGGAATTCCGCGCGGACCCGATGGTAAGCCAAACCTTTCGGCGCCGAGAGCGGCTGATGGCCATCCGGACCTGTCCGGAGTCTGGGAAGCGGGGAGCAACAAATATGTGCTGAACATTGCGGCAGATCTCAAACCCGGCGATGTGCCCTTTCAGCCTTGGGCGAAGGCACTCGTCGATCAACGCGCAGACGGATCGCATTCGGGAGAGGATCCGTTTGCGAACTGCCTGCCCCAGGGCGTGCCAAGAAGGATTTCCTTTGAAGAAGCACTAAATTGCGACCTTGAGAATCGCCCCGCGTTCGAGGGGGACGGACAAAGATTGTAAAGTTCCAGGCCCGGCCGAATCCTCTCGCGAAATAGGGCGGGTCGAGTTGCACGTATAATCGGCGAACTGGAGGCAAAATGGGTCGATCGATCTTGGCTTTTGTTGTCTTGCTCTCGGCGTGCGTTTCGCTCTCCGCGCAATGGCTGCACTACCCGACGCCTGGGATTCCGCGAACGCCGGACGGAAAACCAAACCTCTCCGCCCCCGGACCCAAAACACCGGACGGTAAGCCGGACCTTTCAGGAATCTGGAACATTCAGGACAATCCAGGGCAAACCCAGTTTCTTGACATTGCTCCAAGCATCCAGGGCGGCCTGCCCTATCGACCCGGGATAGCGGAACTGACGAAGGCCCGGAGCGCGCCACCCAAGACCAGCGAGCCCATTACACGGTGTCTGCCGATAGGCATTGTAGAACGCCACACATGGATAGGCGGGCTCAAGAAGATCGTCCAGATTCCAGGGTTGCTTTTGATTCTCAACGAGTACAACACGAGCTTCCGGCAGATCTTCACCGATGGGCGGCCCCTGCCCACCCTCGACCAAACCGCCTGGGACGGTTACTCGATCGGGAAGTGGGAGGGCGACACCTTGGTCGTGGAGACAATCGGCTTTCGGGACGGGCAATGGCTGGATACTGAAGGCAAACCTCTGACGGATGCTGCCAAAGTTACGGAGCGGTTCCGCCGGGTGGACTTCGGACACCTGGAGGTCGAGATCACGATCGACGATCCCAAGGCCTACACCAAGCCGTGGACTTTCAAGGTGAACCAAGTTCTCGTACCCGATACCGAGTTGCTCGAATTTATATGTCTGGAAAACGAAAAGGATATCCAGCACATGAATGCCGGAGCGCAGAAACTTGGAGGCGAGGCGAAATGAAGATTCGGTCTGAGCCAGGACCATCGTGCCGAAAGGGACTTTATGGCACAATTGATCGACTGACGGAGGATTTATGAAGAGGTTGTCGTCTCTGCGATGGAGAGCAATCTGCACGCTGATAGGACTAGCGCTGGTCTTCATGTCGGCACCGGTAATGAAGGCTCAGAGCGGCCATCCAATGTTAGGAGGCGCCAGAGGTGTGGTGAGGTCGTCCATGGGTACTTTGCTCGAAGGAATAGCCATGCAGCTGGTTTCTCATAAGAATGCGATCCGAACCACCGTGTATAGCGACCGCGACGGAAGGTACGAGTTTCCCAAGCTGGAAGCCGGCTGGTACACGCTCCGCGTTGCGCGGCCATTGGAATATAAGCCGTACCAGCGCGAAGCGGTTTGGATTGAAGGAGCCACCTCGCTGGACGAAATTGTGCTGGAGCGGGTGACCGATTCGGAATTCTTGCCGCCAACGCCGGAAATTTTGGCGCAGCTCACCGACGCGGAATGGCTATACAACGTGCCTGGAACGGTGCAAGAGAAGAAGATCTTCAGCGATACCTGCGGCAGCGGGTGCCATAACTATCAACAGTCATTGCGGGACCGGTTCGATGAGAAAGGCTGGAGTTTGATGCTGGACCGGATGACGCTCTACGCTGGAAGACTGGTCATCGAAAAAAACCGGCCCGGTCCCGACGGCAAGATCCCCATGGGCTTTGGCTTGACCGAAGAAAATCGGGACATCCTTCTGAAGTTTCTCGCGCGAGTGCGAGGGCCGCAGTCCGAGTTTGCGCCAATGAAACCCTTTCCGAGGCCAAGAGGCGCCGCTACGCGCGTCATCATTACGGAATATGAATTACCGCGCTTCGACGTTCGCGTGCACGACGTGGCGGGAGACGCCGACGGAAACATTTGGTACACCAGCAATCGCAGCCCGATTATTGGAAAGCTCGATCCCCGCACTGGAGTCGTGAAGGAGTATCAGGTCCCGGTCACGCCGGGGAAGCACACCGGTCAACACTGGCTGGCTATAGCAAAGGACGGCAAAATTGTTTTCACCGAGACGTGGTCCAATAACCTCGGAGTGCTGGACCCGGCGACGGGGCAGGTCACCAAGTGGACAGGAACCGGCGGTAACAAGGGACTTGCTCCTGACGGGTTCGTGTGGGGAACTTGCGATGGTCGTTATCTGTGCAAGTTTGATCCCAAGGTCTCGGCCGAGCCCATCCAGAAAATCCCTCTAAAGAAATCACAAAACACCTACGGAAACGACGTCAGCGAGGACGGAAACTTCTTCGTCGGCGGAACGCCGTGGCAGGCGAATTTTGATGGCATCGTTTGGGCAGACCTTCGTACGGGAGAAATCTGGGAAGTGCAAACGGAATCCGGTCATGCGGACCCGTCACGAGGGGGAGTTGATCCCGAAGGAAATGGCTGGAACGGCGGAAGAGGAGGGCGAATCACAGAATTCGAACGGAAGACCCATCGGGTCCGGGAATGGGAATCGCCCACGCCGTTTGTCACATTCTATGAAGCCAAACCGGACAAGAACGGAGAAATCTGGGCGGGAGCGCAGCGCGGAGGCCGCATCGTCCGGTTCAATCCCAAGACCGACCGGTGGATTGAATACATATTTCCCGAGCCGTTCTCGCTCGACTGGCGGACCTGGATCGATAATTCGACCAACCCCGTAACCGCCTGGTATGGAGACCACAACGGATACATCGTCCGTATCCAACCGCTGGAGTAAAGAATGCAAAACGCACGGATATTGACGATGATCCTCCTTCTGGGTTTCGGCACCGCGGACACCACTTTGTTGTTCTCCGCTCAGAAGTCCGGAGAACGAGGTACGCCGGAGCCTCCGAAGGGCAATCTCCAGCGCTCAGCAGAGATTCTGTACTTTAAGAGGTTTGCCGAGAGTGGTTCCGAGCGCGGAAAAGAAATCTACTTCTATAAGTGCTGGGTTTGCCACAACGACTATACGAGAGCAGCCGGAACGACGGCCCCGACGTTGAGAGATCTCTACAAACGCCCCAGATTGATATCGGGACAACCGGTTAACGATCAAACAGTCGCAGCGAAAATTAAAACCGGCGGTTCGAACATGCCCGGCTACCAATACACCCTGACGGAGCAGGACCTCGCTGACCTGGTGAGTTTCCTCCGCGAGGGAAAGTGTTGTTGGGAAGATTTCGAGGAGAAGGAACCACCGCGCAATCCCCGATACAAAGCGAAGTAAAACGACGCCGCCCGCCGTACCTGAAGCGAACGGAGTGGTAAGCATTGCTCAGGGTGACGTTTGGTGGGCGGCTTTTGCCGGGTGGCCGTGCACATCTTTCAGCTTCAAGCTAGTTGAAGGAGTGGTCTGTTGCTTGAATCGTTTGGAAAAATCCAAATTTAACGTCTCCGGTTGTGGAAGCAGGATTAAAATGATCGTCGATTCTCTCACTTGCGAGGAGGCACTCGATGAAATCGACTCGAATGTGGTTAGTCACTGCTGGGCTGCTGGGCTTGTTTGTGTTGGTGGCGGACGCGCAGACGAACGGCGCTCAAAAACACAAAGGTGTGTTCATAACCCGGCTCTACACCGGACCGGACGGCCAGACACATGCCGAAGAGATAGACGCCAAATTCACTCCGGGGACTGGCAATGATATCTTCAAGATGATGATGACAACCGGAGCTGAACTGCATCGGGCCCCGGCCGGTAGAGTCAGCGACTGGCACACTGCTCCCCGCCGCCAATACGTAATTACTTTGAGCGGTTATGGCGAGCTCGAAGTGGCGGGTGGGAAAAAGATCGCCGTGGGACCGGGCCACATCGAGCTGGTCGAGGACACGACGGGCAAGGGCCACATCACCCGAGTCACGGGAACCGAGGAACGGGTAACGCTCCAGCTTCCCCTTACCGATCAGTCCGGCCGATAGCGGCGGCGCCTGCTGCATCAACGTGTGTTGAATTGGCGTTGCTGCTGACTTATGGATGCGCGGCAATGCAGTGGTGTGGCAACAACACCTCTGAGCTATGATTCGACTCCATCGCACGCCCAACGAACGGCCTGTTGAGCGGACCTCACGACTCGAATGGCGCCTGCAACATCCCCGTTTAGGACTCCCCAAAGCTGGAGTTCATCAAGCATCCGATCGTTCCACGCGCTGCCGCCGGAGCGCATTTCCAGAAGGGCTGTCCTTTTTCTGGGAGTCCAAAACTTCTGATTGAAGTTGATCGTGGCGATCAGTTCGAGGAAAGTTCCCGGCCCGCCACCTCCGGCAACGATGAAAGCATCGGAGGAAAGCAAGCCCGCCAGACGGAGGCAGTAGTCCGCGTCGAAGGCTATATTCCCGGCCAGTTCGAGGCAGTCCACCAGTTCGGTCACGTAGGAATTGGCCGGCCTTCCGCCATAAGAATAACCGATTATCGGAATTCTCCCTGCGGCGCCTTCGGCAGGCGCCTGCATACCGACCCCGCTGAACGCGCCGGTCGCAATGCTAACACCTCGCAGCGCTAACAATCTGCCCACCGCCTTCATTTCCTCATAGAGTTCGCTGGGCGTATCCTTACCGGAACCGAAACAGCTCACTCTCATTGAACGCTCCCTCCATTTGGCCAATTTGACAATGTTTTGAGCTGCGGATGGCGCGAATGACACGGATGGGCGTAAGGCCATCCGCGTTATCCGTCTGTCATTCCGCTTGAACACCTTCCGGTTTGCCGGCATAACCGGCCAATCTATGCCCATTCTCAGGGTGTGCGGAGTTTGCGCGCGTCGATAACTATACCTTTGGGGAGCTCTGTCACGGGATTGACCTGCCAAAATCTAAGCCGGAGTTTGTCCGTTCAACGTCGGGTTCCGTCAACACTAAACGCAAACACCGTTCGCGAGCGAAATTCTGTTCCTGGGCGCAGAATCGTCGAAGGAAATTGCGGTTGGTTAGGAGAATCCGGAAAATGCTGGGTCTCTAAGCAAAAACCGAAATGCTGCTGATAAAGGCGGCCGGATTTGCCTTTGATGGAACCATCTAGGAAGTTGCCCGAATAAAACTGGACTCCCGGTTCTGTTGTAGAGACATCCAGTACGCGGCCGGTTGACGGTTCGTAAACCCGCGCGGCATGGACCAGTCCTTCGCCCTGCCGGTTCAGCACAAAATTGTGATCGTAGCCTTTACCGTTCCGTAGTTGTTGGTCTTCTTGCGTGATCCGAGATCCTATGGTAACGGGTTTTCTAAAATCGAATGGCGTCCCGTCAACAGGCGCCATTGCACCCGTCGGAATCAGTGTCGGATCTACTGGAGTATAGCGGTCGGCGTTGATCGTTACCTCGTGATCGAGAACATCGCGCGCGGCGCCGGTTAGATTGAAGTATGAATGTTGCGTCAGATTGAGCGGCGTGGCCTTATCGGAGCTGGCGAGGTAATCCACAATCAGTTCGTTGCGGTCATTCAGCGTGTAAGTGACCTGCGCTCTCACTGTGCCGGGGAATCCCTCCTCTCCGTCAGGACTGGAGTATCGAAAGATCACGCCAGCGCCGTATGCGTTTCGAAATTCTTCAGCCTGCCACACCATCTTGTCGAAACCCTTGTTGCCGCCATGCAAGTGATTCGGACCATTGTTCGTCGCTAGCCTGTAGGGCTGGCCATCGAGCGTAAACATGCCTTTCGCGATGCGGTTGCAGTAGCGCCCAATGATCGCACCCATGTATGGCGCGTTGTTTGTTATGTAGCTGCCGGGGTCATCGTATCCGAGAACCACGTCGTCAAAACGTCCGTCACGATCTGGAACACGAATCGAAGTGATGATCCCGCCATAGGGTATGGCGCGCACTTCCATGCCACCAGCGCTCTTCAACGTGATGCTGGCTTTTGGTGGAGTACACGCAAGTTCGATCACCAGGAAAATGACCATCAGTGAATAAATTCGGCGTGAACGCATCTAGGGTTAGCTTTCCGTAGCGGATCTATCACCCCGAGTTTTATGGCGATGTCCGGCAGAAAAACCGCAATCTGCATTTTGCATCTTCTTTGAAACACTTTCAAATTCACGCGCAACGCCGCCAGTTCCAGAGGCGCTTCGATCCGCAGCAGAGGCTCCGGCCGCGGTTGTGCCAACAGCAACGCGACTAGAACGTAACGATACATGTCCGCTCAACATTGGCTGAATTATCCGTATTGGCAAGCGGGGACATTTTCAGGTCATCGAGAACGAACGCGGGCTTTAGTCCGCGTTCCATCAAAGCTGACGCGAAATGTTTCCTTTGCGAGCCTTTGTTTGTGATAAGAAGAGATCACTTTCAACCCGCCTTGTGGCGACACCTGTGTCCGTAAGGAGGAAATCTATGAAAGCCCTTGAACGATCGGGGAGGTTCTTTGGGATTACCTTAGTAGCCGCTGTGTGTCTATTTTTTGTTTCAGCGCTTTGGTCGCAAACTGCGACGGGACGAATTGTAGGCACAATAACAGATCAAACCGGCGCTGTTATTCCAGGCGCGCCGATCAGCGTGACCAATGTGGAAACGAGAGTCAACTACGAGGCGCTCACGAACGAGCAGGGCGCCTATCAAGCTCCTCTGCTGCCAATCGGCATGTACACCGTGGCTGCGGCCGTGCCGGGATTTCAGAAAGCTGTCACGAAACCCGAGAAGCTGGAAATCAATCAATCGCTGCGCGTCGATATCAAACTGGCTGTGGGTGCGCGTACAGAAGAAGTCGTCGTTGAAGAAGGCATCACTCATGTGGAGACGATCAGCCCGACACTCGGCATGTCCGTCACGAGCAACCAGATTGTGAACATGCCGTTGAATGGGCGCAATACGCTGGACCTGGCGCTGTTGCAGCCGGGAGTCATTCCGACCACTGCCGGCGGTAATACGGGAACATTTAGTGTGGCCGGCGGGCGCCAGGATTCTGTCACGTACTTGCTGGATGGCGGCATCAACAACAACCTTCTGAGCAACGGCGTCGTTCTAAATCCAAATCCGGACACCATTGAAGAATTTCGAATTTTGACCAGCACCTACAATGCGGAATACGGCCGCAATGGCGGCGGCATCGTCAGCGTTGTGACGAAATCCGGCACCAACGAGTTTCATGGCACTGCGTACGATTACGTCCGCAACGATGCATTGAATGCAAATTCGTTCTTCAATAATGCTGGAGGGTTGCCCAAGGATATCCTGAAGCGAAATCAATTCGGCGGCACGCTTGGCGGACCGGCGATGAAAGACAAGTTGTTCTTCTTCAGCGGTTGGCAGAGCCAGCGGCAGTCACGGCTCCAGACCAGTCCCAAGCTCAACACATTCACACCGGCGGAGCTGAATGGTGATTTCTCGCTGTCCAACGCCAGCCACACGGGACCGGATACCAACGTCGCCGCCTTTTTGCAACGATTTCCATTTTTCCAACCGAACCCGGCGCTGGCTGCACAAGCCATCATTGATCCATCAAAAATCAATACCGTCGCGAAAAACTATCTCAAGGCCGGTTTGATTCCTACCGACCCGTCGGGCTTCAAGATTTTCCAAGATAGCGCGCGCGACAATCGCGATGAATTGACAAACAAAGCGGACTTTTATGTGACTTCCAAAGACCGCATCTCCGCGACGCTCGGCTGGAGCCGGCAGACCCAGCTCAATCCCTACGCCAGCACTACCGTCAGTTCAGGTGGATTTGGATCTGAAACCCGGACCAAGCGCTATTTTCTGGCGTTCAACTACGTCAGAACCTTCTCGCCATCCCTGCTGAATGACTTCCGGCTGAGCGGCCAGCGTAATAACAATTTGCAAGCGGTACCCGCCAAGAAACTATCGACTCCGAGTGAATTGGGGATTGCTATTACGCCGGACGATCCGACCGGGCCGACGATCTTGGATTTCGCCAGCGGCATGAGAGTCGGTTTTAGCCCTCAAGGACCCACAGGGTTGATCGACAATACGTTCACGTGGACCGATACGCTGACCTGGATCAAGGGCGCTCACACATTCAAAGCGGGCGGAACGTACACGCCGTACCAAAACAACACCGTGTATGATTTCTACATCAACGGCCAGTTCGACTTTGTCGGTGTCGGAGGCGCCAGCGGCCCGTATACGAAGAACGATCACGCCGACTTCATGCTCGGTTTGGCCGACGAGTTTATTCAATATCCTGCGGCACCGAGCAACATCCGTTCGAAAAATGTTGGCGGGTTCTTCCAGGACGAATGGAAGCTGCGGCGCGATTTCACGCTGAGTCTGGGCGTGCGTTACGAATACAGTTCGCCCAAATTGGACTTGCAAGGACGCTCGTTCACCTGGGTGCCGGGCCAACAGTCGACTGTCTTTCCCAACGCGCCAAAAGGTATCCTCTTCCCCGGTGATGCAGGGGCTCCACGAGGTGCCAATTTCCCAGACAAGAACGATTGGGCTCCACGTTTTGGCTTTGCGTGGTCCCCAGGACAGGGAAAAACCAGCATCCGCGGCGGCTTTGGAGTTTTCTATGACATCCTCAAGGGCGAAGACAACCTGCAGTTCAACGGACAGGCACCGTTCTTCGCATTCGCGGACCTCTCTTTTGATCCGCTGATGACAAATCCAACCGCTGAGATCACGAATATGACGCGGCCTTTTGTAGCAGCCGGCCAACCCAATCCATTCCCCTCCACTCCACCCCAAAAGAATCTCGACTTCGCGGCAGCGGGTTTTTTGCCGTTAGGCGGTACTGGCGTTTACTCGGTCGATCCGCACTTACGAACGCCATATATCTACCAGTACAACCTCGACATCCAGCGGGAGATCAACTCGAATACTATTTTTGACATTGCCTACGCGGGTAGCAATTCGCACAAGCTCACGGGATTGTTAGATAGCAATCCATTTATACCGGGAACGACGTCGCGGATATTCAACCTTCCATCCGGTAATCCCACAAACGCTTTCAATTATCTGGATACGTTCGCAAACGTTGGCCTTGCCAATTACAATTCACTCGAGTTGGGTCTACGCGGAAGGCCGCGTGAAGTGCGCGCGTTGGGCAACGTCAGTTATCAGTTCTCGTACACGTACGGCAAGTCGTTGGACACGACCTCCGGCTTCCGGGTTCTGAATGCTCGCAACGCTCGTGTTCCTTATTTTGATCGGAAGCGCTTCAGAGCGGTTTCGGACTTCGACCTGACGAACTACATTTCACTGGCCGGGTCGTGGGAACTTCCGTTTACAAAGGCCTGGAAGAATGGCCCATCTCGCCTCACGAGTGGATGGACCATCCAGCCTATCTTCACGTACCGATCAGGGGAGCCTATTGATGTGTTCGCAAATCTGAGCCGCAATAGAACCAACCCTGGTCCGTCTGCCGCCGGCGACCAGAACCTCGTCAGAGTGAATCAGGTCGCACCGGTCACCTATTTCGATCCGCGTCTCTCGCAGTCATTCAACGGAAGGAGCGGCAACTACTTCTTCGATCCCAACGCGTTTTCTACCAGTGGCCTGACTGCCACGCCCGCTCAGGGATTCGATCCTGTGAACAATCCTTCGCAGCGGACATATGGGAACGTTGGCCGGAACGCATTCCGTGGACCGACGCGAACGAATCTTGATTTCAGCATCGCTAAACGGACGAACATTGACGAGCGAACAAGGCTGGAGTTCCGCGCCGAGATGTTCAACGCGCTGAACCATCCATTGTTCCGAAATCCAAATACCACGTTCACCAGCGGCACGTTCGGTCAGATTTCCAGCACCGGCACTTCCAGCGGCGGTGTCAGCGACTCGCAGCCGCGCATCATCCAGCTGGCGTTGAGGCTTATCTTCTAAGAGGCTAGGGAAGGAACCACAAAGACACGGAGCGGGTACAGAACTCAGATTTCCCTGAACCGGACTTCTGGGTCTTTTGAAGATTGCACACGCACAAGTCTCCGACTATGGCGCACGTTGGGTCGTTGTCGTGTTCACACGTCCGGCTTGGCTGGATTCAGTTGAGTTGGGGCGCGGAGCAGTTCGTGGGCGTAGTATCCGGTTCAGCTTTCTGCTGCGCGCGAGCACGCGCCGCTTGGATCTGAAAATCGTGCAATCGCCAACCGAGCGTGCCGGAAGACATCAAGCTATCGGCCGATTCCGGATAACCGTTGTAGTGGCGGAGCGTGAGTCCGTGGCCGAGCTCATGCGCGCTGGTCCGCGCCGCGCGCTGAGTCACCGGATGCGGCGCGGGCATTAGATCGGGGTAGTCGCGCGACCAGATGTCGTGATCGC
>WNGD01004534.1_pt1 | contig 17210 bp, 16 predicted proteins | sample 5400671 | NCBI WGS metagenome assembly WNGD01 (sample SAMN13153369, study PRJNA577476) | soil metagenome | isolation source: 40 cm soil or saprolite under grassland replicate 2 | place: USA:California | collected 2016-06-15
AGTGACGGAGGTCTGGCAGCAGAGTAGAGGCTTGTTCAAGCCATCCACGATCGTGTCGGTTCCGCTCCGTTTTCTCAGTTCGGTAGACCAGTAAGTAGATCGACGAGGGATCCTCCCAAAGCGCACGTGCGCTCAACGCCGCTTGCTCGAACGGTCGAGACAAGCCCGAAAACGGCCGGTGCCTGGGCCTACTGCCGAGGCATGGCAAACGCCACCTCATCGAGGTAGCACCAGCTCCAGTCCTCTCCGGGTTCCGCTGAGCGAATGATCGGATGGCCGCTCTCGCGTTCGTGTGCGGTTGCGTGCTTGTTCGGCGATGAGTCGCAGCAGCCGATCTTCCCGCACGTCATGCACATGCGCAGATGCACCCAGCCGCTTCCGATCTTCAAGCACTCTTCACAGCCATCGATCTGTTCGGGGAGTTCCGTCACTTCGACCTGGTCGAGGTGACTGCAGATTGACCCGACTGCAGACATGCCGCCTCCTCTCTATTTGGCGTGACCTCGGCTTCCGGCGGACGCATCGCGGAGTACGAGGGCGCAACGCGTCATGAGCGACCGAGTCGTAGAGGTCGTCGTACTCCGACACACTGCGCTCCGCCCGCCGACGTGTCGCGGTAGCCACAGCGCCTCGAAGTGGCCGATGTGAGCGAGATCCCAGACGAGTGGCGATTGGAGCGGCGAGATCTGGCGCGCCAGCTGCTCATCCGTGAGCGGTTCCAGCAGACCCTCCGTCCGCCGTCGCGCACGCTCGAGAGCCACGACGAGCTCAGACGGTGACACCGAGCTCGGCGAGGCGGGTGAAGACGAGCGCAGCGACCATCGAACCTTCCCCAACCGCGGCGGCCACACGCTTCGTCGAGCCGTGGCGGACGTCGCCTGCGGCGAAGAGGCCGACGCGGCTCGTCTCGAGCGGGAGCGGGTCGCGATCGAGTGGCCAGCAGTCCGGCGGACTGGCAGTTGCAAGAAGATCCTGTCCGGTCAGGATGAAGCCGGCGGAATCGGTGAGAACGTGCTCGCGCGAACACCAGTCGGTGTGTGGAAGACCGCCGATGCAGAGGAAGACGGCGTCCACCGCGCGCGTTTCGGCGTTGCCGGCAGCATCGGCGAAGGCCACGGCCGCGATCTTGTCACCGCTCGCATGCAGCTCAGTCAGCTCCGTCTCCAAATGGACGTCGATCAGTGGGTGCTGTTCGATCCGCTCGATCAGGTAGGCCGACATCGTCTTGCCGAGCGTGTCGCCGCGCACGAGCATGGTTACGCGGGCGGTCGCGTTGGCGAAGTTGAGCACGGCCTGGCCGGCCGAATTGCCGGCGCCCACGATCACGACGCTCTGCCCGGCGCACTGCGCTGCCTCACTGCGGCCCGCTCCGTAGTACACGCCGTGGCCGAGAAGATCGTCGACGCCGTCCAGGTCGAGCCGCCTCCAATCCATGCCCGTCGCCGCCACTGCGACCGACGCAGTCACCTCGGAGCCGTCGTCGAGGATCAGCTCGTGTGGTTCGTCGTGGCCCTTGAGCCGGCTGCCGCGGACGCCACGCAGGAGCATCAGCTCGGCGCCGAAGCGTTCCGCCTGCCGACCGGCCAGCCGCGCCAGCTCGGCGCCGCCGATCCCGTCCGGGAAGCCGAAGAAGTTCTCGATCATGGCCGTGTAGGCCCGGCACCGATGACGACGAAATCGTAATGAGCACGCTTCGGCAGCCGCAGCCCACCCCAGGCCGCTGCGACCGTCTCGACGGTCGCCCCAGTGAAGGTTCGGTCACCGTCGACGAGGACCGGCAGGATCGCATCGGCCAGCCCGAGGCTCGCGAGCAGGACGTCGGCCTCGGCCGAACCCGCCTCGTGCCACTGATATGGCTGCGCGGTCCGTGTAAGGAAATCGCGGAGACGGTAGTCCTCGGCGTCCATCCGACGACCCACGACTTGCACCATTGGACGGACCGGGCTCACGTCATCGATAGTAGTGCGGCGCTACAGGCCTACGGATCGCGCCGCTTCGCCGGCGACGGCGTCGTAGATCTCGCCTACGAAGGCGGCCCTTCAACCTCCTGGTTGGACAACCGTGAAGGCTGAGATCATTTGCAGGGCCCGTTGGTTATGGGAGCGAGCCGGGCTGTTCGGTAGACCAGTAGGTAGATCGACTCGACGGCTCGTAACTCGTGGCCAGGTCAGCCGCTGGTCGCGCGATTCAATGAGGCCGCCGGTGCCCGGTTGCCTCTAGCTCGCCATCGCCCGACCTTGACGTTTGTTTGCAAAGTGAGACACTAAGGGTGTAGCCCTGACTGGGCGGAGGCCGCCGAGGCTTCTGCGGCCCCTCTCCGACTCGAAGCTAGGCCGGGGCACAGTGGAACGTGCAGATGTCGAGGAGGGGCGACCATGTCGACCGGCGAGCGTCGGTTCCCACGCCTACCCGCGCGCAAGCGGCGGTTGCATCGGAACGCGCGAGGCGAAGATTTGCAGCAGGAGGCTCGCGCTCGTTCGAGCGCTCCGGAAGAGGCGGATCGACCCCCAGCGAATCCGAAGCCTGCCGCGCGCATCTATGCCTTCGCTGTCTTCTTCCTGATGCTGGGCGCAGCTCTTATTGTCATAGGCGGCCACGACGCTGCGCTTGCGCGTTCAACACTCGGTGTGACGGCGGCGAGCGCTCTGCTGCTGTTAATTGGCAGCTTTCTGTGGGGTGCTGCGTGGCAACTCAACCGCCTCTGTCGGCACGAGTCGTGGATGTCAGGCACGCGGCCGGCTTGCCATCCGGTCGTACTCGTTGCATTCTTGATCACTCTTCTGTTCGGCGTCTATGCATTGTTCTCTGCGCTGGGAACCCTAGGGCCGCAGCGCTATCCGGTCGTTGCGGCCGCTCTTACGATTGTCGCCGCTGCGGTCCTTGGCCTGTTCTTTTTTGGCCGAGACGTCAAGCTCACGCTTCCGAGAGTGGGCGGAGCGGTCGCGCTTGCTCTCCTCGGGACAACCATTGGTGCGTGGGAATTCTGGTATCAGAACCAGTACATTCCTTCACATGCAGGCGGCGCCGTCGCGCTGAGGGCCCAACTACATCGGACCAGCGGGAAGGGCGCCTTTGATGTGATTCGAGCCACGCTCGACTATGAAACTGTTGGCGGCAAGAGCGTGTCGGTGATCGGATCGGTCTACACATTGACGGGTTCGACCGTCGTCAAATGCCCTCGAGCTGCAACAGTGCACCGCGTTGGAGATTACTTCGAGGGCTTTCTGCTCGACCCCCAGCGAATCCGATTCATGGCGGACGTCCTCGAGGAAACGCCGACCGTGCTGGCCGCAGGGAAATTCATCGCTGATGGGAAGCAGCTCGACCCAAACGTCCCTGCGAACCGCGAGTTCATGTTCTTCGTACCCCGTCGCGAGTACCAACTGCTTCGTTTCCGCGCGCAGCTCTTCGCAATTCCTGCGTCCATTCGGCTCTCGCAGCGCACGCCCCCCGAATATGTGCTCGCTGGTGACAACGAGCTCTACGGCTACTGGCATATCGACGACGACAGCTGGCTGCACGACCTGATCTTCGGACGCGAGCGTTGGCTGGTCATGCGCTACGAGCTTGTCGATCCCGCGAACACCGCGGATCGTCAGAAGCCTGCGAAGGCAGCGCCAGTTACCCAGGTTCTGCACGTACTCGCACGCTTCCCCAACCCGACCTGGAGCGAAGGCAGGCCGAGCCCGGAGGCGACGAAGGACCTCTTCGAGCAACCGCAAGCGATCAATGCCCAGGAACCAGGCGATGCAAATGAGCCATTCGCAGACTCAGAGCTACCGCTGCAAAAGGTCGCCGAAACCTGTCAAGTCAAGCGACGATGACTTGCGGTGTCACGGGGGGTGGACTTTATGCCTCCCAAACCCCGAGGTGCACATACATCCAGCGCCAACGACCTGACAGAGGGCGTCTCTTCGGCGTGTCCGTAGCCGCGCCTCAGACACGACTTGGTCGTCAGAGGTAACTCGTACGTCGAGGACGTAGCCAAACAGGTCGAGGGTGCCAGGCCTGGTCGCCTCCATCTCCGCGGATCCAGTGAAGGGCCTAAGCGTTGGTAGAACGTTGGTAGGACGTTGGTAGAACGGCGAGGAGGCCTCACGACCAGCTGACTCGATTTAGCAGGAGTTTCAATATGTGATCTCGCCCTGTCGCGCTCCTCGCGCTCGGCCTGCACTTCGCAGACTTGATCTGTGACTGCGCCGCAAAACCCGCACTGACATCGTCAACTCGACCGTGAAAGCGGTTGAGCTCGCGCATGACGCCAGCTTCCAAGTGCCTCACGGGACGATCCGTTGTGAATACGCAACACTGCTCGCCGCCTAAAGTGTGCTCAGCGGCGCGAGGCGGCGGCGGTTGAGCCGGGCTTTGCCAAGCGGGAACCGCGCCCCGAACTCGAGAGCATCGACGCTACTCGTCGGAAGAGCCACGGCCGCGCGCGCACTCGTGCGACGCGCTCGCGCTGGACGAGATCAGCCAGCGCGAACCGTCGAGCCTCACGGTCGAGATCAGCCTGTCGTTCGCGTCCCAGTATTCGAAACTGCTCATCCATCGCTCCCGACTGTAGGCCGCTCGACCGAACATGACATCGGGAAGACCTCCCTATTCTGGGGCGACGATCTCCCTAGCTTCGAGACCGAGTCGGACCGCTTCGTCGGCGGCGGCAGCACGGTTCGGGACACCAAGCTTTCTGAGGATCGCTGAGACATGGTGATCCACCGTCTTCGCCGAAACGACTAGCCGGTCGGCGATTTCGGCGTTGCGGAGTCCTTGAGCGAGCAGCGCAAGCACTTCGAGCTCGCGACCAGTTAGCCCGGCAGGATTGAGCCTGGTGCGCGGCCGAGGTCCCCGCGGGATCGCGCGAGCCCCGATCGCACGCAGCCGTCCCGCGACGAGGCCGGACCCGGGTCGAGCGTCCAATGACTGGAAGATTTCGAGTGCTCGGCGAAGACCTTCTTCGTCGTCGCTGTCAGCAAGGGCAAGCGCCTGCTGGTATGGACAACCGACTGCTTCCCACGCGGAGGCACTTGCGCGGTACCGACCGGCGGCGTGGAGGAGAAACGGTTCCGCCGACCCTTCCGGCAGTTCGTCGAGTGCGCCACCTCTCCACGCCCAGAAACCAAGTTCACCTACCCACCAGGGATTCTCTCCTACGGCGCGCGAAGAGCTGCCGAACCGCTCCACTCCGAGGGCGGCGACCGCAATCTCTGCTTCGGCACGTGCTCGCGCGCTGTCCCCTTGGAGCCAGGCGGCCTCGATTCGCCCTGCCTGTAACGCGCAGAGCTGTTCGCGCTCTCCTTGCGGACCGATCAATTCGAAGGCTTCGTCGAGCAATGACCAGGGATCGGGATCCCCTCGTCGGGCGCGGAGTCGACCCAGCACGGTAAGCGCCTTCAGTCGGATGATGCCGGCCGTGCGTTGCTCGCAGAGCAGCGTATTCGCTAGCGAAGCTGCCTCAGGCCAGCGGCCACGCTCGAGGTCGACCTCGGCGAGATCGCTGTCGAGGCGGCGGCGGTAGAGGTTGAGATCGACGTTTTGGTCGGCGAGGTATTCGATCGCCTCGTCGCGATACCGGTCGACAAGGTCGTAGCGCCTCGTATCCCTGGCGCCCTCGACGAGATTGATGATGGCTCGCGCAGCGTCTTCCTCCAGCCGCGCGGTCTTGGCCCGCCGGAAGCTCTCTTCCAGCTTCGCCCAGCCCGGTTCTTGACCGAGATAGACCTCGGCGATCGCGAGGGTCGTGAGGGCATGAACGGCAACCGGCTCGTCCCCAACGCGCTCGGCGAGTTCCAAGGCGCGCTCACTCCATGACAATACGACGCGTTCATCTTGGAGACCGACCAGGTAACGCTGGGCTAGCGTCGCGTATGCGCGGGCAAGTTCGTGACTCGGTGCGGCTACCGACTCGAGCAGCTCAACAGCGCGTTCTGCGATTTCGATGGCGCGCTCCGCCTCGCCCGCGAACCATGTAACGAGCGACAGCGCACGGAGACAGTTGCCTTCGGCGCGAACGTCCCCTAGCCGACGCCAACAGTCCAAGGCCTCCTCTTGAGAGGCGCGGGCGCTATCGACATCGTCGATGAGCAAGGCCTCGCGAGCGTGGCACTCGAGAAGTTCGCCGCGCGATCGGTCGTCAAGTTCGGATCCGAAACGCAGAGCGGTTGCGTAGTGCGCGGCCGCCTCACGATGAGCACCGAGGCCCACTGCGTTTTCTGCCGCTTTAGGTTCGAGTTCCAGAACCGCCGCCGGATCGCCTGCCGCGACAGCATGGTAAGCAAGCCGACCAGGATCGACGACCCTGAGCTGACGGAGCGCCAACAGCGCCCGCTCGTGCGCCGCTGTGAGCTCCGACAGACCCATACCTTCGCGGACGGCCCGCTGCGCAAGCTCATGCCGGAAACGTAGGAGGTCGCCTTCGAGCTCCAGCATTCCGCGCTCCACGCATTCCTCGATCGCAGCAAGATCGCTTCCTGCGACCTCATGAAGAAGCGCCGGCTCGCACGCCTGACCGAGCACGGACGCTGCCCGGAGAGTCGCTTTCCAGCGGAAGACAGCCGGGCGAGACGAGCCGAAACCGCATCGCGCACCGTGGCCGGCATCTCGCCCTCTCCGGCGGCGACGATCTCCGTCACGAAGAAGGGATTTCCCGCCGTTGCGCTGTGGAGCGCGACGGCGTCCATCTCCTTGCCCTCTATGAGCACTTCGACTGCGTCGACCGACAAGGCAGGCACTTCAAGTTCGACCTCGGCGCCCGAACGAATGTCACCAAGAGCGAATCGCAGTGGATGTTCGTTGCCAACCTCGTCCTCGCGATAGCTACCAATGAAGAGAATGGGCAGGTCGCGAATGCGCCGCCCGATCACGCGCACGAGATCCAGGGTCGCCTCGTCTGCCCAGTGCAGGTCCTCGAACACCACGATGCGCGGCGCGGCGAGAGGTTCCCGCAGGAGCGCCAGAAAAGCATCAAAGACTTGGTCCCGGTCCACCGCTTCGAGCGCACTTCTCAAGGGACCGTTGACCTCGGCGACGATGTCGACCAGCGGAGCGAACGGCCGAGCGGGCACAACGGGGTCGCACGAACCCCAGAGGACGCCAGCATCCCCGGCCCGATCGGTGCAGAACGTGTCGAGGAGAGTGGTCTTCCCAATGCCGGCCTCTCCCCTGACAAGGACAATCCGCCCTCGTCCATGCCGGCTTTCCAGCAGCAGGGCGCTTAACCGAGCGAGCAACGGTTCGCGCTCCAAGAGCCGCATCAATGGATCGTACTTCGGGTCTGAAATCACCACGAAACGCGGGTCAGACCTGCGAATCTGGCCCGCCGATCCAACGCCGACTCTGCCGGCGACGGCTAGGGACGGCTGGAATCGAACCTGACGCCGATCGAAATCATCATGGCCTGCGAAGCAGGCCGGATTTCGATCGGCGAGTGGAGCTAGCCGGGCTCGAACCGGCGACCTCCTGGTTGCGATAACGCCACAGAGCCGTTCGCTGGCGCTTGTGCGGCTTGTTCAAGCGCTTTCAGGCGCTGTCAGTTCTGCGAGGTTCTCTCAGTTTGGTAGCACGGCGGGTAGCACGGCGTGCTTGCCGCGAAACGACCGCGGCTTTACGAGCCTCCCAGGCCATTCGCTGCCCGCCGCACGAGCAAGATGCGCGGCTAACCGCCCAACGCGCGGATCGTTGCATTCGGCTCGCACCGGTGCAAAGATCGAACGGGGTTCCCCCCGGAAGGAGGAACGATGAATGCAATCCAGAGTCGCGCGCGGCTCGCAGAGCCAGCGGCGGCCACTCCCATCGCACGTCCGGCGCTACCGATCCGCCGCGCCGCGGCGGAGGCGGCGCTCCGCCACGGCGACGGGCCGGTGGAGCTGACGTTCGACGTCGTCCGCGTAGACGGGGCGACGGAAGCGATCAGCGTGATCTTGGAACGACCCGACCTGGAGCGGACGCTCCAGTCGGCAGATGGAGAGGAACTCGCGCTCGTCTTCGACCCGCAAGAGCTCGCACACGCGATGCAAGGCCCGGACGTTGAGGCGCAGGGCTTGCGCGAGACGGCGGCCGTCCTCACCGTGGCCGTCGCGGCGATGGCCGGTAGTGCGGGCGTGGCCTCGGCTGCGGCGGGTGGTGCGAGCGGCACCGGTTACGTGGTCCCGGCCGGCAGCACCGTGGCGATCGTCAACGACGCTGGCGCGGCCGGTGCAAGCGGTACCGGCTACGTCGTCCCGGCCGGCAGCGACGAAGCGATCGTCAACGACGCTGGTGCGGCCGGTGCAAGCGGTACCGGCTACGTCGTCCCGGCCGGCAGCGACGAAGCGATCGTCAACGACGCTGGCGCGGCCGGTGCAAGCGGTACCGGCTACGTCGTGCCAGCGGGTGGCACAGAAGCGATCGTCAACGATGCTGGTGCCGTAGGCGCTAGCGGCACCGGCTACGTCGTGCCAGCGGGTGGCACAGAAGCGATCGTCAACGATGCTGCAAGCGCCGCGCCGGCTGCTGGAGGCGACGGGACGCTGTCGTCGACAGACACCGCGGCAATCGGTACCGGCGCGATACTGCTCGTCGCCGGCGCCGCCTTCGCGGCGACGCGGACGAAGCGACGCCCGGATACGGCCGACGTCGCTCCTGCGTAGCGTAGGGCAAGGTGCGCGGCGGCCTCCGTCGCCGCGCACCGAGTGCTCCAGCGTCCCAGTTCCGGCTTAAGGACCCGAGAGCTTTCCGCTTTGGCCCATAGAGCATCTCAGAAGGTTCTACTCACCATTCACCTCACCATTCGGCCGCCTCGGGCCTGGAAACGAAGGGGCAACGGCGTGGTTGAGCGATGGGCGCACCTGGCATCGAACCAGGGACCTCCCGCGTGTGAAGCTCCGCGTGACAACGCGTTTAGTAGAACGTAAGTAGAACGGGGCATCTTGACGCTCAGCCCCCATTAGGCCGACAGGCTAATTAGCAGGGACTTCGTGCGATGGAGCTAGCCGGGCTCGAACCGGCGACCTCCTGGGTGCGATAACGCCGGATTGTCATTCGGTGAAGCTCATGCGGCTTGTTCAAGCGCTTTGACGCCCTCTCAGTTCGGCCAGGTGCTCTCAGTTTGGTAGCACGGTTGGTAGACGCTGAACAACGTCGCCAGCTGCCCCAACTGTTCACTGGCGTCCTGTCGCGACGCGCGTCTTTTTGCACGCGACAGCCGTCTGCGCGCCACCCGTTCGAACGGTTCCTTCCCCCGGCTGGCCTTCCCATCACACCGGCGTCCTGCCCGTCGAGCTAGCAGGCGAGCGGTGCGTTTACGACGACGCACCGTTCGGAGTTCGTGCACCGTTCCTCGCGGATCGCGCACCTGCGCTGGAATCGCGAAGTCTCAAGGGACGGTCCAAAAGCAGACCGCGTTCGTCAGCTCTGAGCGCCCGGGACAGGACAGACGCGCGTAAAGGCGAGGTATCCGCACGGGTCGACTGAGACTTTCGCGGAGGTGACGGCGTCGAGCTGCACCGTCGTCGAGGTCCCGAGAATGTCGAACGCCACGGTCGCGCCGGGACGAGTGACTGCGTCAGTGACGTCGTAGCCGGCCGCCACGATTCGCCCCCGGCTGTCGAGAACAACACCATAGATCGTTGCGCTTTCGGGTAGCGGCTTCTTGTACGGGTTGGTAAACGACCCAATGACGCCTCCGGAACTCGTCACCGATACATGCTTAACTGGCGGCAGTCTTCGACGTCGGGGCGCGGTTTGTCCGACGTGTACCTCGGTCTCGATGCCGGCGAGCTCAGGCGAGCCTCTCCAGATCAGCGCGCCGCTGACGACGAAGTCTGCCCCGGCGGGTATCAGGGTGACGGCCGTATAACTGTCCGTGAGCGACCGGCCACGACCGTCGACTGCCTCCACCTCGACAGTGACGTCGATCGCGTCCCTGGTCAACGACCGATTCCGCAGTACCAGCCCGTAATCCGCGTAGCCGTAGTCCCCGCTGCCGAGCCCCTCTCCTTCCGGCACAACCCCGCTCGTGATCACGACGACCTTCGCTGTCCGGTCGGTCGCTGCACGGCCGCCCCCGCCAGAGGAGACCAGCGCGAGCAGGGCGAGCGAGAACGCGATCGCGAGCACACGCCGTCCCACCATCTGCATGAACCGATTGTCGTGGCGGCGCCCAAGGAACTCAAGAAGCCGGTCGAGTCGCAACAACGACAAGCGTCCCGGCGACGCTCACGAAAAGGCGCCCTGTCTGAGTGAGCCGTAGTCCCGGACGTGCGCCGCCGATGCCGGCTCCGCCGGCGTCGGCCGCTACGGCCTGGATCGAAACCGAAACCGCGCGAAGTCATCATGGCTCGGCGAGAGCCGAGCCGGACTTCGCTCGGTGAGTGGAGCTAGCCGGGCTCGAACCGGCGACCTCCTGGGTGCGATCCAGGCGCTCTCCCAGCTGAGCTATAGCCCCGCGGTGGGCAAAGTGTAGCCGCCGCTTCCGCGGCCGCCGCCCGATCAGTTCTTCCCGAAGTACTCCTTGATCAGGCCCCGCCGGCGTTCCTGGGCGATTTCCTGCAGCTCCTGGGGAAGCTCTTCCGCCGCGACCCCTTCCTTGGCGTGCTCGTCCAACCGCCACTTCGTGGCGGCCAGCACCGCCTCCCAGCTTCCACGGAGCCGGGACGGTTCATCCTGAAGTACCTGCTCCACCTTGGAGACACGCTCGTCGCTCCCGAATGCATCGCGCATCTCCTCGAGGATGCGCCCCAGTTTGAGCGTCTCGTCATCGTAGGCGTCAAGAGCGGCGAGGAAGTCTGTAGCGGCAATCGCCGCCTGGTCAGCAGCTTCGCGCTGCGAGCGGAGATCGTCCTCGTACGCGGCGAGTGCTTCGAGCCGTTTGGTTTCGGCGAGTTCCTGCCGCTTCTCGCCGAGCCGCGCCTCACGCTCGGTCAGGCTCTCGCGTGTCCGCAGGAGGTTCTCGCGCAGCTCCGCGACCTGCTGCTCGAGCGTGGCGAAGCTCGAGCTGTCGTCCTCGACGCGCGCCCGAAGATTCAGCAGGTCGCGTTCGAGCGCCTCGATGTCCTGTGAGATCGCTTCGCTCTTCATGAGAAGACCATTCTGACGCCTTCGGGTCCGTTTTTGCACCCCTCCAGGTCGAATCCCTCCGAAAGTCTAGGTCCGCACCAGCCGATAGGTTCCGCAGTAATGCGGACGTCTCGCGTCGAGGCCTTCAGCGACGGCGTCTTCGCCATCGCGATCACCCTGTTGATCCTGTCGGTCGGGATCGACAGGGCGCCGCACGGCGATCTCGGGACGTATCTCGTCGACCTGTGGCCCGCCTATCTCGCCTACGCCGTGAGCTTCCTGACGATCGGGATCATGTGGGCGAACCACCACCTCCTCTTCGACAACTTCGCACGCGTCGACCGGCCGATGCTGCTGCTCAACATTCTCCTGTTGATGCTGATCGCTTTCGTGCCGTTTCCGACCCGCGTCGTCGCGGAGTTCGCGCGCTCCGAGGTCGACCGCCGAGATGCGGCGCTCCTGTACGGGCTCACGATGACGACTACGGCGATCCTCTTCTTCGCTCTGTGGATGTACGGGTCGCACCGCCTTCTCCGCGCGGACGCCGATCCGCGCGTGGTGAGCGGCATCACGCGCAGCTATCTGCCTGGAGCGCCGCTTTACGCGACCGCCACGCTCCTGGCGTTCGTCAGCTCCATCGCCAGCCTGATCATGTTCGCCGGGATCGCGCTCTTCTACGCCCTCTCCGCCGCGCTGTTCGGTCGCACGGACTCGACCGTCGCCCGCACCGCGGCTTCCGGTGACACGTCGTAAGCGGCGGAGCCGAGCAGAACCATCAGCCCTGAGCTCACACCGGCCGCTTCGATTTGCGTTCGAGCGTTCCGGGGCCCGACGCCTCCGCCGATGACCGCCACAGATCGGCGCACCTGCCCGAGCGGGCGATGGCAGGCGTCGATCTGCGCGCGCACCTCCTCAGGCGTGTCGTAGACGCTGCCGGTGAACGAGCCGACCTGGACGTAGTCCGCGCCGCACAGGCGCGTCATCTCGGCAATCACGGCGGGAGCGACACCGAACCCGCTCTCCCGGGCCCAGAGGGCCGCGCCGACTCGGTGCGCGAAGATCGGCACGCCGAGCTCCGCTTCGCGCAGCGCCCGCACGGAGTCGAGGCCCTGCGCGAACGCGTTGACCATCACGGCGCCCGCACCCAGCTCGACAATGCGACCCGCGCGCTGGAGCAGCGACTCAATCGGGCCCGTGACGTTGGCGGCGTAGCGAACTCCGTCCGGGACGAGCCCCGCCACCGCGCGCACGCGTTCCTCCAACGGACACCACGCCGGATCGCCGAGGAGCTCGTCGTCTTTGACCAGGTCGGCGCCGCCCGCGGCCAGGGCTGCGACGGTCGAGGCGAACTCCTCCGGAGACAGCCCGAGTGAGGGCTTGACGATGGCGCCGACGAGCACCTCGTCAGGCACGGCGCACGCCGGGCCGGGTAAAAGACCGACTGGAAGTTCGAGCCCAACGAGCCGGCAGTGAGCGAAAGCAGCGCTGTCGGCCCATTCGCCGGCGAGCAAGGAGGAGACGAGCAGCGTGACATCCCCGCCCCAGTTCTCTTTGGGAAACTCGAGCACCGCACGACCAGCCGCGTATGCCACGACCGTGCCGCGCACGTGCATGGGCCCGTCGGCACGGCCGACCGACTCGATCAGCGCCAACGTCTCCGCCGCTTCGGGCGGGTCGAGCTCGTAGGTGGCCCGGATCACCAAGGCGAACGCTAAAGGCGAGCGTGTCCTCACGCTCCGCGAGCTCAACCGGGCGTTGCTCGAGCGTCAGCTGCTCCTGGCACCGCAGCGGCTGACGGTGCCCCGTGCCATCGAACGGCTCTGCGCTCTGCAGGCGCAGTACGCGCCCTCCCCGTACATCGCTCTCTGGTCGCGGGTGACGGGTTTCCGCAAGGAGCAGTTGACTCGGGCGCTCGAGGATCGAAAAGCCGTCAAGTCCACTCTCTTTCGCATCACGCTGCACATCACGAGCGCTCGCGACTACCCGTACTACGCAGCGGCTTGGCTGCCGGCGGCGCGCGAGATGACGCCGCGTATCACCGTCGAGCGGATGGCGGAACTGTCGCGCAAGGTGCACGCCGCGGCGCAAAAGCAGATCACGCACGCGCAGTTGGAGGCGATCGCAGCGGAAGAGATGGGCGGTCGCTGGAGAACGCGGACGCTCGCGCCGTTGCTGCACGTGCCGCCGGCCGGAACCTGGGGCTTCCACGGAAGTCCCGAGCTGCTCACGCTGAAGACCTGGCTCGGCGTCGATCTGCCCTCCAGGGAAGACGGGGCGAAGCACCTCGTCGGGAGCTACCTCGCTTCCTTTGGCCCCGCGACGCAACAGGATCTCCTGCGATTCGCAGGTGTCCGCGTCCGCGACCTCCGCCCGGGCATCGAGGGACTGGAGCTGCGGAGGTTTCGGGACGAGCGGGGACGCGAGCTGCTCGACCTGCCTGGCAGGCCGTTGCCGGACAGCGACACGCCGGCGCCGGTCCGCTTCTTGCCGAAGTGGGATTCGTCGCTCCTCGCGTACGCCCCGCCCGAGCGGACGCGCATCCTCCCCGAGAAGTTCCGCACCACTGTGATCGGGAAGAACGGCGATGTTCTTCCCACGGTGCTCGTCGACGGTTTCGTCGCGGCGACGTGGAACGTCGACAGGAAGCGCGGCCTCGAGATCGAGCCGCTACGACGGCTGACGAAGGCGGAACGCGCCGAGATCGACGAAGAAGGCGGGCGCCTCGTCGAGTTCGTGCGGAGCTAGAGGTAGGTCTGGTGTGAAATGAGAATTGGATGAAACCGACGCTCAGTCCGCGAAGAGCGTGAGCTCCGGCTCGCGCTCGCCCCGGAGCACTGCGAGGTCGACCTCGACGCAGTGGATGCCTCGTGCCTCGGCGAGTGTGCGCGCCTGGGGCTTGATCACCTGCGCGGCGAGGACGCCGCGGCAACCCTCGAGCTCGATCCGCTCCAGGTAACGCGTGAGCTGCTCGACGGCGTCGATCGTCCCGACTCGCTTGATCTCGACAGCGACCCAGTCGCCTGCCTCGTCGCGGCACATGAGGTCGACGGGGCCGATGTCGGTCGGCCACTCTCGCCGCACGAGCTGGAGGTCTCGGCCAAGGGCTGCCGGGTGCGCGGCGAGCTCCTCTTGCAGGTGACGCTCGACACCGTCCTTCTGGAGCGCCGCCGACTCCCCCATGTCGTGAGTGACGTCACTCAGCAACTCGGTCACGCGGATCTCGAGCCGGTCCTCCGACTTGCCCGCGCGCTTGCGCACCACAATGCAGTCGTCGTGTTCTTCGAGAACCGTTGGCGGTGTCATCCAGTTCAAAGGACGAAATCCGCCCGCATCGTCGTGAACGAGGAAAGAGCCGTCCGCCTTGAACATCAGTAGGCGCACCGCCTCGGGAAGACGCGCGGTCAGGCGGCCTGTGTAGAGCACTTCGCAGCGAGCAACGACGAGACGCACGGCCGACGGACCGTACTGTCCGCTTCGGACATGCCAGTAGTCAGGCCCAAGGGAGGCGGTCCCAGTACGACGGGCGCCCGATCCGCGAGGGCTCGTACCCCACGCACGCCTCGTCCGGATCGGTCGTCTCCTTCTCCGCACTCGCGCCGTACCGCCGCGCCAGCTCGGAGACCGGATAGACGACGTTCCAATCCTCCGACCGGCCGCCGACCATGAAGATCACGCACGGCCCGTCGCCGGCGCCCACGAAGATGTGCTCGGTCCCGGCCGGGCTGTGGAAGAAATCCCACGCCCGCAGGAGCCGCTCCTCGCCCTCGACAAGGAGTCGGCACTCTCCCGAAAGAATGAGGAAATTCTCCTGCTCCGACTCTCGATGGTAGAGGCCGTTCGACTCGCCCGGCTCGAGGACGTGCAGCCTGACGCCGAGTTGCGGGAACGAAACGTGCCGGGTTTCGAATGAGCACTCCGCGCCTGATGGTTTCTTGGACCCCGGCGTTTCGGAGGTCAACCACTCGGCGTCGCGCACGTTCAGGACGAACCACCCTTCGCTCAGACGCGCGAGGCCGGCGCCGCGGTCTTCGAACCTTGCCTGGTCCATCGCGCGACGGGCGGAACTCCCTCCGAATCCTGTTCAACGGTCTGTACCCGCCTGCATCGTCATGCACCAGAAGGGAGCCGTCTGCCTTGAACATCAAGAGCCGGACTGCTTCGGGTAGTCGGGCGGTGAGCCGGCCGGTGTAGAGAACCTCGCAGCGGGCGACGACCAAACGCATGCCCCGGACCGTACTGTCCGTTTCGGACAGGGCTCCGCGTTGAGCATCAGCGCAGTTTGTAGAGCAGAAGGATTTCGTTGTCGAACACGATCTCCCCGGTCTGCTCGAAGCCGTAGCGCTCGTAGAAGCCGAGCGGGCTGCCTTTGCCCTGCCCGCAGCTCGTTCTCATGATCTCGACCTCAGGTCGTCGGCGGAAGTACTCGGCGATGAGGCCAAGCGTCGCCGTGCCGTAGCCGCGTCCTTGGTAGCGCCGGTCGATGAAGAGCTTCCAGAGGTATTGCGGAAAGTATCCTGGCCCTCCGACCTCGTCGCTGACCATCACGAACCCGACCGGCGTCTCGCCCGCATAAACCGCCCAATACACTGCGCGCCCATCCGGTTCTCGAGTCGCCTCGGCGATCGAGTCGGCGGCATTGCTCACGAATTGCTGTTGCTCCGGTGACACCTCCAAGGCTTCGACCGCGTCACGGTTCGATTCGTCGATCGCGCGAAGGTGGACCACGGTCGGGATCCTACGGCCAGCGGTAGGAGCGCTCTCGGCGGGCGGAACTCCCTCCGAATGCAGTTCAGCGGGCGGTAGCCGCCTGCATCGTCGTGGACGAGGAACGAGCCGTCCGCCTTGAACATGAGCAACCGCACCGCCTCCGGCAAGGTGGCGGTCAGGCGTCCGGTGTAGAGAACCTCGCAGCGGGCGACGAGAAGACGCATCGGCGTCACACCGTACTGTCCATTTCGGACAGGAGCGGACGAGACGGACTTCACGGTTCGCGACCGCCGTATACGGATCGTGAGGCGGGTGTTCCTTTTATCCGGCGCACTCTTTGGCCTGCTCTGCGCGACGGCACATGCTGATGTCGGCCCCCCTCGGCTAAGCCCATGGGTCGGCAAGCCGGGTCAGGTGGTAATGGGACGGGGGTCGAGCGGGATGCCGGTGCTGATGATCCCGGCATGGCTTGCGCCGCAGCGGTATTCCTGCCACGGCGGCGCGGTTTGTGAGCCGTACTCGGTCGGAGTACCCTCGCGACCGCCTTGGATCCGGCTCGGCCGAATGAGCGGACGTGTTCTGCCGGTCACGTTCGGGACCATTCGGTTCCGTGTCCCGCGTGTTGCGCCGGGGCGGTACAAGGTCTTCGTCTACTGCGAGCCTTGCTATCGGGGCCGGCGGGGAAGCCTGATCACGGACGACCGGATCTTCCGGGTGGTGGGCGGTGACTCGGGCGGAGAGCGCCGCGTCGTGTACCCGGGCGACCGACTTTCCTTCGTACTCCCGTTCGGATGGCACGTCACCGCCGCCCGTATCAACGGCGTCGTTGATCCCGTCACGATCTTCACGACGACGAGCTTCCGACTCCGGGGGCCACGGCCGTCAGGTGACATCTGCTCTGTCACGCTGCAGCAGCAGTGGCACGTCCGCGGCGCCTATGTCCAGCTCACTGAGGAACGAGACGGTGCCTCACGGAAGCGGATGCTGCGACGGGTTCCGCCGAGACCTCGCCACTTCGAGACGCGCCAGGCAGGCGCAGGAGGTCTCTGCACGCCTGCGGACAGCGGCGAGATCACGTTTCACGAACGCGGGCGCGCGTTCTACGTCTTCTACGGGATCGGCAAACGCACATCACCAGCCACGCGGATCGCCGTTCGCGCACTCTTGGACAGCCTCCGGATTGGGCGCCGTTAGGCGGATCGGTGAACAGTGAGGCTCAGCCTCGGGGTCGGGTAACCGTAGTGCCCCTGTTCAGCAGGCTCGTGGATGCCCTTATCGCTAAGTGGGAAGAGGAGCGGCGATCACGCGAGGTCTCAAGCGTTCGCGGGACGCAAACACCAGGACTAGCGTGAACACAACCAAGGGAAGTGCGTACTTCCAAGCGGTTGGCGCCGCTCCCACAGGACAGACCCACAAGATCGCCGGCAGGAGCCAGGCAACGGAGAAAGCTGGGTTGAGCACGGCGAGCGGAA
>WNGD01003072.1_pt1 | contig 17208 bp, 13 predicted proteins | sample 5400671 | NCBI WGS metagenome assembly WNGD01 (sample SAMN13153369, study PRJNA577476) | soil metagenome | isolation source: 40 cm soil or saprolite under grassland replicate 2 | place: USA:California | collected 2016-06-15
GTGAGCAACATTTCATTTTCATTTCGCGGGAACAACACTGTCCGTGAAGCGATGCATGCCGCGTTCCTTTTTCACACCATCCGCGCCGGTCTGGACATGGGAATCGTGAATGCGGGACAGCTTGCGGTTTACGAAGAAATCGAACCCGAGCTGCGAGAGCGTGTCGAAGATGTGCTGTTGAACCGGCGCGACGATGCGACCGAACGACTGGTCAATTTCGCTGAGCGCGTAAAGGCGAAAGACAAAACACCTGTCAGTGATGAAGCGTGGCGCAAAGAACCTGTCGAAGAGCGTCTGAAACATGCGTTGGTCAAAGGCATCGTCGACTACATCGACACCGACACCGAGCAAGCGCGCCAAAAATGCAAGCGACCGCTCGACGTCATCGAAGGTCCACTCATGGCCGGAATGAGCGTGGTCGGCGACTTATTCGGGTCAGGCAAAATGTTTCTGCCACAGGTCGTGAAGAGCGCGCGTGTGATGAAAAAAGCCGTCGCTTACCTGATGCCGTTCATGGAAGCGGAGAAATCCGCTGGCGCAAAGCCGCAGGGGCGCATCGTGATGGCGACCGTGAAAGGCGACGTGCACGACATCGGCAAGAACATCGTGGCAGTAGTGCTGCAATGTAACAACTACGACGTAGTCGATCTTGGCGTGATGGTACCTGCCGCGAAGATCCTGGAAACGGCACGAGAAAAAAAAGCGGACGTGATTGGCTTGAGCGGACTGATTACGCCATCACTGGATGAGATGGTGCATGTCGCGCAGGAAATGGAGCGCGAAGGATTTCGTTTGCCGCTCTTGATTGGCGGCGCCACTACCAGCCGGGCGCACACCGCGGTGAAGATCGCGCCACATTATCGAGCCAGCACCGTGCACGTCCTGGACGCCTCGCGCGCGGTGGGCGTGGTGAATTCGCTGCTAAACGAGCAAGTCAAATCTGTGTTCGATAGAAAAACGCGCGAAGAGTATGAACGCTTGCGCCAGGAACATGCCGCAAAAACGCAGGCTAAAAAATTGCTGACGCTCAAGGAAGCGCGCGCGAATCGGACGCCGATTGACTGGAACAGCTATGTCCCGCCGACACCGGACTTCCTCGGCGTGCGCGTGTGGGCTCCCGAGAAATGCACGATTAAAATCGCCGACCTCGTTCCCTTCATCGATTGGTCGCCGTTTTTTCATGCGTGGGAATTGCGCGGCCGTTATCCGGCGATTTTCGACGATCCCAAGATTGGCAAACAAGCCCGCGAATTGTTTGATGATGCGCAGGCACTTCTTGATCAAATCGTCCCGAAGAATTTACTGGTGCCACGCGGGGTTCATGCTTTTTGGCCGGCAAGCTCCGTTGGAGATGATGTTGATGTTTACGCTGATGAGGCGCGCTCTGAAAAGATCGCCACTTTTTATTTTCTGCGTCAGCAAATGCAAAAACCTGCCGGACAATTCAATCATTGCCTGTCGGATTTCATTGCGCCCGCGGACGGCAGTTACAAACCCTCGCTACAGGATTATCTCGGCGGATTTGCCGTTTCAATTCACGGCGCAGACGAACTCGCGGAAGAATTCAAGCATCAGCATGACGATTACAGCGCGATTATGACCAAGGCACTGGCAGACCGATTAGCTGAAGCGTTTGCCGAATATCTGCACAAGCAAACGCGGATTGCGTGGGGATTCGGGCGCGACGAACAATTATCGCAGGTCGATCTTATCCGCGAAAAGTATCGCGGCATCCGGCCAGCTGCCGGTTACCCCGCTTGTCCCGATCATGCGGAGAAGCGGACGCTATTCGATTTGCTCGTCGCAAAGAGCAACGCCGGAATCAAACTGACGGAATCGTATGCGATGCATCCCGGCGCGAGCGTGAGCGGGCTTTATTTCTCGCATCCCGACGCAAAATATTTCGGTGTCGGCCAGATCGGGCATGACCAAGTCGTGGATTACGCAACCCGGCGCGGCGAATCGGTTGCTGCAGTGGAAAAACGACTGGGCCCGAATCTGGATTACAGCGGCTGATCCAGCTTAGTGCCGGAAGCTTTTCAGGTTTAAACTGACGGATGCACAATACCCAGAATCGTGATAATGATTTCGCTCGATTCGGGGCGTAGCTTAGCTTGGTAGAGCGCGTGGTTTGGGACCACGAGGTCGGAGGTTCAAATCCTCTCGCCCCGACATGAACCATAGACAATGGCTTCGATTGGGCCAAGAAAATTCGGAGTGAAACTATACGGGCTGATTATTCTAGCGACGCTGGGTGTGGTAGCGCTGGCAGTGCACGGACAGGAAGCCGCGCCGCCCTCCGTAGATCTTTACAAAGGGCAAGAGCAGCCGGAAGCCGTGGCACCCTTGCCAGAACCTAACGGCCCCGAGCTGCCGGAGATATCGCAGCTTGACCAAACTTTTTCAAAACCGAAGTCGCTGGGCAAGGAAGCTGATGAACTCCGGGTGCATGTTGAATGGCGACAACTGAAAAACCGGACGGTGAACGATCCCGCGGTGCAGGCTGCAAAGGCGTATGCTCAGGCTGCCCGAACGGATCTGGAAAAACGGGATCGGCTTCGTGATTATTATGACATTTATTATCAGCGGATGTCTGCCTTGGCTACGACCCCGGAAATCAAATTGGCGTTGCAAGCACTCAAGACGACTCACCAGAGCCTGTTGGCTCAGCCACGGGTGCGACCTACACCGGGAGGTAGTCCGCCACCACCGACTACACCAAAGAAGCAGGCACACAAACACAAGAAGAATAAACTCAAAGGGTAGTGTTGGGCAGCCGGCTTGCCAGCTCAACCCCAATGCAGTATTCCTAAAGCGCCCTTTTTTTGCGGCGCGTTCGTCTAGTGGTTAGGACACAGCCCTCTCAAGGCTGGTGCACGGGTTCGACTCCCGTACGCGCTGCCAGGTTACCCGATTTTGGGCTTCTGGGAACCGCGAGAGCCTTCAAATCCGATTCTATTAGACAGGGTCAAAGCGCCCCAAATGTGCGTAGGAGTTCAAACTCTGCGCAAATCTCAATCAAACAAGGGCTAAAACAACATGAAAGGGGGGGGAAATAGATGAAAAAACTTCTATTCATTGCATTGGTGGCAACTGGACTGCTTCTTGTGCCCGTCCAGCGTTCAGACGCTCAGATTACGGTTGGCGTTGGAGGAGTCGGAGTCGGATTTGGTTATCCGGGTTACCGATACGGCTACTATCCATACGGCGGCTATTATCCATATGGCTACTACCGACCCTATCCGTACTACAGCTACTATTCTGGGCCGTCATACTACTGGTACAACGGGCACCGCTACTATCGCCACCACCGTCATCACTACTATCGATACTAAGTTGACGTAGGGTTTAAAACCCGCTGAGCTGGCTCTGAAATCCTTCGAGCCAGCTCTTTTTTTTGGCGGATTGATCCTCAAACGACGTTCGATGTTGCAGAGGATGCGCAAGGCCGCTTAGGCTCTGGCGACTTACCGAATCCGGCCGATGCGACATACAGTGCTCGCTGTTTGTTTTGCGGTCTGTTCACTTCTGGCGAACGGCTGCTCGAAAGGCATCAGTCGCGCGACGGCGGCCACCGTGCTTACGGTTAAAGGCAGGGTCGTTTTCGGAGATGCGGAACGAAATAATTTCCAGTCAGTCACGCTTAAGAGCAGAATTCATAATGGCGATACAGTCCGGTCATCGGACGGCGCCTCAGTTGATCTTGCATTAATTCCAGGTGCTCTAGCAGGACTCTCCGGCGACTCTGAGATCAAGATTGAGGAACTGAAGATAACGAAGGACGGCAACGAGACTGCCGGCGGCATGCGTGATCGGACCGCGCGTATACGATTGAACCGGGGAAAAATCATCGTTCTGTTCAGTCCAAGCGATAAAAGCGCCTCACAATTTACCATCAAGGCGCGCGAGATAACGATTAAGCCTGATTCAGATTGCTTGTTTTGTGTTCGGACTGAAGGCACAATGACGCGCGTAACCTGTGCGAAAGGAAACATCAATGCATCCGCCGGGCCGCAGGCACCGGTTACAACAGCTGCCGGCTACTTCCAACAATGGCCGAAAAATCGCACCGAGGCTGTTCCTGCCGCTGATGATGCGGCCGCCCAAATCGACATTACAGAGTCGCTCGAAGCCGGAGAGCAATTGGAAGACCAAGCGTCGGGCTGGCCAAATCGCCGGCCGTTTTAGCCGTGACGCAAATCCCGAGAGACGTTTAACCGAAGAGTCGCAGCTGGGTTGTCGACGTTTGGAAAGACTCGCAGGACAAATTTGGCCGCTCGCCGATCCCGGCATGGCGACAACCAACCTTGAACAGTGAAGCAATTTGCTCGGAGAGAATCCCCTCCCCGATCATCCGCGTATGCCACTGAGAATTATTGAGCCGGTTCCCGCGCAAATGCCTGATGCGTCCAAGCACCTTCTCTTTGCGATCCGGAAAATGTTCCTCAAGCCAGTGCTCGAATAATGGCGCTACCGCCCACGGGAGACGAACAATCGTGTAGCCGGCAAATTGCGCGCCGGCTTTTGCGCATGCATCCAGGATCTTCGGAATTTCGTGATCGGTAAGCCCGGGAATGACCGGCGCAACCATTACACCCGTGGGAATTCCTGCGCTGCGAAGTTGCCCGATCGCATCGAGCCGCGCCTGAGGCGATGATGTGCGCGGCTCGAGTACTCGCTGCAAATCTGGGTCGAGGGAAGTCACGGAGAGATTCACCGCGATCGCGTTGTACTTTGCCAACTCGCACAAGAGGTCGATATCTCGCGTGACCAGACGATTTTTCGTAATAATCGCCACTGGGTTCTTAAATTTCGCAAGCACCTCGAGACAACCGCGCGTGATCTGCAGCTTCTTCTCAACCGGCTGATACGGGTCGGTAACGCCGCTCATCACAAGCGTCTGCGGCCGCCAGCGCGGTGATTCCAATTCGGCGCGCAGCAGCTCAGGCGCGTTCGTTTTCACCACGATTTTGCTCTCGAAATCGAGGCCTGCGGAAAAACCGAGATATTCGTGTGTCGGCCTGGCGTAACAGTAAATGCAGCCGTGCTCGCACCCACGATACGGGTTCAGGCTTGTCTCGAAACCTACATCAGGGCTGTTATTGCGAGTAATAATCGATTTAGTTCCATCACAAAAATACTGGGTCGCGCGCCGGCGCCGCTCTTCCGCGTCAGGGTCGACATCCACGACATCGATGTCCGTCAGATCAACACGCAGCCTTTCGAACCGATTTGCCGGGCTCCAGGACGCGCCGCGCCCGTGGATGGGCGCACAGCTCTGAGGCGTCTCCTCAACAACAAGCCGAAATTTCTCTTTTGCCGGCATGTGATAAGTTCACATGAACATATTGCCCTGTCGAATTAAAATTCCTGCCATTCCAAAACTCCATCGCGCCAATCTGGCAACCCGTCATCTCGCGGAGAGTAGTTGAATGGAGCGATGGAGTAATGCTGCTATACTACCGGCCGATCTACTGATCACCGATCACTGATCACCATTTTCCCGGAGGGGTGGCAGAGCGGTTGATTGCGCCGGTCTTGAAAACCGGAAGGCCGAAAGGCCTCGTGAGTTCGAATCTCACCCCCTCCGCCAGATCGACGTTCGATGTTCGATGTTTGATGTTCGATGTTCCTCCAGCAGCAGCACGCGCGAGACGACAGCGGCGCAGGCAATTCCCAAGACTGCGGCGCATACAACGTCGGACAAGTAATGCGCGCCAAGGTACATTCGGGAGAACCCGATCAAAAACGGGATTGGCAGACACGCAAGCCCGATGCGCCGACGCGCGAAAACCAAAACACCAAAAAACGCCGTCGAGGCAGCAACGTGACCGGAGGGAAATGCGTTGTATTTGGCGCTGAACCTGTTCTCAACTTCTTCCGTTCTTACAGACGGACGGGCGCGACCTGTTGCGATTTGAATGCCGCGCCCGATTACGCCAGCAATCGCGAGCGCCATTAACATCGACAAAAAGATGCGTGTCCATTTCTTATTGCCGCACCACCAGGCGACGCCTGCAAGAATGAGACCAAGCGCAAAATGTTCGGGCCAATCGCCAAACAAGCTGACGTCGCGCATGAAATTGCGCATCGCGCGGCTTTGATGTTGCGCGATGAAATTACGCACGGTGTCGTCGAAGTGAAATGCCGCTGCGATCGCTATCGCTGCGATGACGATGCCGATCAGCCAATAAAAAACGGCGGCGCGCCTCATAAATAAATTCCCCATCTCATAGCTGTCATTCCGAGCGGAGTCGAGGAATCCCGCGGCGTAATTCAACGTTCGATCTTGCTTTACTCCCGCTCCTGCTCCTAATCGGTGAAAACATGAGCAGGAAAGCATGAACATGCTTAACCGATCACTTCTGCGCTGTTTCCAATGTGCGCTCCTTTTTGCAGGCTGCGTGCTTTTTCACATTGTCGGAACATGGAGCTTGCCGCTAATCGACCGTGACGAGCCGCGTTTCGCGGAGGCATCGCGCGAAATGATCGAGCGCGCAGATTACATTGTTCCTTATTTCAATAATCAACTGCGTCTCGACAAGCCTCCCCTCACGTATTGGGCGCAAGTGGCAAGCTACCGCATCTTTGGTGAGAGCGATTTCAGCGCGCGCTTTCCATCTTCGATCGCAGCTGCGCTGACGGCTTTGGTGATCTTTGCCTGGGGAATACGGATCGGCGGCTCAACCACTGCCTGGTGCGCGGCGATTATTTTTACCCTTTCATTCCAAACATTCGTCCACGCAAAAGCAGCCGTCGCCGATATGTGGCTGGTGTTGTTCATGACAACCGCGCATTGGAGCGGATTTGAACTGATTCAACTCCCAACGCTCAACGCTCAACGCCCAACGCCCAATTCCGAAGAAAGAAATCAAAAGCTAAACATCAAACCTCAAACATCGCTTTGGTGGTGGATCTTTTATTCGTCCCTCGCACTCGGCTTTCTTGCGAAAGGGCCAATTGCATGGACGCCGCTGCTCACCGTCGGTGCGATAATTATCTACATGCGAGATTGGCAGTTGCCCCAAGGCTTCAAATTCGTCCGCGGAACTTTACTTACGCTCGCCATGGTCGCGCTTTGGGGAATTCCGGCGCTGATTCAAACCCGCGGCGAGTTCTTCGCCGTGGGAATCGGTCGGCATGTTGTCGGCCGTTCGTTTGCGACGATGGAAGGTCACGGAGCGAATTCGCTGGGGATGTATCTGCTGCTTCTGCCGTTCTATTTCGTAACGGTCTTTGTCAGTTTCTTTCCCTGGTCGATCAAATTGCCGTGGTCGGTGCGAAAATTATGGCGGCAAACGGCAGCCGGGGTCGGCGCCCCCGGCTACAGCAGGATCGACACCTATCTGCTAACAGGCATTGGCATTATTTTCCTCATCTTCACGGTCATCAAAACCAAGTTGCCGCATTACACCTTGCCGGCGTTTCCGCTGCTTGCGCTCTTGCTGGCACGGAATTGGCAGACGACAGCTGCAAGGCGGCGCTCCTTGTTCCCAACCGCCGCCCTTATCACTGCGGGTGTGTGGATCGCGATCGCGCTCTTGGTTCCGCCCATCGTCGCACGGTTTTTCCCAGCGTATCAGCTATACCAGCAATCGCGCGCTTCATTGCAGCCAAAGATGCAATTTGCTTCGGTTGAGTTCGAGGAGCCAAGCTTGGTCTGGTACTTTCGCTCGCGCGTGAAAGGTTTTCTCACGCCGTTGAACAGGCGCCGCGCTCCAGAATTCATGAGCGCACCTGGTCCGCATTTTGTCATTCTTCCGACGCCTGTTGCCGGTACGCTGTTCGCGAACCAGCCGCAAAACTGGAAATTTTTTTCGACCAGCGGCTTCAACATCGCAAAAGGGAAACGCGTCGATTTGACACTCGTGCTGAAGCCAGAGTGATTCGTTGCAAACGTTAAAGCGTTGAAGCGTCTTCCTCCTCTGTCATGTTGAGCGGAGCAAAACATCTCAGACTATCGGCTTGCGGCAGATGAGCGCCCAGAAATAATCAGAGATTCTTCGCTTCGCTTAGAATGACAAAGAACGCATCCCCGCTTCAACGCTTCATCGCTTTAACTTTTTTAACGCGGCCATGATCACATTTCTCGACGGCAAACTAGTGAGCGCGCTGCCGACACAGGCGACGATCGATGTCGGCGGAGTCGGGTATGAAGTGTTTATACCGTTGTCGAGCTACGATAAGCTGCCCGCTGCGGGCCAGCCCATTCGTATTCTCACTCATTTGGCGGTGCGCGAAGATGCGCACGTGCTTTATGGGTTCATGACAATAGCTGAGCGCGACCTTTTCCGGTTGCTGGTCAACCATGTCAGCGGCATCGGGCCGAAGCTGGCGCTCGCGGTGTTAAGTGGAATGAGCGTAAATAGTTTCAAGATCGCGATAGTGAATTCCGATGTCGCTGCGATTTCAAAAATCAGCGGGCTTGGCAAAAAAACAGCGGAGAGAATCGTTCTAGAATTGAAGGATAAACTGGGAGTAGCTGCGGCATGGGAAGCCGCGAGCGCCGCGCACGCGCCCACACCCGAACAAGAGCAGGCCAACGAAGCTGTGCTCGCGCTGATCGCGCTCGGTTACAAACAAATCGAGGCGCACAAAGCCGTGCGCGACCTGCAGGAAAAAGGCGAAGCGAAATCGGCGGAAGAACTGGTGAAGCTCGTGCTCAAAAAAATGGCGGCAGGAAGATGATGGATGTTTGATGGAAGACGTTTGATGTTTGATGTGTATCTGTGGGATCGCACCATCTTGAAATCAAACCTCAAACCTCAAACCTCAAACCTCGCAGCCTTCACCGAGAGCGAGAAACTCCAAGTCATTCGTAACGCTTTCCCCAAGGAGGGCCTCTTCGCTGAAAAAGACTGGCTCCTTTCGCCAGACGCTTTTCCAATCGAGAAAAAAATTCTGACCGACCTCGAGCAGCTTGCTCATCGCCTGTTTGTATTCCAGCGCGCTTGTAATCAGCTCTACCAACTAAGCATCAAGGGCAAACAGCCGGAATGGGTAGCGCGCTATCTTGATGCCGGTAAGCCGAAAGAGCTGATCGAATTTTCGCGGCGCAAGGAAATTCGCGACGATGTACCGCAAGTGATCCGGCCAGATCTCATCCTGACCGATGAAGGCTACATCATTGCTGAAATCGATTCGGTCCCCGGCGGGATTGGCCTGACTGGTTGGCTCAACCAGATCTATTCAACATTCGACAGCCAAATCATCGGCGGCGCCGATGGAATGCTGGACGGCTTTCAAAGTGTCCTGCCAAACGGTGGCGACATAGTCGTCTCGCAGGAGGCAGCAACCTACCGGCCGGAAATGGAATGGATCGCCGCGCGATTAAATCAACGCCATGCTGTAGCCGGAGTCGGTGACTCCGGTTCTATTCGCAATTTCACACCAGCCAGGATCAGCGATCCCGGCTACAGCTGGCGCGTGATGCCAGCGGAGAATTATGAGCCACAAGACGGACGCGCCGTGTATCGTTTTTTTGAATTGTTCGATCTGCCAAATATTCCCGTTATCGAAAATGCTTTGCGCGCGAATGCGGAAGGTCGAATCACGATCACGCCGCCGATCAAACCGTATCTCGAAGAGAAAATGTGGTTCGCGCTTTTTTGGATGCAGCCGCTCCGTGAATTTTGGCGACGCGAACTTGGCGAGAAATATTTTATGAAGCTGCAGGAGGTAATTCCCTACTCCTGGCTGCTTGATCCTACACCCTTGCCGCAGCACGCGGTTATTCCGCGCTTAGAAATCCACGACTGGCGCGAGGCCGCGAGGTTCAGCCAGAAAGATCGCGAGCTTCTGTTGAAGGTAAGCGGATTTTCGCCGCTCGGCTGGGGCAGCCGCGGCATCGCGCTCGGAAGCGATTTGCCCCACGCTGAATGGGAGAAGAGAATTGAACAGGCACTCGCAACCTTCGAATCGTCACCGACGATCTTGCAGCGTTTTCATAAAGGTCGCTTGTTTGAGCATCGCTACTGGGAACCAGACTCAGGCGAGCTAAAGACGATGAAAGGCCGGGTGCGTCTTTGCCCATATTATTTCGTCGAAGCCGATCGCGTGAAATTGCGCGGCGCGCTCGCGACAATTGCGCCGGCCGACAAGAAATTTCTCCACGGAATGAGCGAGGCCATTCTGGTACCGTCTAACACACAGTGAATAAGCGAGGGCAACAGCCGTCAAGGCCGAGATAACGATTGGTCATCGATTGGGTGGAAACGGCACCAACACCCAAGCGGACGAAGGGGCACGATGCGCCGACGGCGAAGGCGCCCGTAACGGGATCACGTGGAACGATGGACCAGGTCATGTTTAGCGGTCAGTATCAGCGTGTAGATAGTTCGGGGAAGTCTTCTTCGCGAAATTCGTTGGAACTGCGTCGACCTTCTTTCGCTCGCTTTTCTTCTTCCTGTCGCAGTTCGACACGACGGATCTTGCCGGAGATCGTCTTTGGCAGGTCGGAGAATTCGATGCGACGCACGCGTTTGAACGGCGCCAGGACCTGGCCCAGGTGCTGAAAGATCGAGAGCGCTGTCGTGCGATCTGGCACACTGTTGGCAGTCAGCCTCACATAGGCTTTCGGCACGGCGAGACGCAGCGGATCGGGAGTCGGAACGACGGCAGCCTCGGCTACTGCGGGATGCTCAATCAGTGCGCTTTCCAGTTCGAAGGGACTGATACGGTAGTCGGAGGCTTTGAACACATCATCCGCGCGTCCGACGTAGGTGAAATAGCCCTCTGCATCGCAGGTCGCCACGTCACCTGTTCGATACGCTGTTCGTCCTAACGGGGCGAATGAGCCATCATCATTCTGGTAGCCGCGCATCAAACCGACTGGCACGGGATTGAGTGCGATACACACTTCGCCTTCCTCGATCTCCTTCTCGTCGGCATCGAGCAGACGAATGCGATAGCCAGGCGCCTCTTGCCCCATGCAACCCGGCTTCACCTTTTGACCAGGAAAACAGGCAATCTGCACCGTGGTCTCGGTCTGGCCGTATGCCTCTCGCACGGTAAGGTTCCAAATCTTCTGCACATGCTCGATGATGTCGGGATTCAGCGGTTCGCCGGCGGAGCAGACTTCGCGAAGCGCCGTTTTGCATGACTGCATGTCCTCTTGCACGAACATGCGCCATACAGTGGGCGGCGCGCAGAGCGTAGTCACCTTATTCGCAGCGATAGCCCGCAGCATATCGCATGCATTGAAGCGTGGCTGGTTGGCAATGAATACCGTGGCACCAGCATTCCACGGTGCAAAAAAACAGCTATACGCATGCTTTGCCCAACCCGGCGACGAGATGTTGAGATGCATGTCGCCAAGCCGCAGACCAAGCCAGTACATTGTGATCAGATGCCCGACCGGATAGCTCTGATGACTATGCTCCACGAGTTTGGGACGGGAAGTGGTACCAGAGGTGAAATAGAGTAGCATTGGATCGGTTGCGTTCGTCGGAGCGTCTGGCGTGAAGCGTGGTGACGCATGCAATAGAGAGCCATAACTGGTCCAGCCTGACGGCACTTCTCCCAGAGCAATGCGCTTTACCGTCGGATCGAGGCCATCGAATTTCGCTGCGTCGGCGGCATTGACAATGAGATGCCGCACACGGCCACGCTCGAAGCAATCCTTCAAATCATTCCGAGTCAGCAGCGTGGTGGCGGGAATGACGACAGCGCCGACTTTCATTGCCGCCAGCATCGTCTCCCACAGCGGGACGACGTTGCCGAGCATTAGCAAGATGCGTTCGCCACGCTTCACACCCAGTGCGTGCAAACCGTTGGCGATGCGATTGGAGCGTTCGGAGAGTTCGGCGAAGGTGACGGTGGCTGCGCCATCACCGACGATTTTCAGAGCGGGCTGGCTTGCACTTGCGCCGCGTGCCAGCTCAGCGTCGAACCAATCGAGCGCATAGTTAAAATGCCTGAACTGGGGCCAGCGAAATTCCGTATGGGCAGTCTTGTAGTCGGTCCGATACGCGAACAGAAAGTCACGCGCAGCCTTAAACGCTTCGACCCCCATCACAACATCTCCTTTTCAGAAGATTCACCACAAACATCTTACATGGATCGTCGACATTCTGCGGTGATCATGATTATTGCATCGTGTTTATCACGGCAGCCCTTTGTCCTTACCCGCATTACATCGAAACAGCGGTATTTACAGCACTCGGTTCCTTACACTTGCTGGTTGTCGTCCTCACTAATTGACGGTTCGCACAGCTCGTCACCGCAGCCTTTGTTATGTTCAGCATCGCTGTTACAGGGATGGCGGTAGTGATCATTTTGAGACTTTTGTATGCCCGCAGCACCTAAAAATTGCTCCAGCCAACGGCTGGCCGTTGCGACGAGACATTTGTCAGAGAGTTTCTACTTCTTCCTAGCCATCCAGTGCAGAGCAAGAGCCGGCACGAGAAAGAAAAATACCAGCACGACGCGCAGCTGGATGAAAAATAGTAGGACCAATCTTCCAAATTCTTTCTCGTCGATTTTGAAGAAATGCGTGGCCCAGGATGCGCCAGTGTTCCAAAAGAGCAGCGTCGCGCCGAAATAGAACAGGACGAATATCAGGCCGATAATAAATGCGGTGAAGGAAAAGTTTCGGAAGAAGATGATCTTATCGCGGTCCATGCCGCGATTATTTACTTCAACGAGGCCAGATCAATCACAAACCGATAGCGGACATCGCTCTTCACCATTCGGTCATATGCATGATTGACCTGTTGAATGGGGATGACCTCGACGTCTGCGGTAATCTTGTGCCTGCTGCAGTAATCGAGCATCTCCTGTGTTTCGGGCAAGCCCCCGATCAGTGAGCCAGCGATGCTCCTTCGGCCCAACACCAGGTTAAACGGTGAGAGTTGTTCCTCACCCGATGGCAACCCGACGCAGATCATTACGCCATTTGTTCGAAGCAGGCTCAGATAGAAATCCAAGTCATGCCTAGCTGAAACGGTGTCGATGACAAAATCAAACTGGTTACTCAGCGTTTTCATTTTTTCGGCATCACTCGTCAGGACAAAATCAGTCGCACCCATACGTTTAGCATCGCGTTGCTTGTTCGGTGATCCGCTTAAGACCGTCACGTCCGCTCCGAATGCGGAAGCAAATTTGACGGCCATATGGCCCAGGCCTCCCAGACCGAGAACGCCAACTCTGTGTCCCTTACCGACTTTCCAGTAACGAAGTGGGGAATACGTGGTGATGCCGGCACATAAAAGCGGTGCCGTTTTTTCAAGCGGGAGTTTCGATGGAACTTTCAAGACGTAATCTTCGTCCACGACAATTTTCGTGGAATAACCTCCTTGGGTGACGGTCTTCCCGTCCTTCTCGTAGCTGTTGTATGTCAGGACGAGCCCGTCAGTGCAATATTGCTGCAGCCCGTTCTTGCAATTCGAGCATTTTCGGCACGAATCTACGAAGCAGCCGATAGCCACAAGGTCGCCCTTTTTTAATCTTCGTGCCCTTTTGCCCTTCTCGATGACTCTGCCGACGATCTCGTGTCCCGGCACCATCGGGTAAATCGACCTGCCCCATTCGTTGCGGACGAGATGCAGATCGGAATGACAAATCCCGCAGTAAAGGATATCGATGAGAACGTCCTTCGGGCGAAGATCGCGCCGCTCAAAATCAAACGGGGACAGAGGCGAAGTGATGCTTTGTGCCGCATAGCCTGCAACAGGAATCATGATGAACCAGAGTTACGCGGAGAGGCGGCAGCAGCAAATAGTTTGCATTCCGAGCGCTTTAAGCGTGCAAACGCGATGCGATTCCCTCAAAAAAAGTCCATGATCACAAAAAATCTCGGAATGCTCCTGCTGGCCATCTATCTCATTCTTGTCGGAATCATGGCTCTCGTTCACGTCGCTATCCCCGTGATCGTCACCGGAATTCTGGCGCTGCTGGCAGGGATTTTGATTCTCATCGGCAAGTAAGACGGCCCGCGCAAAAGGTTAGGCGGCAAAGCCGCATCTTATTGGCAACGCGTTGAGGACAACGCGTTCCACCTTCTAGCAGCGAAAGGTGGATCGGCTTCTCTGAAGACGATGGCAAACCAATCGCCGAAGGCGCAGATTAAAAACTTGTGCCACTCAGATTGCGCCCACGGCGCCCGAGATCAGCAAAACGACGATGCTGAGCGAAATAAAAATCTGGATCATCGCCAGAATCTTCGCCCAGCGCGCCAGAAGCGGCGCGTCGGTCGGGCCGAAGGTAGAACTCTGCGTGAAGGCGACGAAGAGATAGTCGATAAAGCGCGGCCGCCAGCGTGCACACGCAAATTCGGAGCGCTCATCGTGCGGAATTTGCATCTGCGGAAAAAGGAAACTCGTGCTGCCGAATTTCTTTTGTGTGTGGCGCAGGGTGGGTCCGCCGCCGTCCAGCCGCCAATACCAGAGAGCGAAGACGATCACATTCGTCAGCCAAAGTAGTCCGCCTGAGCGAAGCAACTGCAATGGGGATTCGCGGTGTGCAGGCAGTGCGCGCACCAGCAGAATCACTGAGCCGATCAGCGCCAGTGTTGTGATTCCATTAATGATGAATCCGAGAATGCGATTAAGTGAATGTTTTCCTACGCGATGGCTCACGACCGTTGGCACGAGCAAAACGACAATCACAGTGGGTAACAACCAAGTCGGGCCGACAACGAGATCGCGCGGTAGCGCCAGGTAAATTGCGCAGATCGCCAGAAATGCGAGCACCGCTTGTCCGCGCGGCTCTGGTTTATCAATGTGCTCTGGCGAGCTGGTCATTACATGACTTATAGCTAATTTTAAAAGTCCTGGCGAGAGATCGCTCTTACCCGTGCATCGCTGGCTCGCCTCGCTTGGAGCTCCAGATTATAGTTCCCACATGCCAAAGCGCGTCTGCTATATCCACGTCGGTCCGCACAAGACGGGCACGACTTCGATCCAGTGGTTTCTGCAGGAAAACCGAGAGGACTTACTGAAGTGTGGTTATTTCGTACCTGAAAGCGAGACAAAGCGCGGCGCGCACTATGCGCTGGTTGAGAAGCTGTGTGGACTGGAGCTGGGGGCGCACCGAGAGCCGCTGGTGGCTAAGTCCATCCGGGCACTCGTTGAGACGCCCTCTGAAGCAATCGTTATTTCTTCGGAGTCTTTGGAAGGAATCCTGCGAAGCCGAAAACATGCCGATGTATTCTTCAGCCGAATTGGAGAACTGAACCTTGAACCGAAGCTCATTTTGTTCCCGCGCAACCAGCCCCAATGGATTAACTCGAGTTATTCCAGTTCGGTCAAGAGCTTCCGCCTGTCGGACCCATTCCAACCCTTGCGCTTCGTTCAGTCGGTCGGCGCCAAATTTTCGCGTTGGCTCGAGTTGGCAAACGCTCACGCCGCCGAACTGATTGCTCGACCCTTCACGAAAGAAACCATCGACCGCGGCGTGATACCGGAGTTTCTCCGGAGCATCGACATCAACTCATCGCAATTCCGAGATGGCCAGATCAGGCAGAATGAAGCAGCCGGGCCGTTCACGGTAAGCGTGGCCCGCGACGTATTGCGCTCGATCGGCGAGACCAACAAGCGGCTTACCTGGCTTCAGGCGAACCGATGTAAAGCCAAGCTCGCCGGGTATCTTGGCGAAAAAGGATTGGCTGATGCCGGTTACTGCGGGCTGACTACCGCCCTGGCGAGACATATTGAACAAGAATTGCGCTCGGATAATGATTCATTTGCACAACAAGCCTGGGGCAGATCATGGGCTGAAATTTTTGCTGCCGATACTGCCGAGGAGTTTACCCCTAACGACTTCGAGATGTGCCGGCCAGCCTGGTTCACCGCCAGGCGGCTCCAGCGGGCTATTCGCGAGATGAAGGAAATTGTGCATGAGATCCTGCTGGATCCGGCCCTTGCCGTCGAAGCGCCTTGGAACGACGTGCGGCAACGGAGTGGCCGCATTTTCCCAGAGCAGCCTCTCGGTCGATGAAAAGGTTTAATTGACGAGGGTGCTATTCCAAGTGTCAGCGCATGTTCTGTCGCCGGACACTATGCAAGTGAGAATTAAATTGCCCAATCCACGGGCGTGTATTGCTGCATCGTATTAACATGCGCGTTTCCCACGCTGATGTGAGCAGATGTTCAAGCGCCTTCTAAAATGGATTGGGGCGATCATCGCCGTAATCGCGATCGCTTTCGCCGTGTTCCTGACCAATCTCGTTTGGTTTCGGCCCTGGAGTCTCAACCTGTTTTACGAAAAGGTTTTCGCCGAAGTCCTCTTCGATCACCCGCAGCTGCTGTCGACGCTCGGTTTGGTCGAGCAATTTGGTATTACCAGTCACAATGGAAAGCTCGACGACGAATCGTCAGCGCATCAACAGCGCGAATTCGACAGGTGGAAGCGCGACCTCGCGCAGCTACGCCAATATCCACTCGATCGGCAATCGCGTTCGCAAAGGCTTTCCACGCGCGTGCTGGAGTGGTTTTTGCAAATGCAAGTCGAGGGCGAAAAATGGCAGTGGCACAATTATCCAGTCAATCAGCTCTTCGGGGTGCAGAACCAATTTCCGTCTTTCATGGCAAACACGCATCGGCTGCTCAGCCGCAAAGATTGCGAGTATTACATGAACCGAATCGATACTCTTCCGAAAAAGTTCGATCAATTGCTCGAGAACCTGAAGATGCGCGAACAAAAGCAAATCCTGCCGCCGCGTTTTGTTGTTTGGGAAGTCCTCAAGGAAATGGCGGATTTTATCCGAACGCCGGCTTCGGAGAATATTCTCGCGACCTCGTTCAAAACTCGCGCCGCTAAAATCGAGAAGTTAAGCGACGCAGACCGCGCCGATTTTCAAGCGCGCGTGGAAACGGCGATAAACAGCAAAATTTATCCGGCATATCAAAAACTGATAGACTATTTCCGGGACATTTTGCCGAAAACAACTACAGACGACGGCGTCTGGAAACTACCGGATGGCGATGCTTACTACGCGTATAAGTTGCATGAAAACACGACGACTACGCTCAAGCCGGATGAAGTGCACGAGTTAGGTCTGCGCGAAGTCGCCCGTATTGAAGGCGAGATGCGCACGATTCTCGACGCAAATGGCTTTTCGGTCCAACCAATCGGGGAAGCCATGGACAAGCTCGCGAAAGATTCGCGTTTTCTTTTTCCTAATAATGACAAAGGCCGTGCGGAGGCCTTGGCGAAGTACATGGAATTGATCACGCAGGCCACGGCGCATTCGTCGAAGGAATTGTTTCT
>WNGD01003073.1_pt1 | contig 17207 bp, 16 predicted proteins | sample 5400671 | NCBI WGS metagenome assembly WNGD01 (sample SAMN13153369, study PRJNA577476) | soil metagenome | isolation source: 40 cm soil or saprolite under grassland replicate 2 | place: USA:California | collected 2016-06-15
TACATGTTTCATCACGATTTCCCGACCGCACTGCTCGTCGCGTTGCTTGTCCTTGTGGGTGGGACTCTGGCCGGCAGCCTGAACGGCGTGATTGCCGTCCGGACGCGGGTGCCCGACATCGTGGTCACGCTGGCGATGTCGTTCGTCTGGGGCGGGGTGGCGCTGCTGATACTGCCGAGGCCTGGCGGTGGAGCACCGGACGCGTTCATGGAGATTGCATCCGGCAACCTGATCACGCCGTGGGTGCCGAACGGGATTCTCCTGCTTGTGGGGGTGGTGGCCGTCGTCTGGATCCCGCTCAAGCTGGGGCGCCTCGGCCTGGCCCTATACGCCGTCGGCAGCGACCGCACGGCGGCCTTTCGCAGAGGCGTCAGGGTGGGGCCAACTCGCGTCTTCTCATACGCCCTGGGAGGTTTTTTCGCCGCCTGCGGTGGCCTCGCCCTGATGATGAGCACGGGTATCGGCTCGCCGCTGGCCGGCACCATCTACACCCTCAGCGGCGTGTCGGCGATCGTGCTCGGCGGTGTCAGCCTTGCCGGGGGACGCGGTGGCGTGATGGGCCCGATCGTTGCCGCCTTCGTCCTGACGATGGTACCCGCCGACCTCATCCTGTCGGGCACTGATCCCAACCTCGGCCAGGTCATACAGGGCTGCCTCATCGTGTTCGTCGTCATGGCGGCCGGCCTCGCACCGTTGCTCCGCAATCGCGTGACACGAACGACAGATGAGACCGCTGTGAGCGCGGCAGCTTGAGCGCTCCCGCGGCCGGCATGCGCACCAGCCGCTGGGATGTGGTCCAGGCTCAGCTTCGCGAGCGTCCTTCGCTGGTTCTTGTCGGTGTGCTCCTGTTGCTGGTCCTCCTGATCGGGGTCGCCCGCCCGGGGACGATCGGGGGAACCTGGGCGGCCAACACCATCCTGTTCGCCGCCCCGTTGGGGATCGTCGCCGCGGGTCAAACCCTGGTCATGCTGACCGCCGGGATCGACCTCTCGGTCGCAGCCGTGATGACCGCGGCGGCTTACGTCGCCGCAAGCCAGTCGTACTTCGGCTCCATTCGCGCGGTGCTCCTTGCGCTGGCGGTCGGTCTTGTCGTCGGCCTGCTCAATGGGCTCGGGGTGGCGATTTTCCGGGTGCAGCCCCTGATCATGACGCTCGGCACGGGTCTGGTGATCGCTGGTTCGCTGCTGGTCTACAGCCTCAACGTCAGCCACCAGGGACCGCCCGCCGTGCCTGACATAGTCCGCTATGTCGGCTCAGGCAAGTTGCTCGGGGTCATTCCGGTGAGCGCCTTCTTGTGGGGAGCGATCGCGGCGATCGTGATCGTCGGTCTGCGCCAGACGGGCTATGGCAGATTGGTCTACGCGGTCGGCGACAACCCTGTGGCATGCCGGTTGGCGGGCGTTCGCGCCTGGCTCGTCCTGCTCGTGACCTACATCATCTGCGGCTTCCTCAGCGGAGTCGCGGGCCTCGTGCTGGTGGGCGCCATCAACGCCGCCGACCTCTCCCTGGGCGACGTCTACCTCCTGCCATCGGTCGCCGCCGTCGTCATCGGCGGGACCTCGATCTACGGCGGCAACGGCGGCTATACCGGCTCGCTGGTGGGCGCGCTCATCCTGACGGTCCTCAGCAGCTTGTTCACGCTGCTCGACGCCCCAGACCCCCTGAAGCAGATTCTCTACGGAGCGATCGTCGTGTTGCTGGCCGCGGTCTACGTCCGCACCGCCGGCGACGCCCGGTGATCGGCGTGTTGAAATCGATCGCCAATCAGTCGGCTATGCCAGGAGGAACCATGACGGCACTCTTCGACCGCCTCACCTACGAGGACGTGGCCAGGACCATCGATCACTCACTCCTTCGACCTGAGCTGGATGACGACTTCATACAGGAGGGATGCAAGCTCGCCGCCACATACAAGGTGGCCTCCGTGTGCGTGCGACCAGCCGACGTCCCGCGCGCCGCCGCCCTTCTCGCCGGCACGGAAGTCGCCGTCGGCACCGTGATCGGCTTTCCCCATGGAGGCACGACGACCGAGGTGAAGCTTTTCGAGGCCGAGCAAGCCATGCGCGAAGGGGCCACCGAGCTCGACATGGTGATCAACATCGGCGCCTTGCGATCGGGTCGCGACTCAGATGTCAAAGCCGAGATCGCCGCCATCGTCGCGACGGCGCACCCGCGCGGAGCCATCGTCAAGGTGATCCTGGAAAACGCCTACCTCGACGATGACCAGAAGGTGCGCGGCTGCCGGCCGACCGAGGCGGCAGGGGCGGACTTTGTGAAGACGTCCACCGGCTTTGCCCCGACAGGGGCGACGCATGAGGATCTCGCCCTGATGCGGCGATCGGTATCGGCGCGCGTCGGTATAAAAGCTGCGGGCGGGGTGCGCACCCTGGACGGGTTGCTCGCGGTCATGGAGCTCGGCGTCACCCGGATCGGCGCCACCCAGACGGCCGCGATCCTGGATGAGTTCCGCAACCGCAAGGCAGCTTCCGCTCAAGCGCTGACCAGCTAGATGGCCTCCGAGCTCGATCGGTTTTCCCTCGCCGGGCGCGTTGCGCTCGTGCCCGGAGGATCTGGAGGAATCGGACGGCGAATCTGTGTCGCACTCGCCCGTCTCGGCTCGCGGGTCGCGCTGGTCAGCAGGTCCGCCGATCACGGACGAGAAGCTCGCGAATTGATCAGGCAAGAGTCGAACGGCCAACCCGATGTCCTGGTGGTCACAGGCGATGTGACACGACCAGAGGACGCCCAGGCCGCGGTCGAGCACGCGGTCAAAGAGTTCGGCTCGCTCGACATCCTGGTCAACGCTGTTGGAGGCGGGGCGGGAGGCGCCCTCTATCCGGCCGAGGACTACCCCCCGAGCGAGTGGGATCGCATCGTCGATCTCAATCTGAAGTCCGCGCTGTTTCCGTCGCAGGCTGCCGCCAAGGCGATGATCGCGGCGGGCCGTGGAGGCCGGATCCTCAACATCTCGTCGGTGCGAGGACAGCTGGGCATCAACGCGGGCTTCTCCGCTTATGTCGCCGCCAAAGGCGCACTCAATGCTTTGACTCGGCAGCATGCGGTGGAGTGGGCGAGGTACGGCATCACCGTGAACGCCATCTCCCCCACTTTCGTACGCACGCCGCAGGTGGAGACTCTGCTCGCTGACGAGGCGCTCCGGCTCAACCTGATCAAACGCATTCCGTTGGGACGCATCGCAGAGGTCGACGACCTGATCGGTGCTGTCATTTTCTTCTCCTCGGAGGCAGGGTCTTTCGTCACCGGCCAGGTCCTCACCGTGGACGGGGGCTTGACGGCGACCCAATAGAATCGTTGGTGCTGGCGACGGCCGTTGTTGCAGCGGGGGGAGGCGGCGATCACATGAGCGGCGCGGTGCTCGGGCAGTTTCTGGGCAACGAAAGCTTTCCGATCGAGTGGGAGTCTGACGCCGAGAGCGAGCTGCTCTGGATTTACGACGATCTCCACATCCCTCAGCCCGTGTCGCCCATGTTCTTCGACATCGGAGGCTGGTGGCTCACCTGCGACCACATGTTCAGGCGTTTCGCCACCCCATTCGCCGCCGACTGGATCGCCAAGAAGATCAACGGTTACGTGTACACAGCGGCCATTGCGGCCGACCCGACGATCCTGGTCGACTCCACCGAGTACAGCGCCCGCTATGCCGCCCGCGTCCCGCGAGATTCCGCCTACGCGGCCAAGATGGGCCCATACCTCGGCGCCGTCCTCCCTGTGTATGCGACCAATTTCCTGACCTGGTGGCGGGAGCGGTTCAAACCCGAGATCGAGTCCAACTTCGCCCGCCTCGACGGCTATGACTACAGTCGCCGCTCGCTGGCGGAGCTGGCTCTGCAGCTCGAAGACGCGATCGACGTGCACGACCGCCACTGGAAGATCCACTGGATGATCAACTTTTCGCAGTTCAGCGCCACGATGGCGCTGCGGGGCGCGATCGAGGCCGTCAAGGGAGGGGTCGACGAGGAGCTGTTCGGGCGGCTGCAGAGCTCGGTCGAGGATCGCAACTGGGACTCGATCGAAGCGCTCTGGCAGATGAAGGAAGAGGTCAAGGCCGACCCCGTGCTGCGCGAGGCTTTCCTGGGTCAGACGGCCGGCGATGTGCGCTCGAAGCTGGGCACCACCCAAGCCGGCGCCCGATTTCTCGAGCAGCGTCTCGATCCGTACCGGCAGGAGTTCGGCTACAAGTCGATCTGGAGTCACGAGTTCGTCTTTCCGCTGTGGAAGGAAAATCCCGGCCCGATCATCGAGGCGATTCGCGGCTACCTGGAGTCCGACTACGACTACTCCACATCCATTTCGGCCGTGAAGAACGACCTCGCCTCCGCCAAGACCGAGCTCATGGACGGGGTGACGGGCGACGCCAAGACGCAGCTCCAGGGCGCGCTCGAGCTGTCCACCAACATGTCGCCGCTCACACCCGATCATCACTTCTACATCGACCAGGGCACCAACGCCCGCCTCCGCATGGTCCTGGTCGGGATCGGCGACCGTCTCGTCGAGGAAGGCATCGTCGACGATCGTGAGGACACCATCTTTCTGCTGTACAACGAGTTGCGCCAGCTGCTGGGCGAGCCCAAGGGATTCGACGCCAAAGCCCTCACGTCGCGTCGGCGGGACGAGCGTGAGCAGGCGTTCGAGATCCGGCCCCCGGCCTGGCTCGGCACCGCAACGCAGGCGGGCCTCGACTTTCCCTACCTCGGGCTGTGGGGCTTCCCGGAAAAGTTCACCCGCCCCGCCCCCACAACGACGTCGGAGCTGCGAGGCCTGCCGGCATCTCCAGGCGTTGTCGAGGGCGTCGCGCGCCACGTCCGTTCGCTCGAAGAGTTCGATCAGGTTCGGGCCGGCGAGATCCTCGTCTGCCAGATGACGAATCCCGCCTGGGTGGTGCTTTTCACCAAGATCGCAGGCCTCATCACAGATGCAGGCGGCGCGGCTTCGCATCCCGCTGTCGTCTCACGCGAGTTCGGCATCCCGGCGGTGGTTGGGACATCGGTCGCCACGCAGCGGATCAAGACCGGTGATCGAGTCCGTGTCAACGGATCGACCGGGCTCGTGGAGGTTCTCCAATGACGCGGCTGATCGACCTGTCGATGCCCGTGCACCGCGACATGCTCACGTTTCCGCGCGTCCCGCCGCCGACGTTGTTGCTGTACGAGAGCTGGACTGAGTTCGCCGAACGGATCGGCGCCGCGCAGTACGGCGTGAAGTCGCTTACCGCGAGCTACCTCGTCATCACCAACGACCACGTAGGAACGCACCTCGACGCGGTCCACCACATCGTGCCCAGCGCCGGCGGTCCGGAAACCATTCCCCTTGACTACTGCTACTCCGACGGTGTCGTGCTCGACTTCACGGACAAGCCGAAGGGATACGGCATCACGGCGGCGGACATCGACGCCGCCGCGGCCAAGGCCGGATGCACGATCAAGGAAAAGGACATCGTCCTCATCCACACCGGCGCCGGCGCCTACAACACGGAGGAGCGGTATCGGACCGACCATCCTGGAATGACGCGCGAGTCGACGCTGCACCTGATCCACAAGGGCGTTCGCCTCATGGGCATCGACGCCATCACGTTCGACCCGCCGGTGTGGGCGATGTTCGAGCGCAAGCAATTCTGGGAGGCCCACCGGGTGATGAACGAGGAGCCGTACTGGCACCTCGAGAACCTGACCAACCTGGAGCAGATCGGGCGAAGCCACGGGTTCAAGCTGGCGGTCTTTCCGATCAAGTGGGTCAACACGACCGCAGCGCCTGTGAGGGCGGTCGCCATCCTCGAGGACTGAGCGCATTGTCGGTGCCTTCGGTCCTCGGGCTCGAAGATCCGGACTGCGAGAACCCGAACGAGGCGGGCGGCAAGGGAGCAGGCCTCGCGCGGATGACGAGGCTGGGCCTGCCCGTGCCGCCAGGATTCGTGATTCGAGCGTCCGTGCTGGGCGACCTCCTCGAGGCGTCGGGCGCTCGCGAACGCGTGCTCTCCCACCTCGCGAACGCCGGCAGCGGGCCGGCGGAATCCTCGCGTGCCGTGCAGCCACTTGTCCGGGAGCTGCGGCGGCCCATGGATTTCTCCGGCCCGGTCATCGATGCGTTTGACCTTTTGAACTCCCACGTAGGTGTTGCCGTGCGTTCGAGTGCGCGTGCCGAAGACTCAGACGCGGCCAGCTTTGCCGGCCAGCACGAGACGTTCCTGAACGTGAGAGGCAGGGATGAGGTCCTGGAGAGCATCAAACGTTGCTGGGCCTCGTTCTTTTCCGAGCGAGCCCTCTTCTACCGGTCGCGCAAAGGCAACCTGTCGGATCTCGGCATGGCGGTGGTGGTGCAGCGGCAGCTGGCGCCCGACCGCTCGGGTGTGATGTTCACCATCGACCCCGTCCGCCGGCGGCGCGACCAGATGATGATCGAAGCCGTGTGGGGCCTCGGCGAAGCTGTCGTATCAGGAAATGCCACCCCGGACCACTATGTGGTGAGCCGGGATGGCGTCGTCAAGGCGGCGCGTGTCTCCATCCAGGAGATAGCCGTGCGCACAGACGCGGCTGGCGGGGTGAGACGGTACGCGCTCTCGGCGGAAGAGGGTGGCGCTCGCGTCCTGAACGACGCCGAGCTCGCCGAGCTGGCCAAGATCGGCCGGCAGCTCGAGGCTCATTTCGGCCATCCGCTTGATGTGGAGTGGGCCTTCGAGGGCGGCCAGCTCTACCTGCTCCAGTCCCGGCCGGTGACCGCGTGATCGAAGTGGTACGGCACTGGGTTCGAGAGCACTCGCCGCAGGCGCCGCATCTCGAGCAGAGGCTGGCGTGGACCATGGAGCTCGAGCCCTCAGCTTCAGACTTCGAGGAGGAGCTGGCCCATGGAGGAGCCTGATTGGCATTCGCCGGCGACCATTGAGGAGGCGGTCGCGCTCAAGGCTCGGCTGGGGGATACCGCGACCTTTCTCGCCGGAGGGACTTTCACCGCAATCCTTGTCGCCAATGGCCTCATCCGGCCACATGCCTTCATCCACCTTGCGCGTGTGCCAGGGCTGGACCGGATCGAGATCGGCGACGATTTGCGCCTAGGTGCCATGGTCACGCACCGGCGCGTGGAGGGGTCGAGTGAGATTCGCCAATCTTCATGGGCGTCTGTGGCCAATTGCTTCGCACAGGTCGCGAGTCCTCGGATCCGCAACCAGGCCACGGTCGGCGGTGTCCTGTGCGACGCGGACTACGCAAGCGACCCGCCGACGTTGCTCGTGGCGCTAGGCGCGCGGGTCCGACTTCGAAGTCCGTCCGGAGAGCGGGAGGTCATGCTTTCCGACTTCATCCAAGGCCACTACGAGACGGCGCTTGGCGCCGATGAGTTGCTGGTCGATCTCGTCGTGCCCCGGCCTCCACGTCACGTGACCTACGTCAAGTTCCGGTCTCGCTCGAGCGAGGATCGTCCATGCGTCGGGGTCGCGGTGGCTGCAGAAGTGGATGGCGCCAGGCGCTGCCAGAGCCTTCGCGTTGTCGTCGGCGCGGTGTCTGGCCGGCCGCAGGAATTTCCGCGGGCCTGCGCGATCGCGCTGGGGGATCGGATCACGATCGAGGTCGCGACGGAGATCGGCCATCAGTATTCGGAGCTCGCCTCGACGCTTTCAGACATGCGGGGTTCGGCGGCCTACCGCAAGCGCCTGATCGCTGTTTTGGTGCGACGTTCCCTGGAAACGCTCGCCGCGTGACGCTAGACCCGCGGATCACCGGCCGCTTCGAGTACGGACAGGACCAGCAAGTCGAAGGCATGCTGCATGCCCGCATTCTTCGCTCCCCTCACGCGCACGCAAAGGTGCTGTCGATCAATACCTCCGAAGTACCGCAGCACGTGGTGACGCTGACTCGAGACGATGTGGCCGACCTGGAACCCCTCTACGGACCGATGGTCAAGGACCAGCCGATCGTGGCGCGCGACAGGGTGCTGCATGTGGGTGACGCTGTGGCGGCCGTGGCGGCGGGCACACCTCGCGAAGCGGAGGAAGCGATTGCGCTGATCGAGGTCGAGTACGAGGAGATGCCGGCCGTCTTCGATCCGGTGGACGCGACCGGCGATGCCGCCCCGCTACTGCATGACGGTATCGAGATCCCGGCCGAGCTCCGTCCGGACGGGCGCAATATGTGTCACCGCTTCCGTCTGCGGTCCGGCCTTGGCCAGGACGGTTTTGAACGTGCCGACGTCGTCGTCGAGGACACTTTTGCGGTCGCAGCCGCTGCTCACGTCGCGATGGAGCCTCACGCGACTCTCGCCTACTGGGAGGCGGGCAGGCTCCACGTGATCACAGGGACCCAGACACCTTTCAATGTCAGGCGCGACCTCGCGGCGCTCTTCCGGCTTTCGGAGGAGATGATCCGGATCGTCGTGGCTCCGATGGGAGGCTCGTTTGGCGCCAAGACTTTCATGCGCCTGGAGCCGGTCGCGGCCGCCCTGGCTCGCAAAGCGCGGCGACCGGTGCGCGCCGTCCTTACGCGCGCCGAAGAGTTCATCACGATCAATCGCCACCCGGCCCGATTTCACATCCGGCTCGGCGCGACTCGGGATGGAACGTTCGTCGCCAAGAGCGTCGATGCCTGGTGGAACACGGGGGCGTACGCCGACTGCGGTCCAAGCGTGTGCACGAAGGGAGGCTATGCGGCGATCGGCCCGTACCGGATTCCAAACGTCAACGTCGATTCCCGGTGTGTATACACTCACCTACCGCCGGCCGGAGCGTTCCGGGGTTACGCCGCGACTCAAGGCGTATGGGCTTCTGAGCGCATGACGGACCTGATGGCCGATCGCCTCGGGATCGATCCCCTCACGCTGCGGCTGAGGAACCTGCTCCGAAACGGGGACAGTTTCGCGACTGGTGAGGTCATGCACGACGCCCGGTTTGCCGACTGCTTGCGAAAGGCGGCTGAAGCTGTGGACTGGGGTGGAGGCCGGAAGAACAAAGGGCTCGCGGTGATGCTGAAAGGAATGCAGACTCCGAGCAGGACCGGCGTGGCCCTCGAGATCAATGCCGGCGGCCACATCGTGTTGCGATCGGCCACCACCGACATGGGCCAGCGCCCGGAGACCGCCCAGCGCAACCTTGCTGCTGAAGCCTTGGGGCTGTCGCCAGATCTGGTCACGGTCGGCTCCAACGACACCGACCTTGTGCCATTCGACACGCGCACCACCTCGTCTCGGTCCACGTTCATGATGTCGAACGCGATCCGCGAAGCGGCGAATGATCTGCGCCGGAAGATCGCCCAGCGCTTTGAAGTGGCGCCCGAGGACCTCGTGTTGAGCGATGAGGGAGCGGGCGTCGCCGGCTCACCGGATCTAAGGCGGCCGCTTACTGATCTGACGGGACTGCGCGGCGATGGCACCTTTGTGACCCCAGGCGGACTCGACCCCGATACGGGCCAAGGCATCGCCTCGTCGCACTGGCACCAGGCCGCGGCGTCGGCTGAGGTTAGCGTCGACCCTGAGACCGGGGTCACCTCCATCACCCGCCTGCACACCGCGGTCTACGCCGGGAGTGTCGTCGACCGGCCGGGTGCTGAGCTTCAGAACGAGGGCTCGACCATCTTCGGGATCGGCACCGCGCGGTTCGAGGGCATCGTCTTCGAAGATGGCCAGGTGACCAACGGCAACCTTTCCGACTACGAGATTCCTTCGATTCTCGATGTCCCCGACTTCACGTATGACCTGCTCGAAGGTGGGGAGCACAGCCACGGGCTTGGTGAGATGGCGGTGCCAGTGGTGCCGGCCGCGATCGGGAACGCCGTCGCGGCGGCGGGGCACCCCGTCCGCAACTTGCCGATCACCGCGGAGTCCGTGCTCGACGCGTCCCTTGTCCGATGAAAATCCCGGTTCGTGTCAACGAGCAGCCGGTCGAGCTGGAGTCGCGCACCGACGAGACGCTGCTGACCGCGCTGAGGCGGGCGGGGTTCCGCTCCGTACGGCTTACCTGCGGCATCGGCGTCTGCGGCGCGTGCACCGTGCTGATCGATGGCGCGCCCATCTCCAGCTGCCTTGTGCTCACGCCTGCCGCGGTCGGCGCCGGCATCACGACCACCGAAGGCCTGCAAGACGGCGATCGGATCGCATCTGCTTTCCAGGAGCTCAGCGCGTTTCAGTGCGGCTACTGCACGCCTGGTTTCGTTCTGACCACGCGTGCCCTGTTGTTGGAGCATCCCGACCCGACTGATGACGAGATAAGTCATGCGCTGGCCGGGAACCTGTGCCGGTGCGGGAGCTACCTGAAGATCAAGCAGGCGGTTCGTCGGGTCGCGGAATCGATGCGCCATTGATGAGCCGCGACCTTGCAGTTTGGTCCGTCTGGGCCGGACCAGCGATTACGGGTCATGCCTCCTTCAGCTCACTCCGCCGAGGACCAATCTCTTCTGCGGTCCCAGATGCGATCGGCGCAGCGAAGGGCCAGCGCCTGGATCGTCGAGCTGGGGTTGACCCCGCCGCTCGTCGGCATGCTGCTGCTGTCGGCGATGAAGAGGTTGGGCACGTCGTGCGCGCGGTTGAAAGCATCCGTGACCGAGGTCTGTGGATCGTCGCCCATGCGAGCGGTGCCGAGGAGATGCCAGCCCCAGATCGGCGCGAGGCCGAAATCGCGGACGCTTTTCGCTCCAGCCGCTTCCAGCACCTGCCGGCCGTGCGCGATCATGTCCTTGCCGAGCCGCCGGCTGTTCTCGTTCAGCGCATGGTGCGTACGCAACCCAGGCAACCCGAAACCGTCCAGGTGCTCCCAGTCCAGGTCGACGCGGTTCGACTCCTCCGGCAGGTCCTCGCCGCACATGTACATCGATATCTCGTGGTTGATGCGCTCGTCGAAGGCCGCGTGATGGCCTGATCCCCACGGCGCGATCTGTAGCGCGAGGTTGAGCGGGGACCACCCTGGGCAGCCGCTCATGATGAAGCCCCGCGCGTATCCGCGCTCGGGATCGGTCTCGTAGAACTGGCGGGTCGAAACGGTTCCCCCCCACGTTCCCCTCCAGCCGTCGACGGGCTCCTCGAACAGCCCGACGGCGAAGCTCTGCACGTGGACCATGAGGTTCTTGCCAACGAGCCCACTGGAGTTCGCCATCCCGTCCGGGTGGGCGGGCGACGCCGACATCTTGAGCAGCCTTGGTGTGCCCAGGCCTCCGCATGCAACCACCACAACAGCTGCACGCGCTTCCTGTATGACGCCGTTCCGGTCGTAGTAACGCGCACCCGCGGCGCGGCCATCGGGTCCGAGAGTGATCTCCCGCACCCGCGCGTTTGTGCGCAGGTCCACGCCGTTCTTGAGGGCGCTCGGCCAGTAGGCCAGGTCCGCGGTCGAGAGCGATCCCTGCGGGCACCCGAACGTGCACCAACCCCGGTTGTCGCAGGCAGGCCGCCCGCGGTACGCCTGGGTGGTGATGGACTGCTCGGTCGGCCACCAGTACCAGCCGAGCTTTTCATAAGCCTCGACAAGCAGCTCGCCCGGGCGTCCCAGCGGCGCGGGAGGGTTGGGGAGCGGATCTCTCTCGGGGCCGCAGGGGTCACCAGCCAAGCCGGCGACGCCAACCTCGGCCTCGTTGATCGTGTAGTAGGGCGCCAGCTCCTCATATGTGAGCGGCCAGTCGACGCCTACGCCGTCGAGAGTCTTGACCCTGAAGTCCGAGGGGGCAAAGCGCCAGTAGTTGCCCGCGAAGCCGATCTGGCTCCCGCCGACCGCGTTGTACATGTAGACATCGATCGGATCGTCGCCTTCACTTCCCACCGGGTAGTCCGACGGCCACCGGCGGACATTGGGGTTGGCCGCCCAATGCCTCCGGCCGCGCACCTCCCAGTCGACGTGCGCTTTGGGCAGGCGAGCTCGGTCCACCCAATCACCCTGCTCGAGGCACACGACCCGCGCGCCGTGGTCGGACAGCCGCTTGCAGATCGCGGCGCCGGAAGCGCCCGAACCGATGACCAGAACATCCGCGCTCGGATCGTCGTTCACGCGCGGATCTCCCTTTCTGTAGACAGTTTCCGCCACCGCGGCGACATCGACTTCACACGGGCCAGCAGACTCGGATCGAACGGCTTCATGGGGCCGCCTTTCATCGGGCCCAATCCCCTCCATCCGGTCCTGGCTTCCAGCGCACCCAGCACCTCGGGATGGCCGTAGTAGGCCTCGTACGTGAAATCGCTGATCATCTGAAAGGCGTCGGGGTCGCCGTCGCGCTGAAACTCGCGCAGCAGGCGCTCGCGCTCGTCGGGGGTGCAGCCGGCGAACGTTCGGTGCGACTTGGTCCGCGCGATGCGCTCTACCATGTCGAGCGCGTTCAGCAGGACCGGGCGGAGGGATGGGACTTCCGAAACGGTCGCGTCGATGTACTCGGCTGCGCCCAACGCGGCGGCGTCGGGCCGGCCTCGATCAGCCGGAATCAGAGTCGCCACCCAGGCTTGGAGCGTCGCGCCACGCCCCGCATCGAGGACCCGGAAAACCCGCGGTTCGCCGACGGGCACCTCCGCACGGCCGACCTCCAATCGGTAGTCGGGCCGGTTGGCCTGCGCGACCTTGTGCCCAGCTTGCTTCCGGTCGTATGCCATTTCAACGTCCTCCCACTGCGGCTCTTCTGTGGCCGGTGCTCTCGCGCATCACCAATTCAACTGGATGCAGACGTACGCGCGTGCCATTCGGCGGTCCATCCAGCTCCTGCAGGAGCCGGGCCACGCCCGCCGCGCCGAGATCTTGCATGGGCACCCGCACGGTGGTCAGATTGGGATGGATGAACTCGAGGCCCGGAATGTCGTCGAATCCCACCACCGAGATGTCGTCGGGCACCCGGATTCCCTGTCGTCTCAGCTCCGCGAGCGCACCCAGGGCCATCCTGTCGGTGGCGACGAACACCGCAGTGACCGAGCGATCACTCAGCAAGCAGGCCATCGCCTGAGCCCCGCCGGCCGTCGTGAAGTCCGCCGCCACGATGTTGGGCGTGAAGCCGGCCTTGTGCATCGCATCCGCGTAACCGAGCTCGCGTTCGCGGCTTGTTCGAAGCGTTGCCGGGCCCGAGATCATGGCCACCCTCACGTGCCCCAGCGCGACAAGGTGGTCTGTCGCCAGACGTGCGCCGGTCCGGTTGTCGGGAACCTCTGACGGCCAGCGCTCGGCACGCGGCTGCAGAGCGACGATCGCGCCACCATAGCCGGCGATGCTTCGCGCGTAACCGGTCATCGCGTGCCGGTAGTGCGGCTCCTCGAGGCCGCCGCCCGCGAAGATCACGCCAGACACCCGGCTCAGGCAAAGCATCTCGACATAGCGCAGCTCGGTGGCGGGATCGCGGTCGCTGCTGCAGACCACCGTGAGAAAACCCTTGGCCGAGGCGGCCCTGGTCGCGCCTTTGACCACTTCTGCGAAGTAGGGGTCGCTGACGTCGTGGACGACGATCGCGATCGTCGGTAGCCGCCTGGTGCGCAGAGCTCGGGCCATCGGGTTGGGCCGGTACGAGAGTCGCTCCGCCGCCGCCTGCACTCGCGCACGCGTTCGCGCGTTGACAGGGTGATCGTTGTCAGGGTCCAGAGCGCGAGAGGCGGTGGTCAAGGAGACTTCCGCCTGCCGGGCCACATCGGACAGGACCGCCATGCGCTGACCGCGCGCTTTCGGCTCGACCTTGCTCAAGCTCTAGTACATGACCACGCCGGCGGAGACGTTCATGTCCTCGCCGGTGATGCCCGAGCTCGCGTCGCTACCCAGGAAAACGCATGCAGCCGCCACCTCATTGGCGTGGACGGGTCGCTTGAGGGCGGACGCGTCGCTGAACATTCGCATCGAGTCAGCCTCGGAGATCTGAAGCGTCTCGGCCTGCTGCTTGACGATGCGGTCCAGCCGTGGACCGGCGACCGGGCCCGGGCAGACGCTGTTGACCCTGATCTTGTGGGGACCGAGCTCGAGGGCCAGGCTGCGGACCAGGCCGATCACCCCCATCTTGGCGGCGCCGTACGGAGTCCGCTCGGGCAGCGGCCGCTTGCCGGTCATCGAAGACAGAGCGATCAGGCTTCCGCCTCCGGCCGACATCATGCCTGGGATGAACCGGCGGAAAGTGAGATACACGCCGTCGAGGTCGACGGCTATGCACTCGCGCCACTCGTCATAGGTGATCTGATGCATGGGTCGGATCGCTCCTGCGATGCCCGCGTTGGCAACGACCACATCTACCTTGCCGAAATGGTTCAGCACCGCCTCCGCCATTGCATCCGCGGACTCGGGGTCGCTGACATCGCACCGCCAGGACAGGCAGTCAACCCCACCGGCGCGTATCTCCGCGGCTGTGCGGTCCAAGGAATCTTTGGTTCGGGCGCAGATGGCAAGCGAAGCGCCTGCATTCGCCATGGCCCGCGCGATGGCGTGGCCGATGCCCTGGTTTCCCCCCGTGATCACCGCCACCTTGCCGTGGAGCGCGCCGGTCGTGCCGCCCGACACGCTCACGATGAGGCGCGAGAGAAGGAAAGGAAAAGGATTTCCACCTGCATGGCATACTATGTCGACGCCCGTCTCGCGGTGTCAATACCGACCTCCCGATGGTCGGTTGTTGTGGGAGCGCAAGGCTTGAATAGGACGCGTCCTGTGCCCGCCATCGATCACCTCGGCTGGGCGGTCCGTTCCATAGAGACATCCCGCCCTCACTTCGAGGCCGGCCTCGGCCTGGGCTTGCAGAGCGACGAACGCTTCGCCGAAGTTCGAGTCGCATTCTTCGGCGCCGGTCCCACGCGCGTCGAGCTGCTGGAACCCTTGACCCCGGAGTCCGAGATCGGCCGTTTCATCTCTCGTCGAGGTGAAGGCTTGCATCATCTTGCCTTGCGCGTGGAAGATGTCGCGGCCGCGTTGGCGGAGGCTCATAACCGCGGATTCAGGCTTGTCGACGAAGCCCCGAGGCCGGGCGCTCGCGGGACCACCGTAGGGGTGGTCGATCCGCAACGCGAAGATGGCGTCCTCGTTCAGTACGTGCAGGGTCCATGACTCAATGATCCTGACTACCCTCGTCGGCAGTTATCCGGTTCCACACTGGCTGACGGCCGATCCGAGCCGGCAGGGCCTGCGCGATGCGACCGCCGTGGTTCTGCACCTTCAAGAGCTGGCCGGAATCGATCTGGCGGTTGACGGCGAGCTCTACCGCTTCAACCCGGATCATCCAGAAACGAACGGAATGATCGAGTACTTCGTGCAGCCGATGGATGGTGTTCGTTCGGCGATCCGGCGGTCTGACATCGAGGTCTTTCGATCTCAGTCACATCTGGACTTCCGGCGTCGGCCCGCAGGCGTGGTCGAAGGTCCGATCGGCGAAGGAACGCTGAACCTCGTCGAGGCCTACCGCCAGGTCGAGGACCTGAGCCGCGCGCCCGTCAAATACACCGTGACCAGTCCCTACATGCTCGCCCGCATGCTGCTGGACACGCACTACCGAGATCCTGCCGCCCTCACGCTGGCGCTCGCCGACGTGCTGGCTGCCCAGGTCCGCCATATCGGCGCAGCCGTGATCCAGGTCGACGAGGCCAACCTCCCCGGGCGGCCGCAGGATGCCGAGCTGGCGGCCGAAGCGATCAACCGCATCCTCGACGCCGTCCCAGGCACCCCGGCCGTGCATCTCTGCTTCGGCAACTATGGGGGTCAGCGGATCCAGTCGGGCAGCTGGGCCGAGCTCGCCGGATTCTTCGAGCGGATCCATGCGGACCACATCGTCCTCGAGCTGGCGCGACCGGGTTACGGAGCGCTCGAGCGGCTGCGCGACATCGCACCCCGGCTGCGGCTTGGCATCGGAGTCATCGATATCAAGACCACAGTCGTCGAATCACCCGAGGAGGTGGCGGCTCGGATCGAGGCCGCCGCGGCGATCCTCGGCGGTGCTGAGCGGATCGCTTACGTGCATCCGGACTGCGGCTTCTGGATGCTTGCTCGCTCGATCGCAGACGCCAAGATTCGCTCGCTGGTCGCGGGCCGCGACCTCTTCGAGGGCAGATCCGCGATTGAGCGCACAGCACAGTTGAAGACCGCGACCACCTAGGAGATTTGGATGAAGGTTGGCGTTTTCGTTCCCTCCTACCTGCTCCCCGGCGAAGACGCAAAGCACGGCGATCAAATCCGTCGCTTTGCGATGAAGGCCGAGGGGCTGGGCTTTGATTCCCTCTTCATTACCGACCACCTGCTGACCGCCGCAAGGTTTTACCGCGTCAGCTGGACGGAGCCGATGATGACCCTGGCGCATGTGGCCGCGGTCACCAGCCGCGTCAAGCTCGGCACATCGATTCTCGTCCTGCCCACACGGCAGCCGGTGATGCTGGCCAAGGAGATCGCGACCTTGCAGCACCTCAGCGGAGGCCGGTTCGTGTACGGCGTCGGAACCGGTTGGTACCCGCCCGAGTTCGAGTCCACCGGCTCGACGCGCCAGCAGCGCGGCGCACGCACCGATGAGGTGCTGGAGGCGTCCATGCAGCTCCTGAAGGGAGCGCACGTGACGTTCGAAGGCAAGTACTACCGCATGGACGACATCACGGTCGAGCCACTCAGCAAAGTTCCACCGGTGTGGGTCGCGGGCGGTCAGCAGTACGCACACGCAGCCTCGCCGGACAAGGCTGAGATGTCACCCAACGTGCTCGACAGGATCTGCCGTTGGGACGGCTGGATCGTGCGACCGACGTCCCACCCGACGCAGATCGCGCAGGACCTCGCCGAGATCGATGCCGAACTGAGTCGCCGCGGTACATCGAGGGCAGCCAAGAGGTTCACTGTCGCTCACGAGAATTTCTGCTGGCTTAGCGAGAAGGCGTCTCGCGAGGCAGCCGTCGAAGAGCAGAAGCGCTACATGCTGGGCGTGGTTTCGGACGAGCGCCCATGGGACTACATCGAGGCCGTGTACCTGACTGGCACGATCGACGATATCCAGCGGCGCATCCAGGAGCGTGTGGACGCAGGCGTCGAGGAGATCTTCTTGCACACCATGACCGCGGATCTGAAACAGCTCGAACTCTTCGCAGAGAACATCCTGAAACCATTCGCCAAGGTCGAGGCAAAAGCAGCCCCGTGACACTGGAAGGTCGCACCGCGCTGGTCACCGGAGGCACGCGTGGAATCGGCCTCGCCATCACGCGCGCCTTGCGGCGCGAGGGAGCTCGGGTGATCGCCCTCAGCAAGGCCGCTGAGCAGATCGAAGCCTTTAGAAAGGAGTTCAGCGAGGACCCACTGGCGACAGCTGAACGTG